>Ga0209040_10000935_pt1 | contig 22820 bp, 18 predicted proteins | sample BogFormECP12_OM3_FD_188240 | JGI IMG/M metagenome (GOLD analysis project Ga0209040, IMG submission 188240) | Bog forest soil microbial communities from Calvert Island, British Columbia, Canada - ECP12_OM3 (SPAdes) (version 2) | ecosystem: Environmental > Aquatic > Freshwater > Wetlands > Bog ... | reverse complement strand
TACGTTGGCGGTTGCACCAACGCCGGCGCCGTTCTCCGTGGACGAGACGGTGTAGTCAACGGTCGACATTACGTCGCCCGGGAACTCCCACACGCCGAACTGAATGGTGCCGGTCGTGGCGGCCGCGCTCAGCGTGAAGGTGTCGCTGACTACGTAGCCGAAGTTGATGGTCCAGGCATCAGTTGTGCCGTTGATCGGACCGTTGGAATACAGAACCTGGGCGGAGGCCGGAATCACGGCCAGAGCCAAGCAGAGAAGTGTGAGCGAAGCAATACGCATTTTCAAGGTCGAACCCTCCTAAAGGTTCAATTCATAAACAAACGTTTGTCGACTAGCATGCCGGCATCTGAACTTAGCCTGGCCGCCATCCTCAGCTGATAACGTCCACCTGCCGCGCATGTATCCGCCCCAACTTGTGCGGTACTTCGCTGGCAAACAGACATCTTCCCTAGTGCAATCCCACTGCCAACGTAACTTATTGAGAACAATAGGTTGTTACAAATCACACAGTGCAACAGTTTGCGACAGTATTCCATCCACTTTCCCAGTACTTTCCCCCTGGTTACCGTGAGGTTACCCTGAAGTGGGCGGTCGCCGGACGATCTTGCTTAGCCCGCGGAAGGATTACAGTGCGTGCTTAAGTGCCTAGAAGGCGCCGCCGCCGCCGCCCCCAAAGCCGCCGCCGCTAAATCCCCCGCCACCAAACCCGCCACCGCTGCTCCAGCCCGAGCCGGTGCTGCTGGCGCGCGGGGCCGCAACGAACGCCTGATGAGCGTCCGTTGCCATGGCGTGCATGGATCCAGCGAAGAAGATGGGATTGAATCCTACATACGGCGTTGGGCCCACGTACCAGTTGGGCGGGTTCTGCACTACTCCTTCGAAGGATTTGGCCCAGCGGTTTTCAATCCCCAAGGCCATCGCGTAAGGGAGGATCTTCTCGAAGGTATCGGGCGGCATGCGCTTCAGGCGGTCGGCGTCCACCCGGGTGATAAATTCCTGTAAGCCGAGGATCTCGACTTTGGTGTCAACCCCCTTCCGCGACTTCGCGGTCATGATGCGGGCGAACAGAAAGATGATAAGCACGGCGATGATTCCCGAGGCAACAATCAGCCCCGGACTTTGGAACGCCGCCGCTCCTCCCAACAATATTAGGAAGACAAACGGCAACACCGTCAACAGCACGCCGCCAATCACGTAAGCGTGCGCCGACTCAGGATCGACCGAGTACATGCCTTTGCCCTTCAGCTCCGCCAGAATGTTGTCCTTCATCGTCGGGATGGCGACGTAGAACTGGTTCTTCAAGTCGGAGAGGTGAATCTCGGTAACGCCGCCGGCGAACATGTGGTTCAGCATCACGCGTTCATGGGATTCCAGCCCGGCCCATTCGCTCTGCGGCTTGAGCAAGTGGAAGATGTAATCGCGATGCGAAAACAGCAGCGTCTTCGATTCCTTCTCCTCGATTTTGATGTAGCCCTTCACCGCCAGGTCCACCAACGTCGCGGTGATGTCCCGCGGATGCACCGCATCGTCCACCAGCGTGCCGACCTCGGCGGGCGTCATGCCCTTGGGCGGCTCGTACATGGGCGCGACAGAGATGTCGGGCTTAGGATCGCGGCCCTTCGTGTACCAGAAGAAGAACATCACGAGGAACGCCCACAGCGGCAGCAGCACGATGACATTGCTGCGCAGAAACCACATGGCCTGGGTCAGCTTGCTGGGCTGGGTCAGTATTCCTTTGGGGATGTAAACGTCGGCGGTCAGGCCCTCGCGCATGGAAAGCGGGTCGGTCGTTTCCACCGAAACCGTGTAGCCGCTCACCTTCACGCCCGCGCGCTGCCCTTTCGAGCCGTAGACGCCGGTAAACGCCTGCGCCCGCAACTCGCCCGCGGCATTCGGCGGGAAGATCATCCTGGCCGAAGCGCTCTCGATGGGCACGGGCCAGTCATTGCCGGTAACATTCCAGTAGAGCTCGTCGTAATCGTCGAACCAGCGCACCGCATTCGTGACGGTGTAATGGATTTCCACCGTGCGCCTCGCGTCCACCGCGTCAGGGATGTAAATCTTCAGGTGACGACTGCCGTTCTGCGTGCTGGAGTCGTACTTCAGCTTGTTGCCCTCGCCGTCGGTGACGCCGGTGACCCTGAGAAACAGCGTGTAGTTGGAGCCATGCGGGCCGGGATACTCGATGGGAATGTCGCGATAGATGCCGTGAAACACGCCCTCGAACACGACATCCAGTCGCTCGGTCACGTCGGAGACGCCGTCCGGCGCCACCGTTAGCTGGGTATCGAAGTGGGCGATGTGCCAATCGCGCGCAAAAGCGGGGATGGCGAGGGGGAGACAGAGGACAACGAGGGCGAGCGCGCGAAGTTGGCGTTTAGCAGTTAGCATCTAGCACTCAGTCCCGTGAAACACCAAAGGATAATGCAAGTCGCGACCGAGCAGAAGGAGATATTCCAACCCGCTCGCCCGGACCCGCAATGCGAAGTTGCCAAGTGCCAGGCGCTAATTGGCCGGCAGCACAATCGGTCGCAGGTCAGTAACAGGCTCGACGACGTCGATTTCATAAACCAACGGTCTCGCACCGTGAGGAGTAACCAGCCAGATTTCCAGATGGTATTTTCCACTGGGAATCGAAAGGTAAAACATTCCCTCGGAATCGGTGCGGTAGGAAGCAGACCTTTTGCTTCCGTTCGGGTTGCTAACCGTGACCGTCACGTCGGCAGCCGGCCTGCCCAGCGGACGTTCCAGGCGGCCCCGCACTGCCGCTGCGCTGGCGACGCCGCTCATGGCAACCACCACCATGACGGGCAGGAGAATCCAGCGCAAGCGGAGAAGCGAACGGCGTGCTTTCTTCATGGCTTTGGCTCCGGAGTCACGGCGACGGGGACCGCGGCAACGCTGCCTCCCGTGTAGGACGGCAATTTCGTAAGACTAATGGGGGACAGGAGGATGACCCCGCTCGAATCCTTTTTCATGCCTTGTGCACCAGGATCCAACAGGACTGGGTGGGACATGTAGTTTGGATAATTGACGGACAATTTCGGCCAATCGCCGTTCGCGGCAACGACCTTCATATCAAAGCTGCCATCGGGATAGAAAGTCAGGCCGGCCGGTTCCAAGGTTAGGTTGTTTCCGTCCAGCCCCGGGATGGGATTTCCGTTTTCATCCGTCACCGTCCCGTGGATCTTGTAGACCCCATAGGTCGGGTGCCAGACGTGGTACATCACAAAGAGCAATACCACGATCGCGAAATATCCCGCGAACGCTCCACTCAACTTGATCTGCAACCCCCCCAGCGGACCGCTCACATCTCCCGTCGAGGGTAATGCCTTGAACAGCAGGAACGCTGGAACGATGGGAAGAAGTAATATACCCATCAGATACAAAAGGTCAGTCATACTTGTCCTCCTGTCCGCGGATTAGCTTTCCGTGGCAAAGACCCTGACGTGGGACCGGGTAAACACCGGATACGCACCCACCTCACTATTCAGCACAACCTGGAATCAAGTATGGGTCGAATCCTGACACCGCTCATGTCGCATGTCAAGCTGACTCACAGCCTGCCGTGGCTTGTAGGCGGGCATCGCTCCACGCTGCGCGTGCCTGTTTGGTTCGGCAGAAGCCTGCGCCCCGCGAAGCGCGAATGGCGAAGAGCGAAATGCTGCCTTTAGAACTTCACCGCCACCGGCTCGCGCTGTGCTGGCTCGGTGATGTCGAAGAACTGCCGTTGCTGGAAGCCGAACATTCCCGCAATGATGTTGCTGGGAAAACTCTGGATCTTGGTATTGAAGTCGCGCACCACCGCGTTGTAATAACGGCGCGCGTTCTGGATGGCGTCCTCCAGTCCAGTCAGCGAGCCTTGCAGCGACTGAAACTGCTCCGAGGCGCGCAACTGCGGATATTGCTCCGCCACCGCCAGCAGACCGCGTAACGCGTAGGTGAGCTGGCCCTCCGCCTCGCTCTTCTCCGCCGGTGTCGACGCGGACATGGCTGCGCTGCGAAACTTGGCGACATTCTCGAACGTGCCTTTTTCGTGGGCAGCATAGCCCTTCACCGTCTCCACCAGGTTGGGGATGAGGTCGTAGCGCCGCTTCAATTGCACATCAATGTCGGCCCAGGCGTTGTCGGCGCGCACCCTTAGCTGCACCAGGCTGTTGTAAATTCCGATGAGCGCAAACGCGATCACCGCCAGAATCGCGATGACAATAATGATGGGAATCATTGCTCTCTCCTCCGGCTTCCATCAGGCAACGAGCGGACGTTACCACAGGACGCATACGTCGCCCCCGTCGCACGGGCAATTTCACAGGGAATCATATCCCGCTGCCATACCTGGCTGGCAAATCGGGCCGCAAAAAGAAAGGAGGCGATTAAGCCTCCTTCTATCGTTTTCCCCGAGAAGAGCGCCAAATCGCGTCGCCTCTACTGCGAACAGGTCTCGCTCACGTGCTTCATGTTCATCACCTTAAGATCGGCGTAGGACTTGCCGCCGGCCTCCGTCTTCTCGTGCTCTTCCATCTTGGCTTCGTCCGCCTTGGACATCGGCATTTCATGACCCATTATGGTCACGGTGTGACCCACATGTGTGGCGAAGTCGGCCTTACCGCTGAGTTCATAGACCTTGCCATCTTTGGTCGTCAGGTAATATCCGCCATTCTCCTTACCCTGCTTCAAGCAACCGGTGACGGTGAGTGCCGGATGGCTGGCGCCCATCGTGTTCTGGCTCATGCCGGACTGATCACTCTGCATGCCGCCACTCTGCGCCAGCAGGAACGGGCACAGACTGAACAACCCTAAGGGGACTAACCACAACGCAAATCTCATTCGATGTGACATAGGCACTGCTCCTTTCCCCGTTTGAGATGCAAGGCATCGCCGCCGGGCTGCACGAAAATAACTCCGTTCCCCATCACGATGTGGCACAATGGCGCATCCATGACCTTCCTGCGCCAGGAGATCGCCCATGCCCGCTGACATACCGGCAGCGTTCTTCAGCTACAGCCACGAGGATCTAGACTTCGCCCTTCGCCTCGCTGAAGACCTCAAGGCTGGCGGAGCGAACGTGTGGATGGATCAACTGATCGAGCCCGGCACGCGGTGGAACCGCGTGGTTGAGGACGCTTTGGAGAACTGCCCGCGCATGCTGGTCATTCTGTCTCCTGCCTCCGTCAAGTCCAACAACGTTCTCGACGAAGTCGCCCGCGCAATACGGACCGAGAAGACCGTTATTCCGGTTTTGTACCTTGATTGCAAGATTCCCCTCCAATTGGAGCGCCACCAGCGCATTGATTTCCGCACCGACTATGATCATGGGCTCAGGGATCTGCTCAAGACGCTAGTCGTGGAACAGCAACCTGCGGCAAATACGGCCGGAGCTGCCGCAGCCCCGAAAGAAAGTCCGACCACAGTTCCGGCGGAAGGGCCTCAGCCGCCCAAACCGGCGGGTCGCAAACCGGATCGAAAGAGGGATGCTGGAGCAGCGGGCAGGAAAGCAGTCCCGGAGAAACGCGGTCCAATTCGCGCTCTTGACTATCGGGCCTTGACGGTGCGGAAGATTCACGCAATCAACACCCACGCCAGTACCGTAAGCGAGCTGGCGATCACGCCGGATGGACTGCGCGCGGTCTCAACGTTTGGGGACAACGCGCTGAAGGTGTGGGATCTGGTTAGCGAGAGCGAGCTGCTCACTCTCGCTGGACACTCGGGTCCAGTTTCAGCAGTGGCGGTGACGCCGGACGGACGGCGTGCGGTCTCTGCTTCCTGGGACAAAACATTGAAGGTATGGGAGTTGAGCACCGGACGAGAGCTGCACGCCCTCACTGGCCACTCGGAAGGGGTCAATGCAGCGGCGGTAACAGCGGACGGAAAGCGTGTGGTGTCGGCGTCTTTGGACCGGACACTGAAAATCTGGGATCTGGCTAGTGGGCGCGAGCTACGCACTCTCACTGGACATTTGAGTTCTGTCAATGCAGTGGCTGTGACGATGGACGGGCGGCACGCGGTCTCCGCTTCGTCGGACAAAACGCTGAAAGTGTGGGACTTCGATAGTGGGCGGGAAGTGCGCACCTTCACCGGACACAAGGGCGCTGTCACCCGCGTAGCGGTTACGCCGGACGGGCGGTTCGTAGTCTCAGCGTCCGTAGGGTCCCAAACCAAGGTGTGGGAGTTTGGCAGCGGACGCGAACTACGCACGGTCAAAGGGCCAGTCATGGCGTTGGCGGTTTCGCCGGACGGGCAGTGTGCCATCTCCGTCTATTACTGGGACACAACGCTAAAGTTGTGGGAGTTATGCAGCGGGTGCGAGCTGGCGACCTTCAAACTTGACGCCATGCCGTACTGCTGCGCCGTCTCTGCCGACGGAAAAACCATCTTGGCTGGTGACGACAAGGGCTTCATCCACTACATCCGGCTTGCGTAGCCAGGCATCGGACCTAGGATAATGCGTGGTGAAGGTTCCCGCCCTACCGCGTGCAACTGTTGCTCACCATCTCCAGTTCGGTCACGTCGAGGGCGAAGTGCTGAGTGCCTCCCTCCGGCGTCTGGCCCGGTTCGCTCTTCCCTTCCGGCGTTTGCGGCCCGGCCGATGGATGTCCGGAAACGCTCACCACGTGGAACATGTGCTTGGCCAGGTCCACCTTCTTGCTGGTGAGCTCCCAGGTGCGTCCCCGCTCGTCGGCGACATAGTAGCCGCCCGTCGCAGCATTCTTCTTCAGGCAGCCCTGGACGTTCACCAGCACGCCTGATTTGACGGTTGGGCCCTGCTTCGTCTGGCTGCTCTGCGGAGTGTCCTGGGCGCACAGCCATAGCGAACTCAAACTCAGAAGCACGAGCGCCATCCAACGCAATGCAATTTCCATTCGATGCAGCATAAATAAAACTCCCTCCACCCATGATAGACGTGGAGGGACCGCAAATATTGGTAGTGTATCCGTCAGATTTCCTCGCCCCTACTCCCGGGGCGGGTAAGGCAACATGCTTCCGTCGTTGTTTCCCCAAGGATCGGGACCGCCGGTCGGGACCGCACCTCCGCCGTTTCCAGATTTCTCTTCCGCCATGAAGGCATTGTTGCATCCATGATCGTTAGCCAGGAAGAACATAAACTGCGGCGGAGCGCCAACGTTGGCGGGAAAGGCCCATTGCCCCAGCACCCTGACGAAGTCCGCCGGATCAGCCTGCCGAAGATGGGTGGGATCGAAATTGTTGGCCTGCATGGTGGCGACCAGTTTGCTGTTGGCCGCCGAATAGAGGCCCAAGCCGAAGAACACGGTAATGTTGTCCTTGCTGTAACCCAGCGCTAATAGCTTGACAATGAGCGCGCTCAGTTGCGCGTCGTCCACTAATTCCGGCTGGCCGGCCCACAAGATAACGTTGTTCACCTCGTTCGCGGGCCGCTTGATTGAGATCCTGTCCCCGCCGACCTGCGAGTAATACTCCGGCGTCTCGGTGCCTATCCTTTCTCCGTTGCGCGCAGGATTCGGCCTCGCAGCCCAGCCGAAGGGATCGTCGGTGGCGGCCTGCGCGGCCAACGGCTGGGCCACGTCCCTCGCCGGAATGGCGTTGATATAGGCCCAAATGAAATCCGTCCCGTTGCCGGCGGGATAGACGGCCACCTGGTTGAAGAACGAAGCCGTGACAATGCTCATGGGATTCATCACCACGTTGGCGGCCAGATCGTCAATCATGCCGCCTCCGTAACACTCCCCAAACACGTATACCAGCGGCACCGTCAGATAAACACCGCCGGCGACAATCGCATTTTCGGTCTCTTGGGCAAAAGTAGTGTCGTCGATGTTGGCGTTCCATCCCACCAACCCGGAGTGCTGGCCGGCCACAGTGGATTGATCGCCGCGGTTGCCGGGCCTCCATATGAAGTACGGCGGCCTTGCCTGCGGCGGAGGTGGCGGGGCCGGACCCTGGGCAACGGTTGGGTCAAACGTACACAGGTTCTGCGCCGAAGCGAACGACGCCGCCATGATGCAAACTGCGAATACAAAGAATCCCAAGCTCAGCTTGGCAAGAAACTGGTTGCGCTTTGTGCTTTTCATACATTGACCTCCTCCTGGTCATAGGTTGTGGCGGCAGTTCTCTTAGTTCGCGAGGAGCAGCTTCACCGCGTAGCTACTGCTCACCATCGCCCCACCCAAGCAAGTTAAGGCTATAGGATGGGGCGTCGGGACGACCATCATTTTCGGCACGAGATAGCTTTCCTAGTGCGACACTCCCGCGCCGTCGCAAGGAGGATCGAATTGAAAGTCCTCGTCGTCGAACCCCAATTGGCCCGCTGCATCCATCGCGTATCCGATCGCTGACACTGAGTTCCCGCTGGTGATACTCACGTCGAGCGGCAAGCTCCCGAGGCCCACACTGGTGTAAGTGTTTCCGCCATCTACGCTATAAGCAAAGCTTGCCAGCTTGATGTATGGATCGGCCGTAGCGTTGAACCGCACCACGCAATTCGATGGGCTGGTAACGGCCACCGTGGGCAGGTCTGAGGCAACGTTAAGACCAATCATCGTGGAGGCGTAGAGGCCATCCATGTTCGTCGCCTTCATCGTGATGGTGTGGTTTCCGGGACTGAGTTGCGATAGCGTCAGCGTCTCTCCGGTCCCGAGAGCACCGTCAATGTCCGAGGACCACGCCACCTCGTCCCCAGTCAGGATCACGTCGGTTTGTAATGCGCCACCCTCCAGGACAACGGCATCACCCGGCCCGTTGCTGGCGCCGTCTGTCGGATTCGCAATCACAGGATCGGAGGGCGTCTTCTTGGTTACCGTAAACGCGTCGGACACCACTTGCCCCATATTCACGCCATCGGACACCGAGACCCGAATCAGGGCCGCATTTGTATCCGAACCGGGCACCGTCGCAAAGTCAAACAGCAGGCCGGTGTCCGGATTCTGGGCAATCTGGATCCAGGTTGCTCCGAGGTCGGGAGAATATTCCACTCTCGACGCCGCCACTGGAACGCGGCTGGTCACCCAGTTCAGTTGCTGCAAGCCGCTGATCGTCTTGCCACTCAGAGGCGTGACAATCTTGACATACGGAATTAGTCCCCCCAACAGCACCTGCCCAATCTCCGCACCGCCGGGGTCCAAAACTGAAATGCGCTGTGCGCCGGCGTTGTACGGAACCACCTCCGTAAAATACTGGCCGGGATCCACCTGCGAATCGTCGCTGTACTCAACTACCGGGTTGTGCGGATCGAAATACTGCTGCCAGAGAATGTTCCCACCCGCGTCGGTGACCACAACCTGGTAAGCGCCCGAACCGCTGTCTCCAGGTCCCGGCAGCATACTCTGAAATAGGGGATCGATGGCCGCCACACCGTTATTGATATTTCCCGTTACCTCCCAGTAGGCTATGTCTGATGCCGGCTTCGATGCGGTACCTGCAGCTGCGCTCTTCGCCGGCCCCGGCGGTGGCAACGCGGCCCCGGGCGCAAGTGACGCCGCCGCTTTGTTGTAGTTGATGGGAGCAGTCCACTGGGGCAGGCAATATGCCATCAGTTCGAAGTAGTTTTCTGCCGTAGGAATCGAACTCTTGCCGTAGGCTTTCACAATTTGTTTTTGGCTGACGTTGTAGCCAACCTCAAGCGGGGTAGAACCATCGGCCAGCTTGCTGCGAATACGGTTATCGGCAAACGGCCAGTCGGTGCCCGGGTCCTTCGCCTTCAGGTAGCAACCCGGATAGTTGTCTGACATTGGTATGTCGAGGTTGGTATGCCGCAGCCCCAGCCCGTGACTGATTTCGTGTGCCCAGGTTTCGTTGGTATCGTCGAACTTGATTCCCTTCCTTTGTTCGTACGGGCTTTCACTCATCGATAATGCCAATGCAGTGCGGCCGGGAATATTTCCCGCCATTCCCACGATGTTGGTCTTTACCTCCGGCCGGGCCAGACCGAGATAGAACGGATGCTTGCCCGCCGGCGGCGCATCCTTCATTTCCTTCTTCTTGGCGTCTTCGCCCATCTGCTTCAGCACATCGACGTACCAGGCTGCGTCTGTAAGATACGTGCTCTTGTCAAGTTCGATCGTGGTGCCGGTGGGAGCTATGGGGGTCTGCGTGGTAGGCAGAAGCCCTACCATGAACTTGAAGTGACTCCGCAGCACCGCGTCCCCCACCGTGTTCTTCTGCGGGCACTGCCACGCTCCGGCCTTCTTGGCGTCGCATACGAAAACCGTAAAGATGTCGAGCGATTGCTGCGCCGGCGACTTCGTGAAGTCGAAGGTCAGTGCTCCCGCCAGCTCCATGTTGTCCTTGTCGAATACCTTGAGCGTCACTGACCAGCCCCCCTCCGGAGGCTTGAAGTAGAAGATCGGAGAACTCTGGATGGACAAGCCGAGGCGTTGCTGGTCCGCGCCGTTTTTCTTGTCCAGAACCATCTTCTGCGTGACGTCCTTCTTCTCCCCCGGAAGCGTTGCCACCACCGAATACGCGCCCGCGCCGGTCTTGGTGTACACCCGCAGCGCTGTAGGCTTACCCGCCAGCATCGCAACCGGTGGCTGTCCGTTGGCTTTCAGGCTGGCCTGTAGATCGTCAATCGTCTGCAGCGTCTGGATCACCTGAACAAACTCGACCTTGTCGATAACGTCCGTGACCGTCACACGGTCCCTGACTTTGTTTTGCGACCAGCCGGCGTCTGAGCTAAGCAACAACCCAGTGGCGACCATCAGTACTATCCCAACGACGCATATTCTGCTACGGTCCAGCGGTTCGGTAGGCATACCAACTTCTTCAGACTTCATAATGATCTCCTTCTGGTCATGGTTTGGTTGGTCATGTTGTGCGTCGATAGCTGATAAACGGAGAGCACAGGGGCAAGTCCCCCGTGGTATTGCCCCTTGCCGGAAGCGCAGGTCTGTTCGGCCAGTAGGCCAATGCGCTTCCTAACCACGGCGCGAGGGCTAGTCACCGTTTGGCCTAGCGCGACTTGAACTTTTCTGTCTCACTCGCGATGCAATCCAAAATGCAACGCGCCTGCCATCTCTTCCCAACCTCACGCAAGCGCCTTTCAATCCGGAAGATTTCCCCTCTTTCTCAATGACTTACGCCGCACTGAGAATTTTGTTGGCGGTTCACCCCATCTCGGAGTATTCTGTGCTGACCTCACCCAATCGGATAGGAATTATCCGAAAGGATAGGCACTAAAGTTTGGGAACGCCGCCGCTCTTTTGGCAGGCCGCTATCGGAAATATTGGGTGTAGGCAAAGGGCCGATTCTTGCAAGTGGAGCTTTCGCCCGGGAGCTCAGCAATGGATCCGAGACTCGAAGCGGTCACTGGCCCGCTCAAAGGCGTGGTCTTCCCCATCGCCGGCGAACGTGTCTCGATTGGCAGCGATCCCTCCAATGAATTAAGCATTTACGACGCTTCCATCGCGGCGGCGCATTGCCTCATCACGTGTCACGGCGGCGCTGTGGCCATCACCGATCTGGAAAGCGGGCAGGGTACCTTCGTCAACGGAGTGCCCGTCCGCCAGCGCGTTCTGGAGGATCGCGACGTCATCACTATCGGGGAGTGCGAGCTGGTTTTCAGGAGTGGCAGCGAAATTGCACTGTCTCAGCCAGAGCAGTCCCGGAGGAACGAATTGTTTGAACCATTTCCCGCTCCCGTCCTCCATCAGTCGCCGCCGCTTCTGCCGCCGCTGGTGACCGACGTTGGCCGCATGGCCCGCGATCTCAATGCACTGTTCAAGATCGCCAAGGCCATCAACTCGCAGCGTGACCTGGAGTCGCTGCAGAAGGGCGTGCTGCAACTCATCTTTGAGGTGGTGCCCGCCGAGGCCGGCGCTATCCAGATCATCGATAACCCCGAGGGCCAGCCCAACTCGACCGTGACCTGGAAGCGTGAAGACCGCGACGTGCCGGAGGTCAACGTTCGCCACGAGCTTGTACTGCGGACCTTGTGGGAGCGCTCCGAAGTTCTGGTGGACCTGACATCTACAACCAAACAGCCGGAAAAAGTACTTTGCGTGCCGCTGGTCGCGCTGCAAAAGACAATTGGCGTCATCTACCTGGCCTGCTACTCTCCCTCCGATATCTTCGAACGCGATCACCTGAATTTTGTTAGTTCCGTGGCTGCCATTGCAGCGGTGACGCTGGAAAGCGTCCTCAGCATGGAGTCGCTGCGGGCGGAGAACCGGCAGCTACGCGAGCAACTGGCGGCCGACGAGCCCATGATCGGCGAAAGCCTCTCCATGCGCCAACTCGCCGAGACCATCGACAAGGTGGCCAAAGGCGATTCGGCGGTGCTGATTCGCGGCGAGAGCGGCGTAGGCAAGGAGATTGTCGCGCGCGCCATTCACAATAAAAGTCCCCGCGCCCCGCAACCTTTCATTGCCATTAACTGCGCCGCTATTCCCGATACCTTGATCGAAAGCGAGCTGTTCGGTTACGAGAAAGGCGCATTCACCGGTGCGGTGGTCAGCAAGCGCGGCAAGATGGAGCTGGCTGGCAACGGCACACTCTTCCTGGACGAGATAGGAGACCTGGAGCCCAAACTACAAGCCAAGCTACTTCGCATCCTGCAGCAGCGGGAGTTCGAAAGAGTCGGTGGCACCGCAACCATACGTTTCCATGCTCGCGTCCTGGCTGCAACCAATAAGGACCTGGAGCAAGCTATCGAAGCCAAAGAGTTTCGCCAGGACCTCTTCTATCGTCTGAACGTAGTTTCCGTGTCCCTGCCGCCTCTGCGGGAACATCGTCAGGACATTCCGCTGCTGGCCATCCACTTCGCGCGAAAGTATTCGCAGCGTCTGGCGCGGCCGTTCAAAGGTATCTCGCCCGAGGCGCGTGCCTTGCTGGTGAACTATAGCTGGCCCGGTAATGTTCGTGAGCTGGAGAATGCCATCGAGCATGCCTTGATTATGGGCTCGTCCGATTCCATCCTGCCCATAGACTTGCCTGACACCTTACAGAATGAAGACGACGTCAAGCACGGGGCCAGCGGATACCATGACGCAGTTTCCGAGTTCAAGAAGCGGATCATCCATGAGGCGATGCGCAAGTCGGACGACAATTGCACCGAGGCCGCCCGCATGCTGGGCGTCCATCCCAACTACCTGCATAGGCTGATTAAGAAATTGGGGGTAAAGGGAGAGGCGGAGTAGAAGGCCTTACCAGCATTATCAGCCAAACTATCCCCAATGAGATTATATATGGGAGGAGCACTCGCCAGTTTACCTATAAGAGAATTCTACTTCACGAAGGAGAACAAAGTGGGCATCCCGACAAACAACCGCGTGGTCAATTTCCGAAGTGTGGCAACCATACTTTTCGGGATTGGGCTGTTCCTCGCGACAGCCCAGGCCCAAACCTTCAGCGTGCTTCATTACTTCAGCAACGGACCGGACGGCGCGTACCCAATCGGTGGAATGTATCAGCATGGAGCAGGAGCATTGTACGGGACTGCATCCGGCGAGTGCCTGTCCTGTTTCGGCGCTGTCTTCAAGCTAGCTCAGAAGCAAGGTAGCTGGATTCTGACTCCAATCTTCATCTTCAAGGAGGCAGCCAGTGGGGCGTTCCCTCAGGGCGAACTTGTTGCCGGCCCGGATGGCGGCCTCTATAGCACGACCTATTTGGGAAATGGGGGATTGGATGACTGCGGTGTTGTCTTCGAGGTAAAGCCCGGTACCAGGGCCCCAGCTTCTGTCCTGACCGAGTGGTCGGAGGATCTGCTGCATATTTTTGGACTTCATGGCTCCGACGGTTGTAACCCTAACGGAGGCGTCATCTTCGATCAGGCGGGAAATGTTTATGGTGCTGCCGATGGGTATGGTAACGACCATCAGGGTGTGGTTTACGAGTTGAGCCCGTCGGGTTCCAACTGGATCTATACGATTCTCTACACTTTCACGGACAACAACGCGGGAGACTCCCTGGTTGGGGACTTGATCTTTGATAGCGCCGGAAATCTCTACGGGGTTTCTTCCCAGGGCGGCGCTTATGGATTCGGGGAAATTTACGAATTGAGCGCGTCGGGCTCCGGCTGGACGGAAAACGTTATTCACAGCTTTCAGAACGGCGCTGATGGAGCTAACCCCGAAGCTGGCTTGATAGCTGACAACTCCGGCAACTTCTATGGCACAACCTCAACCGGTGGCGCGCACCAAGACGGTACCGTTTTCATGTTGACCGCTCCCAACGGAGTTTGGACGCTTAATACCATCTATGCCTTTAAAGGCGGCGGCTCTGGGCCTTACGGACCTTTGGTTATGGATGGAGCCGGCAACCTGTATGGCACGACGTACGGGGGCGGCGCTTACGGAAACGGTTCGGTATTTGAGCTTACGCCATCGAATGGTGCCTGGATCTACACCGATCTGCATGATTTTAGCTCTAGCGGCCTGGATGGAAAAAACCCGCAAGGCAGCATCGTTGTGAGCGCAAACGGCACCATCTTTGGCACGGCCACAAATGGCGGGCAATACGGATATGGTACGGCGTGGCAGATCACGCCAAACTGAAATTCAGCATTGCAATTAAGAAATTTGATAAGACTTATTCCCAGGCCCTGTGCCCCACCCTTTGGTGTCGCTCAGGGCAGGCTCCAGCCTTTTTGGTTGGGCGGGATAGTTTCCATCCCACAACATGGCTTCTGGAGAAATCACAAAGCTAAGGGGCGACTTCGCCTCGGAGGTACCTGGGTGCCCCATCCTTTCGCCTGTTTGTTGGCGAAAGGGTGGGAGGCCAAAAAAGGAGCCGTTGCCCTGAGATCGAGTCATGTCTTCTGGAAGAACCAAAAAAGCGAAAGGGGCCCTCCGCCTCGGAGGTGCCCCTTGCCGGAAGCGGGGAGGTCTTTCTGCGGCCAGTAACCTTGCGCGCTTCCTAACCACGGCGCGAGAGCGGTTGCGATCGCCCTCGCGCAACGTAAACTATCGTCTTCTCGACTGCGGAGATGCAAATGTACTTGCACGCCTGCTACCATTGGCCTTCAGCCCCACGCGTATCTCGCCACAAGGGGAATACGACCCGCATTATCAATAGCTTGCGAAAGTTTCGGGATTGGCCTGGCACAGCGTCGGATCCGCAAACTGCTCTGCCTTACTATCCTTTCGGATAGAAGTTCTATCCGAAAAGATAGGCACCAAAGTTTGGGACCACCGCTCCAGACCTGTGAATGATCGGCGCGGAACGTAGCAAATGAAAATTACGGCGATGCAGCACCGTAGCCGGGGCGGTCGGCGAGCCCCGATTTTGCCCTCGTTGCGGTAGCGGGGCACCACAGGTTTCCGCCATCACAGTTCTCTTGTGGGCAACCTGCAAATCAATCCCATCTGCGGAGAAAAAAAACAACAAGACCCACCTAAGTGGCATACGCTCAATGGCACAGCGGCTATACAATCCGACCTACCTCGGCCCAAAAGCTGGCCGCCGAAAACTGGGAGGAAGCATCAGGTTATGCAATTTGAACTTTCCCTCTCTCCATCGCGCGCGGCGTTTCGCGCCGTCGCTGCGCTAACGCTCGATCCTTGACGGTGGATACAGGACGTTCCCTACTCGCACCTGGCCGTTTAGCTCTCCACACTACAACCCAAAATGTTCAGGAGGAATTGTGAATCGAAGAATCTGTGTAGTGCTGCTTACTATCGCTGCGTTTTACTCCACCTGCGTCATGGAAGGCCGTGCGCAAACCCTGATGACGCGCCAGGTGCGACCGGTAACGGTCAATGGGGAGGCAAAGCTGCTCGGGCACCTTCCTGCCACTCAAATCCTACAGCTCGACGTGGTCCTGCCACTGCGCGATCAAGCCGGCCTGGACGCTTTCCTGGCCGAGTTGTACAACCCGGATAGCTCCAACTACAGGAACTTCCTCACCCCGTCCGAGTTCACCGAGAGGTTCGGGCCCACCCAGCGCGACTATGACGCCGTGGTGCAGTATGTTCAGAACCACGGCCTGGCGGTCGTCGGCGGCTCGCGCGACGGCATGGAGGTGCAAGTCAAAGGGCCGGTCTCAGCCATAGAGTCGGCCTTCCATGTGGAAATGCTGACCTATCAACACCCCAGCGAGAATCGGGTGTTTTTTGCGCCGGACCGCGAGCCTGCTACGGGCCTGTCCTTCCCCCTATGGCACATCTCCGGGCTGGACAATTACTCCCTCCCGCACCCGTTGTACGTCAAGCGAAGCGAATACGCCCAGGCGCATGGCATCAATCCGGATGACCTCATCAACGATGCCACTACCGGCTCTGGTCCCTCGTCCTCGTTCCTGGGCAGCGATATGCGCGCGGCCTATTACGGCGGCACCGCGCTGACCGGCGCCGGCCAGAACCTGGGACTGCTCGAATATTACGGCACCGATCTGGCTGATTTGACCACCTACTACACGAATGCAAAACAGACCAACAACGTGCCCATCACTCTGCTCTCCACCGATGGCACCAGCACCAGTTGCGTCTACAAGAGCGGCTGCGACGACACCGAACAGACCCTCGACATGACCCAGGCCCTCGGTATGGCGCCGGGACTGAATAGCCTGGTGATGTACATCGGCTCGACCGACACCGCCATCATCAGTGCCATGACCACCCACAACCCGCTTCCGACAACCATCGGTTGCTCGTGGGGCTGGACTCCAGCCGATCCGAAAACGCTTGATCCCTACTTCCAGAAGATGTCGGCTCAGGGCCAGAACTTCTTCGCGGCTTCAGGCGACAGTTCTACCTGGTCGCGGAGGAATGAAGCCTGGCCCGCGGACGATGCCAATGTCGTGTCGGTCGGCGGCACGGATTTGACAACCGCCAGTGCCGGCGGTGCCTGGAAATCGGAGACCGCCTGGGTCGATAGCGGCGGCGGCATCTCGCCGGACAAGATCGCGATTCCCTCGTGGCAGAAGCTCGCGGGTGTGATCAACTCCAGCAACAAGGGATCGACCACCTATCGCAACGGACCGGATGTCTCGGCCAACGCCAATTTCACCTTCTACGTCTGCGCCGACCAGACCACATGCACCGCCAACGAGTATGGTGGCACTAGCTTCGCCGCTCCCATGTGGGCCGGCTACATCGCCCTAGTCAACCAGCAACTGGTAACTAATGGCTACAAGACCATCGGTTTCATCAACCCCTATCTCTATTCATTTGGGGTAAGTTCGAGCTACACGACGGACTTCCACGACATCACCAGCGGCAGGTCCGGCAGCTACTCGGCCGTGACCGGCTATGATCTGGTGACCGGATGGGGCAGCCCCAACGGCCAGGGACTGATCAACGCCCTGGTAGCCGAGAATTAGCACCGCGGGCGTTAGCCACGGAACGACAAGAGGCCCTGACTTTCGAGTCGGGGCCTTTTTCTTGCGACGGACCGACATCAGCACCGTGCGGCCTACGGAAACTTACCGGATCTCACCGCCGCCGCGCTGCACGGTTGCCGCTGCCGCCGAAGAAGCAGGCCAGACCGAACAGGTAGCCGAAGTTGTACGGGATTCCGTTATTGTGCACCTCATAGATGTTGAGGTCACTCTTGAACAGCGAGACGAGAAACACCAACGGCGCAATAAAGCCCTGCCACAGGCCGAGCCAGAACCCCGCGACTCCGTCGTACTGGCTCGCCGTTCCCTTCGAGTGGTTAGGGCCCGGCGCGCATCCCGCCAAAATGCTCAGCAACAGTAGGGCAATCACCAGCAAGGCCAAAGATGGTTTCATCGCGACTCCTCCCTGCACATATGGTTACGAAGCAGAGGCAGGAAAAGTCTCAAAGGAAAATGAAACTCCGAAGGAAGCACGGGCCTGCGGCCTCGAGAACTGGCGACCTTGGCCCCGTCTCTTTGGCCGGAACCTCTTGGTGTGGCACATCGTATATACTCCATCGCATTCCTGAGAGGACACGTATGACTTTGCACGCGCGGGCGCTGGTTGCCCTGTTTGTGTTGTTCTTTTGTTTCGCGGCTGCGGCGCAGCAAGCGCCTAGCAGCAATGCAGCCAACGAGATGCCGTCGGTGACGACCGTGCCGCCCGCGGCCCAGCCTTCGCCCAATTTCAATGTGGACGCGGCCACCGAAGCCTATCTGGCGCAAATTCCCGCCAGTTCCCGCGCCCGCTCCGACGCCTACTTCGAAGGCGGCTACTGGCTCATCCTGTGGGACTTTCTCTACGGCGCGGCCATTTGCCTGCTGCTGCTCCACCTGCGCTGGTCAGCGTACATGCGTAACCTGGCGGAACGCATCACGCGCTTCAAGCCCTTGCAAACCTTCATCTATTGGGCGGAATATTCCGTGGTTGTCTTTATTCTAGGCGCGCCCCTCGGCATCTATGAAGGCTACACTCGCGAGCGCCAGTACGGCCTGGCCACGCAGACCTTCGGCCCTTGGGCATGGGACCAGACCAAGGGCCTGATGATCAACGTCTTGCTCGGCGGCTTGCTGGTCATGCTGTTGTTCGGGATAGTTCGCCGCCTGCCCCGCACCTGGTGGTTATGGGGAGCTGTCGTTACTATGTTGTTCCTCATATTCACCGTCCTCATAGGACCGGTCTATCTTCAACCTATATTCAATAAGATTACCCGCCTTAACGATCCTAAGATAACGCAACCTATCCTGAGCCTGGCGCGGGCCAACGCAATTCCTGTCAGAGATGTCTATCAGATCGACGCTTCCAAGCAGACTACTCGCATGAGCGCCAATGTAAGCGGTTTCGGTCAGACTATGCGAATCACCATGAATGACAACCTTTTGCGACGTGGTTCGCCGGAAGAGATCAAGGCCGTGATGGGCCATGAAATGGGTCATTACGTGCTCAACCACATTTATAAAGACATACTATTATTCTTGCCGATTGTTATTGTTGTGGGATTTGGCTTACTGAAATGGTCTTTGGATTGGAGCCTGAAGTGGTGGGGCGGGAACTGGCAAATCCGCGGTATTGGCGATATAGCGATAGTTCCCCTGGTGGTTTTAATACTATCAATTTTTGGCTTTGTGATGACTCCCGTCTTCAACACCCAGACCAGAACAGAAGAACGCGAAGCTGACATGTATGGTCTGAATGCCGCCCGTCAGCCGGACGGCGCCGCCCAGGGAGCCATCCACCTGGGCGAATATCGCAAGATGCGGCCTAGCTCCGTCGAGGAATTTATCTTCTTCGACCATCCCAGTGGCTATAGCCGCATCCATAGGGCAATGCAATGGAAGGCAGAGAATCTGCAGCTATTTGAACCACAGGCTGCGCAGGAAAGCAAGACAGACAGTAGCGCGCCGTAGGCAGGTTCTGAAAGGTCACCTGTCTGCTTCGCGGAGTACTTTGTTTATCTCATTGTACTCAGGAGCCATCGTGCACGGACCCCGCCTTCTGTATAAACAAACGTCTTTCCAGCAGCCCTCCAGGGCAAAACGCATCGTTGGATCGGTGAATGTGCCGCTAGTAAGAAGCGCGTTGAAACTCGGAAGTTGCTGTTCAAGGTCGCTAGGTTGCCACAGCAGGACAATGGGAATGTTACGGTGCAAGTGCGAATAACCTCCAGTATGGACCCATCGGACCTTATACATTCCCACGCCGCAGACCGACGAATCCAGACTGAGACGATCCATCGCGATCAGCCCCCCGGCATCATGGGTCCAACGAGGGTAGTACCACGCGAATACACCGGAAGTACAGATGCAAAAGACCAATGCCGCAACCACAATCGTTCTCTCAGAGAGCGCCGGCCTTCCCCAAGTCTTGAAGTCCTCCGCCAGCTCTACAGCGCCAAGCGCAGCGAGCGTAACCACAATCGGCAGCACCGGATATAGGAAGCGATACTCTTTGTGCGCAAGGACTGAATGGGACGCGATAATGATAAAGGCTATCCAACCCAGAAAAGGACTGCGTCGAACTCCTACCAAAGCCAGCAGGAATAGCGGAAGAAAATGAACGAGGAGCACCCATACATACCAATACCACGGCTCGGTACCAAATATTAGGCCTTTACCCTGAAGGACAACGACCGAGACATACCGAAGGGACGATTGGAAAGGATAGGACCAGGTAAAGCCATCCACCAACCCGAAAGTAACCACCGGCAGGAGCAGACCCATAAATACGGGCGGGATCCTCTTCCTCCAGTTTGTATGGCAGAAGTAAAGGACGGCAAATAGGACCGTCGGAGCCAGTTGATTTCGTAGTGCAACCGCCAGTCCGCAGAAGAGTCCTGCCAGGAACAGCCGCTTCTTCTCCGGCAAACTTTCCCCGTAAATGCCGAGATAGAGTCCAGGCAAGAGCAAATTGCCCGCCACGACTTCGCTGAATGCTTTGGGTGCGAAATATACCAGGTCGTACCAGGTGGCACACGCCCCGGCGGCGATAATAGCGGCGGCTTCGCCACTTGTCCGCTTGTTCCAGGCGTAGCCAAACCACACAGCGGTGAGAGAAAGAAGCGATAGCAGAAAACGGATGGCGCATAGGTATCCAGATGATCCTGGGCCTATCCAGTCGGTCAGCCGCATAACGCCGGCCAGGAATGCAGGAAAGACCCAGGAGCGGATGCCTAGCCTCCACTCCCAAACCACTACTCCATAACCATAGGCCAGATGATGAGCTGGCTCCAGCGTATTAAAAATTTCGTCTCCCCAATCCATGCTGGGAAAGTGGGTAGCCACTTCAACGCGAAGCGCCAGTGCAATCAGGAAAACGGCAAGCAGCAGCCAACCCGCGAGGGAGAATGTTTTGTGTTTAGGCACGCGGTGTTACATCTTAACTCTTTCCTGGCTTCAGCCTCCGGGAAGCCCGCGATCTACGTTACTCTCCCGATGGCACCGCTTCGCGGAACACGAACCTACCGAAATACATGGGGTGCGACCCCGGCGGTTTGCTCGCGACGATATCCACGGGATAGGGCCCCTCCACCAAGCCGCCTCCGCTTCCGGATGGACAGACTTCGCTCTGCGTGAACACCATGCTCATGCGATGTATAGAGGACCTTTCGATCCTGCAGTCAAGCTCTGACAGCTCCGAAGCCAGTGAGCACTGAGTAAGTCTTGAGGCAATGGGTAAACGGCGTCAAGGCATACAATGTGGGACATGCCGGGCTACGGTTCGTCCGCTTCCGCGGACGAAACCTCGATCAGGATTACACCGTAAGTAAGGAAAGGGTGCGGAGGATCGACACCAGCAAGGCGGGTGGCGAAATTCCCAAAACGGAACCAATATTGATAGTAGTTATGACACTATCGAATATATTTGTGTAAAATTTACTTGTCAATAGGATAACGTCAAATCGATTTTTCTAATGCACTGAAAATAAACGACATGCCGGTGGGATTCAAAAGTGAACAAAACCCGGCAAAATGTGCTATATTGAAACCAGAATTAAGAGATTGGGAAAAAACCTGAAAGTTTCCCGATTGAACCCAGCCGAGCGCTGGGTTTTCGTTTTTTACGACAAGTTTGAGTTCGCCAGCGTGCGAGCTTCGGCTCCGAGGGACGTTCATTCTGGAGTTCGATTAACCGTTTGGTTCGACTCAGAAAGCGGCGTCCCCTCGGGGCCAGGGACGAGGGTCGGTTGGAAGAGTCCCGCGACGGTCTGTCGTCCCTGAAGGGACTCGGGGTCCGGCTGGATCACTTCCCCCCGCCCTGAAAGCTTGCCCTGAGCGACGTCGAAGGGACCGGGGCTTTCATCTTGCGTCGCACAAGCGCGGCTTCGATGGCGCGGATGCGGAAAAACAAAACGGGATCAGCTTCCACAAAATCTCACGAAAGGCAGGAACACGATGTCCGAACCAAGTTACGAAGAGTTGAAAGCCAAACTGGAAGAGATGCAAAAGCAGGTCCCGGCGGCCGGCGCCGGCGGGCTGACGTTCAAGGTGAGCGCCAAAGGCGGAGTGAGCCTGTATGGCCTGGGCCGCTTTCCGGTCACGCTGTATTACGAACAGTGGACCAAATTGCTGAGCGCCGTTGAGCAGCTTCGCGGCTTTATCGAGACCAACAAGGACGCGCTGGCCCGGAGAAGCCCAAAGCCGCAAGTTGGCTGAGCCGCACGTGATTCACGGGAACAGGATGCGGACCATACAATGGCGACCGGCGTTCTCCAGCCTGCCTGTAAAATGGCAAGTGGGGGCTGGCTGGTCGCAGCACGCAGCTCCACGGAGGAGCTGCCGGGAAATGGACATGACGTGGGTGACCGACCGCATCGCCGTGGGCGGCGGCATCTGGAACGACCAAAAGATGATGGAGGTGGCGCGCGCCGGAATCACCCACATCATCGACATGCAGATCGAATGGGACGACACCGAACTGGCGCGGCCCTATGGCATCCGGGTGTTGTGGAACCCGACCGACGACGACTTCAAGCCGAAGCCGGCGGCGCTGTTCCAGCGCGGCGTTGACTTTGCGCTGGAAGCGCTGGACGATGCCGAATCGCGGCTTTTCATCCACTGCGCTGCCGGGGTACACCGCGCGCCGATGATGGCGCTCGCGGTGCTGCAAGCCTTAGGTTTCGGACTGGGGGACGCGATGGAGATGATCGAGTCGCGGCGCAAGGTGGTGGACTTCGCCGACGTTTACGTGCAGAGCGTGGAAGAGTTCATGCGCAGCTATGAGGCGGCGGAGAAGGAGAGGTAGGAGCAATTGGCAGTCAGCAATTAGCAATTCGATCCTCATTAGTGCATAGGGTGCGATGATTTTCTTATGAGTTCCGCGCGCTACAGAATTGCCGGTAGAAGGGCGACGCAGCTGAGGCTGCGTATTTCGATATGACCAGTACCAAGAGCCAAACAGGTTTGCGGCTCCTATAATCACCTAAGGCCCTCGAAGAGACTAAAGCGTGTTTCATAAATCCGTTGGCGGGACTTGAGAAAACATCCCTCAGGGGCTAAAGCCCCGATTTTAGGTGCGCGTTGCCGGCACGGCTGA
>Ga0209040_10000934_pt1 | contig 22823 bp, 16 predicted proteins | sample BogFormECP12_OM3_FD_188240 | JGI IMG/M metagenome (GOLD analysis project Ga0209040, IMG submission 188240) | Bog forest soil microbial communities from Calvert Island, British Columbia, Canada - ECP12_OM3 (SPAdes) (version 2) | ecosystem: Environmental > Aquatic > Freshwater > Wetlands > Bog ... | reverse complement strand
AGCGTGCGTTTTGGCGAACCGATGGAGGAAGTGAACTACATCGACCAACTCCGCATGGTCGCGGTCGATCATCCGGCGGATCTTGACGTGTATCCCGATGAGCGCTTCCTCGACAATCCGCCGTTCGCCAGCGGCAACCCGGTTGCGACCTCGGCGCCGCGTGCTCCAGCGGGCGCATGGGACGACCATGGCCGTGATGTGCGGCACTTGCTCAGCGCGCGCGACCATCGGTACGTTCGCGACTTCACCAACCTGCCATATGCGGGCTTCGCCAACACACACACGCTGACGCTCGACCTTGGCACCTGGACTGCGCAAAATCCGCTGCGTCTGTTCCTCAGCGGCTTCATCGAGTACTTCAGCGCGACCTCGATGTACGCCGCGTGGCAGGCGGGGTTGCAGCCGATTTCTCCATATATCGAAGCGGAGATGCCTGACGGCACGTGGAAACGCGTGGTGGATGAAATGGGATTTCCGGCCGGGCTGCCGCGCACCATCACCGTCGATTTGACCGGCAAGCTTCCCGCCGGCGCGGAGAAAATTCGCATCACCACCAACCTGCAGATCTATTGGGACCAGGTGCTGGTGGACAACGGTCCGGCGCGCGAAAACGAAGTGCGTGTCACGGAGTTGCCGCTGGCAACGGCGACGCTGGGCTTTCGCGGCTATCCCCGTCAGGTGGACGGCGAGACGCCGGGCGACCTGACCTATTACTACGAGCAGGCCAGCACCACGGGCCCGTTCTCGCGGTTTCGCGGCAGCTATACGCAGTACGGAGATGTGACGCCGCTGCTCACGTCCATCGATAACCGCTTCGCAGTGTTCGGGACGGGCGAAGATATCGACGCCGAGTTTGACGCGGCTGCCCTGCCTCCGCTGCCGTCGGGCTGGAAGCGCGACTACTTTTTCTACGCCAACGGATTCGTGAAGGACATGGATTTCTACGAGGCGATTCCGTTCACCGTCGCCGACATGCCGTTTCACGGCATGAGCACCTATCCGTATCCCGCGAGCCAGCACTATCCCGACGACGCAGCGGCTAACGGATACCGGCTGGACTGGAATGACCGCTACGAGTCGGGAGCGAATAAGGCCGTTGGATATCGATTTGAATTTGCACCCCGGACGATTGATCCGGAGCCACTGACGCCCAGCAGGACGTCGCAAGCCTCCGTGGGCGAGCAGCGCGCAGGAGATGCCACCGGTAAACGATGAGGAAATTAACCTTACTTTCGATTTCGGCGCTGACGTTTTCGGCCATCTACTTGTATGCATGGCCTGCGGCGAATTTGTTCTATGCCGCGGTAGTGCTGTTTCACGTTGGCTTGGGCGTGGTGTTCTGCATAGGCGGCTTGCGGCTGCTGCCTTATGCCCTGCGTCAACCGGCAATCGTAAAACTGGCCGCCCTCATACTCGTGATCGGCGCTGCGCTCGGGTTGGCACTGATCTACACCGGTGCGTCCCGGCCATATACCAAGCTGTTGCTGTCGCACGGCGCGGTTTCGGCGATGGCGGTAACGCTGCTGGCGGGATGGTGGCTCAGCCAGCGAAAGAGCCAGAACCGTAGCGCTTGGGTTCCGGCGCTGGGAATGGTCGCCGTCGCGGTGATCGTCGCCTTCGGGGCGAAGTATTCTCGCGATTCCTGGAGCAAGCGCTTCGTCATCCAGAATCCAACGATCGCTCCAGTGTCGATGAACAACGAAGGCGACGGCGCCAATGGACCCTTCTTTCCGAGTTCGTCGCAGGTGGCAGGGAAGCGGAAAATCCCCTCGAAGTTCTTCATGGAGTCGGATGCCTGCGAGCGCTGCCACCAGGACATTTTCAAACAGTGGAACAGTTCCGCGCATCACTTCTCGTCATTTAACAATCAGTGGTACCGCAAGAGCATCGAGTACATGCAGGACGTAAACGGGGTGAAGCCGTCGAAGTGGTGCGCGGGCTGCCATGACCCAGCGCTGCTGTACAGCGGCATGATGGACACGCCCATCAAGCAGATCGTCAATCGTCCTGAAGCTCAGGCAGGCATGGGCTGCATGATGTGTCACTCGATTGTGAAGGTGAAGAGCACGATGGGGCAGGGCGATTTCATGCTCGAATATCCTGAGCTGCACGAACTTGCCGCCACGAAAAATCCGGTGCTGCGCTGGGTGCACGACTTCAGCATCAAGATGAATCCCGAGCCGCATCGTCGGGTGTTCCTGAAGCCCTTTATGCAGAAGCAGACGCCGGAGTTCTGCTCATCCTGTCACAAGGTCCACCTCGACGTCCCGGTGAACAATTATCGCTGGTTCCGCGGCTTCAACGAGTACGACAACTGGCAGGCCAGCGGAGTGTCGGGGATGGGCGCGCGCTCGTTCTATTACCCGCCGAAACCACAAGGCTGCCAGGATTGCCACATGCCCGATACCAAGTCGAATGACATGGGCAATATCGCGGGCAAGATCCATTCGCATTCGTTTCCGGCTGCCAACACTGCGTTGCCGATGGCCAACCAGGACCAGCACCAGATGGAGATGGAGCAGAACTTCCTGAAGAGCGGTGCAGTGACGATCGACATCTTTGCAGTGTCGACAGCGGCGCCACAAATTAGCGGGAGGGGTGGTCCACCGGCGGAATTGCAGACGACGTTCGCGGTCGGCGAAGAGGCGGAGATGAAGACCACCGGGGAGAGCCGCGGAGTGGTGGCGCCGGTTACTGCACCGCTCGACAAAGTCAGCGCTTCGGTACGGCGTGGCGAGAGTGCGCGGGTGGACGTGGTGGTACGCACCAGGAAAGTCGGACACTTCTTCCCCGGCGGCACGGTCGACGCTCCTGAGACATGGGTGGAGCTGAAAGCGGTCGACGACAAGGGACAGACTTTGTTCTGGAGCGGTAAAGCCGGCGATGATGGCAAGGGCCCGGTCGATCCAGGAGCTCATTTCTACCGCTCGCTGCAGATCGATGAGCACGGCAATCCTATCAACAAGCGCAATGCATGGTCCACGCGGTCGGTGGTGTACGTGCGGCTCGTTCCGCCGGGAGCGGCTGACTCGATTCACTACCGGCTGAACGTCCCGCAGAATGCAGGCAGCAAGATTACGCTCACGGCGAAGCTTTGCTATCGCAAGTTCTCGTGGTGGAACACCCACTTTGCGTATGCCGGAATTTCAAAGCAGTTGCCTGTGGGTCCGCAGACCGCGAAAGGCTACGACGACCGGCAGTTTACATTTGACGGCGATTTGGCGAAGGTCTCAGGCAAGCTGAAAGAGATCCCTGAGTTACCAATCGTCGTGCTGGCTGAAGACACGGTCGAGTTGCGCGTGTTGCCCAAAGGCGCGCCCGCCGAGGCACCCAAGACGGTGGTCGAAAAGGCCGATTGGCAGCGCTGGAACGATTACGGCATCGGCCTGTTCTTGCAGGGAGACTTCAAGGGAGCGGCGGCGGCGTTCCAGAAAGTGACGGAAGCCGATCCCAACAATCCTGATGGCTGGGTCAATCTGGGGCGCGTGGCGGTGCAGGAAGGCGACATGGAGCAGGCGAGGACGGTGCTGCAGAAGGCCCTGGCGCTGAGTCCAAACTTGGCGCGGGCGCGTTACTTTTACGCTCGCGTGCTGCGCTCCGACGGCGCTTACGAAGGGGCAGCCAAAGAACTGCAGAAAGTGATTGAGCAGTATCCGAAAGATCGCGTGGTGAGCAATGATCTGGGTCGCGTGCTGTTCCTGTCGCGCAAGTATCCGGAAGCGATCGCGCAACTGCAGCAGGCAATTGCCGTCGATCCCGAGGACCTGCAAGCCAATTACAATTTAATGCTCTGTTACAAGGGAATGGGCGACGCCGCAAAGTCCGCTGAGTACGAGAAGCTCTATCTGCGCTTTAAGGCGGACGAATCCGCGCAGACGATCACCGGGCCTTATCGGAGGCTGCATCCCGAGGACAACAACGAACGGCAATTGATTCACGAGCATGTTTCGGTTCCGCTTACCCTGGTGAAGCAGCCTTCGCCGGTGGCGGAAAAACATGTGGTCAGCACAGCGGGCAAATAACCGGACCCCATGAAACTCATACGAAAGTCATCATTGCTGGTCTTGTTGTGTGCCGCACTCGCATCCGCAGCAGGGGCGCAGGTCACATTTCGCGATATCACCAAGCAGGCGGGCATCAACTTCGTGCACAACAATGGAGCGGCTGGCAAGAAGTGGCTGCCGGAAACCATGGGGGTGGGTTGTGCGTTCATCGATTACGACAATGACGGCTACCCCGACATCCTGCTGGTGAACGGCAAGGATTGGACCACTCCGGGCAAGCCCTCGACTCTGAAGCTCTACCATAACAACCGCAACGGCACGTTCACTGATGTGACCGCGAAGTCCGGTTTGGCGATTTCGCTTTTCGGCATGGGCGCGGCAGTCGGCGATTACGACAATGACGGCTTCGACGACATTTACGTTTCGGCGCTGGGGCAGAGCCACCTGTTCCACAACAATGGCAATGGGACGTTTACCGATGTCACCAAGGCTGCGGGAATGTGGGGACCGAACGAATTCAGCACCAGCGCCGCGTGGGTGGATTACGACCGCGACGGCAAGCTGGACCTGGTCGTGGTCAATTATGTGCAGTGGAGTCCGCAGGGCGATATCTATTGCACGCTTGATGGGACGCATAAGTCCTATTGCACGCCGGAGTCGTATAAGGGCGCGTCAGTGCGCCTGTGGCACAACCTGGGTAACGGGAAGTTTGAAGACGCCACGGCCAAAGCCGGACTGTTCGACAACTCATCGAAATCGCTGGGAGTCGCCGTGCTCGACGTGAACGGCGACGGCTGGCCGGACCTGGTGATCGCCAATGACACGCAGCCCAACAAGTTGTACGTCAACAACACCAAGGGCGGCTTTACCGAGTCGGCCGTCTCGGCTGGCATCGCTTTCAGCGAAGATGGCGTGGCGCGCGCCGGCATGGGCGTCGATGCGGCGGACTACGATCACACTGGACGGTCCAGCATCGTGATCGGCAACTTTGCCAACCAGATGCTGGCGCTCTACCACAACGAAGGCAATGGCTTGTTTGTGGATGAGGCGCCGCGCTCGGAAGTTGGACGGCGCAGCCTGCTGACGCTGGGATTTGCGACGCTGTTCTTCGATTACGACAACGATGGATGGCTCGACATCTTCGTCGCCAACGGGCATATCGAGAACGAAATTGAGCGCATTCAGAAGCGCGTGAAGTACGCCGAATCGCCGCACCTGTTTCATAACCAGGGCAAGGGACAGTTTGTGGAGTCCACGGAAGCGGTCGGCCCGGACCTCGGCACTCCGCGCGTTGGACGCGGAGCGGCGTATGCGGACATCGACAACGATGGCGACCTCGATCTTCTGCTGACCACGAATGGCGGGCCTGCGGTGCTGTTCCGCAACGACGGCGGGAACGCGAATCACAGCTTGCGAATTAAGCTGGTGGGCACACGCTCCAACCGCGACGGCATCGGAACTGTCGCAATAGTGTCAGCCGGCGGTGACAGACAGACGGAGATGATGCGCAGTGGTTCGGGCTACCTGTCATCGAGCGAGTTGGTGCTGACCTTCGGACTCGGCAAGTCGGGACAGGCCGATCAGATCGAACTCCGCTGGCCAAGCGGTCAGGTGGACAAGCTTTCGAAGATCGCGGCCGGCCAAACCATCACGGTCAAGGAAGGATCCGGCATTGTGCAGCAGCGGCCGTTTGGCGCCGCAGCGCAACCTGTGCCAGCCGCGGCGGGACAGCGCAAAGCCATCCGATGAAGCCGGTCACGCAGCAGTCAGCCGTGGAACTGCTGGCGCTCTTGCGCACGAACAAGATTTCAGCGCTTGAGTTGGCGGAGGAATACATCCGCCAGATCGAGCGGCTGAATCCGCAGATCAACGCGCTGGTAGACTTCGCCGCCGAGCGAGTGCGCGAACAGGCTCGTGCGAGCGATCACTCGACGAGCCCGAAAGGTCCTCTAGCCGGCTTGCCAGTCACGGTGAAGTCATCGATTTCGACGGCGGGTTATCGCTGCGAAATCGGCAGCCTGGTCAACCGAGGGAATATACCGACAAAAGATGCGACAGTCGTGGCGCGCCTGCGGCAGGCGGGTGCGATCCTTCTGGGGACGAGCAACTGCCCTGAGTTCCTGATGGCCTACGTCACCGAGAACATGCTTTATGGTCGTACCAACAATCCCTGGAACCTCGACTACACACCCGGCGGTTCCAGTGGTGGCGAGTCGGCGGCTATTGCCGCCGGAATGTCTGCCGGTGGACTGGGTAGCGACAGCGGCGGCTCGGTGCGCGTGCCGGCGCACTTCACAGGTATCTGCTCGTTGAAGCCGACCCCGGGACGCATACCGGGAGAAGGGCACCTGCCACCATGCATCGGGCCGTTCTCGTTTCTCGGCGCCATCGGCCCAATGGCGCGAACCATCGACGACGTTGCGCTGCTGTTTCACGCGCTTTCGGGACAAGATCCTGTCGATCCTGTGAGCCCGCCGATCGCGCTGCGCACCCCGAGTCTCGATGAGATCAAGCGGCTTTCCATCGGATACTTTGAAGATGATGGTCTAACGCCCGTTACGCCCGAGACGCGCCAAGCGGTTCAAGATGCAGTACAGGCACTGCGCAACCAAGGGTTCGATGTCAGGCCATTTCGTCCGAGGGGGCTGGAGCAGGCTCGCAAATTGTGGGAGACATTCTTCGTGCGCTGCGGAGCGATGTTCGAAGAACCGCTGGTGCGCGGGCATGACGAGAAATTGAGTCCGGTGTTCCGGGACTTTCTCGCCAGGGCGCATGCGGTTGCTCCGCTCACCGCAGAGGAGTTGCTGAATGCGTGGGCGGAGGCGGACATGATCCGCGGAAAACTGCTGGCGCAGATGCAGGAATTTCCTCTGCTGCTTTGTCCGGTTTGCGCAGTCCCGGCGTTCCGGCACGAAGAGCGAAGCTGGACCATCGACGGGAAGCAAGTCGAGTATCTCGACGCCATGCGTTACTCGCAGTGGTTTAATCTGCTGGCGGCGCCGGCGGCGGTCGTGCCCGTGGGCCGATCGCCGGAGGGACTGCCCATCGGTGTGCAGATCGTGGGCCGTCCCTACGATGATGAAACTGTGTTAGCGCTCGCATCCGTGATTGATCACGCGTTCGGTTATAGCCTTCCGCCGATTTCCTAGTCGGGAACGCACATCCGAATTACCGCCACTGCCCAAGGAGCGGTCCCACAACTGCTGTAGCCGCGAACACAGCAACTCTTAATCTGCTCAAGCTTCCCATTCAACGAGGCTACTGATCTAGCACTTGACGAACCGTCGCGGCCAGGGCTTCAAGGGTAAAAGGCTTCTGGAGATGTTGAATCCAGAGGCGTTTTTCGCCGTATGGCTGTTCGGGAGTGTCATTGTATCCCGACATCTGGACGATCTTGATCGTTGGACAGACTTCCCGGATCCTATCCGCCAGCTCTCGTCCTCCCATCTGCGGCATGATCACGTCGCTGATGAGGAGATCGATGGTTTGTGAGCGGTCCTTTGCCAGTTGCAGGGCTTCTGCGCCGTTGCCGGCTTCCACGACTTTGTAGCCCAGCCTTCCGAGCTGGCCGCTAATCAGCGATCGGACATCTTCTTCGTCTTCCGCTACTAGAACACTTTCCGTGCCCTGCGGCAATGGCAGGCGCTCCCCGATTTCCTCGCGTGAAACTCTTGACTCAGCCACCGGCAAGCAGATGTGAAATGTGGTCCCTGCACCCAGCGAACTGTCGATCTGAATTCCTCCTCCGTTCTGGGTCACGATGCCGAAAACGGTGGACAATCCCAATCCAGTGCCCTTGCCACGCTCTTTGGTGGTAAAGAAGGGTTCGAAGGCGCGGTTCATGGTCGCCGCATCCATACCGCATCCGTTGTCGGACACGGATATCCGCACATAAGCTCCGGGCGAGATGTTACCGAAGGCTTTCGATGACCACTCATCCAGGTTGATGCAACTGGTTTCGATGTGGAGCTTGCCTCCTTTCGGCATCGCGTCACGGGCATTGACCACCAGGTTCATGATCAACTGCTCCAACTGACCGGCATTGATTCTGACGCACGCTCCGTTGGTGCGAATCCCGGTAGTCAAGTCGATGTCTTCGCCAACCAGCGTCCGTACCATCTTCATCAGTTCGTTCACGGCGCGGTCCAGGGAAATGCTGTGCGCATCGCTTGCGTCTTTCCGGCTGAAATCCAATAACTGTTGAGTGAGCCGGGCCGCCCGGGATCCCGCCTCATGGATGGCCCACGCTCTTTTGGCGAGTTGGGGATCGGAGACGCATTCGTCCACGATCAGCGCCGAATAGCCGTTGATGACTTGCAGCAGGTTGTTGAAATCGTGCGCAATGCCGCCGGCCAGCCGTCCCATGGCCTCCATCTTTTGGGCATGCAGAAACTGCTCCTGCAACGACCGGTACTGTTGCTCCACCAGCTTGCGCCGCGTAATGTCCTGCACCACCTGCACGGAGCCCACAACTTGGCCGCCTTGCAGCAAAGGTGCGCAAGAGCATGAAACATCGACAGCTGAGCCATCCTTGCGAAAGAGCACGTCCTCGTGGCCACGCAAGGTATTGCCGGATTTGCAAACCTCAGCGATGGCGCATTCCGACCTCGGCAGCGGACTGCCATCCCGGCGCCTGCTGTGGCAGACGTCATGCATAACTCTGCCCAGCAGCTCAGGCGTGGTGTACCCGAGCATCCGCTCCCCCGCGGAGTTTGCAAAGGTGACACGGCCCTCCGCATCCAGCATGAACAAAGCGTCCGGCGCACTGGTATTGATGGCTCGCATCAGGGAAAGCTGCTTTTGCAGCGCTTCCTCACTTTGCCTGCGTTCCGTTACATCAATCACCGTCCCCTCGATGGATGATCGCCCGCCATTCTCCGAGGCCAAAAAGCAGACATTGTGCAAACCCCAGAGAGGCGCGCCGTCTTTCCGCTTGAGCCGAATCTCGACATTGTTAATAGCTCCGCTATTACCCAGACTCTCCAATAACATGCTTTCTTCCGCCTGGTCGTACAGCATTTCCGCAGACGGGCGACCCAATAGCTCCGCCGCCGAGTCGTATCCCAGCATGCGGACCAGCGCCGGGTTGCAGTCGAGCAACTTCCCACCCAACTCTGCCCGAAACACTCCCGCGAGGTTTCTCTCAAAGAGCAGCCGGTATCGTTTGTCGGATTCTTTCCTCGCCTCCTCTGCCTCCTTGCGAGCCGTGATGTCCGAGAGAATGCCGTCGGCGAACAGCACGCCACCTTCTCTGTGAGTCCGGACTGCACGGTCGTGCACCCAGATCCAACGGCCGTCCTTGCGCTGGGCCCGGAATTCCTCATCGAACGGTTGGCCCTGCGAGCAGAGCGCCTGGAAGCTGTTGATGACGCGCTGCCGGTCCTCGGGGTGGATGGACCCCAGCAATACTTTTTCGCCGTTCTCGTAGACCTCTTCCACGGAGAAGCCGAAAATGCTCTCCACGTTGGGGCTGACGAATATGGTCCGGAAGTCTTCCGAGGTGGTCCAGGCCACGTCCGGCAGGCTGGCCACCAGCCGGCGCAGCCACTCCTCGCGTGCGCGCAGCTCTTCTTCGGACGCGGCGAGAGCGGCCGTTCGGCTGGCAACCATGTTTTCCAGGTTCTTGTTGATTTCCCCGAGCCGCCGTAGGATTGCGTAGATGAGGCCGCTGGTGATGGCTACGTATACAAACCCCTTAATCATGCTCCATTGAGTCGCGGCTGCCACCGTGAGCGAGAATTGTCCCACGAGTTTATCGGTGAGGAAGATCCACACCCAGGAAAACGCCGCGCAGAGGCCAGCAAACCAAATCGGCCGGCCAGATCGAAAATCACTCCGCCAAAACTGAATGAGTGGCTGCATCCAGTTCTCTTTCTCCCAGTTGGACTGTACTTGCCAGGCAGGGTCACGTCGGCCCGGCTAAGTACATCGGCCTATCCAGCGGGCGCATAAGAAGTGTCGTAAGCTTGGTGGCTGACTCACGATCCTGTGCGCCGAATTTGGATGATAATAGCTCTACTGTGCGCTATCCTTTGTGACGCGCCGCACAGATGTTCGTGACGCGCTGAATACTCCCCGCCACACCCGTGGTCGGTACGGCTGCACATTGGCCCTCCACCCGGACGGCCTCCCGCCTCTCGTATAATCCCAATCAACCTCGCAACTCGCGCCAGGGACCCGATGGTTACGCCCGACTACAAGACTTTTCTGCAGCTTAGCCGCGACGCCACCTTGATTCCCGTGGCCAAGACTTTGAGCGCCGACCTGCTGACGCCGGTGGGGGCGTTCCTCAGCGTCGCCGCCAAACAGAAATATTCCTTCCTCTTGGAGTCGGTCGAAGGCGGCGAAAAGATTGGCCGCTACACCTTTGTCGGCGCGCAGCCCCGCATGGTGCTCACTGCGCGTGGTCCGAACCTGACCATTCGCCGGGGCTCGAACGAAGAGCGCCGCACTGGCAATGTGAACGACGTTTTGCGCGAGACCCTGCGGCAGTTTCGTCCCGCGACGGTTCGCGGGCTACCGCCGTTCACTTCGGGTGGAGTCGGCTATTTCGCTTACGACATGGTGCGCCAGTTCGAGCGCCTTCCGGAAACGGCGAAGGCCGATGTCGATCTGCCGGATTGTGTCTTCACGTTTTACGACCGACTGTTGGCGTTCGACCACCTGAAGCATCAACTGCACATCATCGCCGCCGCCGATGTTCGCGCCGAATCACCGCGCAAGGCCTACGACCGCGCCCTCGCCGACATCGAAGCCCTGGAGCGCAAGCTGGTGCGTGGTATTCACCGCCAGGAACTGGGCTGGTCGGCTCCCACGAAGCGTAAGCCCATCAGAGTCCATACCAGCACCACGCACGACGAGTTTCTCGACAGCGTTCGCCGCGCCAAGGAATACATCGCCGCGGGCGACATCTTTCAGGTTGTGCTTTCGCAGCGCCTCGATTTCAAGCCTCCGGCTGAGCCGTTCCAGATTTATCGCGCCCTGCGCACGGTCAACCCATCGCCCTACATGTTCTTTCTCCAACTCGATGACATGCATGTTGTCGGGGCTTCGCCGGAAATGCTGGTGCGCGTCACCGGTCGCAAGTTGGAGTACCGCCCCATCGCCGGCACGCGCCGCCGTGGCGAAGAAGCCTCTGATGACGAACGCCTCATCGAAGAGCTTCGCAGCGACGAGAAGGAGCGCGCCGAACACGTCATGTTGGTCGATCTCGGCCGCAACGACCTGGGCCGCGTCAGCGACTATGGAACGGTCCGGGTTCGCGCCCTGATGTATGTCGAGCGCTACTCCCACGTCATGCATTTAGTGTCGGCGCTGGAAGGCCAGCTTCGCCCCGAGCTCGATGCCCTCGATGCGGTAGCGGCATGCTTTCCGGCGGGCACTTTGAGCGGCGCGCCCAAAGTCCGCGCCATGGAAATCATCGAAGAGCTGGAACCGGTGCGGCGCGGCGTTTACGGAGGAGCGATTCTCTACGCGGATTACGCCGGCAACCTTGACTCCTGCATTGCCATTCGCACCATGGTTCTGCACCGCGGCCGGGCCTATGTGCAAGCCGGCGCAGGCATCGTCGCTGACTCCGATCCCGAGAGCGAATACCAGGAGTGCATGAACAAGGCGAGCGCGTTACTGAGGGCGGCGGAGAGAGCCAGTGGCTAGTGGCTGGTGGCTAGTGACTGGAAAGGTGGAGGAATCGTGGCCGTTAAGCAGTACCAGGATCTGATCGCATGGCAGAGGGCCATTGCACTTGTGACCGACATCTATAAGATGAGCAGCAGTTTCCCGCGTGACGAAATGTATGGTCTAACGAGTCAGCTTCGAAGAGCGGCGGTTTCAGTTCCGAGTAATATCGCCGAGGGGCAGGGGCGTGCCTCATCGGGAGAGTTCATACAGTTCCTCGGTCACGCTCGAGGATCGCTGTTTGAGCTCGAAACGCAGGTTATCGTCGCCCACAACCTTACCTACCTTTCCGACGCGCAGTGCGAGGCGCTCACAGCAAAGATTTCAGAACTCGGTCGCATCTTGAACGGCTTGATTACGTCTGTACAACGTCGAAAGGAGACGGGTTCTAGCCACCAGCCACTAGCCACTGGCCACTGAAATGATTTTCGTCCTCGACAACTACGATTCCTTCACCTACAACCTGGTGCAGTACATCGGGGAGATGGGTCGCGAGGTCGTGGTGCGCCGCAACGACCAGATCACTATCGATGAAATCAGGGAGCTCCGACCCGAACGCATCGTGATCTCTCCCGGACCCTGCACGCCGCACGAAGCGGGCATCAGTATCGACGTGATCAAGCACTTCGCCGGTCGCGTGCCCATCCTCGGTGTCTGCCTGGGACACCAGGCCATCGGTGCAGCATTCGGTGGCAATGTGGTTCGCGCCCCGAATCTCATGCACGGTAAGACCAGCTCGGTGGAGCATGACGGGAAAACTATTTTTCGCGGGATTCCCTCGCCTATGACCGCCACCCGCTATCACTCGCTGGTTGTCGAGGAAAAAGGACTGCCGGCTGAGTTGGAGATTTCCGCGACCTGCCAGGATCGCGATGGCAGCCGCGTCATTATGGGACTGCGGCACCGCCAGTACGCCGTTGAAGGGGTACAGTTCCACCCTGAAAGTGTGCTGACCGCCCATGGCAAGCAAATGGTCCGCAATTTCCTCCAAACGTGCGATGAGCACGTCACTTAATGGCTATGGCGAAATCTCGCCGTTAAGCGTCAACTAACCAGAGGCGGCAGCTTCGAATTGCGACGCCGCCGCACAGCACGATGTCTGACTTCCTGTCTCTCTTGCGGATTATTCCGCAACGCGATTCACGGCAGAACGTCGCCTGGCGCTACGGTGGGGCCGTTCTGGTCTCACTCGCCTTCATCGCTGCACGGTGGCTGGTAGGACGCTTTATTATTGACGACGGCGTTCCTTTCGCTACTCTTTTTATTCCCATTGCGTTTTCCGCTTTCTACGGCGGTCTCGGCCCAGGGATTGTCTCCGTTCTCACCACCGTGTCGCTGACCGACTACTTTCTTATTCCACCTCTCTACACCCCCGGGCTCCCTAACACGAATGCCGTGGTTGGCACTTTGATGTTCGCCGTTTCCGGTCTCATCATCTCCGCCCTGGGCGAGGCTGGTCGAGAGGCGGTTCTCCAGGTCTCCAATGAGGCGGAAATCCGCAAAGCCGCGCAACAAAAATTGCTAGCCAACGAGGAACGCCTGCGCATCATCGAGCGAGTGGTGTCCGGTGGTGCCTGGGAGTGGGACATTGTCACCGACAGCGTCTATTGGTCGGACGGCTATCGGCGCCTCTGCGATTACCCGCTTGACGAGAAGCCGTCGCGAGAGAAGTGGGTGGCGAGTCTCCATCCTGATGATCGCGACCGCACCGTCGGGCAGCTCGATGAACTCCTCCGTCATCAGCTCCACAATTGGTCCATGGAGTTTCGCATTCGCACCGCCAGCGGTCGTATCCGCTGGATCTCGAGTCATGGTCAGGTTTTCTACGATCTCTCGGGGAAGCCCCAGCGTATGGTCGGCATTAACCTCGACATCACGGCTCGGCGGATTGCCGAGGATGCCGCCCGCGACGCCGAACTACGCATGCGTCTCGGATGATGTCCGGCCGACATTCAGCGAAAACCTCATCGGAATAGGTCTGGGGCGTCAAGGATCGGTACAATCGTCACGGTCCTGTCCGCATGATCACTGAGCCGCTGGTGAAGGTCCAGATGTATCGTGCGTCTGACCGAAGCTATGTCTGATACCGTAGAACTCCGCGGAATTCACAAAACTTTCGACCACTTCGTCGCCGTCGACCATCTTTCCTTCAACATTCGCGAAGGCGGCGTGTATGGCCTGCTCGGCCCCAATGGCGCCGGCAAAACCACGGCTATCCGGATGATGATCGGCATCAACATGCCTGACGAAGGTGAAGTCTGGCTGTTCGGCGGGAAATTTCATCGTCAGCAATTGCAGCGAATTGGCTATCTTCCCGAAGAGCGCGGCCTTTATAAAAAGATGAAGGTGCTCGATCACCTCATTTTTCTTGGGCGGCTGCATGGACTGTCAACCGCCGAGGCGCGCAAGCGAGCGCTGAATTGGTGCGAACGGCTACAGCTTTCCGAGTGGACACAAAAGAAGGTCGAAGAACTGTCCAAGGGAATGCAGCAGAAAATTCAGTTCATCGCTGCGTTGCTGCACGATCCCGATCTCATGATCCTCGACGAACCTTTCGCCGGGCTCGACCCCGCCAACGCCGTGATGCTGAAAGACGTGATGATCGAGCTGAAGAAAGCGGGCAAGACCATCCTCTTCTCCACGCATCGCATGGACCAGGTCGAGCGCCTGTGTGATTCGATCTGCCTTATCGATCACGGCCGCAGAGTGCTCGAAGGAGAGCTGAAGAAGATCAAGGCCAGCTACGGCAAGAACACCGTGCAGATGCAGTATGAGGGACATCCTCTGCTCGAAGACTGCGACCTCATACAGTCGTTCAATAACTACGGCAATTACGTCGAGGTACGCCTGAAACCCGGCGCCGACTCGCAGGAATTACTGCGCCTGGCCTCGCAGCACGCTCGCATCAGCCGCTTCGAACTGGTCGAGCCTTCCCTGGAAGAAATCTTCATCGACGTGGTGGGCCAAAATGCATAACACATGGCTGATCATCCGGCGCGAATACCTGGAACGCATCCGTAGCAAAGCGTTCATCATCATGACCCTGCTTATGCCGGTCTTTATGGCGTCGACGATCCTGATCCCCGCCATGCTTTCCGACATGAAATCCGGGGGCACGCGCCACATTGTCCTGGTGGCCAACAACCCCGAAATTGCCGAGGCAGTCAAGCAGCAGTTGATCACGCCGCAGCCCTCCGACAGCAAGACCGACGCCGACATACGGAGTCAGAAAGCATCAGCCCCGCGCTACGCCATTGAGATCGGCACCAACGTCGCGGACGCCGAGCGCGCGTCGTTGCGTCAGCAGATTACCGAAGGCAAGATCGATGGCTTCCTCTGGCTTGCCGACACTGACCTCGCTAGCCACAAGATCGTATACAGCGCCAAGGATGTGACCGACTTCGGCGAGAGCATCGAATTGCGGAATGCAGTCCAGTCTGCGCTGGTCAAGCGCCAGTTGGCGCAAAAAGGCGTGAGCGGCGCGGAGGTCGAGAACCTGCTCAAGCCCATCGACCTCGATTCCATCCGCATCGAGAAGGGCAAAGAAGGGGCCAGCGGCATCTCCGTCTTCCTGGTCGCGTTCACCATGGTGATGCTGCTGTATGTGAACGTGCTGGTGTATGGCTTCGCCGTGATGCGCTCCATCATTGAGGAGAAGAGCTCGCGCATTCTGGAAGTGTTGCTCTCGTCAGTGACATCAAAGCAATTGCTTGCCGGAAAGATCATCGGGGTCGGCGCAGTCGGCCTGACGCAGACCATCATCTGGCTGCTGATTATGCTGGCCTTTTCCCTGCCCGGAATTTCGGCGTCGCGCTCCATGCTGTCCAACGTTCACATACCCATGGTAGGGATGCTCGCCTTCGGAGTGTTCTTCATCCTCGGCTACTTTCTTTACTCCACAATGTACGCCGCCCTGGGCTCCATGGTGAACTCCGACGCGGAAGCGCAGCAGGTGCAGTGGCCGGCCATGCTGCCCATCATCTTCTCGATTGTGCTCAGCACGCCGGTGCTGCAGCATCCCAATTCGCAGCTCGCCTTCTGGACCTCGATGGTTCCCTTCTTCGCGCCGATCCTGATGTTCGTGCGCGTGATGGTCGAGACGCCGCCTGCCTGGCAGTTGATTCTGTGCGTCGCGTTGATGCTGCTTACCACCTGGGGACTGCTCGGGCTCTCCTCGCGCATCTATCGCGTCGGCATCCTGATGTACGGCAAGCGGCCAACGTTGCCGGAATTGCGCCGCTGGTTGAAGTATGCGGGGTAGCAGTCGCGGCAAGGCCTTTCGCTCTTCGTTCGCCACCAAATTGAATGTTTCGCAAAACAACTGGGACCTGTCGATATAAAAGGTAAAATTCAGGACGGAGACACAATGGCCGAGCTTGTTACGATACCGATCTCATACTTTGAGGTCATCGCCGACTATGAGGGCCCCAATGTTAGCCTGTGGATGGATCGATCTGCCGTCGTTCAAGGGATTTTTGACGCGCTGAAACCTTGGAACCCCAACGTCGATAACGTCGAAGTTATCACCACCGGCCGGCCTTCAGAACAGGGCATCAAATTCAAATTGCCGGAAAAACGTGCGTCGTTCTTTTTTGGACCGGCATCATGCAAGTTCACCACAGATAATGCTGATTGGGCATCGGCTGAAGAGACGATTCATATCCTCGACACGGCACTCTCGACCCTGCTTAAGCTGAGCGGAATAGTCATTGCGTCACAAAAAACGCTCATCGCATTACATTTTCAGCCGAAAACGCAACCCTTCTTCGAGATTTTGAAGCCCTTTGTGCCCCCGAAATTGGCTGCATTGGATACGGGCCCTGTTAAGACGATGGCAGTTGTGTTGAAATGGGACAAGCGCAAGGTGACAATTGACGGATCAGGGCAAATCGCTAACGGCGTTTTCCTCAGATTCGAGCGCGAGTTCGATGGCAAAGCCAGCTATGAGGAAATGGCCCATCAGCTGAAGGCAGATGAAGATAAGATCTTCGCAGTATTGGGTGTGGAGGAAGATCAGGCATGAACGGCGATTTCGATATCCAGACCTCGGGCGACTGTTGGCCTGAACCCGCGCTGATAATGCTCTACGAAGGGTTTCAGGAGACTCCCGAGCTTCCGTCCCCCAAGCTCGGCGCGCAGATTCTTTTTGATCTAGAAGATCAAATGGCTCGCTTCGAAGCTGAACACGAGGCCCTTGTCAAAGAAGTCCGTAAACACTATGTGCTGCCGGCCAATTCTTCCGTGCTGACTTTTTTCTACAGGCACCGAACACTTCCCCAGTTACTTCTCCAAGCAGCCTCGCACCTCAAAGAATATTTCGGCGCGGGTGTTGTTTTCAGTCTGAGGGTACCCGTCGATGAGTCGGGATCGCAGACGCTCTATGCCGTTGCCATGTGGCCTGGCAATGTGCGCGAGGTGAGAAACGCTCTGGAAAAATTTGATGACGAGTGGTGGATAGCGAACTCGCGACAGGCATCAGGGCACCTTACTTTCACATACGAGTTGGTGTGATGGCTTCGCAGTCCTTCGATTGGTCCGAATATTTTAAACTGGCCGACGAACTGGCAAAACGCAAAGACGAAGCAACTCTCCGCAGCGCTCTCAGTCGCGCCTATTACTACGTCTATCATCTGGCTTTAAGTCGGGCGCTGAACAACGGTTTCACGACCAGGTCCGGTGAAGGCACACATACACAAATGTGGCGCAACTACAGTGGCAGCCCCGAACCGGATTGCAGAAAGCTCGCGGAAATCGGAGGGCGATTGAAGGAGAAAAGGGAACGCGCGGACTATAACCAGATTTACGCGCGTATAGATGAGGAAATCCCAGATATGCTTGCCGACGCCCAGGACTTCGCAGCTCGCTTGCAGAAGCTCAATCCTCGCTTTCCAAATCCAACCAGTATCCGTTAACGTGCCCAAATTGGGCCCGCGCCATGCGTTTTTGACACTCATTTAGAATTCTCCCGTGCCCCTCGATTCCAGCGCTGCCGTCGAAGATGCCGGCGACCGTCGGTTCACTTTGCTGCAGCGCATGCAACTCACGCTGGTCTCCTGGATCGTTCCGGCATTTCTATACCTCATCGGGCCAACGCTGCGAGTGACATTCTCCTGGGAAGACGGCTCCATCGGTAGCATGGACAATGTCTATCCCGGCATCTATCCCTTCTGGCACCGTTGCGTGTTGGGTGCGACGTGGGTCTTTCGCCATCGCAACTTCGCGGTGCTCACCAGCCGGAGCCGCGACGGCGAATTCATCGCACGCGTAATCCGCCGCTTCGGCTACGTGCCCATACGCGGTTCCAGCTCCCGCGGAGGTCAGCGCGGCCTACTGGAGATGCACTCTTTCGTCATGAACGGTGGCGGCGCGGCCTTCACCATCGACGGCCCACGCGGTCCCCGCTATGTCGCAAAGAGAGGTCCGGTTTTGCTCGCCCGTACCACCGGCGTCCCCATCACAGCGTTTTATGTCGCGATGGAGAACGCCTGGGTGCTCAAAACCTGGGACGCGATGATGATTCCAAAACCGTTTTCCCGCGCCTACATCCGAGTCGCGCGCAAGATCTTCGTTCCTCCTGAAGCGGACGGTTCTCGACTGGAGGCTGCGTACGTCGAAATGCAGGAAGCTCTGGAACGGGTCACCGCCTACGCTGACTCGCAGTTTTCCTCGCCCCGCGATTGACACTGCTCCTGCTGGCCGATAAAGTCAGAGTTTCCCCTGGGGCAAATTTCTGCCGCAGGTTGTTCTTTCCAGATCATCCACGATTTTGGTTCGCGCGTTCCGCCACTGGGGCGGAACAGGGAAGCGGGTGTGACTCCCGCGCTGCCGCGCAACTGTAAGCGAGCTGTTTGGCGCCAGGCCACTGTGTAAACGGGAAGGCCTCCGTCGTTGTGCGCGATGCCCGCATCGCAACTCGCAAGTCAGGAGACCGGCGCGAACCTTCATCCAACCCCTTTCGCGTGAGGAGGAGCGTTGACCCGCTTTCGTATCATCCTTTTCTGGTTCCTGTCCACCAGTGTGCTCCTCGCTGCCGACCTGCAACTCGTCGTGCAAAGCCCCTCCGGCGAGCGGGTGTCCGGAGTTCAGGTGACGCTTTACCGCACCAACAACAACGCAGGCGTTGGCATACTCACCACCACTGGCGATGGTTCCGTAATCTTCACTAATCTGCCTGACGAACCCTACACCGCGGTCATTCTCGCGCCGGGATTCGCAGAGCAGTCGCTCCCTGTCACCATTCCGCAGACCGAGCCTCTAATCGTGCAGTTGAGGCTGGCAACCACGCCCCAGACCGTCGTGGTTTCGGCCACCGCGACGCCCAACACGGTCAATCAGACGGCGGTCTCGCTCGATTTTCTCAGCAGCGATCAACTCACCCTGCTCAACCCGCCCGCCGCTGCAGAGGCGCTGAGCTACATCCCTGGTGCGATCGTCAACACCAGTGGACGCCGCGGCAGCCAAGCCAGCCTGTTCGTCCGTGGCGGCGAGTCCAGCTACAACAAAGTCATCATCGATGGAGTTCCGGTCAACGATCCGGGCGGCTTTTACGACTTCGGCGTGACGCCCATGAACAACATCGAGCGGATGGAAGTGGTGCGCGGCCCCGACAGCACCATCTACGGAACCGACGCCATGACCAGCGTGGTGCAGCTCTGGACCACGACGGGCACAACCTTGAAGCCGGTGTTCGAATTCGGCGCCGATGGCGGCACCTTCTCCACCGCCAACGGATATTTCTCAGTTGCGGGCTCCGCCAAAATTTACGACTACAACTTCTTCCTCAACCAGTTCGACACCCAGGGGCAAGGCATCAACGACTCGTATTCGAATGCGCTGCAGGGCGGCAACATCGGCATGCGCTTCTCGCCGCGCATCGCGTTTCGCTTTCGACTCCGTCACTCCAACAACTGGACGGGCGTTCAGTCGAACTGGTGGTTCAACGGCAATCCGGTTTTGCCGCCCAATACCAACCAGGTCGCCCACCAGAACAATTTCCTGGCCAGCGCCGAGCTTGCCGTCAGCGGGCCCGGCGCCTGGCAGCACACCTTCAGCGGCTATGAGTACAACCATCTCCAGGCGAATTCGCAGGCCTATGTCGATCCCGGCCGCGAGTTTCTCGACAGCCCCTTTTCCAACCTCAGCAAGTACAACCGCGCCGGCTTCGAATATCAGGGCCAATGGACGCCTCGCCCCTGGGCGCAAACTACCGTCGGCTACACTTTCGAAGACGAGAACGGATTCATCCATTCCGAATTCGCTCCCGGCACGCCTTATTTTTCCGTTAGCGACACCCACGGGCTGCGCTTCAACAACTATCTGTTTGGGCAGGAACTCCTGAGCTGGAAGCGCGTCTCGGCGCTGGCGGGAGTGGGTTACGTCAACAACTCCAGCTTCGGCAATAAGGTCGTCCCGCGCGCCTCGGTTTCGTTCCTCTTGCTACAAGGCAATGAGACCTTCAGTGGAACTCGCCTGCGAGCCGGATACTCTGAAGGCATCAAAGAGCCTAGCTTCCAGCAGTCCTTCGGTATTTCGGGGACCTATCCCACGCTGCCCAATCCGAATCTTAAACCTGAGCAGAACCGTTCCTGGGAAGCGGGTATCGAGCAGGGATTCTTCGGCAATCGGGTCTCGCTGAGCGCGCTGTACTATGACAACCAGTTTCACAACCAGATCGAATATCAGACCAATCCGGTTGATTTCACCAGCCAGTACGTCAACTTCAACAAGTCGATGTCGCACGGGGCGGAAGTCGAGTTGCGCGGCCAGATTGCCAGCCACTTTTCCTTCACCGGCGCATACACCTACACCTCGACTCAGATCCTCGAAGCGCCGCCTTGCGAACAACCGTTTTGCGATCCGCTTATTTACGGCGTCGGAGCGCCGTTGCTGCGTCGCCCCAAGCAAGCGGGGACACTTCTGCTCACCTACACCAAGCCTCGCTTCGGAGCGACCGTGGGCGCGGTGGCGGTGGGCCGCCGTCCCGACTCAGACTTTCTCTTCGGATACATTCCGCCCATCTACTACGCCGCCGGATACGCGCGCGTCGATCTCGGGGGCTGGTACAACATCACCCACCACGTCACCGCTTACGCCAATCTCGGCAACGCGCTGAACCCTCACTACAACGAAGTGCTGGGATATCCAGCGCTTAAGGCCAATTTCCGCGCTGGGTTGCGATTCCGCCTCGGCGGGGAATAGGGCGCGCGTAATAAACCAGGCGCGACTTGCTCGCGCCTTTTTGCCCTTAAACTATGATTGAGCTAATCTTCACCGCGGCCCGCGCCGACGTGGTTCTGTGCCAGGTACTTCTGCCGGATCTCCCGCAGCTTGCTCACATGGGTATCGCTCAGAGGCTGCTGCTTGCCCAGCATATGCGTGACCAGCGCGATCTTGGCGTAGTGCTCCACCGTCTCCATATGCATATAGGCGGTCAGCAGGTCTTCGCCATAGGTCACGACGCCATGGTTCGCCATGAGTATGGCATCATGGTCGCCGACCAGCGGGGCGAGCTCCTCCGCCAGCTCCGGCGTGCCCGGAGTTTCGTAATTTGCCAGCGGCACCGTGCCCAGGGTGATCACGATTTCCGAGCATAGCGCGCTGTCCAGCGGCATGCCCGCCGCGGCGAATCCGGTCGCGGTTGGAGGATGCGCATGCACCACCGCTCCCACGTCAGGCCGGTTGCGGTAGATCAAAAGGTGCATCGCGATTTCACTCGAAACGTTTCGCTGTCCGCTGACCTTGTGCCCGTGCGCATCCACGATGATCAGGTCATCCGGCTTCATCAGTCCTTTGCTCATCGCCGTCGGGGTGCATAGGAAAGTGCCGTCGGTGAGACGCACCGACAAATTGCCGTCGGTCGCGGCCACCAGGCCCGTCCGGTGCAGCAACTCCCCGAAGCGGATGATCTCGTCCCGATGATCTTGTTCTGTCTTCATGCCGTGACTCTGATGGATGGCAACATCCCCAGTGTATTTATCGTAACCCAGTTTTCGAATTCCGCAAAAGCCCGATGCTGTGTCTTTGCGATTTCGGTTAGCGCATAATCGGCCTGTGCTGGTTTCTGAGTACGAATATCACCTTCCGCAGGAGTTGATTGCGAAACAGCCCCTCGCTGACCGGGCTGCCGCCCGCATGTTGCATGTGGACCGCGAGCTCGATTTTCTGCGCGACTCCAGCTTTCAAAAATTCCCCGACCTGCTTCGCCCGGACGACTTACTGGTTCTTAACAACACGCGCGTCTTGCCGGCGCGGCTCTACGGACACCGCAGCGGTTCGCGAGCGCAGCACATTTCCCCGTCCAACCCCGCGGCCGGGCAGTTTCTGCACGGAACGGTCGAAGTGCTCCTGACTCGTCAGCTCTCCACCGAGCCCAATGTGTGGGAGGCCCTCGTCCATCCCGGACGCAAGCTGGGCATTGGCGAGCGCATCTACTTCGGTCTCGACGCCACCGAGCGGTGCCACGAACTTGCGGCCCAGATCATTGCCCGCGGCGAATTTGGCGAGCGCCATCTCCGTTTCAATCCCGTGGACGATTTTCTCAGGGTGATCGAGCGCATCGGACACGTCCCGCTTCCCCCTTACATCGACCGCCCCGACACGCCGCTCGACCGCGAGCAGTACCAGACCGTCTATGCCCGACCTTTGGGGTCGGTCGCCGCGCCCACCGCCGGACTTCACTTCACGCCCGAAGTGCTCGACCGCATCCGTGCTCGCGGTATCGAATCCGCGGAAATCACGCTGCACGTTGGGCTCGGAACTTTCCAGCCAATCCGCGTCGAAGTGGTCGAGGAGCACAAGATTCATCGCGAGTGGTATTCGATCTCCACCGAAGCCGCCACGACCATCCAGCGCACCCGCGATGCCGGACGCAGAATCGTCGCTGTCGGCACGACTACCGTTCGCACGCTGGAGGCCGCCGCCCGCCAGACGCCCGACGGCCGCATCGTCGCGCAATCCGCCGAGGCTGACATCTTCATCTATCCCGGATTCGACTTTCGCGTGGTCGGTGCCCTGCTCACCAACTTCCACCTGCCCAAGTCCACCCTGATCATGCTGGTCTCCGCCTTCGCCGGCCGCGAACGCACGTTGGCAGCCTACGCCCACGCCGTCCGCGAGCGGTATCGATTCTATTCGTATGGGGAC
>Ga0209040_10000933_pt1 | contig 22826 bp, 16 predicted proteins | sample BogFormECP12_OM3_FD_188240 | JGI IMG/M metagenome (GOLD analysis project Ga0209040, IMG submission 188240) | Bog forest soil microbial communities from Calvert Island, British Columbia, Canada - ECP12_OM3 (SPAdes) (version 2) | ecosystem: Environmental > Aquatic > Freshwater > Wetlands > Bog ... | reverse complement strand
AGCCGACGTGGGTGCCGTTGTTGCCGGCCCCCTTGTAGAACCGGATGCCGGCGATGTAGCCGGGCACGGCCGACTCGAACTTCACCCCCAGCTCTTGGGGGGCGGTGTTGCCGACCGAGCTGATCGCGGGCGCCGCCGTGTTGGGAAAGAGCGTGTAGGTCGGCGCGGCGGCGGTGGTAAACGACCAGGAGACCGGTGCGGTCATCGTATGGCCGAGGGAATCGGTCGCCCCGCCGACGGTCACCGTGTACTGGGTCGACACCGCGAGCTGGTTGTTGGGGGTGAAGACGATCGTGTTGGTCGAACTGTTGTAGCTCAGCGACCCCATCACGCTGTTGCCCGACGCGTCCTTGACCGCGAAGGAGATGCTGCTGGGATTGACCGGCTCGTTGAAGGTGGCGGAGATGTCGGCGAGGGCGGTAGAGACGCCGGTGGCGCCTGGGGCCGGGGTCTGGGCGGTCACCGCCGGCGGGGGGGCAACCCCGGTGCCGACGTTGAAGGCGACGTCCACCCAGTAATTGGTGCCGGCGTAGGTGCTGGTCGGGAAGCCGCCACCGGTCCCCTCGACATAGACGCCGTTGCCGGTGGACGCGCTGTTGGACAGGTTGGCGACCTCGCTCGCGGACAGGGCATGGAGCGGACCACTCGTGACCCCGGAGTTTTCGAAGTAACCGACGTCCTCGGCATAGCCGCCCTCGGGAGCGTAGTACGAGGCGACGTAGACGGTATTCGCGGCGATCGTCACCGGGCTGGAGAAGTTGGCCTGCTGCCAGCCCAGGCTGGAGTCGTCGTTCAAGGTGTAATTGGCGGTGGCCAGGAGCGTGCCGGTGACGGTCCTGAGGTGGACGACGTAAGTGATCCCGCCATCACCACTGGCGGCAAGACTCGCGGAGTTGCCGTCGTAGAAGCGGATGCCACTGATCGTGCCGGCGACGTTGGATTCGAACATGACACCGACTTCGATCGGGTTGGAGTCGTTGGCCGAGACGATGGTCGGCTTGACCGAATTGCCCCAAAGGGTGTACGCGGACCCCGGCTGGTACGACGTGGTGAACGACCAGGAGACCGTGCTGGTCATCGCGACGCCGTTCAAGTCGGTCGCCCCGCTGATCGTGGCCGTGTAGGTGGCCGGGTAACTCAGCGAGGCGCTGGGAGTCAGGGTGGCCGTGTCCGTCGAGCCGTCGAAGCTGACGGTCGCCGGCACAACATTGCCATTGGAGTCCTTCAGCACAAACGTGCTCGTCGTGATCGACGACGCCTGGATCGATTCATTGAACTGGGCGGTGACGGCGGTGTTGGAGGCGATCCCGTTGGCGCCCGGCATCGGCGAGACGCTGGTGACCCGCGGAGTGATCGTCGCGGTCGGGCTGAAGACGGCGTCGACCCAGTAGTTGGTCGAGTCGAACGTGGAAGTGGGGAAGCCCTCCGCACCGCGCAAGTAAACACTGGCGGGTTTGTTGGGCAGGTCCAGCGGCACGTGCAGCGGGCCGCTGTTGACCCCCGACAGGGCGAAATAGAACGTGTCGGCGGCGTACTCACCATTGGGGGCGTAGTACGAGGCGACATAGGTGGTGCCGGCAGTGATGGCGACCGGCGTCGAAAAGTCGGCCTCCTGCCAGCCGGAGACGGTCTCGTCGGTGAAGGTCACACTGGCCAGGAGAGTGCCGGTGCTGGTCCAGAGGTGGCCGACGTGGGTGCCGATGTTGCCTGGCCCCTTGTAGAACCGGATGCCGGTGATATACCCGGAGACGTCCGAAGAGAACCGGACGCCCAGCTCGGTTGGGGTGGGGTCGTTGGCCGCCGGGACCGTGGGAGTTGCCCCGAGGCCGAAGAGGGTCAGCGAGGTCGTCGGCTGCGTGACCGTGACGGTGACGCCGGTGGAAGGGTTCCCGAGGTGGACAGTGTCGTCGACCGCCCGGCTCATGATCGTGACCGGCCCGGTGGCCCCGGGGGTCCAGGTGTAGCTCCAGTTGGTGGTGCCCTGGGCGGGATTCCACGTCTGCCCGCCGTTGGTCGAGACCTCGACGGCCACGACGAAGGCGCCGGAGGCGGCGCTGGCCGTGCCGGTGATCGTGACCGGGGTCCCGCTCGGGAGGGAGGTGCCGGGCGGCGGCCAGGTGATGGCCGAGGTCGGGGGGGTGCTGCTAAGGGCTGTCTGGGTGGCCGGGACCAGCCCCGGCTGGAGCGTGCCCGGCTGGGCCCCCATGTCGGCGAAAAGATTTACCGTTGCCTGCTGCATGTTGGGGTCGGGATCGGGCAAGCTGTCCACGCCGTAGTGATCCGCGGACAGGCCCCAGGACCACTGCACCGTGCCGGCGCTGAAGACCAGGGCCCCGCTGCTGGCCCGATACTCGGTCAGGCTGTGGGTCGCCGTCTCCGGCTCGGTCGTGTTCCCCCAGTCGACGAAATACTGCGTGACGTTCTGGGTGGTCGACGACATGTCGATCTCGCCGACGGGCCGGAACGCGTTGTTGACGTCCGAGTCCCACTCGTAGCCCAGCACCTGGCCGCCGATACTCATCGTCTGGCCCGGTGCGAGCTGGGCAATGGCCGTGTTGCGCCAGATCGGAAGATTGGCGTCGGTCGCGGGCACCGTGATGGGAGTGCCGGTGGGATCGGGACCCTGGTTGACGTCGAAGAAGGTCCCGGTCAGCTCGTTCTGGCCGATCCCGCCGTCGGCCGGTGGGCTGAACCGTGGGTCGGCCCACGTCCCGGTCCAGACATTTGGGTTAGCCGGGTCAGCGATGGCGTTGAGATGTGTCTCCTTGTAGCAGACCAGCGTGCGGTCAGCCGTGTTGGAGCCGTCGATGCTGTTCGAGTAGTACGTCTTCCAGAAGGCCGTGTTGCCACTGAAGAAGGCCATGTCGACACCGGCATTGCGGGCCGTCAGCAGGTTGTTGAATTCATTTCCCGACCAGTATTCGTCGTGGCCGGCGTCGATCCAGATCTGGTGGTTCTCGATCAAAGTGCCGGAGCGGTCGGCATCGACATCGGTGAAATACGAGACGTCGTAGCCGTTCTTCTCGAGCCATTCCACCATCGGGAATTCAGCATAAAAGAATTCATCATGGTAGTTATCTTCACTCGTATTATTATAGTTGTTCAATGGCCGATTGTAGCTGACCGCGTAGGCGGCGCCTTGGTACGAACTGGGGCCATTCCCCGTGTAGAGGCTGGCACCTGGGGCGTTGCCGGCCCCGCCCCAGTCGTTGTAGGCCTGCCAGGTGGCGTCGTCGGTCTGGAAGAGCATCTGTGAGTGGCTGGCGTCGTTGCGAACCACGAAGACGATCATGTTCATGCCACCGGTGGTCTGGTCCACCAGGTCGGCGAGGTAGACGCCCGAGACGGCGGTCGACGGCACGGCCCAGGAGGCCGAGACAGCCCAGTTGCCGGCGTCGACTTCCCCCGTCGTCTTGTTGACGTCTGGCGCCAGCTGGTTCTGCCGCAAGGTCTGCGACGACGGGATCGTGGCCACCTGGCGCGCACCGTCTCCGCCATAGTACCCGATGCGATAGATATTGATCGCGTAGGGATCGAGCGTCGTATCCGTGATCTTGAACGAGACCGTCTGCCCCACGTTGACGCTGATGTCGGTGGTGAAACCCTCGAGGTTGGTATCGCTCAAGCCTTGCTGGACCTGCCAGACGCTTTCGGGAGTGCCCGGGAGCTGGTTCTCGGCGACAATCGGGTTGACCGAGAGCAAGACCCGGTCGTCGAGGATCTCGAGGAGAGGGAGGATGCGGTGGCATGCCCGACCGCGCCGGCGCTTCGCCGCGCCGTGCCGTGCCCGCTCTTCGACCAATCTTCCCAAGAAACCGAGTCTCCGTTGATGGGAGCCCATGTGCTCCTCCTCGAATGAAAATGTATGATTACTTAGAGTTGTGATGAGGAAGCGAATCCCCGAGGATAAACGGGGCGTCCATGCCGTTGTGACCCGAACCCGAGTCTTGCTTGCGGTAGCGGATGACGTGGGCGGGGGTGCCCACGGCGATGGCATAGTCGGGTATCGGCCTGGTGACCACCGAGCCAGCCCCGATGACGCAATGTTTCCCAACATCGGCCATGATGGTTGCGTGTTCGCCGATCCAGCTATCACGCCCGATGGTAACCCGAGTCCACGTTCCCGGTTGTTCGCGGACGGGAATGTCGAGCCGATCAATGCCGTGCTGAGCGCTCCCGTTGGTGATCGAGACATGGGAACTGACGAGCACGTCGTCCTCGAGGGTCACGTCACCAATGCTGCAGAAGAGTCCCACGTACACGTCCTTCCCGATCTCCGCGGTCGGGTGCGAGAAGACTGACCCGAATGAGAGACAGCATCCCGGCTCACACCTGCATAGGACCCTGCGGTAGAAAGCTCGGCGCAGGTAAACGCCGGTCCACCCGGGGATGAGGGCAAAAGCCTGCGACCACCCGGGGAACGTCCGCTCCCGGCCGGTCGTCAGGCAGCCGAAGAAATAGAGGAGCAAGACCGGAGAGACTAGAATCGAAGCCAGGCCGCTGGCCAGGGCTTTTGCGATGGTCTTCATGTCGCCGCCGCCTCGAGCACAGGGCCGATGCTCTTGGCCTCGAAGAGAGCCGCAACCTGGGCGCTTTGGACCTCCCAGTCGAATTGTTCGACGACCCATGATCGGGCCGACTCGCCCATGCGTGTCCTTCGGTCAGGGTCGAGCAAAAGCTCGGCGACGATCGCTGCCAGATCACCCGGCTGCTCGCAGGGAACCACGTAGCCTGTTTCACCCGCCTGCATCGTCTCGGCGGTACCGCCCGATGCCCCGGCGATCACCGGCTTGCCGCACGACTGGGCTTCGAGCAGGACCATTCCGAACCCTTCAATGTCGCGGCCCACCTGCCGATTCGGGAGCACGAACAGATCGCACTGCTGGTAGCACTGCACGAGCCGATCATCCCCGACCTCGCCCAGGAACTGGACATGGTCACCCAGCCCTTGGCGTGCGACGAGGTCCTCCAGGGCAGTCCGTTCCTCGCCGTCGCCGGCGATCGCATAGAGGACATCCGGGACAGTCTCTCGGATCGTGCGCAGCGCCAGAATCATTCGGTCGTGACCTTTACGGAGTTGGAGTCGTCCCACGGTGAGAAGCACTCGACGATCATGCCAGCCCAAGGCGTTGCGAATCCGGGAGTCTCGCTTCGAAGGGATGAATCGCTGTGTGTCAACACCGGGATGAAGCACGACGATTCGCGCGGAAGAGACACCCCAATCTTCGCCAAGGATCCGTGCCGTGTTGTGGCTGTTGGCGATGACGTACCTCGCCTGGTACAAAACCCGGCGCACTAGCCAGGAGTATTCGCGGCTGTCGGCCGCGGTTGTCACATCCTCACCATGTACGTAACAGGAATAGGGAATTCCGGACATCATTTTCACCGCCAGTGCCATGACCCCTTCCGGCAAGCATCGGCCGCAATGCACCATGCTGATTCGCTCCGAAGCGATGACGCGACGCAATCCGCGGATTGCCCGCAAATAGCCTTGAAGCCCATCGCGGCTCAAGACCCCCCATTTCCGTAAAGTCAGGGGCAGTCGAAAGACACGGAGATCATGACCTTCGTCGAAATCGTGCTGGTGGGGGTGTTCTCCCGCCGCGATCGCGTACGACGCTCGAGGCAGACGGCTGTACATCTCCCAGAACCACCGGCCGCTTCCCCCGGTCCGGGGTGGAAAGTTGTCGGTGATCAAGAGGGTCTTCAAAGTCGCAACCTCGCGAGCGAGCCGCAGCTAGGGTCACATGCAGGGCATCGACATCTCTGCAGCTTCACGCACCGAGACGAACAGGGAGCTCATGACTCGCAGTATTCACAGCGCTGGATCCGTCACTTCTGCCGAGAAACCCGTTCAGGACTTCGTCGCAGCGGGACTCGTGATTCTCGAACCACGCTGCCTCGGCGTACTCGCACCACTTGCCAAGTGGTGGAGCGACAACAATCCCCCGAAGCGCCGGCAGGTCGACTGGCTTGGCCCCGACCACGCGGAACAGATTCGCGATCTCTGCGTCCGGATCGGCGACGAGCGACTCGAACTGGATCGAGTAATCGCAGTATTTCACGCCAAACAGGTAAGAGAGCTTCCAGATATAGTAAAAGATCTGGTAGGGGTGCGAGTTCTGCCCTTCCTCGAGGAACGGGAAGTAGTACTTCAAATCCTGCGCCCACATTCCGAGATAGAAACGGTCGAACGGCGGGAAGTCCACGAAGCCGGCGTTCTTGGTAAAGAGCTTGACATCTCCCATCAGCGTCGACCACCACTGGTCGCGCGGGTGACGGTAGATATGGATGTACGTGGCGTTGGGATAGTGCCGGCGAAACCAGGGGAGACGAAAGTCGATCCGGTTGAACTGGAGTGCTGGCCGACCGATCGCCCGGTCGATGAGCGTGTCGACGTACGATCTCAAATCCGGATCCCAGGCGAGTTCATCCATCAGCAAATCGCGCCGGATCCAGTCCTCACGGTAGAACCGGCTCAGTGTCTCCAGACCGTTGTATTCGCGCCAGTAGTCCGACACGTTGCGGTGGGTGGAGTCGGTCCGATCACCCCGGGCCGTGGGATCAAACCATCGCCGTTCGTTGAGGGGTTCGTAATACGCAGTGAATCCACCGGCTTGGCGGAACAAATTCCAGAGCAGAGTCGAGCCGCTCCGGAAGCGTCCCGTCATGATGACCACGTCGGACCGATGAGACGGCAGCAATTCCGCTCTCGTCGTCCCGAGGTCGGAATAGGGCGATGCGAGATCCACGTCATGCAGCAGGGCTCCGGGATGCTGGACCCGGAGGCTGCTCGCAGCGTCGCGGATGATCTGCCGTCCGTCGTCGGTTGCCAGGGTCCGACGGACGACTTCATAGTAGCGACGACGCAGCGCGCTTCGGATCTTACCCAAGGTTTTCCAGCGCTCGTGAAGTGGAGTTCTCAATGGTATCGACATGTGCTGGTTCTCGATCCAACTCCTCGACCATCTTCAATATTTGCAGGACTATGGTTCGCCCGGACCCGCGCTAGTTCGCGCCTTGCCCCAAGAAAATGTCACGTCGTCACACGACTCCGAGTCGCCCTTCGACTTCGCCGCACTCCATCTCGATTCGTGAGCGAGTCATACAGACTGAGGAGGTGTTCGCAATGAGGCCCCCAGCTCAGTTCACTGATCGTCCGCGTGTAAGCTTGCTCGGCGACGCGCCGGTATTCTGCCGAATCCTGGAGCAAAGACCGGAGCCGATCGGCGTAGCCCTGTGCGTCGGAAGCGGGGATCAGGAATCCCGTCTCGCCATCGCTCACGACCTCCGGGATGCCTGCCGTCGGCGCCGCAAGCACTGGCACCTTCGTCGCCTGTGCCTCGAGGATCGACAGGGGAAGTCCTTCGTTCGTCGAGGGGAGCAGGAAGAAGTCCGCGGCACGGAGCAATTCGTCGGCATCGGCACGCTGACCCAGTAACTGCACTCGATCGCCAAGATCGAGTGCCCCGATCAAGGATTGCAATCGCTGCGAGTAGGACTTGCTCCCGCCCCGCTCGACGCCTGCCAACCAGCACACCACGGGGATGCCTTGCTGCTTCAAGCTCGCCACGGCCCGGATCGCGGTTTCCTGACCCTTGTGTGGCGCGAGATTGGCCAGCATGAGGATCAGCGGGATGTCCGCTGGTGCCCCGACCTTGTGCTTGGCCGCTCGCTTGTCGCCCGGGACGAACTTACGAATATCCACCGCGTTCGGTAGCGTCTCGATCCTTTGTTGCTCTCTACGAGGCGGCGGTAGCGCTTGGCGAACCCGATCCATCAGGAACCTTGCACAAGTGATCGTGAGATCAGGAGGACGACGGAACGCCCATCGGAGCCCCTCGGTCTCGTCCTCGATCTGAACGTGAACCACGCTTGGCATCCCCGAGAGCTGGAGGCTCGGCACGAGTGCTCGGTAAACGTAGGGGGAGTGAACATGCACGAGACCTCGGCCTGCCCACGACAGTTCGCGAAACAACCTGAGGTTGCCGACGACGGTCTCCCAGCGCGACCTGTCGCTGGAAAGCAGGGCCGCAGAGTACGGCGCCACATCCAGTCCCAGCCGGCGGGCTTCACGCATCGCGGCCCCGTCTCCAGGTACCCAGACCCGCACCGCACGCGATCGTCTTCGCAGCTCCTCGGCGATCCGCAAGGCGATCATGGCCGCTCCACCGAGCTCGGTGGATACGAGCACCTGATGATACGTCATAGGATAGACCCGCAGGCCCGGAGAACCGCGTCGTGCTGGGGCTCCCAGCACGAGCGAACCAGGACCCGTCCCCAGTCAGAGTTGGGAATCCGACCATTGCCGTAGAAGTCGGACTCGAGTACATCGAACCAGACGGCCTGATCGATCACGTCGGTCCAGACCCATTCGCGAGGCCCAGAGTTCAGAGTAATACTGTACCGGCCCGGACAGAGTGGGAGTTGCTCGAGCCAGGAGACCTCGCTGCTGTGCAACCCACCCGCCGAAAACACATCACATGTATTGCAACTGTGATATATCGAACGCCGAACACTTCGTCGACCTAGACAGGCGAAAGAACACTGACAACCCCGCGAAGTCCGACTAGCGTCCACCTACGCCAAAACATGCTCCAAGTCACGCTGGAGGTTCGCATCGGCCGAACAAGTTCTTTTCCTGGCAACCACGAACATCTGAGCCCGCAGCCGAGGGGAGATTTTCTCAACGATTTCGATCGCAGTCGCGTTCATGGCCGTCAGATAACCCATGGGACTGCGAAACAATTTCTTGACGAATCTCGTGAGTCTGAAGCCCAAATCGTTGTTCGGTGCCTTCGAACCACCGATCTTTGGGCAAAGGCTTTCCTGGATATTCTTCGCTATCAGGGCATCATCAACCTGCGGGAGAGAGAACAGAAACTGGCATTCAAATCCCAGCATACTTAACATCATTAGGATTTCAGAGATGCTGTAAAGCCTCAAATGACCCAGGTGCCCTAGCCGATCCCTCTTTGCGAAAGCCACGAATGGATTCTCGATAACCCTGTCAATTCTTCCCATCAAAAAATTGACCCGATTGCGAAAAGAGAGGAAATTGGGTGTGGAGAGTATAAGGATTCCTGTGTCCTTCCTCAGAACCCGATTAATCTCAGAGAGAACGAAGATCGGATTGCGCCATAAGTGTTCAATGACTTCAGTGAGCACTACCGCATCGAAATAATCATCTGCAAACGGCAAAGGACTGTCTTCGATGTCCAATTCGGCCAGAGCGATTTTCTCTCGCGAGCAGAGCTCTTGAAAGGTGAGTGCGTCGCTCTCGCTCGACAAGATCCACGTTCCGCTCAAGAGACGGTCCGGACTCCATTCTGTCTGCCGTCGCGCCGCTTTGTCGACGGCCGTGACGTCTAGGCCCGAGCGCTTGATGCACGTCGTCAGGACTCCTGGCCACGCCCCAACATCGAGGACCGTGCCCGTCCTCGGAACTTCAGTATTGAGAATATCAAACGTAAACTTATACCTCGCAAGGCTCGAATTCGGGTCCGTTGAGGAGACCGTTGGCCTGAAAGGCGGATAGTCCTTAACGACACGACTGTATACATCCTCAAATACCGGCATCACGCGTATCTCCTCCGTTCGTGTTCTTCGGCCCCCAGCCTTTCGTTCCGAGTGTGGCCCGCGGCCACATCCGTGAGTGGGTAGACGACGCGACGTCTAGGTTTGGCGACCGGCCATTACTAGCCGGTTCCAGGTCGGGCTGTACCGAGCGTCAGTACTTGAATGACCGGTCATCCAATCCCTGCCGCGTTCGCTTGTCCACAAGGTTCTAGCATGCTCTCCATCGCGAGCGTGCGAGGAATCGCCCCCAGTCGGCACTGGGGATCCGGCCGTTGCCATAGAAGTCGTTCGCGAGCACGTCGAACCAGACTGCCTGGTCGATGAAGTCTGTCCATGGCCACTCGAGGGGCCCGGCGTTGAGCGAGATGCTGTAGCGCCCCGGGGTGAGGGGCAACTGGTCGACGCGGCAGATCACCCGGCGCGGCTGCGAACCGTCGGGAGACCAGGAGTCGGTCAGGTACGTGGCTACAGTGGACAAGCGGCAGCCCAGCATGTCCTCGAACCCTATTGCGAAGTGTACCTTGGAGAGGGTACAGCTGGGATCCAGTTCGAGCTCGATCAGGATCGGATCGCCGCACGGGAATTGATCGGCCAAGCTGCAGTCGGCGTCTAGCAACCGAACCCTCCCGAGGATCGGGGTGCTCCCCACCCGGCGATTTGGATGGTCGAGCAAGCCCACCTCGCTGGCGCTCGAAGCGTTGCACCCCTTCACGTAGAGCCCGACTCCTTCCTCGCACGGCCCGTCGAAGATCAGCTGTCCTCCCTCGAGCACGAGAGCTTTTGTACAAAGATTGATGATCGTCGCCATGTTGTGGCTGACGAAGAGGACCGTCCGCCCGGACCGGCTGACCTCGTCCATCTTCCCCAGGCACTTCTTCTGGAACGGAGCATCGCCGACCGCGAGAACTTCATCGACGAGCAGGATCTCGGGCTCCATGTGCGAGGCCACCGCGAAGGCCAGTCGAACGTACATGCCGCTGGAATAGCGCTTCACGGGCATGTCGAGGAAGGGCTCAACCTCGGAGAAGGCAACGATCGCGTCGAATTTCCGGGTGATCTCCTTCCGGGACATGCCGAAGATGGCGCCATTCAGGTAGATATTCTCCCGCCCAGTCAGCTCTTGGTGGAACCCGACACCGACCTCAAGAAGGCTGCCGACTCTCCCTCTCAAGGTGACCCTTCCTGAGTGGGGCTCAGTGATCCGGCTGAGGACCTTCAACAGGGTCGACTTGCCTGCCCCATTGCGACCGATGACCCCAACAACTTCTCCGGGTTGGACCTGGAACGAGACGTCCTTCAGGGCCCAGTGAATCCCCGGCTCCCGTCCCGCTTTCTCGCCCCGGCCTCGCAATCGATTCAAGGGCGAGCTCACGCCTTGGACGATTGCCTCACGCAGCGTCCTGTATCCGCCCGTCCGGCTCGCGCCGAGGGAGTAACGCTTGCTCAAGTCATCGACGGTGATTGCCGATTCCATCTTTTCGGATCGCTCCATTGAAGAGTGGGGATCATCCCGAATCCGATTCAGAACGTGGCCGACGAGAGCCGCGAGTGATACCGGCTCCGCACCAGAGAGGCGAGGGGGTGCAGAACCCTCCATACTCTTGGTCCCAGCCATCGTTTGATCGAGAACCTGGTCCACTCCGGGCGAGACCGCAATTCGGGGTCCGTGGTCAGGGCGAACTCCAAGCGCTTCCGGCTCCCGTCCAGGTCGGCCCGATCGAACGCCTCGCTCGCTGCCCAGAACGCCTCCAAGCTCAGGCTGCGAGACGCCAGTCTCTGGAGGCGGCCAAGGTCGGGAAGCTCGGAGCCATGCTCGCGAAAGAGAACGTCGAATGCGGCCTGGCGCTGCTGGAGATCTCCGATGGTCCTGTCAACGTACAGGTACTGCATGTTCTCATCGTGCATTCGCTTGTAGGCCTGGATGGCAAGCAAGCTTCCGACCGGGGCCTTCAGTGCCAGGCGGAGCCAGAGTTCCATGTCCGCGGTATGTGGAAGGTCAGCTCGATACCCTCCAGTCACCTTCAACACCTGAGTCCGAACCACGACTGTTGGAGTGGTAACTGGATTGCTGCCCGTCATGCAGCAGTTTTCGATGAACTCCAGGCCGGGAATGATCTGCCATCCGTCCATGCGAATTTGCCGGTCGGTAGGCGGCTGCACCTGATCACGGAAACAAATCTGGGTTCCGTAAACGAAGCCCACGTCGGAGTAGCGGTCCAGGAAGCTGACGGCACGGGCCAGAGCGTCCGGGGCGAGCAGGTCATCAGCCGAGAGGAGCAGAGTGTATGCTCCGGTCGCCCAGTCCAGACCTTCGTTGTATGTGGCAATGTGGCGCTGGTTGACCTGATGGCGGCGGTATTCCACTCGAGGGTCTTGGTTCATCAGCCGCAGCGCTTCTTCTTCGGTATGGTCGGGCGACGCATCGTCAATGATGAGGACCCTGAGTTCGCCGTGCGACTGGGAGAGGACACTCTCCACGCACTGTCTCAGGTAATGGCCATACCTGTAGCAGGGAACGATCACGTCAACGCGGCTCATGGAACGCTTTCTGTGTACTGGCCAGGGACGTGGATTCGACTCCGTGGTCAACGTGACGCATTGACCTGAGGGCTGTTCTCGAAACCGGCCTTCTTCTGGTCCACATGGATTCTGACCCGCTCACCTTGGATCTCCACGGTTCCCGACCGTTTTGCCGGGTTGCCCGCAATATAAGAGAACGCGGGGAAGACACCTTCGACATAGCTTCCCGCGGCGACAAAGCAGTGGTCTCCAATGATCGTCCCCGGAGCGATCATCACCTTTGGAGCGATGAAGCAACAGTTCCCGATCTTGGTTGCCCTGGTGAAAAGGGGGGATCGGTGACCGCTCAGGGCCCGTTCGATCGTGTTGTGCGTATAAACATGCGTCCCGGATCCGATATCGACATAATCGCCGATCGTCAAGGGGCTGTGTCCGCCATCGAGGATCGTGTACGGGCCGATCCAGCACTGCTTCCCCACGGTGACATCACCCAAGATCAGACACTCATCGTAGACCGACGTGCCTTCCCCGAACCCATAATCGCGAGCCAGTTCCCACCGATCGTAAAGCAGTGTCCCGAGGGAGACGTGGCGGTTGTACTTCGCTTTCATCCTCTTCCGTAACGACACCAGCAATGTCTTGAACTCGGCGTAGAGTTCCTCGTTTTCGATGAGACGATCCCAATCCATGTCGGGGCCAACCACTTCGCCCCGGAACCTCCGGACGTCTTCCAGTAAGCGTCCTTCTTGACGCGAGCGCAAGAAATCCTCGACGTCCTGGCTCCGCACGACCGACAACCCGATAAACTCACCGGTGCTGAGGCCGTGCTGTTCGATCAGCTCTCTTGCCCGCTTTGTGATCAACTGCCCCGCCGAGGAGTCTTCATGGGATGCCCTCGATACTTCTTCTTGATGATTCGGCCGTTCTGGCCCCTCGGAGACCAGGGCTAGTGCACTCCCCACCTTCACCTCGGCACCAGCATCGACAAGCCGGTGGAGATAACCTCGGCGAGTCGCCAGCAGGTCGAACGTCGCCTTGGAGGTCTCGAGAGTGGCTACGGGATCGCCCTCGTCAACGCGAGCCCCATCAGCCACGATCCACTCGACGACTCGGATCACATCGTCGTTGACTCCCTCCCGCGGAGCGGGAATGACGGTGTATCCCTGAGGATTGTTCATCGGTAGGTTCTGGCTCTCAAAGGATCGAGACAACGGCTTCGACGACTCGACTGATCGAAGGGAGGACCTCTTGTTCGAGATGCCGGACGCTCGGCAAGGGGACGGGATGGGAGCCCACGGCTCGACAGGCGAACCCGCCGGAGATCCGCTGAGCTACCGCGGAGATCACTGCAGAGGCGACCGAGTAGTCCGGCGTGTTCTCCTCGAGCACCACCAGTCGTTTCGTCCTGCCAACGGAATCGACGATCTCGTCGACATCAAGCGGCCAGAGCTGGGTGAGGATGACGTAATCGAATCGGGTCTCGTACTCCTCGATGAGTCTCTGCATCGCCTGCTCGGCGACCATCGCCATGCCGCCGTAAGTGACAAGGGTTACATCGGCTTGCTTGCGGGAGTGGGTGTAATAGAGCGGGGGGTAACTCCCATCGGCCCGAACGACCGCTTGGTTTTCCAGGTCTAACGGCGGTCGCGACGCGGGCCGAGACGCATAAAGAAGCTTGTTTTCGACGAAGATAGTCGGCGCCTCGTCGTGGAGAACGACGTGACTGAGCAATCGTCCTGGATCATGACGGTGCGACACCGCGACCACACGGAGGCCAGGAATCCCGAGGAACAGGCACTCCAGGCTCTGGCTGTGCGTCGGTCCATATCCCCGGCCTCCTCCCGAGACGAGCCGGATCGTGACTGGACAGGTAATCCTGCCGCCGTACATCGCGTGGAACTTCGCCGCGAAGTTGACGATCTGGTCCGCGGCGAGCGTCGCGAAATCCGCGAACATGATCTCGACGATGGGACGCATGCCCGCCAAAGCCAAGCCATTAGCGACGCCGGCGATGCCCGCCTCCGCGATCGGTGTCGAGAACACCTGCTCGGGAAACCGGCTCGATAACCCCCGGCTCACCTTGAAGGCACCACCGTACGGATCGAGAAGGTCTTCGCCGATCAGGATAACCTCGGGATGCTCGGTCATCATCGCATGGAGGGCCCGATTAAGTTCCTCAGAAACCTTCCCGTACTCGTTCCCTTCATCTGCGTCCGAACGTATATTTTCACTTTCCACTTCTTCGTTGGAGAGCGGGAGCGAACAATCGAACTGGCACTCCAAAGTGGGGGATTCTTGGACCGAGGAGACGATGCGGCACAGCGACTCCTTGGCGCTCGCTTCGAATGCAGGGACGGATTCATCCTCGTCCAGAATGCGACTGAGTGGATCCGCCCGCCACAGCGATTCGACCAGATCTCGGGGTCGATTGTCATCTCCCTTGCTGTGGGCCATCAATCTTCGCGTTTCGACCACCTGAAGAAAGGGAATGCCCCGGCGAACCTTCGAGACGACTCTGCCAAGGTGTTCATGCAACTGATCCGGATCATCATCCTTGATCCAATCCACATCGAGGCCGAATCCAGAGGCCCGCTGCAACACGTCGCCCGGTGTCGTCGTCCTCACGTCGGTCGATTGGGCCCATCCATTGTACTCGAGGAGGAAGAGGACCGGTGCCCCGAGCAGGGCCGCGAATGTGAAAGCCTCGTAGAGCGTTCCCTCGCCTAGCGTCCCATCGCCGATCTGGGCGACCGCGATGGCTCCTTCCCGACGCCGCTTCATCGCCCAGGCATATCCGGTCGCGATCGGTGCGCTCCCCCCCTGGATTCCTGCGGAGAAAAACCGCCGGAAACAGAGATTCTGAGTCCCGCCTCGACCCAGGCAGAGAGCCCCGGCCCGACCCATTAACTCGGCGAGCAGGGCATCTTCGGGGCCGCCGTATGCGAGGTAATGTCCGTGTCCGCGATGCGTCGCGAAGAACGCGTCGATGCCTTTCCTGAGATGGGGATGAAGGGCTGCCGCGCAGAACTCCTGACCGATGCAGGTATGCACCGTCCCCGATAACGAGCCTCCCTGAAACAATTCAAGGAGTTTGGCCTCGAAGACACGGATTCGAACCGCTGTCTCAACAATCGAGCGGGTGTCAGTTGCAGCGAGTGATGGCATCGTGGTCCTTACCCCTTGACGAGACCCTGAACTCGGCTAACGAACCGATGATATACTCCTGGTCGCTCTCTGAGAGTGTGGGATACAAGGGCAGCAGCAGAACCTCGTCCCGCGCGGCCTCCGAGCAGGGTAATTCCCACTTGGGCCCGTCGGCATAGGCTCGCTCCTGATGGGCATTCATGATCCCCCGGCGGGTGCTAATCCCCCGATCGAGCAGTCGCTGCATCAGCCCGTCACGACTGAGGGGATACGCTGGGGTCACCCGCACCGGATAAGACTGAAAGTTGGACCGGGCAGAACGTGGAACCGCGGGGGGCTCCAGCCCTGAGATCTGGCTTAGCGACTCCGTAAAGTGCCCCGCCAGTATCATCCGACGCGCAAGGATGTCCTGAAGCCGAACGAGCTGCGCCCGCCCCACTGCGGCCTGGATGTCGGTCATCCGATAGTTGAAGCCGACGATCGGATATTCCTCGAAGATGAGCGATTTCGCCCCGTGTCGCACGGTATCGGATACACTCATCCCGTGCTGGCGGAGCAGTCGGAGTTTGCGATCGAGCGCCGGGTCGCTCGTCGTGAGCATTCCGCCATCACCGGTGGTGATCACCTTGCGGGGGTGAAACGAGAAGCAGGCGACCAGTCCGTGAGGTCGGCCGATACGTTCCCAGTGGTCGCCGATGCGGATCTCACTGCCGATCGCACAGGCCGCATCCTCGATCACGGGCAGGCCGTGCCGTTCGGCGATCGCGAGGATTGCCGCCAAGTCGCAGGGCAGGCCCATCTGGTGCACCGGCATGATCGCCTTGGTCCGCGGGGTAATGGCCGCCTCGATCAGTCCCGAGTCGATGTTGTAGGTCCGCGGGTCGATGTCCACGAACACGGGGCTCGCACCACAGTACCGAATCGCATTGGCAGTCGCGATGAAGGAATGGCTGACCGTGACTACCTCGTCCCCGGGCCCGACGCCCAGGGCGTGCAGTGCCAGGTGCAGCGCGGTGGTGCAACTGGAGACCGCGCAGGCGAACCGGGCACCGACGTAGGCGGCAAACTCCTCCTCGAACGCCGCGACCTGTGGCCCCTGAGTTACCCAGCCGGAAAGGATTGCTTCCCGAGCCGCGGCGGCCTCTTCCTCACCGAGGCTCGGCTTGCTGATCGGGATCATTCGACGCGTGGTCGTCACGCTCATGGAACCAGTTCCTCCGGCTTGGCTGTCATCTCGCGCTGCCACGCCCTGAGCTGCCGCAGTCCTTCCTCCAGCGGAACCTCGGCGACGAACCCAAGCTCATCGCGAGCCCTGCTGACATCGGCCAGGCGGCGTGGAACGGGATTGACCTTTCGGGGGGGATGAAATTCGGGTTCGAGGCGATGTGCCCCGGTGACCTTCTGGATCGCACCCCATAGACCCAGCAGGGTCGTCTCCGTGCCGCTGGCGATGTTGTAGACGTCATCCTCACGGTCCGATTTCATCGCCAGGATGTTGGCCCGGGCGATGTCGTCGACGAAGATGAAATCCATTGATGTGGATCCGTCACCGTGAATCTGGGGAGCGACGCCACGATCGACGCAGTCAAGCCATCGGATGAACACCTCGGTATAGGCCCCAGTATAGTCCATCCGGGGACCGTAGACGTTGAAATAGCGAAGACCCACGCTGGCCAGGCCGTCCATATCGCGGAAATGGCGGGCGATGCCCTCATTCATCAGCTTGGCTGCACCGTAGAGCGTTCGGTTGTTGTAGGGGTGATGACGCTCACTGGTCGGGAAGTTCTCGGCGCCCCCGTAGACCGAGGCCGAGGAGGCGTAGACGACCTTCCGAACTCCCGCAGCCTCAGCCGCCTCGAAGATGTTCAGTGTGCCCCCCACGAGTACGTCAATGCACTCCCTGGGGCTTTCGGCGCAGAGGGTGATGCGAATGGCAGCCTGATGGAAAACGTAATCACAACCCGACATCACCTTTGCGACCATGCCGCGGTCCCGGACGTCCCCCTCGAAGAATGTCAGGGGAAGGCGGACTCGCGCCTGGGTCAGGTTTTCGAGGCGGCCGCGCACCAGGTTGTCCAGCACGCGAACCTCGCGGACTCCCTCGTCCACGAGTTGATCGACAATGTGCGAACCGATCAGGCCCGCTCCCCCGGTCACCAGGACCACGGCGCTTTTCAGCGAGTTGCTCATCTCAGATCAATCCTTGGTTCCGGATCGAAGGATCTCGCAAAGGGCCCGGATCACCCGGTCCTGCTGAGCCCCGGTCATCTCGGGAAAGAGAGGTAGAGTGAAGCAGTCCTGGGCGATACGCTCGGAGATGGGAAACTCGCCTGGCTGATACCCGAGGTCCGCGTATGCCTCCTGGAGATGAACCGGGATGGGGTAGTGCAAACCCGTCTGGATCCCCCGAGATTCTAACTCCTTGCGAACGCGGTCACGATGAGGATGGAGCACCACGAACAGGTGCCACACGTGCTTCCTCCCCGGTGCCTCGAAAGGCAGCTTGATCGGCAATCCGGCGAGACCCTCCCGGTAACGGTCGGCGAGGCGGCGACGTGCCTCAGTCCACGATTCTAGATGCTTGAGCTTGACACCCAGGACCGCCCCCTGGAATCCGTCCATCCGGTAATTGAATCCGAGTTCGGAATGATGATAACGGCGGCTCTGGGCGTGATCCCGCAAAGAGCGGAGCCGATCGGCGACCTGTTCGTCGTCGGTCACGACGGCACCTGCCTCTCCGTAGGCTCCCAGGTTCTTGCCGGGATAAAAGCTGAAGCAGCCGCAGAATCCCTGTGAGCCGGCAGCCTTGCCCTGGTACTGGGCCCCATGCGCCTGAGCCGCATCCTCGATGATCGGGATGCCGTGACGACGGCCGATCTCCAGAATGGGTTCCAAGTCTGCGGGCTGACCGTAAAGATGGACCGGGAGAATCGCTCGAGTTCGTCGCGTGATCTTGCGCTCGATCTTGCGAGTGTCCATCGTGTAGGTGGCCGGATCGACGTCAACAAAAACCGGAGTTGCGCCGGAATAGCTGATCGCCCAGGAGGTCGCGATGAAGGTCATGGGAACCGTGATGACCTCGTCCCCCGGCCTGACCCCTGCGGCGATCAGCGCAAGATGCAGAGCCGATGTACCAGAATTGACCCCCACACAGTGCTTGGCACCGACAAAGGCGGCGAACGCCTCTTCGAACGCGATCACCTTTGGGCCCAGGACATAGGCCGTGCTCTCGGCGACCTCATGGAGGGCATCCAGTATTTCCTCACGTATCGAGGCGTACTGGGCCTTGAGGTCCAAGAAGGGAACCGATGCTTCGCGTCGAGTCAGCGGTTCCGAGGACGAAGACACAACAGGAGCTGCCAAACTCATGCTCGAATTCCTCACCGTTCACGTGGCCTGAATAGCCGTGCGGGGACCCCTGCGACGATCGTATACGGGGCGATGTCCTTGGTCACAACGGCTCCCGCTCCCACCAACGCCCCGGCCCCGATGGTGACCCCGCCAAGGATAACCGCCCCGCTGCCGATCGAGGCCCCACGACAGACTCGGCTGGGCAATACCTCCCAGTCGGACTCGGTCTGGAGCCGGCCGTCGGCCGTCGCCCGAGGGTCAAGATCGTTGATGAACATGACCCCATGGCCGACAAAGACCTCGTCCTCGATCGTGACGCCCTCGCAGACGAATGTGTGGCTCTGAATCTTGCATCGGGCACCAACGGAGACGTTTTTCTGGATCTCGACGAAAGTACCGATCCGTGTATCGTCGCCTATCTGGCATCCATACAAATTAACGAACGCGTGCAAGGCCACGTTTCGACCCAGACGGACGTCTGGCGCGATCCGGATGCAATTCGCCGGATCCGTTCGCTCGTGCATCGAGGACGCCATTGCTATTGACTCCATTGGATAGGACAACTCGGCCTCCTTGGGCTTTCAGACTGCGGGTTGCCGCTTCCATCAATCGGACGACGCGTAATCCAAGGTTCCCATCGCTCAGGGGAGCCATGCCCTCGCGGATACACTGGGCGAAATGGCCGACCGCTGCCTGCAGCGGCTCGCCAGGTTCAATGTGAGGGCTCCAGACGTCACCCGAACGATAATTGACCATCAGCTTACGTCGCTCATCCAGGCTTTGCCCCACCTCGATTCCCCGGTCATAGACCTTGATTGGCTCAGTGGGATTCAGCTCGTTGAAGATCAGGCTTTTCCGCGCGCCGGCGAAGATCATCTGCCGCACCTTGACCGGCGACAGCCAGTTGACATGGAAACTGGCCATCAGGCGTTCGTCATAATCCACATTCACGTAGGCCATGTCCTCGATGTTGTCGTCGGCATGGCCGCAGCCCCAGGCCGAGATGCTGCGGGGGTTTCGCTTGAGCACGTGGTCGACGATGGACAGATCGTGCGGCGCGAGGTCCCACACGACGTTGATGTCGTGCTGGAACAACCCCAAGTTGATCCGGATGCTGTCGACGTAATACAGTTCGCCAAGCTCCCCGCCGGCAACGATTTGCTCGATGAGCCTGACGGCGTTGCTGAAGAGATAAGTGTGGTCGACCATGAGCACCCGCTCGTGCCGGGCGGCCAGTTCGACGAGGGCTTGGGCTTCCGTGACGCTTGCAGCCAGCGGCTTCTCCACGAGCACATGCAGGCCCGCTTCGAGGCACCGCTGCGCGATTGGGAAATGGGTCGACACGGGAGTCGCGATCGCCACGGCATCCAGCGGTAATGCCAGTAGCTCGTCGACTGAAGGGACAAGGACCAGACCGCTGTAACTTCGCCCGATGCTTTCCAGGCGCGCGGGATTCGCGTCACAGACCGCGAAAGCCTCGGTCTGCGGGCAGATAGAGAAGTTCCGGACCAGGTTGGGACCCCAGTAGCCCGCACCTACCACGCCGACCTTGAGCCGATTCATCGAATATCCTCTTTCATGTCTCTTCTTGGGGATCGATCGCCTGGCTATGATCCAAATCAGATGATGTCCGCGAAGTCACGCTCAACCCGTCGAAAGTAAAGGCAGCCGATCACGAAAAGGCCGGCGCCCACCGCGGTGGAGACCGCCAGGGAGTAGACATCGATCGCTCCTCCGAGCATGGCCTGCCGGAAGTTGCTGATCAGACCATAAGCCGGGTTCAGGGGTAGCAGTGGCTTCCATCGAGGGCTAACGATCCCCTCGGCCTGGAGGTAGATGCTGGGAGTTGCAAACATCCAGAGTTGCACCAGAAACGGGACCACATGGCGGAAGTCGCGATAGGCGACCGTCAGGGCTGACAAAAGGGTTCCGACGCCGAGCGATGCGAGGAGGAGACTAAGCAGGATCGGAGGCACGAGCAACATTTCCCAGCCTGGCGCGACTCCGAACCAGAACATCATGATGACCAGCATGCAGAACGAGATGGCGAGATCGACCAGGCCCGCCCCCACCGCGCCCATGGGAATGATCAACCGAGGAAAGAAGACCTTGGTCACCAGGTTTTGATTCCCCACCACGCTCTGGCCGGCGCTCGCGATCGCATTGGAGAAGAATGTCCAGGGGATCAACCCCGCAAGGACGAAGAGGGGATAGGGCCACCGCGCCCCGGAATCCCCTGCGGCCCGCCCCAAGAACAGGCTAAACACGAGCATGGTGGCCAGGGGTTGAATGACGGCCCAGGCGGCACCGAGCACAGTTTGCTTGTAGCGCACTTTGATGTCGCGCCAGGTCAGGAAGAAAAGGAGTTCCCGATAGCGCCAGAGCTCTCGTAGATCGATGAACCTCCAGCCTGGGCGACGCTCGATCACGGTTACCGGCAAGGATCCAGGGGAGTGGTTCCCGGGGTCAGACCACTCAGGTTCCCGGCAAACACGCTGTGGATGGATCGTCTCTGATACCGTGCTCACGCTGCCTCCTTCGGTTGGGGAATTCGCAGAGATACACCAGTTCCACTCGGGAGACAGCTATGATCGATGAGTAGCAGCCTCAGCGAGGGAGTTGAACGGGAACCAATCGTGATCTGCAATTAATGGGAAGTCGGTGTCATGCCTGCCGGAACTATATGCCCGATTCTGCCGGGAATGCACTCAGGAAGATCGAGGATTGTGCCCAGCGGCTCCAGGCATTGTTCCCACCGATGGTGTGACTTGACGAAACGACGGCCCTCGATGCCCAGACGTCGCCGACCGGCCTCATCGCCGAGCAGATGGAGAACAGCATCGACCCACTCGCTTGGATCGGAGGCGGTCAGAACAGGTGGCGTACCGTTTGCTTGGAGTCCGACCAGGGATTGAGGCGATGCAACGGTCGCTTTCCCCATGGCCAATGCCTCCAGCACCTTGTTCTGGACCCCCCGTGCTAGCCGCAGCGGCACCACCACCACGGCTGCGGCCGCCAGGAAGGGACGAACGTCCGCGACCTGTCCGACCACGATGACTCCCGGGACCTTCGCCAGGCGACGCACCGCCGCGATGGGTCGGCGTCCCACCAGGGCCATCGACGCCTCGGGATGACAGCGATGAATCTCGGGCCACACGTCCCGGCAAAACCAGCAGGCTGCATCCACATTGGGGAAGTAATCGAGGGCGCCGACAAAGACACAGCCCGACTCTTTCCGGCTCGGTGTTCCCTGGATCTGGAAAGCATCCAGATCCACCCCGTTGGTTACAGTGTAGACGTGCTGTGCGCCGGTGAAATTCCGATACAAATTCGTCTCGGCCTCGCTCACCAGCACGATGGCCTTACTCCATCCTGAAAGTTCGCGCTCGAGCTCGCGGAGTCGCTTCGCCTCGGTCAAATACAGCCAACGTCTCGGGCCGTGGGTACTCTGCGCGTAGTCGAGCCACTTCTGACTGTCGACATCAATCAGATCAAACACCGTTGGGATATTCTTCAGCTCGGGGATGCGCAAGTATGGTGCCAGTGCCGATGACGAGGCCAATGCGGCCTTGTACTGTGTCTGCCGTGCCCAGCGCTTCACGATCTCCGCCAGCGCGGACGACCGGAACGCCCCCACGGTCGCCGTCTGGCCCCGCGCCAGGGAGACCCCGATCCGGAATCGGCTTGAATGCTTGCCCAGCGACACGACCTCGATCCGTTCGCAGAGTGTCTCGAGTCGCTTCAGATCCTCTGGCTTGAATGGCTCATCGGCCAGGCAGCCGAGGTGGATTCTCACCCGTCGCGAGAGCCACTCAAGGATATGGAACATCCGGATCCGATCCCCCTTATCGGGCGGATAGGGAAAGCGGTGCGTCAGAAGGAGGATTTCGGGCCGCTCGGAAACGGTCATGAGAACCCTTTCGAATCCCGTCCCCGACACATCATGCTCCTTCGGTCGCCAAGAGCTATGCCGGGCAGAAGCCGCAAATCGAGCCACAGGCTTTGATCCTGGATGTAGAACACGTCAAACTTCAGCTTCCGGGACACCCTTGCGACATCGGTGCCGGGAGGGAACTACTAGAACTGGGCCAGCCAGTCAGTCCCGGCAGGACTTAAAACCGTTCACCATAAAGCGGGATGACCCTCTGCAATGGCCTGGCGATGGCCGCTCGGGGCGGGGGCCCACCAGACTCATCTCGACTCGTAAGCGAGCTCATCTCGAGACGAAAACA
>Ga0209040_10000932_pt1 | contig 22845 bp, 22 predicted proteins | sample BogFormECP12_OM3_FD_188240 | JGI IMG/M metagenome (GOLD analysis project Ga0209040, IMG submission 188240) | Bog forest soil microbial communities from Calvert Island, British Columbia, Canada - ECP12_OM3 (SPAdes) (version 2) | ecosystem: Environmental > Aquatic > Freshwater > Wetlands > Bog ... | reverse complement strand
GCCCCGATTGTGTCGGGAAGGACTGCCCGGCCGCCTGCGCAGTCGAAAAGATGCCGAGAGACCGCGCACCACGAAAAACGCCGGGAGAGAATTCGAGGCTGAAAAGGGACGGAGAGCCGCCTGAATTGCTCTCCTCCGGACCGGTCCTATTCACCGCCCCAACAACCCTCGGGAGTATCGCCCGAATTTGCCGCGTCCAATGACGTGTTATCTTGAGATATAGCTTAGTCCGTGGCGGAGGGAGTGAGATTCGAACTCACGGTGGGGTTGCCCCCACGGCGGTTTTCAAGACCGCTGCCTTAAACCGCTCGGCCATCCCTCCAAACGATGAGGCGCCATAACGCAACCGGCCGTCCGCCGCAACGATCACACGAGCCGGCTCTGCGCCTTCGCCGCGGCAATGAAGCTTGCGAACAAAGGGTGCGGGTCGAACGGGCGCGACTTGAGTTCCGGATGGTACTGCACGCCGATGAACCAAGGGTGATCGTTAAGTTCGATCGTTTCGGGCAAAAGACCGTCCGGAGACATGCCGGCGAAAATCACGCCCTTGGCCTCGAGCCGCGCCCGATAGCCGGCGTTGACCTCATAGCGGTGCCGGTGCCGCTCGGAAATCTCGGTCTCGCCGTAGATGTCGGCGATGCGCGACCCGGGCCTGAGATAGGCGCGATAGGCGCCAAGCCGCATCGTGCCGCCGAGGTCCCCTTCCGCCTTGCGCCGCTCGAGCTCGTTGCCGCGCAGCCATTCGGTCATGAGGCCGACGACCGGCTCGGGCGTCGGTCCGAATTCGGTTGAGTTGGCCTCAGACAGCCCCGCCAGCGAGCGGCAGGCATCTATGACCGCCATCTGCATGCCGAAGCAGATGCCGAGATAGGGCACTTTGCGTTCGCGCGCGAAGCGCGCCGCCATGATCTTTCCCTCCGCCCCGCGCGAGCCGAACCCGCCCGGCACCAGAATGCCGTGGACCCCTTCGAGATGGGGCGAGGGGTCGCCACGCTCGAAAATCTCGCTCTCGATCCATTCGAGTTGAACGCGCACCTTGTTGGCCATGCCCCCGTGCGTCAGCGCTTCGATGAGCGACTTGTAGGCGTCCTTGAGCCCCGTGTATTTGCCGACGACGGCGATCGACACCTCGCCTTCCGGGTTGTGATAGGCCTTGGAGACCGCGTCCCAGCGGCGAAGATCGGGCTTCGGCGCGGGCTCGATGCCGAAGGCGGCCAGCACCTCGCGGTCGAACCCCGCGGCGTGATAGAGCGCCGGCACGTCGTAGATGGAGCGCGCGTCGCGCGCCTCCACCACTGCGCTCTCGCGCACGTTGCAGAAGAGGCCGAGCTTGCGCCGCTCCTCGCGTGGGATTTCGCGATCGGTCCGGCAGAGGAGAATGTGCGGCTGGACGCCGATCGACAAGAGCTCCTTCACCGAATGCTGGGTCGGCTTCGTCTTGAGTTCGCCGGCGGTGGGGATATAGGGCAAGAGCGTCAGGTGGATATAGACGACGTGGCCGCGCGGCAGGTCGTTGCCGAGCTGGCGCATCGCTTCGAGGAACGGCAGGCTTTCGATGTCGCCGACCGTGCCGCCGATCTCGACCAGGACGAAATCCACCCCTTCGTTACCCTCGAGGATGAAGTCCTTGATCGCGTTGGTGACGTGCGGAATGACCTGCACCGTGGCGCCGAGGAAGTCGCCGCGCCGCTCGCGCGCGATGAGCTCCTGATAGATGCGCCCGGTGGTGATGTTGTCCTGGCGGTTGGCGCTGCGGCCGGTGAAGCGCTCGTAATGGCCGAGGTCGAGGTCCGTCTCGGCGCCGTCGTCGGTGACGAACACCTCGCCGTGCTGGGTCGGGCTCATCGTGCCCGGGTCGACGTTGAGATAAGGGTCGAGCTTCCGCAGGCGGACGGTATAGCCGCGCGCCTGCAAAAGCGCCCCCAAGGCCGCCGAGGCCAGACCCTTGCCAAGCGAGGAAACCACGCCGCCGGTGATGAAGACATACCGCGCCATGGGACTCGACCCATAGCCGATCGCGCCCGATTCGGCGAGACGAAAGTTTGCGGAGCGGGAGGGGGCGGGTAAGGGGTGTCTTAGTCTGAATTTCCGGCGTGGGCGGACAGCGGAGCTTTACCTCGGCTGCCGTGGTCACCCCCAGCACACCCTGGACCGACGCGACCCAATGGAGGACCAAAGCCGGAGCCAAAGCTCGTCTTGTGGCGGCATTCTGCCTCGACGCAGGAATTCATTTGTCCTATTCATGACGCAGTATTTCGAGGTTGGCGGCCGTAGCGCATTGCTCGCGATCGACCCGCAGCACCCGTGCGTGGGTGGGGTATTTCGAGCGCGCCTTGAGCTCTTCGGGCATCCGGGCGGGCTGATCATACGCCGGCCACATCTGGGGCGTGGACGAAAACCACAATGAGGTCGTTCCATGGCGGGCAGCCGAGGCTTGGTCGCGCGGCTTGAGCAGTTTCACAAAGCAGCCAAGGATGCGATTGCGAACGAGGGGCCTTGGCTTCCGCGCCAGATCCGCGGAAACTTCCCAATCCTGATCGGGAACGGTGGGAGGGCGCGGGATGGCGGGCAGCGAGTTCACTTTTGCGTGCGCGGACGGCGAAAAGCTCCTCGCGCGGCGCTGGCTAACCGAGCAGCCGCCCAAGGCCGTCGCCCAGATCGCCCACGGCCTCGCCGAGCACAGCGCCCGCTACCGACGCTTGGCGGAAGCGCTCAACGCGGCGGGATACGCGGTCTACGCTTTCGACCTGCGAGGCCACGGGCCGCAATGCGCGCCGATCGATCTCGGCCATTTCGCCGACGACGACGGCTGGGCGAAATGCGTGCATGACTTCTGGACCTTCAGCCAGCTCATCGCCGCCGAGCAGCCTGGGCTTCCTATCGTCTTCCTCGGCCATTCCATGGGATCGCTGCTCGGCCGGCAGCTCGTGGCCGAGCATTCCCGCGCGCTGGCGGGTGCCGTGTTTTCGGGGTCGAGCGGCAAGCCGCCGCCGATCGCGACGCTCGGGCGCCTCATCGCGCGCATTGAAAGGCTTCGCCTTGGGAAGCGGGGAAGGAGCGTGCTCCTCAACCAGATGATGTTCGGCGACTTCAACAAGCCCTTCAAACCCGCGCGAACCGACTTCGACTGGCTGTCCCGCGACGAGGCGGAAGTCGACGCTTACGTCGCCGACCCTTTCTGCGGCTTTCCCTTCACGACCGAACTCGCCGTCGGCCTACTCGATGCGCTGCCGCATCTGACCAGCCGCGCGAGTCTCGCTCCGATCCGCAAGGATCTGCCGATCTACGTATTCTCGGGCGAGCGCGACCCGGTCGGCGCCAATATCCGAAGCTTCATCGCCGACCTCGAGGCGGCCGGGTTCATGAAGCTGACGACCCGCATCTATGACGGCGCGCGCCACGAAACCCTGAACGAGACGAACCGCGACGAAGTGACGGGCGACCTCATCGCTTGGTTGGACGAGGCGCTCCGCTAGACTAGACGCGACGAGTCTGGGCGAGCTCTTCGTGGCGGCCCTGCGCGCCCGAAGGCCGCTCCGCCGCACGTCAGCCGATTTGCCGGCATGTCCCTTTATCGAAAATCATCGCGATGTCCTGAGGGATCGGCGCCTCCGCCGCCGTCTGCGGGGGCGCTCCCGCGAGGAGGACCATCAACGCCCGAGCAACACCGCCGTGCGCCACGATGAGAGCGTCGCCCGCAAGCCCGGCGAGCCACGCCTTAACCCGCTTGGCGAGCATCGCGTAGCTTTCACCGCCCGGAGGGACGAAGTCCCATTTGCCGGCGCGGCGCGCCTCGGCGCCCGCAGGATCGCGCGCTCTGATTTCGGTCCAGGTCAGCCCCTCCCAGTCTCCAAAGGAAAGCTCCCTCAGCGCAGGCTCGAGAAGGTAACGCTCGGGCGGGAGCCGCATCGCCGCGCGCATGAGCTCCATCGTCTCGCGCGCGCGGCTCAAGGGCGAAGCGAAGAAAGCGTCCGCCGCCTCCAGTCGCCTAATTTCTGGGTCGAGGGCCACGCTAAGGGTGCGGCCAAGCGACTCCGCTTGGTCCCGGCCCCAGGCGTTCAGCGGAATGTCCCGCTGCCCCTGCAAGCGGCCTTCGACGTTGTAGGCCGTCTCGCCGTGGCGGGCGAAGACGAGGCGGAAGGGAAACGGCGTCATCGGTCCTTAAGGCGCGGTCCCGCCTGCTTCATCAACCGCTTTTGTGAGCGGCCGGCCAGAAACGCAAGCCGGCAGACGGCGGCTGCGTCCGTCTGCACGACCTGAACTTCGCGTTCGCTGCGATTCGGGTGTACTCCCGGTTGGGGCTCGCTTTTCCGCCCGCGGCCCAGAAATGCGTTTCATGCTCTGGCTGGTCGATCATCCGCTCGTCTTCTTTGTCGCGACGCTGGCGCTCTTGTTCGCAGCCGCGGAGCTCGGCGCGCGCGCCCGCATCCGCGGGCACAAGCTGACGGACGCCGAGCGGGCCGAATTCGACCTCGTGCGCGCCGCCATGTTCACCCTGTTTGGGCTCCTGGTCGGCTTTGCGATCACAATGGCGGTGAGCCGCTTTGATTTGCGCAAGTCTTACGAGGAAGCCGAGGCCAACGCGATCGGCACGGAAAATCTCCGCCTCGATTTTCTCTCTCCCGAGACCGCGTCCGCGGCGCGCGCGCTGCTCAAGGCTTACGCGGAAAAGCGGATCGTCTTCTACACGGAGCTCGATGCGGAACGGCTCGCCAGGAACGAGATCGAGACCGCCGCCACTCAGAAGGCGCTGTGGGAGGCGATCGTGCCTGCGGCGAAGAAGGAGCCGACGCCGATCATGGGGCTGACCGTTTCCGGCATGAACGACGTGCTGAATTCCCAGGGCTACACGCTTTCGGTCTTTCGTAACCGGTTGCCCGTCGAGGTCTGGATGTTGCTGACCGTGACGGCGGTGGCATGCAATTTCCTCATTGGCTTCGGCGCCGAGCGGCTATCGCCCGCCACGCACGCGGTGCTGCCGCTGGCCGCGGCGCTGGCCTTTCTCCTGATCTCGGACGTCGAGGGGCCGCGCAACGGCCTTGTGCGGGTGCACCCGGTAAATATCGAGGACGCGGCGCGGGCGATCGGCGTGAACTGACAGCTCGTCCAAACATCCGCCGCGTGTTTGATGCTTAAGCCGCGAGCGGTCGGAAGCCCCATTTGTCGGCGAGCGCCAGGCATTCTGCGACGGAGGCGACCCCAGCGGTCGTCGAGACGGCGCGCATCGAGGCGGCGGCCGAGGCGTGCGCAAGGCGCAGCGCCTCCCCGATCGGCCAATTCTCGTGCAAGGCGTAGAGCATGCCGGCCGCAAAGGCGTCGCCCGCCCCATTGGCGCCCGCGATGGCGCCTGCCGGCATCGCGACCGAGCCAAGCTCGATCCGGCTTCCGTCGCGGCCCGCCGCCACCGCTCCTTCGGGGAAATGCGCCACGACCCAGTCCATCGCGCCGAGCGTCCGCGTCTCCTCAACCGCCTTGCGGACCGCGCCGACATCCGTCGTCCCGTCCGGCCGCCTCACCTCCCGGCCGGCGAGCGCGCCGACTTCGAAATCGTTGACGATCAGCATGTCGAGGTAGGGGAGGCACGGCCGCCCAAGCTCGGCCAGCCGGTCGGCGCTCGTCGTCATCAGCTCCAGGTTAGTCTTCAGCCCAGAGATTCTCGCGTTTCGCAGAACCGCGACCCAGCCGTTGGCCTCGCCGCGCCACGGCTGGTCCATGGCCTTGTGAGCGCCAGGCAGGCCGAGGTGGAGGATGCGCGCGCGGGTCGTGGAGAGGTCGAAATCATCCGGCGTCATCTCCGCGCCGACGCCCTGTTGATAGAAATGGGTGCGCCGGCCGTTTTCGATGACGTTGAACGCGTCCACGCTCATCGTCGCCCCGCCGGCCCGCGCTTTGAGCTTGTCGCGCGCGACGCCATGCGCATCGCACTGACTGAAAAGAAAGCGCCCGAGTTCGTCGTCGCCGACCACGCCCATCGCCTCGACCGGAAAGTCCGGATCGAGGCGCTTCAAGTCGACGGCCATGTTGAAACCCGACCCGCCGCCCTGACGGTCGATTGTAAGGACCTCGTTCGACGTGTCCTCCTCCGGCCAGCGGGCAATCGATTTGTTGAAGTCGACGCACCAGGTACCGGTCGACACGATGCCGCGCCGCCCGCTCATCAATGGGTCAAGCCGACTTCAGGACGGATTCGGTGATTTCGCTGTCGCAGGCGAAATCGCGGATCGGCTTTATGCCCTTCTTGCGCAGCGCCTCGTGATAGTCCTCGACCGCTTCGAGTGGCGTCAGCGCGCCGTCGGAGACGGCGCGCAGGAGCCGCACGATGTCGAGCGGCGATTCGGCGAGATTGATCTTCCGCCCGAACAGCGCAACGCGCGCCCCATGTTTGTGGGCCTGATGGATGAGTTCGAAGCAATCGCGGGTCGTGCCCGCCCCGCCGCCGAGCACGCCAACCACAAGCCCAGGATCGAACGACGCCAGCTCCTCGAGCGCCTCCGGGCCGTTGTAGGCGATCTTGAGGAATTTCGGCCGCTCGGCCTCCGTCAGGCCGGCGAGACAGCGCACGATCGCGTCGTTGACGAACTGCGGCGTCTCCTCGTCCGAGATGCGCCGCTCGACGTTCGGATTGAAGACTTCGAGAAAATAAGAAAGGCCATTGGCCGCCGCGTCGGCGCGAAACTCGCGGAACGCTTCGAGCGACGCGACATCGGCGTCGAGGTCGTTGGTGAAGGTGATCGAGTAGAGGCCGAGATCCGTCAGCGGTCGGACATGTGCGAGCGACGCCGTCCGGAACGGGCGCGAGGGGGCGTTGTGGTAAGCAGCGCCGCGATGGCGCCAGATGTCGGTCGTGTCGTTAGCGCGGATGGCGGGCTTGACGTTGGAGCCCGCAAAGGCGTTGCGCTTGGCGAGCTTTTCGAGACTACTGACCGAGGTCAGCATGATGTCCACCAGGTTTTGGCGAATGATCGCCTCGATCGATTCGAGGAACTCTTCGCGCGTCCTGAGCCGCCTCGCCGATCCGTCCTGCTGCCGCGCCGGCCCGACCGCGTGCAGTCCTGGCCCCATGTCCGGATCCTTCGCGTCGGCGATGATGAAGTCCGTGCGCTTGTAGGACCCGGCGCGGATGCGCGCGAGCTTGTCGTCGAGCCGGTACATGCGTCTCCTCCGCCGCTCCCATTGCGACTATAGTCACACAGGGAGGCGTGGCAACCTAGGGATGCGTACGCTCCGCCGATCATGCATCCGCTGGCGTGCGCTGGCGACGGGCGATAGTTTTTGTCGGCCGCCTGCCATTCCTGTCGGCTTCTTCAGGGGCGATTCATGTCGCAACGGCTTCGCATTCTCGTCATCGGCGCAAGCGGCGTCCTCGGCCGGGCCGTCGTCACCGAGCTCGCGGCTCGCCATGACATCGTGTCCGCAGGCTCGAAGTCTGGGGACGTGCGCATCGACATCGCGGATCCGGACAGCATTGTCGCGGGCCTGAGGGCAGCAGGCGCGCTCGACGCCGTCGCCTGCGCCGCGGGCGCAGTCAATTTCGCGCCGCTTTCGGCGATTGAGCCGGCGCCGGTCGAGCAATCGGCCTATGGGCTTGGAATCGCCAACAAGCTCATGGGTCAGGTCAATCTGGCGCTCGCCGCCCGCGATCATTTGCGTCACGGCGGCTCGATCACGCTCATCTCGGGGATTACGGCGGACGCCGCGATCGCCGCGGGCTCGTCGGCCAGCATGGTCAGCGGCGCCTTGCACAGCTTCGTGATGACGACCGCCGTCGAGATGCCGCGCGGCGTCCGCATCAACGTCGTCTGCCCGACCCTGTTCGAGGAATCGCTTGAGAGCTTTGGGCCGTTCTTCCGCGGCTTCGACGCCGTCCCCGTCGCCCGCGCCGCCCGCGCCTTCAGCCGCAGCGTCGAAGGCCTCGAGACGGGCAAGACCTATAGGGTTTATTGACCGGCGATGAAGGCGCTCTCAGTCTATGTCGCGCTGACGGCGCTCACGCTCGCCGTCTTCGCGCTCTGGCCGCAGCTCGACCTCGTCGTCGCCCATTATTTCTATGGCGGCGGCTTCATCGGCCATGACCGACTCGACCGCTTGGGCCGCGACTTCTTTCGCGTGACCCCGTTTGTCGTTCTGGCGCTTTACGCCGGCCTTTGGCTCGCCAAGCGCGGAGGGGTCGCTCTGAGCTGGGCGCCGAACGGCAAGGCGATCGTTTTCCTCATCGCGACGATGGCGATTGGCCCGGGACTCGTTGTCAATCTTGGCCTTAAGGACCACTGGCACCGGCCGCGGCCGAGCCACGTCCAGGAATTCGGGGGAACCGACTTGTTTCGGACCTGGTGGGAAAACGACGGCGCCTGCAACAAGAACTGCTCCTTCGTCTCCGGCGAAGCGGCGACCGGCTTCTGGATGGTCGCCCCCGCGAGCCTGCTTCCCCCGCCGTGGAAGGCGCCGGCGGTCGCGGCTGCGTTCGTGTTCGGGACAGCAGCCAGTCTATTGCGCATGGCGTTCGGCAGCCATTTCCTGTCCGACGTGCTGCTCGGCGGGTTCGTCACGCTCATCGTCATCGAGATCGCGCGATGGATGATTTGGCCAAAAAGAGACGCTTTCGACGGTTGCGCCCCATCCCGCGCCTCCGGCCCGGCGAAGCAAGACACGCTTTAGCCCGCCGATCGAGGCGCCGCACAACTTTACGCGCGTCAATGATTCCAGGTGGATAAGACCTCCTTTGCGCTCCTCTGGCAACTTCCAAGCGAGGAGGTCCGACCGTGCTCGCGCGATGATCGCGAGTCGCGGAGCGGCGCGGCGATCCAGGAGATAGAATGCCGCTTGTCGTTCTCTATATCGCCGCGTCGACCTTCGGCCTCCTCGCGAGGACGGCTCGTTGCGACTCTAAAAAGACTGACCGGCCAAAGTCCGGTATGCTGCACCTACTCTTCCCTTCTTTGAGCTTCGGCCTCGGGTCTTCGCGGCGTTGTCGCGGGACCCGCCTCGACCCGCATGCTGTCTTTCCGAAAGATTGGATGCTACCGCTGGTTTTCGGAAAAGGCAAGAAATCGTCGCCTGTCCCTCTCCGCCCCGGATTGACAAAGCCCGGCCGAAGGAATCCCCTCTGTCCGAAGGGTTGAAGGCGAGACGAGGGGAGGCGCGCCATGGCGGAGACGCCCAACGTCGGCCGGCGCAGGTGGTTGATCGGGCTTCTGCTCGGAGTGGGCATCCTCATCAACTATTTCGACCGGGTGAACATTTCCGTCGCCGCCCCGCAGCTCCAGCAGGAGTTCGGCCTGACGCCGGGCGATCTCGGCCTGCTGTTCAGCGCCTTTTTCTGGTCCTACGCGATCCTGCAGGTGCCGGTCGGCGTTGTGCTCGACCGGCTCGGCGTGATGACGGTGAGCCGGATCGGCGCCTTCCTCTGGGGCGTCGCTTCCGGGGTGGTCGCCTTTGCAACCGGCTTCGGCTCGATCTTCGCGGCGCGCGTGCTGCTGGGCGTCGCCGAAGCCCCCGCCTTTCCCGCCAACTCCAAGGCGACCGGCTACTGGTTCCCGCGCGGCGAGCGCGCGACGGCGACGGCGATCTTTGACGCGGCGGCCAAGTTCTCGAACGTCGTCGGCGTGCCGCTGGTGGCAGTGGCCGTCGTGACGTTCGGCTGGCGGTGGGGTTTCGGCCTCACCGCCATTTTGAGCTTTGCGTACTTTTTCGCCTATTGGCTCATCTACCGCGATCCGAGCGCCGACCCGAAGCTATCGCGCGCGGAGCGAGACTATATCCGCAGAGGCGGAGCGACGCCCGAGGGCGAGTCCGAGGCGAGCCCGTTCGGCATGCTCGGCTACCTGTTGCGCAACCGAAAGGTCTGGGGACTCACCATCGGCTTCGCGGCCTATGGCTACACATTTTATCTCTTCCTGACCTGGCTGCCCGGCTATCTGGTCAGCGAGATGCATATGAGCATCATCAAGTCGGCCGGCTACGCGGCCATCCCGTGGGCGTTCGCCACGATATCCGATCTTGTCGTCGGCGGCTGGCTCATCGACCATCTGCTCGCCAAAGGCTACGACGACACCAAGACTCGCAAGACCGTGCTCGTCGGCGGCATGGTCCTCGGCCTCGCCGTGTTCGGCGCGACGATGACGACGAGCCCGGTCTGGGCGATCGTCTGGATAACGATTGCGCTCAGCGGCCTGGCGGCGGCCGCGCCAGTCGGCTGGTCGATTCCGTCGCTGATCGCGCCGCGCGGCGGCACCGGCACGATCGGCGGGGTGATGAACTTCTTTAACAATCTCATGGGCGCAATCGCGCCGGCGGTGACGGGCTTTGTCGTCGGCGCGACGAATTCCTTCTCGGTCGCGTTTCTGGTGGCGGGAATCGTGCTGCTGATCGGCATCTTCTCCTTCGTCGTGGTGCTGGGGCGGATCGAGCCGATTCCGGAGCCGGACGCCGCCGCCGCGGCGCCGGCGCCTGCGTAACTGGCCTCGGGTGAGCGCTTATGAATGAAGCGACGCGATCTCAACCGCTCGGGCGGGCGATTCTCATCATGGGCGTGTCCGGCAGCGGCAAGACGACCGTCGCGGAGCGGCTTGCCCGGCAGCTCGGATGGGCGTTCGTCGAGGGCGATCGTCTGCATCCGGCCGCCAATGTCGAAAAGATGCGGCAAGGAATTCCGCTTACCGACGCGGATCGCTGGCCGTGGCTCGACCGGATCGGGGAGGAGCTGAAGGAGTGGGGGCGGCTCGGCCGCTCCGGCGTCCTCACCTGCTCGGCCTTGAAACGCGCATATCGCGATCGCATCCGCGCCGCGCGGCCTGACGTCCGCTTCGTCTATCTGAAGGGCTCCGAGGCGCTTTTCCACGACCGCGTCGGGGCGCGCCATCACGAGTATATGCCGGGCTCGCTCCTTCACAGCCAGTTCGAGACGCTTGAGGAGCCGGCGCCCGACGAGGGCGTCGTCACGGTCGAAGCCGGCGAATCGGTCGCGACGGAAGTCGCGGAAATCGTCGCGGCCATCGACCTCATGGGGCGCAGGTAGGGGAGCGCGCTCCAGAGGCGGTCGCCGACGGGGACATGCGTTGCGTGTAGGGCATCGGCTCCTCCTCAGCGTGGACCGGCCTACGCCCTGAAATTAGGGCGATCAACCGCTCGCGATTTTACGTGTACCCGCCCCGCGTCGTTCGCCCTCGCAGCGCTTGCGCCCCTGTGTTACGGTCGGGTCGGCGATAGACGGGCTCCTCCGTCTTCCGCCGGAAACGGGGAGCTTAGTCATGCGCGGCGACAGCCGTGTGATCGAATATCTGAACAAAGCCCTTCGTCACGAACTGGCGGCGGTCAATCAATACTGGCTCCACTACAGAATTCTGGACAACTGGGGCTACAAAGGGTTCGCCAAGAAATGGCGGGAGGAATCGATCGAGGAGATGCAGCACGCGGACAAGTTGGTCGCGCGCATTCTCTTCCTCGATGGGCAACCGAACATGCAGTCGCTCGATCAGCTGCGGATCGGCCGGAGCGTCAGGGAGATCATCGAGTGCGACCTGGCGGCTGAAATGGGCGCCCGGACCCTCTATCTCGAATCTGCGCAATACTGTGAATCCGCCAACGACCGGGTGTCCAAGAACCTGTTTGAAGAACTGACAGCTGACGAAGAGCAGCACATCGACTTCCTTGAAACCCAGCTGACGCTCATCGAGCAGCTTGGGGAACAGCTCTACGCCCAAAAGCACGTCGGCGAATTGGAAGGCTGATTTGAGCTTCGCAAAAGCCGCCTACTTGCCGTCAACTCCCGGACGTTCTGCCGCCGCGCTCGTCGCTTGACACGAACGCGTTTTGCCCGTCGATTGAGGCGGGCCGCGGCATGAAGTTGGCGGCGCTGAGAACATCAACTTCGAGGGAGGATATTCATGCGCAGGCGATCTTTCCTGGCGATGGCGGCGGTTGTGGCCGTTGGCCTAGCCGTTACAGGCGCGCGGGCCGCGGAGAAACTGAAGATCGGCTTTCTGCCGGGCGTCGTGGATCCCTTCTATCAGGTGATGCAGGTTGGGGTCGAAAGGGCCGCCAAGGATCTCAACGTCGACGTCGTGACGCAAATCCCGCCGACCTGGGGGGTCGAGGCGCAAACTCCGCTCCTCGACGCGATGGCCGCGCGCGGCGACCTCAACTACATCATCACGGCGCCAGTGGACAAAGACCAGATGGTCGGGCCGCTCAAGGCCGCCGTCGACCACGGCATTAGGGTCATCACAGTCGACACGTTCCTCGGCGACGGCGACTACGTCAACGGCCCGGTTAAGTTTCCCATCAGCTACATCGGCTCAGACAACGTGGAGGGCGGACGCATCGCCGCGCGCGGCCTCGCCAAGGCGATCGGCGGCAAGGGCACGGTCTATATCAACTCGACCAACCCGAACGTGAGCTCGGTCGAGGGCCGCGCCAAGGGTTTCAAGGAGGAGATGGCGAAGGACTATCCCAATGTGAAAGTCCTGGGCCCCGACTTCAATCTCGACGATCAAAACAAGGCGACGCAGCAAACGGCCGCGGTGCTGGCGCGCGAGCCGAACCTCGCGGGCGTGTTCGGCACCAACGTCTTCAGCGCGCAGGGCGCGGGCACAGCGGTCGTCAACGCCGGGCTCGGGGGAAGCGTCCAGGTCGTCGCCTATGACGCGACCAAGCAGGCGATCGAGCTCATGGACAAGGGGGTCGTGACCCTCGTCTTGGCGCAAAAACCCTTCGACATGGGCTATCTCGCGGTCGCCTTCGCCGCCGCCGACGCCGCCGGCGTCACCAGCCTGCCGCGCCGCGTTGAGACCGGCTTCGCCATCATCGACAAGCAAAACATGAAGGACCCGGCGGTCGCCCGGTTCATCTACCAAGTCCCGGGGAAGTAGAGCAGCGCGTTCATCGGCTTGCCAAGCCATCATTGCGAGGAGCGGAGCGACGAAGCAATCCGGGGGATCCCAGGTGTGTGGGCAGTGTCCCCGGATTGCTTCCCCCCGGACTTGATCCGGGAATCGCTCGCATGACAGCCTTGCCCAGCTTGAACCCTTGTAGGGGTACCCGTGACCGAAAGCGCCTCGAAGGTCGCGCTCAGAGTCGATGTCCCGGTGGCGGGCCTGCTCACGCCGGCGCAGCGCGCCGCAGTTTTCTTAAGCCGCATCTGGGCGTGGGTGTTTCTCGTCCTGATGGTTCTCTTCTTCGTAGTCGCGGTGCCGCTCTCGACCGGCGGCTCGGTTAATTTCCTCACCATCCGCAATTCGCAGAACATCCTCGTCGCCATCGTGCCGGTGCTGCTGCTCGGGCTCGGCCAGACCTTCGTCATCATCACCGCCGGCATCGATCTCTCGGTCGGATGGGTGATGAGCCTTGCCTCGGTCGTGTCGGCGCTGGCCATCCGCGGCTCGTTTAACGCCGGCGCGCCGCTTTTTGCGTCCGTCCTCGCCGGCCTCATCGCGGGCGTCGGCGCCGCGGCGTTCGTCGGCTTCATCAACGGGGTCGTCATCGCCAAACTCAAAGTGCCAGCCTTCATCGTGACGCTCGGCACTTCATTCATCGTGCGCGGCGTCGCGTATCTTATGTCCGAGAACACGACCGTGATCGGGTTGCCGGCGGGCGTGCGGTCTTATGGCAACGACGCGCTCATCTACATCATCAATGGGCCGGGCGGCGGCCTCTATTTCCTGGAGCGGCCGGAAGTCAGCGGTGAACTCCTGCGCCGCATGGACATCATCTTCCCGTACCCCGTCGTCGCGACCGCGGCCGTCGTCGCCTGGGCGATGTTCCTCCTCCTTCGCACGCAGTTCGGCCGCCACACCTACGCCATCGGCGGCAACATGGACGCGGCGATCCGCAGCGGCGTTCCGGTCGACCGGCAGATCATCCTGCTCTACATGCTGTCCGCCGCGACGTCAGGCGTCGCGGGCTTCCTCTCGACATTGCGCTTCACCGCGGGCTCCGCCGTCATCGGCGACGCGCTGTTGCTCTCCTCGATCGCCGCCGTGATCATCGGCGGCGTCAGCATGTCTGGCGGATCGGGCACGATCATCGGCACAGTCATTGGCGCGCTCATCATCGCCGTGCTGACGACCGGGCTCGTCATGCTCAACGTCGACGCGTTCTGGCAGTTCATCGTCGTCGGCGCGGTCGTCATCGTCGCGGTCCTCATCGACCAGTCGCGCGACCTCATCACGGGTCGCGCGAAGGGGAGCAACCGGCGATGAGCGAGCCGCTGCTTTCCATCCGCAACCTGACGAAAGTGTTCGGCGGCCTCGTCGCCGTCGATGATGTGAGCCTCGACGTGAGGCGCGGCGAGGTGGTGGGCCTCCTCGGCGACAACGGCGCCGGGAAATCGACCCTCATCAAATGCGTCTCCGGCGTTCACCAGCCGGAGGAAGGCGAGATCATTTTCGACGGCGCGCGTACGGACTTCGCAACGCCCATGGACGCGCGCCGCGCCGGCATCGAGACGATCTACCAGGACCTCGCGCTCGCCAACAATCTCGACGTCGGCGCCAACATCTTCCTAGGCCGCGAGGTCAAGAGGCGGCGCCTCGGCGGGCTCGTGCAGACGCTCGACGATAAGCTGATGGAGAGCGAATCGAGCAAGACGCTCGATTCGCTGCAAATCCGCTTTCCCACCCTCACTCAGCCGATCGAGAAGCTGTCGGGCGGCCAGCGGCAGGCGGTCGCCATTGCGCGGGCGGTCTATTGGGACGCCAAGCTGATGATCATGGACGAACCGACCAACAATCTCGGCGTGCCGGAGCAGCACAAGGTGTTGGAGCTCATCCGCACCCTGCGCGACCGCGGCGTTCCGGTAATTCTCATCACCCACATCCTGCCCGACGCCTTCGCCGTCACCGACCGCGTCGTCGTCATGCACCGGGGCCGCAAGGTCGCCGAAAAGGCGACCGCGGCGACAAACGCCGAGGAGCTCGTGCAGTACATGGTCGGCGCGCGCGAGGAGGCGGCGGCGTAAAATCCCTCTCCTCGCTCTCGGCGGGCAGGTTAAGGAGCCTTCCGTCCGCGAGCGGGGCGAGCCGAATAGTCGTTCCGGTTCGCGAGCATTTCGGTGGAGACCGTCTTGCAGAACTCTTGCGAAGCGATCGTCATCGGCGCCGGGCCAGCCGGGCTCGCCGCGACGGCGGCGCTCAAGGCGAAGGGCCTCGCGCCCGTCATCCTTGAGAAATCGGACGCGGTCGGCGCAGTATGGCGGAAACACTACGACCGCCTGCATCTGCATACGGATCGCGGCCGCTCTGGGCTGCCCGGCTTCCCGATCCCAAAGAGCTTCGGCCGCTATCCGTCGCGCGCTCAATTCGTTTCTTACCTGGAAAGCTACGCCGGCAGGTTCGACCTTCGCCCCGTCTTCAACACGGAGGTGCGCGAAGCGCGCCGCCACGGCGCGGGCTGGCGCGTCGATGCGGGCGAGCAGGCGTGGTTCGCCCCGATCGTCGTGGTCGCAACCGGCTGGGCGAGCTACCCCTATTCGCCGACGTGGCCCGGGATGGAGGCGTTCGCCGGGCCGATCCTGCATTCGAGCCGCTATCGCAACGCCGCGCACTACGCGGGCGAGCGCGTGCTCGTCGTCGGCTTCGGCAATTCGGGCGGCGAGATCGCGCTCGACCTCGCCGACGCGGGCGTCGACGTGACGCTCTCGGTGCGCGGACCGGTGCAGATCATACCCAGGGAGCTATTCGGGCTGCCAATTCTGGCGATCGCCATCGCGCAGCAACACATTCCGGCGCGGGTGACGGATTTCTTGGGCGCGCCCGCCATTCGCCTCGTGATCGGCTCGATCGAGAAGCTTGGCGTGATCCGGGCTAAGAAGGGGCCGCGGCAGATGATCGAGGAAGACGGGCGGGTGCCCCTCATCGACGTGGGCACAGTCGCCGCGATCCGCGCCGGACGGATCAAGGTGCGCGGCGACGTCGCCCGATTCGCGGAGAAGGAGGTCGTGTTTGCATCCTCGCCGATGGAGCCGTTCGACGCAGTCATTCTCGCAACCGGCTTCCGCCCTGACCTGCGTTCGCTGCTGCCTTGCGCGAAGGGCGTCTTGAACGATGCGGGCCGTCCGCTCGTGAGCGGGCGGCCGACCGCTGAGCCGGGCCTTTTCTTCTGCGGCGCGCTTGTCGTGCCGACCGGGCAGTTGCGGGAGATCGGCATCGAGGCTCGCCGCATCGCGGAGGCTGTCGGGATCTCTCCGCCGGTCGCGGCTCCTTCCGCCCGCGCGGTTTGACGCACGAATTCGGGGCCGAAGCCTCGCCCTCGCCTACAGCGAAGAACCTTATGTGCAGCGCGGATACATCGCCGCGAGGTCGTGTCCGCTAAGAAAGATGGGCACACGCTTCAAGCCGCCGTGCCTCCTGATCCAGCCGCGGATGGTTGACGGATAGGCGGCGTTCATGACGCGCGTCGCGTCGGGAGCGGGATATTCGCCGCCGTATTCATCGACGTACTTGGCGGCATGGAAACCAAGAACCGCGCGAGACGTCACGCAGATTCGGCTGCGGGGGACGGCGCCGAGGACGAGAGTGCAAGCCGAGAAGCAAGGGCCATCGATGACGACTCGTTCGCCGGACTGGCGCACAGCCGCAAAGAAATCGAGAAACGAATCGACTTCGCCTCCGGGACTGCCTTCGATGCGAACTTCAGCCGACGCAGGAAAAAGACCAAGAATCGCAAAAATGACGGCGTAGATCGTCTTTTTCATTCGGTTCCCTCCCAAGGAGGGGACGAACCATGCTCGACAAAATCGGGCGAATTCAGGACCAAGATCGGACGCCTTTTTTGATTTGGTTTTTTGTTCCGCTGCGGACCGATAGCTGGCGACTGCCGCGGATCAGCGGCAGTCATCATATCTTAGGAAAGCCGGGAAGCGTTGTGCGTCTGTCCATCCCCGTGCATGCAAATCGTCCGCTGAAGTTGGGACTTTTGAGGCATCCGACTAATCTGGCTGAGGTTCCGGAAGACGAGATCAACTGACTCGCCTGAGCGAACCCCTACCCCGCCGCCAGCGCCTGATCGAGGTCGCGAATCAGATCCTCCGCCGTCTCGAGCCCGATCGACAAGCGGACGACGTCGTCGCCGGCGCCGGCCGCGACCCGCTGCTCGTCGGTAAGCTGCCGATGGGTGGTCGAGGCCGGGTGCAGGATAAGGCTGCGCGTGTCGCCGATGTTGGCGAGATGCGAGAAGAGACGCACATTCTCGACCAGCTTGACGCCCGCCTCGTAGCCGCCTTTGACGCCGAAGGTGAACACCGCGCCCGCCCCCTTCGGCAGGTACTTTTGCGCGAGCTCGTAAAACGGACTCGCCTTGAGGCTCGCATAGGACACCCAGGCGACCTTCGGATGCGCGTGAAGGAATTCCGCCACCTCGCGCGCGTTCTCGACGTGCCGCTCCATCCGCACGTGCAGCGTCTCGATTCCCGTGATCGTGAGAAATGCGTTCATCGGCGCAAGCGCCGGGCCGAAGTCGCGCAGCGCCACCGCCCGCGCCTTCATGGTGAACGCGAAATCGCCGAAATTCTCGAAGAATTTCAGCCCGTGATAGGCAGGCTCCGGATCGGTCAGCGACGGGAAGCGCCCGCCCTGCGACCAGTCGAACTTGCCCGATTCGACAACGCCGCCGCCGAGCGCGGCGCCATGGCCTGAGAGAAACTTCGTCGTCGAATGGACGACGATGTCGGCGCCGTGCTCGATCGGCCGGCAGAGGTAAGGCGTCGCCAGCGTGTTGTCGACAATGAGCGGCAGGCCCGCCTCATGCGCGATCTCCGCCACCCGCGCGATGTCCACGACGATTCCGCCCGGATTGGCGAGATTTTCGATAAAGATCGCCTTGCACTTGGGCGTCAGCGCCTTGCGGAAGTTCTCGGGCTCCCTCGGGTCGACGAAATGGCAGGTCCAGCCGAGCTTCTTGAACGAGAGGCCGAATTGCGTCAGCGAGCCGCCGTAGAGATTGCGCGAGGCGACGAATTCGTCGCCGGGCTCCATGAGCGTGAAGAAAGCGAGGAATTGCGCCGCGTGTCCCGAGGCGGCGGCGACCGCCGCGCGGCCGCCTTCGAGCGCCGCAATCCGCTCCTCAAGAACCGCCACGGTCGGGTTGGTCAGCCGCGAATAGATGTAGCCGAAATTGTGCAGATTGAAGAGCGAGGCGGCGTGATCGACGTCGTCGAACACATAGGCCGTCGTCTGGTAGATGGGCGTCGAACGGGCGCCGGTCGTCGGATCGGGCGCGGCGCCGGCGTGGACGGCGCGCGTCTCGAACCCGTAAGTCTCATTGCGCGGGGGCGCGGGCCGCGCCTTCAGCTTGCGCGGCAGCGGCGGCGCCGGCGGGCGATTGCGAATGATGCCGCTGTTGACGCCGCTCCACGAGAGTTCGCCGCCGAGCCGACCGAACTCGATCTTCGGGCAGCGGTTCATGACGACCTCGAGGCCCGCCGCCTCCGCCGTCTTCGCCGCCTGGTCGTTGCGGACGCCAAGCTGCATCCAAAAGACCTTGGCGCCGATCGCGATCGCGTCCGCCACCACGGCCGGCGCCTCCTCTGGCGCGCGGAACATGTCGACCATGTCGACCTTGTCCGGGACGTCGCTGAGCGATGCGTAGACCTTCTCGCCGAGCAATTTTTGGCCGGCGATGGCCGGATTGACCGGAATGACGCGATAGCCCTTGCCCTGCAGGTATTTCATCACAAAGTAGCTCGGCCGGTTCCAGTTCGGCGAGGCGCCGACCAAGGCGATCGTCTTCACCCGCTCGAGGATCGAGCGAATTTTGGCGTCGGGGTAGGGGATGGGTTCGAGATCGGTCATGCCAGAGGGGTAGCGAAGGCGCGGGGCGGCGCAAGTCCGCATCAGCACTCGACCCAATTCACGGCAAGGCCCTCAGTTGCTTACGGCGTCACCCCGGGAAACCGCAATTGAAAGCGCGCAATGAGGCCCGGCACGCTGCTCATGTCCATCTCGAGCGCGTATCGCGCGCAGAGCGCGGCAAACCGCTCCCGGTCTGGCCCGCCAGCCGCCAGCATGGCTCCAAGTTCGCGAAAGTAATTCTCAAACCCAGCTGGCGAGATGATTTCAAGCACGCGCGCCGGCGCGTCACTCGCGTTCCAAAACGTGTGCCATTGCTCACGGGGCTTGAAGATCAGGTCGCCCGCCTGGCCGATCACCGTTTCCTCTCCGCGCAACGCCCCTATGCTGCCCTCAATCACGAAGCTGTACTCGTCTTCGCGATGGTGGCGATGCATCGGGGCGGCCAACGCCCGAGGCTCCATCGGATGCTCGACAAGGGCGAAATGATTTCCGCTGTCAGATCCGTCGACAAGGAACCGAGCCGCGGTAAATCCCAGCATCGCGGCCTTCCCGTCGCCTGAAAGGACCACTTTCGAAGAAGTCACCGTTTCCTCCCTTTTTAAAATCACGCCTTCGATAAGGCTTTACGGAGCCGCTCGCCGCTTTTCGACGGCGTCCTATGTCCGCTCTGGTCGCATCTTCCGGTTTTATCAGCACTCGACGAAATTGACCGCGAGGCCGCCGAGGCTCGTCTCCTTGTATTTCGACTGCATGTCGAGGCCGGTCTGGCGCATGGTCTTGATGACGCTGTCGAGCGAGACGCGGTGGCGGCCGTCGCCGTGCAGGGCGAGCGACGCAGCGGCGATCGCCTTGACCGCGCCGAAGGCGTTGCGCTCGATGCACGGGATCTGGACGAGCCCGCCGACCGGATCGCAGGTCATGCCGAGATGATGCTCCATCGCGATCTCGGCCGCGTTCTCAATTTGCGCGTTCGAGCCGCCGAACGCTGCGCACAAGCCGGCCGCCGCCATGGACGAGGCGACGCCGACCTCGCCCTGACAGCCGACCTCGGCGCCGGAGATCGAGGCATTGAGCTTGAAGAGGCCGCCGACGGCGGTCGCGGTCAGTATGAAGTCGACGAGGCCCGCCCTCGTCGCGCCCTCGCAATGATCGCGGTAGTATCGCAGCACCGCCGGGATGACGCCCGCGGCGCCGTTGGTTGGCGCGGTGACCACCCGTGCTCCGGCGGCGTTCTCCTCGTTGACCGCCATGGCGTAGACGCTGACGAAGTCCATGATCTCATGGGCGGGGCGCGCGTTGCGCAGCTTCGATCCGATCAGGCGCTCATGGATGGCTTTCGCGCGGCGCTCGACCTGAAGGCCGCCGGGCAGCGGGCCGGAGCGCGCGAGGCCGCGATCCATGCAGGAAAACATCGCGCCGAGGACGCGGGCGACATGATCCTCGCCCGCTGCCGGCAGACGCACAGCGGCTTCGTTCCTGCGCACCATCTCGGCGATCGACAGGCCGGAATCGCGGCCGCGCGTCAGTAGTTCGGCTCCGGAGCGAAAGGGAAACGGGACATCCGGCTCGCCCGCCGGCGAGGCGTCCTCCGCCCCGTCGCGCACGACGAAGCCGCCGCCGACCGAGAGCCAGGTCTCATCGGCGAGGATGGCGCCGCCGGCGTCCGCCGCGACGAGACGCAGCGTGTTCGGGTGGCGCGGCGGGATGCTCACGATGTCGAAGACGATATCGCGGGCGGGGTCGAAGCCGATGGTTTTGCGCCCCGCCAGGGACAGGCGCTTCGTCTCGCGCACGGTTGCGACGAGCGCGTCGGCGGCGTCCGGATCGACGTCCTCCGGCTCGATCCCGGCAAGGCCGAGGACGACCGCCTTGTCGGTCGCATGGCCTTTACCTGTGAAGGCGAGCGAGCCCATGAGCGTGACCTTCGCGCCCGCGATCCGATCGAGCGCGCCGCTCTTCGCGAGCGCTGCGGCGAAAGCGGCCGCGGCCTTCATGGGCCCGACCGTGTGGGAGGAGGACGGGCCGACCCCGATCTTGAAGAGCTCGAAGACGCTGATCATCGCTGGTTCAGGCCGGAACCCTCCCGACGAGCCGGAAGTAGAGGCTCGACACCGCGATGGTCGTAGGGTCGGCGAGCGCCCGACCGAGGGCCTCGTGATCGCGGTCCAGTTGTTCCCTCGACATGATCCCGTTCCCGACGATTTGCTCGCGCGCGTTGTTGATGAAATCGAAAAAGATCGACCGGCGGCTATGGCCTGGCGGATGAGCCTGAACGGCGACGTCTACCGAAACGTCGACGACCCCAGCGTCGCGGAACATCTGATGCGTGCGTCGGCCGATAAAAAGATCGATGCCCTGTCGGCGCGCATTCTCCGCATAGGCCGTGCGGAGGTGCGCGTGCGCATCTGACGGCGGGTCGATGATAGAGGCCACCACATCCGCTTCGAAGCTCGCCACCCATCCGCCCGGCTTCACAAGCGAGACCATCTCGCGCACCATCAATTCGGGTTTCGGCACATTGACGAGGACAAGGCGCATGTGCGCGCCGTCAAACGACTGCCGCGGCAGGCCGGTGTCGTAGGCGTCGCCCTCGCGAATCTCGACCTGCGGCAGGCCGAGGTCGCCGGCGAAGCGGCGGGCAAGATCGACAAAGTGTTGGCTGCGCTCGAGGCCGAGAACCGATCCGGCGGGCCCAACTCGCTTACCCAGGAGATGCAGCACTCCGCCCGGGCCGCAGCCGAGGTCGACGACCTTCTCGCCCGGCCGGATCCCGACGCGCGCCAGATGCTCGTCGGACAGCGGCGCGAGATCGGCGATTTGCCGCTTGAGGCGGAGTTCTTCCGTTTCGCTCCGCCCGAGGAGATAGATGTCCGGTTCGCTCACCTGCGCCTCCCTCGCTGGCGCCATCCTTGCCCGTGGGCGAGATGGAGCCTATCTAAGCGGGGAGGAGCTTTGCAATGTTCATCCAGACCGAAGTCACCCCCAACCCCGCGACGCTGAAGTTCCTTCCCGGCCGTGCGGTGATGGAGGAAGGCACGTTCGAGGCGCGCGATCTTAGCGAGGCCGAGCGCTCGCCGCTCGCCAAGGCGCTCATGGAGTTGCCCGGCGTGACCGGCGTCTTCTTCGCCAACGACTTCATTTCGGTGACCAAGGGCGAGACCGAGTGGCAGCACCTGAGGCCCGCCGTGCTCGGGGTCGTGACCGAATTCTTCCTGTCGGGCGCGCCGGTGATTGAAAAGGGCGGCGCCGACGTCGCGACGACCGGCGAGTTCTACGATCCGAAGGACGCCGAGACGGTCGAGGCGATCAAGGAATTGATCGAGACGCGCGTCCGCCCGGCGGTGGCCGGCGACGGCGGCGACATCATCTTTAAGGGCTTCCGCGACGGGATCGTCTACCTCAAGATGAAGGGCGCCTGCTCCGGCTGCCCGTCCTCGACCGCCACTTTAAGGCACGGAATCGAGAACCTCTTGCGGCACTTCCTTTCCGACGTTCAGACCGTCGAGGCCTGGGAGGGCTGACGCCTCGCGCCGAGGGGATCGATGGATGATCTACCGTTGGCTCTTCCCCATCGTTTGGTTCGTCTTTATTGCGTTCTGGATCGCGATGGCGCGCGGCGGTAAGGCGGTCGCAGAGCGCGAGAGCGCCTATTCCCGGCTCTCTCACTACCTGCCTCTCGCGATCGCAATCTATCTGCTCGCAGCGCCCCATGTTCCCGTCGGCGTCCTCGACCAGCGCTTTGCCTCGCCGAGCCTATGGCTGGTGCAGCTCGGAGCGGCGCTGACCATTGCCGGCGTCGCCTTCGCCATGTGGGCGCGGATGTGGATTGCGGGCAACTGGAGCTCGGACGTCACGCTCAAGCGCGATCATGAACTTATCGTGGCTGGTCCCTATTGCTGGGTCCGCCACCCGATCTACACCGGCATTCTCCTCGCTCTCAGCGGAACCGCGCTGGCGGTCGGCGAGTGGCGCGCGGCGCTCGCGGTTGCTCTCGCAGCCGTCGCCTTCTGGCGCAAGCTCAGGATCGAGGAGGCCGTCATGCGGCGTCAGTTCGGCGAGGCCT
>Ga0209040_10000930_pt1 | contig 22855 bp, 21 predicted proteins | sample BogFormECP12_OM3_FD_188240 | JGI IMG/M metagenome (GOLD analysis project Ga0209040, IMG submission 188240) | Bog forest soil microbial communities from Calvert Island, British Columbia, Canada - ECP12_OM3 (SPAdes) (version 2) | ecosystem: Environmental > Aquatic > Freshwater > Wetlands > Bog ... | reverse complement strand
ACGTGGAAATGGTTCCTATCACAGACGAGAGAATGGCCCAGCTCGCGCAATACGCGCAGCGACGCGGCCAGGACGCCGCTGCAGCGCTCGACATTGCGCTTGCTGAATATCTGGCATGGGAACGCGGCGACTTTCAGGAAGCAGTTGAAGGCATCCGGGAAGGCTATAGCGACCTGAAAGCCGGACGCACCCAGTCTGCTGAGGAGATGTTCGAGGAACTGCGCGAGAAGCATGGCCTTCCGCGTTAGGACAACTGCCAAATAGTTGGCCGACTTTTTCCTCCGAACCGCTACAATAGAAATAGAGACAATAGAGGCCCGGCTGCCATCGCAGTCGGGCCTTTCTGATTTTAGGGGCGGAAATCAAAGAGGATCGCATAACTCTTTCAGAATCTGTGATGATCTGATAACCACAACATTATGAATGATTTGCAGTTGCCCATGGATTGACCTGATAATAGTGCAAATCTGTCCCATAAGCCGTTTAAAATCAGAGCAAATCAAATAAGGCCAATGCTTTCACGCACTTGTCAACGTTAAGGGGTGTAACTCTCACCGAATCATACGCTTGTCAAAATACCGGGGGAAGGGGTAAGGGTAGTCTGGCGCATAGCAGACCCAGGAATCCATTTGCCTAAGCAGCAAGCAAGCCGCTACAAAGGCAGGTATGCCCAAACGCAAATCAGCGGCTCCGGCAAAGGATAAGCCGGCCATGGACAAAAGCGAGTTTATGCACGGCCGCCCCATCAGCCTCAGGGTCTTGGGCGACTACCTCGATCTCTCCCCCGCCACCATCTCCCTGGTGCTGAACAACGCGCCCGGGGTGAGGTCGATTCCCCAGGAGACCCGCGACCGCGTTCTCGCCGCCGCGCAAAAGTTCGACTACCGCCCCAGCTTTTACGCCCGCTCCCTTCGCCGCAAGCAGAGCTTTTCCATCGGCGTGCTCGTCCCCGAGCTAAGCGACGGCTACTCGGTGCTGGTCATGGACGGCATCGAAGAGGTGCTGATGGAGGAAGGCTACTTCTACCTCGCCGCCAGCCATCGCCGCAAAGCCGACCTCATCGAGGAGTACCCTCGCCTCCTCATGGACCGCTCCGTCGAAGGCTTCATCGCTATCGACACAGCGCTGCAGCACAGCCTTCCCATCCCTGTCGTAGCCGTCGCCGGCCACAAGAAGATCGAGGGAGTAACCAACATCCTGCTCGACCACCGCCGCGCCGCCGAGCTTGCCCTCCGGCACCTCCATCAACTGGGACACCGTCAGATTGCCTTCATGCGAGGCCAGACCTTCAGTTCAGACTCCGGCGATCGCTGGAGCAGCTTCATGGCCGTCGCCCGGGAGCTCGGCATCGAGGTCCACCCCGAACTGGTGATTCAGCTCCAGCTCAACCTATCCTCGCCGGAGCTGGGATACCCGGTGGCCCAGCACCTCCTCAATCAGAAACGCCCCTTCACGGCGCTCGTCTCCTTCAACGACATCGCCGCCATCGGCGTCATCCGCGGCTTCCGCGACCATAACCTCCGGGTGCCCGAAGACGTGTCCGTTGTTGGCTTCGACGACATTCAGGGGGCCGCCTTCCATAACCCCAGCCTCACCACCATCCGGCAGCCCCTGCGCAGCATGGGAATAACTGCAGCGCGTATCCTGCTCGAGCGCCTTCGCGGCGAAAAGAATTATCCCGAGCACGTGGCCATCGTTCCGGAGCTGATCATCCGGGAATCCACCATGCCCCCCAATCCCAAACGCATCCCCCGCCACGGGTGAGATCGACTCCCATGCCACCCCGAACAACCGCATCTCGGCTCGGGTCGCTTTCGGTTGCTCCCTATTACATTGGATTCGTCGTCGCCGGCATGGCTACCGTTCTCCTGGGTGCGATCCTACCCGTTTTGAGTGCACGCTGGTCGCTGACCGATCTCCAGGCCGGGTCGCTGTTCGCTGCCCAGTTCACAGCGTCAGCGCTGGGCGCCATCCTGGCCTCGCACTTCCGCTATCGCTGCCTGGTCTTCGGATACGCCTCTATCGCTGCCGGTCTGGCGGCTCTTGCCCTGGGGAACTATGCGGTGGTCCTGGTCGCATTTGCCCTGCTGGGCATAGGGTTGGGGGCCGCCACCACCGCGACGAACCTTATCTTTGGCACGAAACACCCAAACCAGCGCGGCGCGTTGTTGGTGCGAGTTAACTTTTTCTGGGGAATCGGCGCTGTTTCCTGTCCGCCGTTCGTGGCCGTCGCTGTCCGCCCGGAGATGCTTCGGCTGCTCCTGCTGGTTCTCTCACTTGGCGCTCTCGCGGTGTTTGCCGCCTTCGCCCCATTACTCCGGTTGAAGAACATATCGGAGCCGGACGACCGAGGACTTACTGGCGAGAAGCCAGACCTGATGATATTTCTGCTCTTCAGCCTGCTTCTCTTCCTTTACGTCGGCGGAGAGACCTCGATATCCGGTTGGGTCGCGACCTACGCTCATCGCTTTGGCAACTTGAGTCCGGCACATTCGAGTCTGTTCGTCTCCGCCTTCTGGCTCTGCATCGTCCTGGGACGCGGGGCGGTTCCCCTGCTGGTCAGATTCATCCCTGATTTGGCAGTGCTTTTGGCGGGAGTGATTGCGGCGCTGCTTGGCATCTCCCTTCTGCTATTCCCGCAATCTGCGGCCATCATTTTGGCTACGGTCGGGCTCACAGGATTCGGCTGTGCTCCGATCTTCCCTCTTGCCGTCGCGCGATTGCTGACACGAATCGGCGACTCTCGTCACGCTGGATGGATCTTTGCCGTTTGCGGCTCGGGGGCTGCGGTGCTTCCCTGGTTGACGGGTCTGCTATCCGCGCACACTGGCTCTTTGCGGACCGCATTCATCGTGCCCCTGGCTGCGATGGGCGGCGTCCTGCTGCTCATTCTCGTCGAGAGCACCATCTTGTTCCCGCGTTCCGGTGAACACACGAATGCCCTTTCATGCTGAAGTAAACAGTTTTACTAATCTCTTTTGCGGATGCTAGGATGTTCTCCGTTAAAGGAGCGCTCCTCGCTTGATCAATCGCCGACAGCTTCTCAGCCAATCTCTTGCCCTAGCCGGGAGTGCAGCATTTTCCAGATACGCCCGTGCTTTTCCCCACGCCCTGATTCCCGAAGGCGGCACAGCGATGCCGGCCATCGATGTGAGCGGCGCGCGTTTTCCGGCCAACTTTATGTGGGGATCGGCGACCGCTTCCTATCAAGTGGAAGGGGCGTGGCAGGAAGATGGCAAAGGGCCCTCGATCTGGGACACGTTCGCGCACACTGTCGGCAAGGTGAAGGGCAGCGATACCGGAGACGTCGCTTGCGACTCCTACCATCGCTACAAAGAAGACATCGCCATCATGAAGCGACTGAATCTGAAGAGCGCTCGCTTTTCGATTGCGTGGACACGCATCCAGCCCACAGGCACGGGCGCCGTTAACCAGAAGGGCCTCGACTTCTACAGGCGCTACGTCGATGCGCTGCTTGAGGCCGGCATTCGTCCCATGTGTACGGTATTTCACTGGGATCTGCCCCAGGCTCTCGAAGACCAGGGGGGCTGGCCGAATCGCGATGTCTACAAGCAGTTCGCCGACTACGCCGGGATCGTGTCCAAGGCGCTGGGCGATCGCGTCGACACCTGGGCCATCTTCAATGAGCCTTGGGTTTTCACCAATCTCGGATATTGGAGCGGCATTCATGCGCCGGGCAAAAAAGACCCAAGCTCTTCCTGAAGGCCGCGCATACCGTGAACCTGGCGCAAGGAGAGACCTTCCGCGCGATGAAGGCTGCGTGGCCTAAAGCTAAGATCGGCAGCGCCTTCAGCATGTCACCCGGTGCTCCCGCAACCGATAGCGAAGCCGACCGCGCCGCAGCAGAGCGCTACCACGCCATGAATAACATGTTCTTTCTGTACACTGCGATTCATGGCGAGTACCCAAAGGCTTTCGTCGGCGAACCGCCCTACGAAGTCATGGGTGTGCGTCCCGGCGATGGCAAGATCATGCAGGCGCCGCTGGACTGGATCGGCATCAACTACTACAACCGGCATTTTATCTCCGCCGCGCCCCATGTGCCTTATGTTCAGTACGACGCCGTGATGCCGGCGGAAGGACCGATTACTTACAACGGATGGGAGGTCTGGCCCTGGGGACTTTACGACATCGTCACGCGCATTTCGAAGGAATATAACCACCCGATCATCGAGATTACCGAGAACGGTTGTGCCTATGCCGATGGGCCGCTGCCGGAAGATCCATCGAAGGCTCCGGACCCGAGGCGGACCGAATTCTATCGTGGACATCTGGCGGAGCTCGCCCGCGCAATCAAGGATGGGGCAGATGTGCGCGGCTACCATGCCTGGAGCCTGCTCGACAATTACGAATGGGCGGAGGGTTACAGCCAGCGGTTCGGGCTCGTCTATGTCGACTTCCGCGAACAGAAACGAACCATCAAGGAATCGGGCCAATGGTACGGCCGCGTGGCAGCAGCCAACCACCTTAACGTCTAGCACGCCGGTCGCCTACTTTTTCTCGTTCTAGTCCTGCCCTCGCTTCGTTGCACACGACAAGTCTGCCATCGGCTGGCTTGCCGGTTTATACTTGCGCCACCTCAGGGAGGACTTCCAACGAATGAAATTCGTCACCCGTGTACGCGTCGCGTTTTTTGTTTTTCTTGCCGCGATATCCGCTTTCGCGCTGCCCGTCTTCGCGCAGACCCCTCCAACTCAGGCAGACACGATCCTGCATCCAGCCGACGCAACCAAGATCCTGCCTGCCTCTGTTTTCTTTCGAGGCCAATCGGCAACGATACAGGGACGCAACTCCGGCGGCGTTCACTTTGCCGATGGATTTTTGGTGCTCGTCTCGATGGTTGACAATTCCGGCTACTCGACCGGTATCCAGGAAAAGTATCAGGCCTACTTCATCACGGAAGTGCCTCTCGATATTAACGGACATCGCCTTGTGCCCGGAGCTTACGGCGTAGGCATCATCAAGAATGCAAGCGGGCCTCAGTTCGTAGTTCTCGATATCGGGGCGCATGATCTGTTCATGGTCGATGCCGTTAGCGATGCGAAATTCCGCCGCCCAACGCCACTGCAAGTGACGGAGGGGGAAGCACCCGGTAAATACCGCGTCTACTTTGGCCGCAACTACGTTGAGTTCCAGCGCGCCCAGTAACGCCAGTTAGCAGCCCAGTGCCGGGCGCACAATGCCGCTGGACGTCCCGAACCCGAGGCGCGCATGGCTTTCGCGCTCGCAATACCCGCGAAGAATCACTTCATCTCCATTTTCGAGGAACTTCCGTGTCTCACCATTTGGAAGCTGCAATGGCTTTGCGCCACGCTGCGTGATTTCAAGCAAACAACCAAGTGAATCCGGCGCCGCGCCGGACACTGTTCCGCTCGCCAGCAGATCTCCGGGCTGCAGATTGCATCCATTGCTCGCGTGATGCGTTAACATTTGTGCTGGTGTCCAGTACAAATCGCGTAGATTGCACTGGCTCAATCGCACGGGACCGGTGTTCTCTGCACGCATCTGTTTCGTCTTCAGCCACACTTCCAGTTTCAGATCGATTCCACCGCAGGTGCCGTCTTTGGGCACGCTGAGATACGGCAACGGCTCCGGATCACCTGCCGGACGCACAAATGCAGGTGCGCGAAACGGCTCTAAGGCTTCCATTGTCACGACCCACGGCGAAATCGTAGTGGCAAAATTCTTGGCGAGAAACGGCCCGAGAGGCTGATACTCCCAAGCCTGTATGTCGCGGGCCGACCAGTCATTCACCAGGCAGAGCCCGAAGATGTGGGATTCCGCTTCGGAAATCGGAATGGGCTGGCCCTGCGCGTTCCCGCGGCCTACGAAGAAGCCCACTTCGAGTTCATAGTCGAGCGACCGGCTCGGCCCAAAGGAAGGCGCCTCAGCATCCGCTGCTTTCGTCTGCCCGCATGGCCGCTGGATTTCCGTTCCGCTAACAACGATGGATGAAGCGCGACCGTGATATCCGATCGGAACGTATTTGTAGTTGGGCAGCAGCGGATTGTCGGGGCGAAACAGCCGGCCTACGTTGGTCGCGTGATAAATGGAAGCGTAGAAGTCGGTGTAGTCACCGATGCGGGCCGGCAATAGCATCTCGACCGCGGATTGCGGAATCAACGCAGGCTCTACGCGGGCGCGGGCGCCGCGATTGGATAGCAGATCCATCAGGCGCGCACGGAGCGTGGATACGGCCTCCCGGCCGAGAGCCATCATCCCGTTGAGCGAACTGCTTTCGCAAGATCGGCGGATTTCCAGGTCGAGTGTATCAAGCCACCCGTTCGCAACCGTGGCCTGCAGATCGAGGATCTGATCCCCGATCGCCACACCTGGGCATGCCAACCCACCCGAGCGTCGGAAGACTCCAAAGGGCAGATTTTCGAGGGGAAAATCCGTCCGGGAATTGTTTGCACTTTCCACCCAGCTTCGCGTCACAACCAGCCCAGTGCTTTTACTTCTTCAATGGGTTCGGTGAAGGAGCACGATCCGAAATCAATGCCGAAGTCGCGCCGCATCGAGCCAATCTGTCCAGCCGTCAATGCGTTTTCGTGCCAGCTAACAGTGTCCTCAGTGAATCGAAATTCCGAAGGCGATTCCTCATGAAGTGTCGCTTCGATTAGCTCTTCTTCTTTTCCCAGCCACGCCAGAGCGGCGGCAAGAAATACATTCACAAATCCATGCATAGTACCCGACGAGCTGTCAGCATCATTGGTCAATCGGTAGACTCCACGCACAGGATGATGCAGTCCCGCCGTCGCCTTGAACGGAACCTGAGCATCCGCGCAGCCGATCAGGAATCGCGCAACCGTATCTGACTCGGGAAACGATTCGGGCGTCAATCCGCCCATATGGATCTTCGCCCGTACGCCATGGTTCGCAAGCACCGGCAATATCGCGCTCGCCCTCTCTGGGGAAAATTCGATGTAGGCCGTCAAGCTTTCCGGCAGTCCCGACAACAACTGTTGGACCTCCTCAGGCTCTTCGGCCTTCAATTCGATCGTGTCGATGAGAGCCGCTCCCTGCGTGAAACCTGCAATCCTGGCATCGTTATCGATGGGATCATTCGAACCGAGTACGCTCAGCAGCCATGCCTTTTCGCGTTCGTCGCAGCATACCTCGTTGAAGGCATCTATAAACTCAGGCAGGCGGCTAACGGGCACAATTAATCTTCCAAGGGCCCAGCTATCTTCTCCGCTCGCATACTGCGCATAGTTGCGAACCACCGTTTTCATGTCGAGGGCCGCGGGAGGAAACAATCCGGCATAGTCGATCCCTCCCGCAATCAAGGCGCGAATTACACTCATCCTTTATCCTTGAAAATGTTTCTTTAAGCCCTGCCAGCACTCGAAATATTCATGCTGTAGAACCTTCGTCTCCAGCGCAAACTTCGTTGGCCGCACGACCAATTGAGTCTCAAACATGAACGCCAGCGTGTTATCCAAGTATTGCGGCTTTAACTCCGCAGCGCTTGCCCGCTCCCATGTCTCGGCATCCGGACCATGCCCGGCCATGCAGTTGTGCAGGCTCGCGCCACCGGGTACAAAACCTTCGGCCTTCGCGTCGTACTGGCCGAAGACGAGTCCCATGAATTCATTCATCATGTTGCGATGAAACCAGGGCGGACGAAAGGTGTGCTCGGCCACCATCCAGCGCGGCGGGAAAATAGCGAAGTCGACGTTCGCCGTTCCCGGATTCACGGTTGGAGCTGTCAGCACTGTGTAGATCGAAGGATCTGGGTGATCGAAGCTCACCGAGTTGATGCAGTTGAAATTCTTCAGATCGTATTTATATGGCACGTAGTTTCCATGCCACGCGACTACATCGAGCGGGGAGTGATCGATCTCCGCGACCCAGAGGCGCCCCAGAAATTTGTTCACGATCTGAAATCCGCCATCGCGATCCTCAAACGCAGCCACGGGCGTTAGAAAATCCCTTGAATTTGCCAGCCCGTTCGCGCCAATCGGCCCCAACTCCGGCAGGCGAAACGGCAGGCCATAGTTCTCGCAAATATATCCGCGGGCTGCCTTGCTATCGAGGACGACACGAAATTTTACGCCGCGCGGGATTACGCAAATTTCGCCCGGTGCGGCGGCGATGATTCCGAGCTCGGTGTGAAATTTCAGGAAACCGTCTTGCGGGACGATCAGCATTTCACCGTCGGCGTTGTAGAAGAAGCGATCCTCCATCGATGCATTGGCTGCGTAAACGTGGATGGCTACGCCGGTCTGGAAGGCCGGGTCGCCGTTGCCCCCCATGGTGATGATGCCTTCGACAAAATCGGTCTTCTCGGCTGGAATGGGAACGGGGTTCCACCGTAATTGGTTGGGAGGCGTGGGGACTTCGGTAAAGGGTCCGCTGCGAATCAGCTTACCGGCTGCGCTGTTCGCTGCCTCATAAGGTTTGTGGGTCACGGAAGGGCGAATGCGATAGGTCCAGGTGCGGCGATTCGCGGCGCGGGGGGCAGTAAAGGGCGTTCCGCTGAACTGCTCTGTATATAAGCCGAGGGGAGCTTTCTGGGGCGCGTTCTGGCTGTGTGGCAGGGCTCCTGCGACGGCTTCGGTAGAAAACTCATTAGCAAACCCAGATAGATAACGCAGATCTTTGCCGGACATCGAAACTCTTCACTCCTCCGAAAGCCTGCGCAAGCAGGACCCTTTACGTTATCTGTGAAGATTACCGTTTGGCAAACGGTTCAGCTGGATTGCGAGACGCGAAATATCCCCGGCAAAACATCGCCCGCTTTGCCGAGAACAATGTCGGTGAACATTGCCGCATTCAGCGGCCGGTCGGGACCGACATAGACAGTTCGCCCACCGCTCCTGCGAGCCCATTGCGCGAAGCTTGCTGCCGGATGGACGGTTCCCGAGGAGCCGACGACCATGAACATCGTGCAGCGATCGAGTTCAGCGAAGATGCGATCCATTTCCAGGGGTATTTCGCCGAACCAGACAATGTGGGGACGAATGCGGGCTCCGCAGTCGCAGTGCGGGATTTCGGCTTCGGATTCATAGACGCCGTCGTCGGCGAAGTCAGGCCGGCCGCAATCGTCTTCACATCGCGAGCGAAACAGCTCGCCGTGCATGTGGATGATGCGCTTCGAGCCTGCGCGCTCATGCAGTGGATCAACATTTTGCGTGCACAGAAGGAATCGCTCTCCCAGGTTGCGCTCGAGTTCTGCAAGTGCAACGTGCGCTGCATTCGGCTTACAGTTCGAGGCATCCCTACGGCGCATTGCGTAAAAGCGCCACACTCTCTGCGCGTCGTCGGCCCACGCTTCGGGCGTTGCCACATCCTCCACGCGATAACCATTCCAGAGGCCGTTGTTGTCCCTGAAGGTCGGCAGCCCGCTCTCGGCGCTCACGCCCGCGCCGGTCAGCACAAATACCCTGTCATCGGAAGCAATTTCAATCGTGCCGTTCATCGTTCACACATAGCGAAACAACATCATGAACCCGAAATCCATGTGCGTCTGCTGATGGCAGTGAAACAGTGTTGCGCCTGGGTTTGACGCTACAAAGTCGATTTCGGCGTTGCTGTTCGCTTTCACCACCACCACGTCCTTACGCAGCCCCGAAAGAGGTTTGCCATCCAGGCTCGTTACTTCGAATGTGTGGCGGTGCGTGTGGATCGGATGATCGTCGCCGCTCTTGTTCCGCATCACCAGCCTGTAGCGCTTGCCTTCTTTCAGTTGAATCGTATCCGTCTTTGGAAACGACTTACCATTAATCATCCAATAATCGAACTCGCCGTGCCCGCGAAATTTCGACTCGAACACCAGCGGAATGCGTTCGTCGGGCTCTGCCATGACCGCTTCCCGATTCGCAAACACAGAGTAGTCCCACAACGTCTCCGGCGGATCGATCCACCGGGGTTCGACCTGCTGGCCAGCGTATTCCACAACGACGCCCATGCCTGCCTTGCGAATCTCAGAACGCGTTTCACCCAGCACCCAAACTCCCGGCCGGTTCATCTCTACCAGCAGATCGATGCGCTCCGCGGGAGCCAGCCTTATGGCCTGGACCTTCGCCTGCTGCGGCACCGGGTTGCCATCCATCCCCACAACCGTGAGTTCATGCCCGGCAAGTGCCAGCCAGTGCGTTGCCGTCGCACTCGCGTTGAGCACGCGGAAGAGCACATGCTGGCCAGCGCTCACGCGGATGGGATCGCCATGGCCGAGCATATGGTCGCCGATGGTCGAATAGTCGTAGACTGCGTCCATTGAGGAGTCGGCCGCTCCGCCCATGTAGGCGTTCCAGTCGTGTAGGGCGAGAAAAATCTCCTGATCGAAGGCACCCGGCTCATTCTTCGGCTCGATGTAGAAGCATCCGAATTGGCCGGTATACCCTCCACGTTTCAAGTCGTGACCAGCAAAACTATGCGTGTGATACCAACGGAAGCCGGCTGGGCGCGGCGTAAAGCTGTACCGGCGCTGTGCCCCGGGCCCGATCATTGGCGAGCCTTCTTCCATAGCACCGTCCTGATCGGACGGAATCCACAAGCCGTGCCAGTGGACAATCTCGGGAACGTCGGTCTTGTTTGCCACGTCGATCGTGATGGGCTTGCCTTCGGGCCAGCGAATCAACGGCCCGGGAACGCGGCCGTTGTAGGCCACGGTGCTAATGACCTTTCCAGGCGCGATTTCGAGCTTGAGCGGTGCAATCTCCAGCCGCACATCTGGATTCGTCTGCGCCCAGACACTCGATTTCACGGCCAATGGCACGGCCAGGGCTGCCAAGCCCGCTTTGGCGAGAAAGTCACGACGATTCGTTCGCATGCATGCCCTATTGAGTGCTCTCGGAACCACCCGCTCGATGATGCGTCCAATCGAATCGCCGCCCGAGGATGCCTTTCACGATCAGATGGTCAGTGCTGGCGGTCACGCCGACTCCTACACCGAAATTGATCTCCCAGTTCGGAGACACATTCAAGTCTATCGCCGGAAAAAACTGCTGCTGCTGGTAATGCAGCGAATAGATGTCCCTGACTGGCCCGTAGGCAGCGTAATACTCCAGGCCGCCCGAAATATATTTGTTGAAGTCATAGCTGAATTTCGCATCCGGCGAAAACTCCACGCCATCCGGAACGCTCGGACCGTGGAAGGACCGCTCAAAAGCCGGATTAATGGTGAAATACCACCTGCCAATCTGCTTATCGATGATCGGCCGCAACTCCATTGTCCAAGTATCCTGCACAAACGATGGCCGCTGATAGCCAAATTCCATGGACAGGCTCACCCCCACCGGCCAGTGCCAGCTATCCGGTGCTCTCACTCTTGGGCGGATATGGTCGCCCACCCACTGCCAGCCGTCTCCGCTGCGCGCGCTGGTGAAAATGTAAAAGCCGACTTCCGACCAGCTATTCAACCCCTGGGTAATTTCAACGGTTTCGTGCTCCGCATGGTTTGTTGGATAGACCCCCTCTGAAGTGAACTGCGAGCCGGGTGCCGGATAACTGCCCTCCACCGTAAAGTTGCTGTGCAGCTCCAACATTGTGGTCTTCGGCGCAACGGTGTCTGAACCGTAGACTTGTATCTCATAATTGTCCTGCGCATTCGCGCACTCGAGGCCCCCCCAAAAAAGAAGCAGCAGGGTAGGCAGCGCCCAGCACAGGACCCGCTGCGGTTGTCTTAGCCATTGCAAAATGTTTACGGCCCTCCGGGTTGGCCAAAATAGTGTGTATGCAGATGATTGACCACAACTCTGCGAAGCAAAATAGCGGCTACCCTCCCAGAAGCCATTTCCAGCTTGAGAGGCGCAATTTCCAGCCGAATATCGCCTGCGGTTGCAATTGCTGCCGCGCCCTTGGGGCGGATGGGCAGCCAGGAAAGCCATTCCCGTGTGGCCAAGAACGTCACGCCGACTGGTGCCGTTTCCAAAGCTCATTCACCGTGATGCGTCCAGTCAAAGCGGCGACCCACATTCGCCTTCCAAATCCAGTCATCTGTATTCGTGGTGACTCCGATCCCAACACCAAAATTGATCTGCCAATCGGGGGAGACATTCAGATCGATCGCAGGAAAAAACTGCTGTTGCTGGTTATGAAAAGCAGATATATCCCGCAGACTTCCGTACTCGCCATAGTATTCAAGGCCGCCGGATATGTACTTGTTTAAGGCGTAGCTAAACTTGGCACTGGGAGCAAAACTAACGCCCTGAGACACGCTCTTACCGTGAAACGACCTTTCAAAGACAGGGTTCACCGCGAAGTACCAACGCCCGAGCTGTTTATCGACGATGGGCCTGATCCCTAAAGTCCATGTGTCCGTCGAAAAGTACGGGCGCTGGTAGCCGAACTCGATCGACAGACTCGCGCCCACCGGCCAGTGCCAGCTATCCGGAGCACGCACCTGCGGCCGGATATGATCGCCCACCCATTGCCATCCTCCCCCGCTTTGCGCGCTAGTAAAGACGTAGAAGCCCACTTCAGACCAGCTAGTGATTCCCTGTGTGATATCAACGGTTTCGTGCAGGGCATCGTTGGTCGGGTAAAGACGGTTCGCTGAATACTCTGGTCCGGCCAGCGACTTGGTGCCGTCCGCGATGAAATTGCTGTACAGGCCAACCATCGTAGTTTTTGGCGCCACGGTTTGCGAGCCGTAGACCTGAATCACGTAGTTATCCTGCGCAACCGCGAACTTGCCAGCGACGATCAGTAGAAGCATCAGAATCGGCGTTGTGCCGCACAGTCGAATCCGTCTCGCCTTCCCCATTGCGACGATGGACCTCCTCAGAGCGGAGTATCGCTCAATCTTAAGGATGAACGCCCCCCAAGACACAATAACAAGTAACGATAACAGCAGCTTCATCTTATTCTCAGTCGCTCGCTGCGATTGCACTATGCTGAAGACATGCTCCCCGCCGGAGATCATCAACTCGTGCAAATCGTCGACGTCGCTACGGCCGACGCGGCACGACGCTCGGGCGACTGGCTCAAATGCCGCTCGGGATGCACCCAATGCTGCATCGGTGTCTTTGCAATCACGCAGTTGGACGCCCTTCGCCTGCGCCAGGGCCTCGCCGATCTCGAGCGCACGGAGCCCGTACGAGCGGGCGCTATTCGCCGGCGCGCACGCGAATCCATGCAGCGCCTCGAGCCGCACTTTCCCGGAAACGCCGAGACCGGGCAGCTTAATGAAGAGGACACCAGCTTCACCGACTTTGCCAACAACGAGCCTTGTCCTGTCCTCGATCCAACAGCCGGAGTCTGCGATCTCTATGCGTCGCGCCCCATGACCTGCCGGATCTTCGGCCTGCCTATCCGTTCCGCGGACGGCATTGGAGTCTGCGAGTTATGCTTTGACGGCGCAAGCGACAGTGAAATCCTGGACGGCGAACTCCAGACGGGCTGGGCGGATCTCGAAGATTCCCTCACTACCCAGGCGGAACAAGCGAGCGGGCATGAAGGAAGCACGATCGTAGCATTTGCGCTACTCGCGTAGCCGATCCTGCACGCCGCGTGCGCAGCGTCATTCATCCCGAAAACCACGGGCTGAACCAACGTTGGGAGCCGATCGTCCCAATCCCAAACGCAGCTTTTCACGCCTTCAACTTGCGTGAGGCAATCTAGGAGGAACGAAACTAAGGGCGGTATTGGATTTCATCTCACGCAATAAATATCCGCGTAAAATCTTCCACAAAAATGCTGTCTGGATGCTGTAACCTTATCGCGCTGCCGTACTCACATGCGGTAGACAGGTCTCCCACCGGCGTGCTTTGCCGGGTCTAGGCCTGATATGGAGGAATGACAACAATGAAGCATTCGATGAAGACCCTGATGGTTGCTGCGGCAGTCTCTGGTTTGTTGAGTGGAGCTGCAACCATGCAGGCTGCCACTTCCCAGACCAACAACTCCGTAGTCAAGGTGGGCAAAGCGTCGTTCGGCAACGTTTCGCTCGATCAGGACACCAGCAAGCACTCATGTAAAGGCAAGAATGATTGCAAAGGCCAAGGCGGCTGCAAGGCCAGCGACAATGGCTGCAAGGGCAAGAACAGCTGCAAGGGCAAGGGCGGCTGCGCCACTGACGGCTCCAAGCATCCTTCCTAGTTTGCGCGCAATGCATTTTCACAAAGGGCCAGATGCGTTCCACGCTGGCCCTTTCACCTTCTATCCCCAGGAGTTGTTCCGGTGCCAGCAAATCGCTTCAACGGCTTTACCGAGTATGGAGTCGGAATCGGCCTTCGGATTCCGCACTATCGGCACATCCTGACCAGAAAACCTGTGGTGGACTGGTTTGAGATCATCTCGGAAAACTACATGATCGATGGAGGCCGACCTCTCGAAGTTCTCGACAAGATTCTCGATCAATACAAAGTGGTGCAGCACGGCGTTTCTATGTACTTCGGCTCCGCCAGCGAGGCCGATCCCGAACACCTTAAGCGCCTCAAGCGGCTCGTCAAGCGAACCACAACTCCCTGGCTCAGCGACCATCTCTGCTGGGGCTCGGTCGACGGCCGGTATACCCATGACCTGCTCCCCATGCCTTATACCTGGGAAGCCGTGAAGGTCACGGCTGAACGCATTCGCCACGTGCAGGACTTCCTCGAAATTCCAGTGGTTGTCGAAAATGTCTCAAGCTATGCCGAATATCATGTGTCGGAAATGACCGAGTGGGAGTTCCTCAATGAAGTCGTTGAGAGCGCCGACTGCGGCATCCTGCTCGACGTCAATAATATCTACGTCTCCTCGCAGAACCACGGCTTCGACCCGTTTCTATATGTGAACGCAGTTCCTACCGAACGCATCGCCCAGATTCATATTGCAGGACATTCGAAGTTTGAGAAATACATTCTCGATACGCACGATCATCCTGTTCTGGAGCCCGTCTGGCAACTCTACGCGCGGACCATCGAGCGCGCTGGCCCCACAGCGACTCTTCTCGAATGGGACGATAACATTCCAACCTTCGAGGAGGTTCATGCCGAAGCTCTCAAGGCGAATCGCTTTCTCGAAGCTGCCGCGAAGACTTCTGAGCGCATCCCGGATCTCGCACTTCAAGGAGCGGAACGATGAGCGAGCTTCTCGAACTCCAGCGCCGCTTTGCAGCCGCGGTCATGCATCCACTGACGAAGAATGAGACGATGCCGCGACGCCGCCGCGATGGAGTCGCCAACATCGCCGAAGCTGCTGCCCTGATCAAGCCGAACGACCGGCTAACGGGCTTTGAACGTCTGGAAATTTACAACCGCCAATACTGGTTCCGTCTGTATACATCCTTCGAAGAGGATTTTCCTGGCCTCAAAGCCATCGTGGGCAGCGCAAAGTTCGACAGGCTGATGCGCGACTACCTGACAGACCGCCCATCCGAGTCTTTTTCCCTGCGCAACCTTGGTTCGCAGTTAGAAAGCTGGCTGCTTGCGCACCCGGCATATCTCGAACCACGCAGCGAACTCGCGCTCGACATGGTTCGCCTTGAATGGGCACACATCGAGGCATTTGACGCCGGCGAAGATCCTCTGCTTGACGCAGACGACCTCGCCTCCATTCACGAGCACTCGTGCCTGCATCTGCAGCCGTATCTGCGAGTGCTTGAACTGCATTATCCGGTGGAGGATCTCCTGATCGAGCTGCGTAACGAGGCGGGTAGCAGTGACTCGTCCAGCAACAATGCCAGTGCCGCACGCAAAACCAGGCACGTCCGCCGCGTTGCCATGCTGACGCCAGAACAGATCTTCCTCGCCGTCCACCGTCATCAGAATTCGGTCTACTACAAGCGGCTCGAACGCGAAGATTTCCGGCTTCTGCAGGCGCTGCTTAACGCCGTCCCCATCGGCCCGGCCATCGACTATGCCTTCGAAGACAGTGCCATCGCTGAAGATGCACGAGGGCCTTGGCTGCAGCAGGTCTTCGCATCCTGGTCGTCTCTCGGCTGGTTCACGCGATAAAGAAAGGGACACCTCCATGAGCACGTTGTCCGCATTCATCACCGCGTCCCGGACCTCCAGTCTGAGCGGTATCTATCGCCGCTTCTGTGACGCGGCACATCTCCTTCGCTCGCCTTTTCTGCTCTTCGTCAGGCTCTATTGGGGATGGCAATTCATGCAGACGGGCTGGGGCAAACTTCACGGTCTCTCACACGTGCAGGAGTTCTTCGCTAGCCTCGGCATACCTTTGCCGGGATTGATGGCCCCGGCCATCGCGTCGCTGGAATTCTTTGGTGGCATCCTGCTCATCATAGGATTGGCCACTCGCCTTATCGGCTTGCTGCTGGCTTGCAACATGCTGGTCGCATATATCGTCTCCGATCTCCCCGCGCTGAAGTCGATCTTCAGTGATCCCGGAAAGTTCTACATCGCCGATCCCTTCACCTTCCTTTTCGCCTCGCTCATCGCCTTCATCTTCGGAGCCGGTTTGTTCTCGCTCGACGCCCTCATCGACAAAGCCTGGCTTGACAGCAGGAGCCGGGCCGGCGCATGACCAATCCCGCCCCAATCGATGCAATGGAGCCGGCCTCCGAGCAGGCCCTCATCGCGTCGATCCTTGCCGGCGAGCGCGAAAAATTTCGTCTCCTCATCCGGCCCTACGAAAGGCAGATTTATCGTACGGCGCTGGCGCTCCTGAAAAACGAGGCTGAAGCTGAAGACGTCGTTCAGGACGCCGTTCTAAAGGCTTACCGCAAGCTGGCCAGTTTTCGCGGTGACGCCCGATTCAGCACCTGGCTCATTGCCATTACTCTGAACGAGGCTCGCGGCCGGCTTCGCAAGGAAAACCGCGCTGCTTTCGATTCGCTCGACGAGCGAAGTGAGGAGAGTGGCGACTACACCCCCGCCGCCCTCACTGACTGGCGTGAAGTTCCGCTAGCCGTGCTCGAACGTCAGGAAGTCTGCGCGCTCATTCAACAGGCCGTTTCCGAACTGCCCGAGACATATCGTGAGATCGTGACCCTGCGTGACGTAGAGGAACTCAGCGTGAACGACACCGCTACGCTGTTGGGTATTTCCGTCTCGTTGGTGAAAGTGCGCCTGCACCGCGCGCGCATGATGCTGCAAAGAAAGCTGGTCCCACAACTGCGGCTCGCTGCCAAACCAGCGCCAAAGCGCCGGATCTTCGGGAGGCTGTCATGGCTCTAAGCTGCCGCCACGTTTGGGACCGCATCTCCGAATACATAGACGACACTCTTGACTCTCAAGTTCGTGCGGATGTCGAACGCCATCTCGCGCACTGCGAAATCTGCTCCGCCATCCTCGACTCCACACGCAACATCATCATTTTCATGGCCGACGATCGTGTCTTCGAGCTGCCTCTCGACTTCAGCAAGCGCCTTCATGCCCGCCTCGATGACGTTCTGCAGCACGAATTTCCTGAGCCACGGGAAATCAGCCCTTTGTGAGAGTGGTGCAGCATTGGACGGGTCCACCACTGCAGGGGTTCGATTTGCAAGCTTCCGAAGGTGCCAGACAAAGAAATGTCCCAGCCAAAGCCCGGACTTTTCTTCCCGCGATATTGTTCCTACTTCGAGCGGACCGCGATTACCTCAATCTCCACTAATGCCCAGGGAGCCGCGAGCGCAGCCACCTGCATCGCCGCCCGAGCCGGTTTGTTCGGCTGATCCGCAGTGCCGAAGTACTGCGTATACGCGGCCTGCAGCCCCGCAAAGTCCAGCTTTCCATCCTTGGCCGGGTCGCCGGCCAGATAGACGTGCATCATCACTACGTCGCCTAGCGTAAGTCCCTGATCTTTTAGGATGGCCTGTATCTTTAGAATTTCGCTTGTCGCCTGCGCCTTGGTATCCCCATAGACGGCAGGCGTTCCCTTAGCGGCGTCGGCGGGCGTCACGGGTGAAGCCAGTTGTCCGCTCACATAGAGCGTGTCTCCCGCCCACACGGCGGTCGCCAGCGGTGAAGCCGGCGATTGAATATGCTTCACCGTGGTCTGGGCATGCCCCGTTTCGACCATTACCCCGAACATCGCGACCATCATCGCCGCCGCGCCCATCGCTTGCTTCCACTTCATTTGTATCCCCCGTTCTCTAAGCCAGTTGTCTCTTCGTGGAACCGCTGACCTTTGCCACCTGCACTCGATCAGAGATCATCCTGACCGCGCGATGAGAAGCAAGGGCCGCGCCTTCCTGCCATCCGATGATATGGCTGCAGTGGTCGCCCGAGAAGTAAATGCGGTCATCGGGTTGAATGAATTCCTTGTATGGGCCTTCGTAGTACTCCATCGAACGGCCGGCAGCGTAGTTCGGACCACGGCCCACCCACGAGCCCAGGTTAAATGGGATTTCGCCCCAGTTCACATACATCGGGTTCTTCAACTCTTTCCCGTGCCCGGGATGCAGCTTCTCCACCGCCGCACGCGACGCATCGAATTTGGCGGCAACACTCGGGAGCTTTCCAAACTCGCTCTGATTCTCCACGCCATAGCCGGCTACCAGAACACCGGTATCTGAAAACAACTTCCAGCTCGGATACCAAAGCAGGTTCACGGGCCCTTTGACGACAAAGGACAACCCGCCATACAGGTTGTAATTCTGCTCCCAGAAACGGCGAGACTCCCATGCGACCTTATAAGCGGAGTCGTAGCCAACCTCTGTGATCGCCTTCTTGACGCGCGGAGAAAAATCGTTCGGGATCGTCTTTAGAATGGTGATGGGCAGCGCACAGATACAGTAGTCGGCTTCGATCGTTTTCGCCGAGCCGGACTTCGCATCGGTATAGCTCACCCTGACGCCTTGCTCCGCCTTGCGAATCTCCCGGACCGGTGCGCCATACTGCACGACATCGCCCAGCTTCGTGGCAAAGGCATAAGGAATCCGGTCCATCCCGCCGACGGGCTGAAACATCGTGGCCTGCATGTCGAGCATTTCTTCGAAGAGCATTCCCTGCCAAAAGTCGGCGTCGAGAAGCGCATGCATGTCAAGAGGCGACCGTAAGATTTCTGTATCCGGGCCTGCGCCGGGGAGCCTTGCCACACCGCTCCGCTCCGATCCGGTAAAGGCGTAATCGGCTTTCAGGTCGCCGTAGACCCGCAGGAACGCCAGCATCCGTTCCTGGTCTTCCCTGGATATCTCCTGGTCCAGAGCATCCTTGCGAATGCACTTGGCCAGCAACTCGGAAACATGACCACGGGTGTCATTGATCGCTTCGCGCTGTTCGATCGCCTTGCCGCCAAACGCGGCATCGTTTTGTAGCAGCGAACTGCGCGAGGTGTTCACCTCTACTTCCAGAGGCACACCCAGCTCTTTGCAATAGCCGAGCATCGTCTTATGGGTAGAGGGAAGCCGGGCTGGTCCCGCATTGAAATAGCTGCTGTCTTCCCAGCTGGCGGTCTGCGTCGTGCCATTGTTGAACTCGACCTTCGTGCCGTTCCGAACCGTCCAGTTGCGGCCGCCCGGGCGCTGGCGCGCCTCGAGCACTGTACAGGAATAACCGGCCTTGCCCATCTCGTATGCCGCAACCAGGCCCGCAATGCCACCGCCCAGGATAACTACTTTCGTGCCCTTTCCGGAACCGCTTTCCATTGCCAGCGGCATTGCGCTCGCCTCTGGTACAGCCATCAGTCCCAGATGCTGCATCGTCAGAAATGCCGCCCCGTACCCGCCGGCCTGGCCCACCCTCATCAAGAAATCACGCCTGGTAAAGCCCATCTCAATCCTCACTTCATTTTTGGTACAAACAAGACGAATCCACGGCGCCTTGCAGATTCAGGCAGACGCCGTGGATCAGGAACGGCAGTGGCTTAGAAGATGATCTTCAGCGCCAACTGCGTGTTGAAAGGTTCGCCAGCGCCAATACCCGGAGCGCCGTTGAAACTGCCGATGGTCGTGAACAGCGTCAGAGCATTGTCCTGGGTAAACGAGGGATTGAAGTTGCCGTTTAGCGGCGGAGCATAGTTCGTATGGTTGAAGAGGTTAAACATCTCTACGCGAAACTGCGCTGTTACCCGCTCCCCGATCGGCGTGTTCTTGAACACCGAGAAGTCTACGTCGTTGTAACCCGGACCGTAGTAGGCGTTGCGGCGCGCATCGCCCCATGTCCCAGCGGGGGCATCGACAAAGGCCGCCGGGTTCAACCAATTCGCCCCTACCTTGCCCTGCCGGTATCCGGCGTATGGATCGACTCCAGGAACATAGTTTGCTCGCTGATTGCCGTCGCTGGTACCTGAAGTGTCGGCTGAGCTGTACACGGAGAATGGAAGGCCGCCGTGAAATGTCATAAGACTGTTTAGCTGCCATCCGTTTGTCAGATGCTTCCATTTTTGCCCACCTGGAACATTGTAGGTGAGAAGGGCGACAAAAATATATCGGTTGTCGAAATCGCTCGGTCCGTAGTCGCCCTTGAAGTTAAAGCTGTCCTGCGGCAGAGCGCCACGATAAGCCGTCACCTCATCGAAGCTGCGCGACCACGTATAGGCTGCCTGCGCGGTCAATCCGTGCAGATTTGAAACCCGCAAAGTGGTCTGGAGCGCGCTGTAGTTGGAAGTGCCGATGCTCTGGATTTCGTTTATAAAGGTGTAGTCCGGGAACTGAGAGAAGAACGGGCGGCTGCAGTTCTGGTAGGTGTAGCCTGCCGGGCAGCTGGCAGTGCCGCTGCTGACATTGTTCCCCGTCATCGGATCGTCGATGTTTCCGCTGCCGAGAGCAGCCTGGTTGATGTCGCGAATCGCTAGCAGATGACGCCCCTGTGACCCGACATAGCCAATTTGAGCCACAATCTTGTTTGTTAAGCTCTGCTCAAGCTGGATGTTGTAATTGAAGTTGTGTGACGGTTGAAAATTCTTGGCAATCGAGAAAATGCTGTTCGAACTAAGCGAAGACGGGAATACGTTGACTCCCGATATGATTGTGTAATTGTTACGCGTTGCGGTGGTCACAGTCCCGCCGGTGCCTGGATTTCCCTCCACACCGTTCGGAGCGCCATTTCCAGGCCGATTGTCGAGGAATGGATTGAGGTTCGGAGTGTCATAGTAGAGCCCAGCCCCGGTACGAACAACCGTGTTCGGAGTTACCTGGTAAGAAAACCCTATGCGCGGACTGAAGTTGGTCCAGGTCGGGTCATAGAGTGAGCTGATCTGGTTCCCTTGATAGACCACTCCACCTAAATCGGGTCGAAAGACAGAAAGATTCTTCCATTGGTTATGGAGAGGCCCCTCATAGTCATAGCGCAGACCATAGTTAAAGCTCAATTTGGGAGTGAGCTGCCAGGAATCCTGCGCAAACAGAGCAAAGGTATTCACAAACACCTGCCGGGCAGGATCGCCCAGTGCGATTGACGAGGTAACCACATTCCCGGCCATGAAATCCGCAAGCGCATCGACGCGCGCGTCGCCGGTGTCCCACGAGTCGTCCGGATTCGCGGTTGCGTCTGGTCCTTGCGTGCCGTCATAGGTGAAGCTTCCGAGTCCATGCCGATGATAGAACTCATCCAGTTGCGCCTGACGATATTCGCCGCCAAACTTGAACTGGTGCTTCCCGACCGTCCAGTTAAGATCGTCCGTCAGGTGCCCCGTAATGTCGTTGCGTCCCTCGGGAGGAGTCAGCCCGACCGGATCGAACCCGGAAATCTGGAGATTCGCCGCGCCAGAAAGCGTCGAACCTGTCACCAGACCAAGGCTAGCCATATCGAAAGTATTGTTGTAGTCGTTGAAGACCTGGTTGAAGTAATTCACGCCCAATAGCAACTGGTTCGTGATCGTCGGCGTGAACACGTGATTGTAGACGATTGCATAGTTCTGTACGTGAATCGGCGCAACCTCATAGTAGTAATAGAGGGCTGAGCCCACGGGAGCCACCTGGTTTCCCTGCCCGACAAACCAGTGGGCGGAGAGGCTATTTCGCTCATTGATCGTATAGTCGATCTTCGCAAGGCCGTTATAGCTATACCCGTATTCATTAAATGAGCTGGTAAAATTGTTAACCGTTGCGGGCAGGTTTCCGGTTGCCGCTGCAGGCCAGAGAGTGCTGAGCATATTTGTCGATACCGGGTTGACCGGCACATTAAACTTAGCCAGCGCCGCTTTGGCCTGCGCCTGCCAGGGCTGCGACGGTTCTGTCGCCTGATCGGGTACACCGATCGTAAAGTCTTGCTTCTCGTAGGTAATGAACCAGAACAGCTTATCCTTGAGAATTGGGCCGCCCGCGGAAAAGCCGTAATTGTAGTTCCGGACTTCCTGCTTTACGGGCGCAGTGAACGGGTTCTCCGCGCCCAGGGCTTCATTGCGATTGTAGTAGTATGCCGTGCCGTGTATCTGATTGGTGCCCGCTTTTAGCGAAAGATTCACGCTGCCACCCGGATTGCGTCCCGATTCCGGCGCGGCCTGCGTCTGCGCGGAGAATTGTTCCACAGCATCGATGGGCAGGATAATGCCTGCGATTCCCGACACGCCACCCTGGTTGACAGCGGGGATGTTGTGCCAGAGGTCGTTGTTATCGATGCCGTCGATCTGCCAGTTGATCTGGTTTGCGCGAGTGCCGTTCAGCGAGCCATAACCGCCGGCTCCAGAGTTGGAAAAGCCCGGCGACAAGATGATCAACTGTGTAAAATCTCTACCGTTCAGCGGAGTGTCCTGCAGCGGCTTCCCGCTTACAACAGCGGTCTGCGTAGTGGATGTCGGATCGAGGGTTAAGGCTGCCGCGCTTACTTCGATCGTGGTCGCTTGCTGTGCGACGCTTAATTTAATGGGTAAGCTGTAAATTGAACCCGCTTTTATCTCAACCTTATCGACCTGCACCTTCTGGAAACCGGGAGCTGTAGCCGTCACATTGTAGGAGCCCAATGGGAGGTCAGGGAACGTGAATTCCCCGCCACTCGAGGTGACCGTCGCATGCTGGACAGAAGTTGCCGTATCTACGGCGGTCACTTGCGCCCCGGGAACCACTGCTCCTGATTGATCT
>Ga0209040_10000929_pt1 | contig 22888 bp, 22 predicted proteins | sample BogFormECP12_OM3_FD_188240 | JGI IMG/M metagenome (GOLD analysis project Ga0209040, IMG submission 188240) | Bog forest soil microbial communities from Calvert Island, British Columbia, Canada - ECP12_OM3 (SPAdes) (version 2) | ecosystem: Environmental > Aquatic > Freshwater > Wetlands > Bog ... | reverse complement strand
GCTGGTGTTCGACGAGATCGCCACCGGATTCGGCCGCACCGGCGAGCTGTTCGCCGCCGACCAGGCCGGCGTCAGCCCCGACATCATGTGCGTCGGCAAGGCGCTCACCGGCGGATACCTCAGCCTGGCCGCGACTCTGTGCACCACCGACGTCGCGCACACCATCAGCTCCGGTGAGGCCGGGGCGCTGATGCACGGGCCTACCTTCATGGCCAACCCGCTGGCCTGCGCCGTGTCGGTGGCCAGCGTGGAGCTGCTGCTCGGCCAAGACTGGCGGTCGTCAGTTGCCGCGATCAGCGCCGGGCTGACGGCAGGCCTGGAAGCGGCGCGGGCATTGCCGTCGGTGACCGACGTCCGGGTGTGCGGGGCCATCGGCGTCATCGAATGCGACCGCCCCGTCGACCTGGCGATCACCACCCCGGCGGCCTTGGACCGCGGGGTATGGCTACGGCCGTTCCGCAACCTGATCTACGCGATGCCGCCGTTCATCTGTACGCCCGACGAGATCGCGCAGATCACTTCGGCGATGGTCGAGGTGGCGCGGCTGACCGGCTCTCGTAGGCTCTAGTGCGATGACGCAGATCGATACGTCACCGCTCGCGTGGCTGGAGGCGGTGGAGCAGCAGCGCCGGGAGGCCGGGCTGCGACGCGCGTTGCGCCCGCGCCCGGCAGTGGCCACCGAACTCGACCTGGCGTCCAACGACTATTTGGGTCTTTCCCAGCACCCCGACGTCATCGAAGGCGGAGTAGACGCGCTGCGCACCTGGGGTGCCGGCGCCACCGGTTCGCGTCTGGTCACCGGTGACACCCTGCTGCACGGGGAACTCGAGTCTGCTCTCGCCGAATTTGTCGGCGCCGCGACGGGTTTGGTGTTCTCCTCCGGATACGCCGCCAACCTGGGGGCGGTCGTCGGATTGTCCGGCCCGGGTGCACTGCTGGTGTCAGACGCCTACTCGCACGCCTCGCTGGTCGACGCCTGCCGGCTGTCGCGGGCCCGGGTGGTGGTGACGCCGCATCGCGACGTCGACACCGTGGACGCGGCATTGGCGGCGCGGGACGAAGAGCGGGCGGTCGTCATCACCGAGTCGGTGTTTTCCGCTGATGGTGCGCTGGCTCCGGTGCGGCAGCTGCACGAGGTGTGCCGCCGGCATCGCGCGCTGCTGATGGTCGACGAGGCTCACGGTCTGGGTGTGCGCGGCGCAGGCGGGCGCGGGCTGCTGCACGAGCTGGGACTGGCCGGCGCGCCAGATGTCGTGATGACCACGACGCTGTCCAAGGCGCTCGGCAGCCAGGGCGGCGCGGTGCTTGCGACTTCGCCGGTGCGTGACCACCTGATCGACGCCGCCCGGCCGTTTATCTTCGACACCGGTCTGGCGCCGGCGGCCGTGGGCGCCGCGCTGGCCGCGCTGCGCGTCCTGAGCGCCGAGCCGTGGCGACCCGAGGCGGTGCTGCGGCACGCGGGCACGTTGGCGCAGATCTGCGAGGTTTCCCAGGCGCCGCAATCGGCGGTGGTCTCGGTGATCCTCGGCGCGCCGGAGGCGGCATTGGCCGCCGCCACGGCCTGCCTGGACGCCGGGGTTCGGGTGGGCTGCTTTCGGCCACCGACCGTGCCGGCCGGTACGTCGCGGTTGCGGCTCACCGCGCGCGCGTCGCTGGATGCCGACGACCTCGAGGTAGCCCGCACGGTGCTGACCGACGTGCTCCGCGCGGCACGGCTTTGACGGTCCTGATCGTCACCGGGACGGGGACCGGGGTCGGCAAGACCGTCGTGACCGCGGCCCTGACATCGGCCGCGCGGCAGGACGGGGTCGACGTCACGGTATGCAAACCGGTCCAGACCGGCACCGAGGCCGGTGACGACGACCTCGCCGAGGTGACCCGGTTGTCGGGGCTGACCAAGGTGGTCGGACTGGCGCGTTTCCCGCAACCGCTGGCGCCGTTGGCGGCCGCCGAGCAGGCCGGAACGTCATTGCCCACCCGCAGCAACGTGCTGAAACTCGTCCGCGCACTAGACCGCCCGGGACAGCTGACGCTGGTCGAGGGCGCCGGAGGCTTGCTGGTCGAACTCGCCGACGCGGGCGTGACGTTGCGGGATCTTGCGGTCGACCTGGGTGCCGCGGTGCTGGTGGTGGCCACCGCCGAGCTCGGCACCCTCAATCACACCGCGCTGACCGTGGAATCGCTTGCTTCACATGGAATTCCGTGTGCTGGACTGGTGATCGGCACGTGGCCGATGCGGCCGGGTGTGGTGGAGACCTCCAACCGATCTGCACTGGCACGCCTGGCGCCGCTGCGCGCCGCGCTGCCTGCCGGTGCGGCGTTCATGGAAGCTGCCGAGTTCGCCGCGATGAGCGCGCAGGCCTTCGACCGGGAATGGGTCACCGCGCTGGTCGGCTGATGGTCCATTCGATCGAGCTGGTCTTCGACCGCGACACCGAGGCGGCGATCCGTCGCATCTGGGGGGACCTGGCCGCGGCGGGCATACCCAGCCAGGCGCCGGCCAGTCGTCCGCACGTGACGCTGGTGGTGGCCGAGCGGATCGCGCCGGACGTCGACGCGCTGCTGCGGCCGGTGGCGCAGCGACTGCCGCTGGGGTGCGCCGTCGGGGCGTCGCTGCTGTTCGGCAGATCGAACGCCGTGCTGGCCCGCCTTATCGTGCCGACGGCCGAGCTGCTCGCGGTGCACGCTGAGGTGCACCGAATCTGTTGGCCGTATTTGGCGCCCGGCCCGATGCCGAACAGCCTGCCCGGTCAGTGGACGGCGCATGTCACGCTGGCCCGCCGAGTTGGGGGAGCCCAACTCGGGCGGGCCTTGCGTCTTGCGGGTCGACCGTCAGAGATTCACGCCGACATGGCCGGTTTGCGCCGCTGGGACGGCAACAAACGCGTTGAGCACCTGATCAGCTGACCGGCTGACCGCTGCCTGGGCTGGCGCCACTGCCTGCGGTGTAAGACGCCTTTCCGGTACCGGCCAGCGCTCTGCCGGCCACGATCAGGTATTCGTCGCGGATGGGACGGTCGGCGAACCAGTCTTCGAGAATCTCGCGCGTCCCTGCCGCGTAGCGAGCCTGGGCCGACAGCGTGGTGCCCGAGGTGTGCGGTGTCATCGCATTGTGCGGCATGGTGCGCCACGGGTGGTCGGGCGGCGGTGGTTGCGGGTACCACACATCCCCGGCGTAGCCGGCGAGCTGACCGCTCTTCAACGCCGACACGATCGCGTCGCGCACGCAAATTTCGGCGCGAGCGGTGTTGACGATGTAGGAGCCGCGCCGCATCGACGCCAGCAGCTTCTCGTCGAACAGGTGATAGGTCTGCGGGTGCAGCGGAGCGTGGATAGAAACGACGTCAACCGCGCGCACCAGCGACGCGGCATCGGGATGGTAGGTGACGCCCAGTTCGTGTTCGACATCTTCGGGGAGTCGGCGAGTGTCGGTGTAGTGCAGCGTGACATCAAAGGGCATCAGCCGGCGCAACACCGCCTGGCCGATGCGGCCGGCGGCGATCACCCCGACATCCATGCCCTCGACGTCGTAGGCCTGCGCGACGCAATCGGCGATATTCCAGCCGCCGTCGGCGGCCCATTGGTGTGAGGGGACAAAATTGCGCACCAGCGTCAAGATCTGCATGACGGCGTGCTCGGCGACGCTGATGCTGTTGCAGAAGGTGACCTCGGCGACGGTGATCCCGCGGGCAATGGCCGCGTCGAGATCGACGTGGTCCGAACCGATCCCGGCGGTGAGGGCCAGCTTCAGATTGGGAGCCTTGGCGATCCTTTCGGCGGTCAAATATGCCGGCCAAAATGGTTGGGAGATAACAACATCAGCGTCGGGCAGCTCGCGTTCGAATTCCGAGTCCGGGCCTTCCTTGTCCGACGTCACGACTAGCTGGTGGTGGCCTTCTTCGAGGAATTTCCGCAAGCCCAGTGCACCGGACACGCATCCCAACAGCTCGCCGGGAGTGAAATCGATTTTCGACGGGGTCGGCAAGGTCTGGCCACCCGGGTAACCGTGTAGCACCGGAATGCTGTCGCGGGCATACACCGGCGGATATCCAGTGACCGGATCTGGATACAAAACGAGCAGTACTTTCGCCATCGCGTTCTCCTCTTTAGTTGAAGCTCAGCGGACCTATCTCCTGGGATTCAACCTAGACTTCATTGTCTCGATCACCAAGACGCAGTAAATGCCCAAAATCATTGCAGCCCAGTAGATCATCATGCGACTCGTATTCTTTAGGCCCGCGGATCAGCCAGCGACCAAATCGCGGCGCTGGGTGAACTTGATGTCGAGGCTGCGCAGGTAGGTCTGCAGCCCGGCGTCCTGGACGGGGATCAGGTGGGCCGGGGTATCGGTCTCGTTGTAGTGGGCGTGCCACATGCCGGGCGGCGTGGTGAACGCGCCGCCGGCCTGCCAGTCCACCCGGATCGGGTCGACGATTTCCCCGCGCTCGTCGAGCCGCGTGCCCAGCAGGGTGTAGCAGCCGCTGGCTGGCGCGTCGAGGATCAGGTCCAGGGCGACCGACTGGTGCCGGTGCGGACGCTGCTCCTGGGCGGCCGGCAGCACACCGAACATGGCCCACAGCACATGGGTGATGGTCAGCGTCTGCTCCTGATCGGCGTTGGCCAGCAAAACGCTGACCCGGCTCTTGTCGTTGGCACCGGGCCGCGCGGCGATGTCCTCGAGCTTGGCGACGGCGTCGGCGCGGCGGAACTTGGTGGGCCGAAACCTGGGCTGGGCCGCGTCGGCACCCAGGTAACGCAACAGCGGTTCGTCGTGCACCCAGTACATGGCTGTCTCGGCGTCGGCGTAGAACACCGCGTGGCATCCGGCGGGGAGCGTCAAAAAGTCGCCTTTTTCCCACTTGACCAGGTGGCCGTTGATTGCCGCGAAGCCCCGCCCGTACAGCATGTAGTACAGCTGGCTGGTGGCGTTCGGGCTGGTGTCGATCTGCTCACCGGCGCGAATGCTCACGAAGTTGGCCAGCAGCGCCGGGCTGGTCGCCTCACCGGTCGTGACTCCCAGCTTCTTGGACAAATCCAGCGGCACTATGCCGGTCGGCTGGCCGGCATAGATCTCGGGGTCGAACCGAACGATCGGCACCTGCGGCGCGTGCCCCGAGCCAATGGGGTTGGCGGCCTTGGAGTATTCGAAATAGCAGGCGTCGTGGGCCCACTCTTCAAACCGTCCTTCGAACCCATACTCGGCGACATTCGTCATCGGCGCCGGAATTGTCGGATCCAGATTGACTGACGCTTCTGGATTCGCGGTGGACATCGCGGGCCTCCTAGTAATGCTCCGTAGCGCTTGTACTCCGATAGTATTTATCTTGTATCTTAGTTGTCAAGCGTCGCTGGCTGCCGCCTTACCTGAGAGGCCTGTGGCGATGTCGTCAGTCGGGGATGTAGTCGAAACTGTCGGGGTTGGGACCGGTGCGTCCCGATTCGCCGCGGTCCAAGCCGGTGACGGCGTCCATCTCGTCGCTGGCGAGGCTGAAGTCGAAGATGTCGAAGTTCGACTTCATCCGCTCACCGTGCACCGACTTCGGGAACACGATGTCGCCGCGCTGGATGTGCCAGCGCAGTACCACGTGCGCAGGAGTTTTGCCGTGCGCATCGGCGATGCCGGTAATGACCGGGTCGCCGAGCACCTTGCCTTGCGCGATTGGTGACCAGGCCTCGGTTGCGATCTGGTGCTCGCGGTCGTAGCCGCGCACCTGCTCGTTGCCGAAGTACGGGTGTACCTCGATCTGATTGACGGCGGGCACGGTCTGCGATCCCTCGGCGAGCCGGTCGAGATGCGCGACCTGGAAGTTGGACACGCCAATGCTGCGTGCGCGGCCGTCCCTGGCGAACTCCTCCAGCACGTTCCACGTCGAGACGAAATCACCGTCATAAAGCGTCGGCAGCGGCCAATGGATCAGGAAGAGGTCAACGTAATCAGAATCCAGCGCGCTCAATGTGGCGTCGAACGCGCGGCGCGCGTCGTCCGGCCCGTGATACCCGTTGTTGAGCTTGCTGGTAATGAATACCTCACCGCGATCCAGCCCGGCATCGCGGATGCCTTGCCCGACTTCTTTTTCATTGCCGTACATCTCGGCGGTGTCGATGTGCCGGTACCCGACCTCCAGCGCCGAACGCACCGCGGCGACAGTCTGATCAGGTTTTATCTGGAAGACGCCGAAACCTAATTGCGGGATGGTGTTGCCGTCGTTGAGCGTGATCGATGGGATAGAACTCATCTGCTTGACCTCCTGGCGATCCCGGTGGTTGCGGTCGTGCTGCGATCGTGAATGTGGCTGCCCGTCACCGCGCCAGAACAAACTCGGCCTGGGACGCCACTTCGCGTCGATTGTTCACCGATGCCGCCTCGTTGGGGGAGTTCTCCAGCCCGGCGAGTTGACGCCACGAGGCGATCGCCTGCCTGGCCAGTTCGACCGTGCGGCTGGCTGCGGTGTCCGCGACGGCCCGCGCGTGGGCGCGCATGGCGAATGCGGTCGCGACGTCCAGCGTCGACTGGTAGTGGTGCACGTTGACGAGTGTGGTCGACTCGTATGCGGCCCGGATGGCGAATGCGCCGGCGGCGTTGGACTTGGGGCTCATCGCGCAGGCGGCGGCGCGTGCGGCACGGTCGGCGGCATCCCAGGCGGTACTCGCGGGCATGTCGCCACGCGCGGCTTGGCGGTGCAGCTCGGCGATGTCGAGGATCGCCTTCACCTCGGTGATTTTGGCGTACTGGAGAACGCCCCAGACGGGGTTGGTCAGCAGTTCGGCCAGCCAGGCGTGGACAACGGCGTCGGCGACGCCGGCCGTTCCCACCGTCTGCCAGGCGAGTTCGATCGCGAGCACGCTGTGTTCCGGTGACAGGTAGCCACTAGGTCCGGCCAGCAGGTCGTTGCAGGCCTGGACGACGACAGCCAGGGGACGGGCTGAGCAGGTGGGGAAGTCCGTGATGCGGTCATCGCCGTTGGTGTAGGAGATGACGTTCATGGCGCAGCCTTTACCTGATCCCGGCTGGTGGGATCCTCTGGCCAACCTGAGTGGGTGGGTGATGCGGTCGAGATCCATGTGAGTTACCGCAGTAGACATTGCGGCCTCCTTACTTGTGCACCTCTTAAATATTTTCTAGATATGACTGCAGTTTATCTCGTAATTTAGTTGTCCGACCTGCGAAATCGATCACAGCCGCGCCTACCGAGCGGCGGCGACACGCTGGTGTACGGTGATGTACACATGTGGGATACGGCTTAGCTGCAGGGGAGGCGCGTGGTGGCGACCAAGGCAAATGGTGGTGGCCGGGTTGCTGCCAAGGACCGCGCGCATGACTACGTGAAGCGCCAGGTGCTGACCGGAGGGTTTCCGGGTGGGGAACTGATCAGTGAGGGCGAGGTCGCGGCCGCCCTGGGGATGTCGCGCACACCGGTGCGTGAAGCCTTCCTGCGGTTGGAGGCGGAAGGGCTACTCCGGCTGTACCCGCAGCGCGGTGCGCTCGTGGTGCCGGTTTCCTCGGGGGAGGCCCGCGCGGTCATCGAGGCCAGGCTTGTTCTCGAACAGTTCGCCGCACGCAAAGTCATCGGACGTGGCGCGGCAGTGCGCGCAGCGGTATTCGAACGGCTATCGGCGGAGCTGCAACAGCAGCGCGACGCCGTCGCTGAATCTGACTGGGAAGAATTCTCAGACGCCGACCGCGCCTTTCACGACGTCACCCTTCAAGAGTCAGGAAACGCCATCGTGGCCGGTTTCTACTCATCACTGCGCGACCGTCAGATGCGGATGAACCGTGAATTGGTGATGCACGAGGAGCGGATCACGACGATCCTGGAAGAGCATCGCCTCTTCGCCGAAGCAGTGCGCGACGGGGATCTCGAACGCACCGAGGAGGTCCTGCGGACGCACCTGGCGAGCACGATGCGCACGCTTGGTCTAACTGTCGAGCATCCGGCCTAGTGCACCGACTGATCTCCGCGGTCTCACACCTGACGCCATGATGGCTGGCTCGGGTCGACCAGCTGCACGTCGACAGGGCCAAGGCCGAAGATGGCAATAACCGCCGGGTCGGGCTGGCCGGCTGGTACGCCGTCGTAGTGCGGGGTACGCGCGGTGCGCTTCACATAGCCACGTGCTCCGACCGGAACCGCATCGTGCGGTTGGAAATCATTGCCGCTGTTGACAAACCAGGTGCCGAACACCACCACCTGAATCCGGTCGGTCGCATAGGTATGCGGCGCGCTGAACCAACCCGGATTCCATTTCATCAGAACCAGATACGGACCTGGGCTGTCGAAATCTCCATACAGCTTGGCCAGCTCGCCGCTGTGCGGTGGCAAATTGCCCCATGGCTCGAAAGTGATGTCCTGGTAGGGCTGGACGAACGTTTCGCTTGGATCCGGGCCGACTTCAGGTGCCGGCGCCAACTTGATGTTGTCGAGCTTGGCCGTCTTGTCACCGGCGGCCATCGCCGCCATCAAGAGTGGTGCCGCGGCCAGCAGCGATCGCCGGTCTAATTTCATGCCGCCCATAGATGCCTCCCGTGCTCGTATTGGCTTAACGGCTACGCGCCACAGTCAAAAATTCTCCCGCGGGAACTGGGAACTTCCGGCTGTCTTCGCGAGATTTCCGAGACCGGGTGCGAAGTAGGCGTGTTAAGCGCGGCTGCCTTTTAGGTCGGCGTGCGGAAGGTGGGCGGAGCGGCTCTGGTTTCCGCAGGCGTGTTTCGCGGCGTACATGGCTGTGTCGGCGAGGTTCACCAGGTCGTCGATGAGTTCACGCTCGGCGGGGGCGAAGCTCGCGGCCAGCGGCGCGGTCGCGATACGGATGCTGGCCGTAACCGGAAAGTCGATGGCGGCGATGGCCATGCGCAACTGCTCGGCGATGTCGAGCAGGTCGTCGCTGCGGTAGGTGTCCGCGACGACGAATTCTTCACCGCCGAAGCGGGCTACCAATGATGTGGGTGGACAGGCGAGGCGCAGGGCACCGCCGACCGCGACCAGGGCCTGGTCCCCGATGGAATGGCCGTGAGTATCGTTGAGGCGCTTGAAGTTGTCTAAGTCGATCATCGCCACGCTCAAATAGCTCGGCCCTTCCCTGCGGCGCAGCAGCAACCCGTATGCCGACTGGTAAAAGGCCCGGCGGATCAACAGACCCGTGAGTGTGTCGCGGCTGGAATGTCGCAAGTCGCTGCCCAGCGCACGCACCAGCCAATACACCGCAAACGGAAACGCCACATTGAGCACCCGGACGAGCAGAAACGCAGCAGATCAACCAAAACAGCGCCACGATAACACCGAAGCCGCTGGCAATCGGTGCCACGACGACCGCGCCTGGTAGTGCGTCACGATCGCTCTGCCCAACACCACAACCGGAACCATGGCAATCGAGGCGATAACAGCGGCAACCATCGCCCGCCATATCAGCCGGATACCCCGGGTTGTTCAAATAAAGACTTAACCAGTCAAAGTGATCGGTCTGCTGCCACCGGCGCCCCACAGCGTTCACGGGTACACCCTCTCGTAACGCGACGGATCCCGGTAGTTATGGCATCTGTCTCCGATTCGACAGTTATCCCATGCTGTCAGATAGTCCGCAGCTCAGGCCGAGAATCTGCCAACGCGTAGGCACCAGCGTCGGTGTGCCTTGCTGCGCAACCGCCGACGTTTTCGCGGAGCCGCGCAATCCGGATCAGCATGAACGGGTGGTAGGGCTGCCGCGAAGTCGCGCGACAGCGGTTGACGGCTTTGGGAATCAGCGCAACGATTCTCGTGCACAGCATCACAGGGTGTCGACGACAATCCATGCCGACCGGGGAGATCCAAGGTGGCCTTTGATCCGGCCGAGTCCGCAGCGAGCGTCCTGCGGGGTTGGGCGCACGCGATGCTCGCGCATCGCCACGGCAGTGAGGTTTACCAGACCTCGACGATGGGCGCTTTGCTCGACGGCGTCTACGACGGCGATGTCACAATCCGGGAGCTGTTGCGGCACGGGGACTTCGGCCTGGGCACGTTCAATGGTCTCGACGGCGAGATGCTGGTGCTCGACGGAGTCTGCTATCAATTGCGCGGCGACGGTAGTGCACAGGTCGCCGATCCGGAGCAACGCACCCCCTTTGCCGTTGTCACCTGGTTCGCCGCCGACCGCACATTCGAGGTGTCCGCGCCCGTCGACCGTGCCGAGCTCAAAGCACGCATCGATGAGTCGCTGCCCAGTACCAACCTCATCGTCGCTGTCCGTGTCACCGGTGATTTCAGCGTGATTCGCACCCGCACGGTAACCGAGCAGCACCGGCCCTACCGACCGTTCACCGAGGCCACCGAAGATCAACAGGAGCTGGCCTTCACCGACGTGACCGGCACGCTGGCTGGATTCCGGATGCCCGACTATGAGCAAGGTATCTCGGTGGCGGGCTACCACTCCCACTTCGTCGACACCGAGCGTCACCACGGCGGCCACGCCCTCGATTACCGGTTAAGCCGGGGCACCGTCGAGATCGGCGTCCGTTCCGATCTGCACTTGAGTCTGCCGCGCACGCCGGAATTCCTCGCCGCCGAGTTGAACAAAGCCGATCTCGACGCCCAAATCCGCCGCACCGAGGGAGAATGAGGTGAGTAAAAGCGACGCGCGATCAGCCCAACGCGTGGTCGAGACGCTGTCCGCGTATGGCGTCCAATTCATCTTCGGGGTGCCGGGGGCCAAGGTTGACGCCGTCTTCGACGCTCTGCTTGACGACGGCCCCGAATTGGTGGTTTGCCGCCACGAGCAGAACGCGGCGTTCATGGCCGCCGCGGTCGGCCGGCTTACCGGTACGCCCGGTGTCGCGCTGGTGACATCAGGACCGGGCACCACCAACTTGGCCACCGGTCTGATCACTGCTACCACCGAGCAGGACCCCATGGTCGCCATCTGCGGGGCCGTCGCCCGAGCCGATCGACTCAAGCGCACCCACCAATCGATGGACGCTGTCGCGGCGCTCAAACCCTTCACGAAATACACCGGGGAGGTCAACGATCCCGACAACGTGCCGGAAGCGATCGCCAACGCCATCCGCGCCGCAGTTGCCGCACCTCGCGGCGCCGCGGCGGTGGTACTCCCGGCCGATGTATTGACGACTGCCACGTCGGCGGCAATCGTGGAGCCGTCGCCGGTGCCAGCGCTAGGCCCGGCACCCGCAGACCGAATCATCGAGGCCGCCAACCTGATTCGGGCAGCGCAGCGCCCGGTCCTATTTGTCGGTGTTCGCGTTGGCGATCCGGAGCCATGTGCGGCGCTGCGTGAGTTGCTTGCGGTCACCGACCTGCCGGTCGTGGAGACATTCCAGGCTGCCGGTGTGGTGTCGCGCGAACTCGAGGATCACTTCGTCGGCCGCGTTGGTCTGTTCCGCAACCAGCCCGGCGACATCCTCATCAGCCACGCCGATGTTTTGGTCACCGTCGGGTACGACCCGGTCGAATACGAGCCGCGGCTGTGGAACTCCGATCCAGCCCGGACGGTGATCCACATCGACGAGATTCCCGCCGACATTGACAACCACTATCAGCCCACCTGCGAGTTGCGCGGCGACATCGCCGCGACGCTGACCGCGCTGATCCCGCCGCTATCAGGGTTGCGGCTGAGCGACAGCGTGAACGCCGGCATCGCGGAACAACGTGCCGCGCTGCGCAAGATCGACGCGGAAGCACACAACCGCCCGCAGACCGATGTCGGTGTCAACCCGGCGGCGCTCGTTCTCAAGATCCGCGACCTGATCGACGACGACGCCACCATCGCCTGCGACATAGGGTCGCACTACATTTATATGGCGAGGCATTCTCGCGTATACCAACCACGGCGATTGTTGTTCTCCGATGGCCAACAGACCCTTGGTGTCGCGTTGCCGTGGGCCATGGCCGCCGCGATGGTCCGCCCGGATGCCCAGGTGGTGTCGGTGTCTGGCGACGGTGGATTCCTTTTCAGCGCACAAGAATTGGAGACCGCGACTCGTTTGGGGCTCAGTTTCACTCACGTCATCATGCGGGACAACACTTACAACATGGTCGCGTTCCAGGAGGAGCTCAAGTACGGCCGCACGTCAGGGGTGCAGCTGGGCGACTATGACATCGGGCACTACGCCGCAGCTTTCGGCGGCAAAGGCATCCGCGTCGGTGGCATGACCGAGTTCGAAGCTGCGCTCAAACAATCTCTGAACGAACCAGGAATCACCATCATCGACGTACTCGTCGACTACAGCCGCAACACCGAACTGTTCGCGGAGTTGCACGAGGACGCTGTGGAATAGACGTCACCGCGTAACACGGGTGCTATGCGCTGAAGAGCATCTACAAGCCGGTAAAGGTATAGCCGACCATCACCAACATCATGGTGAGCTGGCCGGTGAGCTGATGGCCGGCCGGCAGGAGACGTAGCGCTTTGTCATGGGCCGCAATCACCGCCACGATGTGTCCGGTGACCACGCATGACACCTTGGTCACCGCCAGTACCGTCGGATGCAGGGACAGCACATAAGCGGCGTGCAGGTGCGCCAGCCCGAGCGGGTTCCATCCCCGGCCGAACGGATCGGCGAGGGCGAACACGGCCTGTTGACCGCGCTCCACCAGATAGGACAGGTAGTGAGCGAAGATGTAGCCCACCACGATGGGGATCAGCGAGTGCGCCATCTGGCCCGGTAATGCGCGTCGCTGCTCGGGGTTGATCCCTCCAGTGGCGCGGGCGGCCAACGAAAAAGTCAGCGCCACAACCGAAATGAAGATGACCAACCCGACGGTCCGCAGCGCCGACAACGACACCGTCACCGGCACATCGCCAACAGCTTTCGCAAGCCGGTCGGCGGAGTTGCGCCACGTCACCGACGACGAGAAGCTGTCGAACGCGGTCGAGCCAAGCAGCACCGCCAAAATCGCGACCACACCCGGGCGAATCGGCAACGACAACAGATGGTCGAACGGGTTGCCGATCGCGATTCTCCCGGTTTCCGGGTTGCGTCGAAACGGCGACAGCCGCGAAATCGCCATGCTGTAACCCCAAACGGGTCGACCCGGGCGAACCATCGTTGCCCGCACAGCCAAGCCCCGCCCAACAGCACCACGGCATAGATCAGCAGCCAGCATTTGACCCACGGCAGCGAGGCCGGGTTCGGGCTGGCCAATTCCATCCACACAAAGGCGAAGAGGCCCAGGAACGCCGGCCCGGCCAGCAGGATCCAATGATGGGCCAGGTACTCGACGTGCTGATCAGTCACTTGCGTTCATTTCGGGGGCTCTACCTTGTACCCATCCAGGTACCCGCGGCGGCCGCTGCAACCACATCACGTTTGTGCGGGTGCACACCGCTAGCCTAGCGTGGGCACCGTTCAACGCAGGCCGTGATGAGCTGGCGGCGCTACCGTCCCGCGTGCCTCGCACAGGACGTGGACGTGGTTCAACAGACATAAGGAGTAGCTGGTGACTCAGGCGGCGACTCGGCCAACCCCCGGCACCGACAGCACCGACATCCTGACCATGGCCCGTCAGCAGGCGCTCGAGCGCGGTGAGGGACTGAGCCAGGAGCAGGTGCTGCAGGTGCTGCAACTGCCCGACGACCGACTCGAGGAACTCTTGGCCCTGGCCCACGAGGTGCGAATGGCCTGGTGCGGACCCGAGGTCGAGGTCGAAGGCATTATCAGCCTGAAAACCGGTGGCTGCCCGGAGGATTGTCATTTCTGCTCGCAGTCGGGGCTCTTCGCCTCGCCGGTGCGCAGCGCCTGGCTCGACATTCCCAGCCTGGTGCAGGCGGCGAAGCAGACCGCGAAGACGGGTGCCACGGAGTTCTGCATCGTCGCGGCGGTGCGCGGGCCCGACGAGCGGTTGCTGGCCCAGGTGGCCGCAGGTATCGAGGCGATCCGCGATGCCGTCGACATCCAGATCGCCTGCTCGCTGGGGATGCTGACCGCCGAGCAGGTGGACCGGCTGTCGGCGATGGGGGTGCATCGCTACAACCACAACCTGGAGACTGCCCGCTCGTTCTTTACCAATGTCGTGACGACCCACACCTGGGAAGAGCGCTGGCAGACGCTGTCGATGGTGCGCGAGGCAGGCATGGAGGTGTGCTGCGGCGGCATTCTCGGCATGGGCGAGACGGTGGAGCAGCGCGCCGAGTTCGCCGCCAACCTAACCGAGCTGGACCCCGACGAGGTGCCGCTGAACTTCCTCAACCCGCGTCCCGGCACGCCGTTCGGCGACCTGGAAGTGCTGCCGGCCGGCGAAGCGCTCAAGGCGGTGGCCGCATTCCGGCTGGCATTGCCGCGCACCATGCTGCGCTTCGCCGGCGGTCGCGAGATCACCCTTGGCGACCTTGGCGCCAAACAAGGCATTCTGGGCGGGATCAACGCCGTAATCGTCGGCAATTACCTGACCACACTGGGCCGCCCTGCTGAGGCCGATCTCGCGCTGCTCGACGATCTGCAGATGCCGATCAAGGCGCTCAACGCCAGCCTGTAGAACGAGAAGTTGATGGTTCGCGATCTGCCTGCACCGATCGGTGCGGGTGTCTACAACGTCTATACCGGCTTGTCGTGCCGCGACGACCCGACCGGTCGTACCGTGCCGACGGCGGCCCAGCTCGGCCTTGAGCCGCCCCGATTCTGCGCCGAGTGCGGCCGCCGGATGGTGGTGCAGGTCCGACCCGACGGCTGGTGGGCCAAGTGTTCGCGGCACGGGTTGGTGGACTCGGCCGACCTGGAAGCGCGCCGATGACTGGGCCGCAGCCGTCCGACGCCCCGCGCACGTCGCGGCGGCGGGCGGTCGTCGCGACTGCGGCGGGGTTGCTGCCCGCGGGCGTGCTCGTCGGCGTGCTTTGGTCGTGGATCGCCCCGCCGATCCACGGAGTGGTGGCGTTGACCCACGAGGGTGATCGGTTGCAGGACTACCTGGGCGATGAATCCGAGAAGTTTTTCGTCGCGCCATTTCTGATGCTCGGGCTGGTGAGCGTCGTCGCCGCGGTGGCGGCTGTGCTGGCGTGGCAGTGGCGGGCACACCGCGGCCCGGGAATGGTCGTCGGGCTGTGCACCGGTGTGGTGATCGCCGCCGCGGCCGCCGCCGGAGTCGGCGTGCTGCTGGTGCATCTGCGCTACGGCGTCGTGGATGTCGCCGCGGCGCCGGTGAGTCACGACCACCCGTTCTACTACTTCACCGAGGCGCCGCCGGTGTTCTTCGGTCGCACGCCGTGGCAGATCGCCTGCACGCTGCTGTTACCCGCGAGCACCGCCGCCCTGGTATATGCGGTACCGGTCGCGGCAACCGCCCGCGATGATCTCGGCGGCTATCCGGCCGTCGACCCGTCTTGTCCGCAGCCCGCGGATGCGCCGACGTCCGCGCGCTCATAGCGGGCGGCGGTGGATCGCCTTTCCGGTGATCACCTTGGCCGCGATCGCGGCCAGTCGCGCCATGCCGACGTAGGTCGCCGGGTTGAACAACGTCGGCCATTTCGTGCGGACCAGATGATCGGTCAGCGGTCGGCCGGCAAACCGGTCCCGCAGCCAGCGCAGTGTCATTGGCGCAGACAGCGGATGAAGCAGCAGGTGTTCGTTGAACGCGTCGCGGTGGTAGGTGACGTCGGCTCCGCCGGCCGAGTAGGTCTCGGCCAATTCGTCGATGTCCTCGACGTCGATCAGGTAGTCGTGCGCGGCCTGCACCAGCAACACCGGCGGTTTGGGCGTGGCCTTACCCAATTTGATGTTGTCGAAGACGTATTGCACCTCCGGCATCGCCAGGATCTCGTCGAGCGGCCGGTCGAGGTAGATATTGACGTCCTTCTTCGCCATCCGGATGCAGGCCCCCACCGTGGTCATCCGTTCCAACCGTTCCAGCACAGCCCGCCCCTCGGAGTTGGTGTGCTCCTTGATCACCCGGTCCAAATCGGGGTAGAGGTGCGACAGCGCCGCGATCACCATGGCCGGCAGACCGGCCAGCAAGCTGCCGTTGAGTCGACGGAAGGTGTGGCCGAGATCGCCGACTGGTGATCCGAGCACCGCGCCGACGATGTCTAACTCGGGTGCATAGTCGGCGCAGAGTTCAGCGGCCCACGCGCTCGCCAGTCCGCCGCCGGAGTACCCCCACAACGCCACCGGCGCGGACGGGGACAACCCCAGGCGCTCCGAGTGCAAGGCCGCCCGGATCCCGTCGAGAATGCAATACCCGGGTTCGTACGGCGCGCCCCAAATTCCGTCGGGACCCTCATGGTCAGGCACCGACACCGCCCAGCCCTCAGCGAGGGCGGCGTTGATCAACAGAAACTCCAACTGCGCCAGCGAGCCCACGGCCTTCGCATGTCGTCGCAGCGCGTAAGACGGAAAGCAGCGGGATGTCACCGCGTCGATCGCGCACTGATACGACAACACCGGGCAGGGCCGCTCGGGCGTGACGCCTGCAGGGACGATCACCGTGGTCGCCGCCGCCACCGGCAACCCGTTCATGTCCGTCGTGCGATACAACAGCTGGGTACCCATGGTCCGTTGCGCTACTAGCCCCAGAAAGGCCAGCTCGACGTCGCGCGAACGCAGCACGGTGCCGGGCACGGCGTGCTGGTAACCGGGTGGCGGCTGGTAGAACGGGTCGTCCGGCGGCAGCAGCGGGCGGGCCTTGGGCCGCAATTCCTCGTGTGGTGCGCGACCGATCCATTCCGCGCCGGTTGTGGTCGCAAGGCTGCCAATGTCCATCCAGGCATTGTTGCTTAAGAAGGCATTAAGAATCCAGTCGGCCCGCCGGGAGGTCGCAGGGCGGCGAACTCGTCGGTTACCCGCAGCTGTGAATCGGTGAAGCGGTACAGCGCCGCAGGGCGGCCGCCGCTGCGCCCGGATTGCGCGACGGTGCCGGTCGCGGTGATGACGCCGCGACGGGCCAGCACGCGCTGCAGGTTCGTCGTATCGACCTGGTAATCCAGCGCGGCACCGTAAATGTCACGCAGCGTCGACAGCGCGAATTCGGTTGGAGCTAAAGCAAATCCGATGTTCGTGTAGGACATCTTGGCGGCCAGCCGGGCGCGGGCGTGGGCGATCATCGGGCCGTGGTCAAACGCCATCGTCGGCAGTGCGGTGACCGGGTGCCAGCAGGTGTCGGGCGGCAATTCCGGGGTGGCGGGGGAGGGCACCAGACCCAGAAATGTCGACGCGATCGTGCGGGTGCCGGGCACCCGCTCGGGATCGGAGAACACCGCGAGCTGCTCCAGATGAGCGACTTCCCGCAGGTCGACCTTCTCGGCCAGTTGACGTCGCACCGACGTCGTCATGTCCTCATCGTGGCGCAGCCGTCCGCCCGGCAACGACCACGCACCTCGCTGCGGGTCGCGGGCGCGTTGCCACAGCAGGACGCTGAGCTGCGGCTTTTGGGCCTTCGGCCTGGGCCCGAGACCGCGAACCTGGAATACGACGGCGAGCACTTCGTGGGCAGTGCTACCATGGGCCATGTTTTCGATTATAAGTCGAAAACCGGGTCGGGTGCGAAAGGAACGGCCATGACGGTCCTGAATTGCTCAGACCCGGTGGCAAATGGGTTGGTAAAAGACCTGGCCGCAGCTATCACCAGTTCTCCCACCGGTTACGCCGGCGTCGACGGCGACGAACGGTGGGCGGCCGAGATCCGGCGGCTGGCCGAGCTGCGCAACGCGACGATTCTGGCGCATAACTACCAGCTGCCGGCCATCCAGGACGTCGCCGATCACGTCGGTGACTCGTTGGCGCTGTCGCGTATTGCCGCCGAGGCGCCCGAGGAAACCATCGTGTTCTGCGGCGTGCACTTCATGGCGGAGACCGCGAAAATCCTCAGCCCGGAGAAGACCGTGCTGATCCCCGACCAGCGGGCGGGCTGCTCGCTGGCCGACTCGATCACCGCCGAGGATCTGCAGGCCTGGAAGGACGAACACCCGGGCGCCGTCGTCGTCTCGTACGTGAACACCACCGCGGCGGTCAAGGCGCTCACCGACATCTGCTGCACGTCGTCGAACGCCGTCGACGTGGTCGCCTCCATCGACGCGGACCGCGAGGTGCTGTTCTGCCCCGACCAGTTCCTCGGGGCGCATGTGCGCCGGGAGACGGAACGGGAGAACCTGCACGTGTGGGCCGGCGAGTGCCACGTGCACGCAGGGATCAACGGCGACGAGCTCACCGCTCAGGCCCGCATGCATCCGGACGCCGAATTGTTCGTCCACCCGGAGTGTGGCTGTGCGACGTCGGCGCTGTATCTCGCCGGCGAGGGCGCCTTCCCACAGGACCGGGTGAAGATCTTGTCGACGGGCGGCATGCTCGAAGCCGCGCGTGCCACCCACGCCCGTCAGGTGCTGGTCGCCACCGAGGTCGGGATGTTGTATCAGCTGCGCAATGCCGCACCTGACGTCGACTTCCGCGCGGTCAACGATCGAGCGTCGTGCAAGTACATGAAGATGATCACCCCCGCGGCGCTGCTGCGCTGCCTGATCGAGGGCGCCGACGAAGTCGACGTCGATGCCCAGATCGCCCGCCTGGCGCGGCAAAGCGTGCAGCGGATGATCGCGATCGGCCAGCCCGGCGGCGGCGAATGAGGATTCGGCCGGCCTGGGAGCAGCGGGCCGACGTCGTCGTCATCGGCACCGGGGTCGGCGGCCTGGCCGCCGCGCTGGCTGCCCATCGTGCCGGGCGCCGGGTTGTCGTGCTCAGCAAGGCGGGCCGGAGGTTGGGCGTGACGGCCACGCACTACGCCCAGGGCGGCATCGCGGTGGTGCTGCCGGATACCGACGACTCAATCGACGCACACGTCGCCGACACGCTTGCTGCCGGTGCCGGCCTTTGCGATGCCGACGCCGTGACGTCGATAGTTGCTGACGGCTACCAGGCGGTGACCGAATTGGTCGGCGCGGGAGCACGATTCGACGAGGCGGCGGCCGGCGGATGGGCGCTGAGTCGCGAAGGCGGGCATTCACGGCGGCGCATCGTGCACGCCGGCGGCGATGCCACCGGCGCCGAGGTCCAGCGCGCACTCGACCATGCGGCGGCGGCGCTGGACATCCGCAGCAACCACGTCGCCCTGCGCCTGTTGCACGATGCGGGCGCGGGGACGGATTCCGTCACCGGGGTGCTGGTGGCCAATCCGGATGGCGTCGGCATCTTTCACGCGGCGTCGGTGATCTTGGCCACCGGCGGGCTGGGGCACCTCTACGGCGCGACCACCAATCCCGATGGCTCGACCGGTGACGGGATCGCGCTGGCGCTGTGGGCCGGTGTCGCGGTGAGCGACGTCGAGTTCATCCAGTTCCACCCCACCATGCTGTTCAACGGCCACCGCGGCGGCCGACGACCGCTGGTCACCGAGGCGATCCGCGGTGAAGGCGCGGTTTTGGTTGACAGTCAAGGCAATTCGGTCACCGTAGGCGTGCATCCGATGGGCGACCTGGCGCCGCGCGATGTGGTGGCGGCCGCCGTCGACGCCCGGCTGCGCGCAACCGGAGACCCGTGTGTTTACCTCGACGCCCGCAGCATCGTCGATTTCGAGAACCGTTTCCCGACCGTCACCGCCGCGTGCCGCAAAGTCGGCGTCGACCCGGTCCGCCAGCCCATCCCGGTGGTTCCGGGTGCGCACTACAGCTGCGGCGGCGTGGTCACCGATGTGCATGGACAAACCGAGCTGCCCGGCCTATTCGCCGCGGGCGAGGTCGCTCGAACCGGCATGCATGGCGCCAACCGGCTGGCCTCCAACAGCCTGCTGGAGGGGCTGGTCGTCGGGGGCCGGACGGGAAGGGCCGCGGCGGGACACGCGGCGCTGGTCGGCCGTCCGCGCGCGAGCGTGCCGGAGCCGACCGGTCGCGCCGCGCTGGCCCGGGCCGACCTGCAGCGCGCGATGAGCCGCGATGCGTCGGTGGTTCGCGACGCCGATGGTCTGCGCCGGCTGACCGGCACGCTGTCGGCCGCGCCGGTGCGCGTCATGTTCACCAATGTCGACCTCGAAGACGCGGCGTTGACCGTGACCGCCCGCGCCGTGGCGGCCGCCGCGCTGGCCCGCGACGAGAGCCGGGGCTGTCACCACCGCGCCGAATACCCTGACACCACCGTCGTCCAGGCCCGCAGCATCGTCGTCCGGCTGGCCGATGACGACAGCGTGCAGGTCGAGGAGCCGGTGGCAGTCTGCTGATGGCTGGACTGATTTTGTCGGAATGTGAGCTCGCCGAGGCTCGCGCCACGATCAGCCGCGCGCTCGACGAGGACCTGCGTTATGGGCCGGATGTCACCACGCTGGCGACGGTGCCCGACGGCGCCGCCACCACCGCATCGCTGATCACCCGTGAGCCGGGTGTCATCGCCGGTGTGGACATCGCACTGCTGGTGCTCGACGAGGTGCTCGGCGCCGGCGGCTACCGGGTGCTTGACCGCGTCGAGGACGGCGCGCGGCTGCAGCCGGGGGCGTCCGCGCTGACGGTGGAGGCACCGATGCTCGGCCTGTTGACCGCCGAGCGCACCCTGCTCAACCTGGTCTGCCACTTGTCCGGGATTGCCAGCGCAACGGCGGCATGGGTCGACGCCGTGCACGGCACCAACGCGAAGATCCGCGACACTCGTAAGACGCTGCCGGGCCTGCGGGCACTGCAGAAGTACGCGGTCCGGGTCGGCGGTGGCGTCAACCATCGGCTCGGCTTGGGCGATGCGGCACTGATCAAGGACAACCACGTCGCGGCGGCGGGATCGGTGGTCGCGGCGCTACGCGCGGTGCGCGCGGCCGCACCCGAACTGCCGTGCGAGGTCGAAGTCGACTCGCTCGAGCAGCTCGACGAGGTGTTGGACGAGAGCGCCGAGTTGGTGCTGCTCGACAACTTTCCGGTCTGGCAGACCCAGATCGCGGTGCAACGCCGCGATGCCCGGGCGCCGGCAACCAAACTGGAGTCGTCCGGCGGGCTTTCGCTGGATACGGCTGCAGAATACGCCGGGACGGGCGTGGATTACCTGGCGGTCGGCGCGCTCACCCACTCGGTGCGGGTGCTCGACATCGGCTTGGACATCTGACCGTCAGGGCTTGACGCAGTCCAACAGGATGAAACTCGGATACGTCAGGAAGTCCTGCCAATAGCCGGGTTCGTCATCTGGGGTGGGTGACACTTCGGGCATGTGCACTGCAAAGTCCCGAAAACCCGCCTGGGTCAACGCGGACTCGTAGGCTGCGATCGGCATGTAGTAATTCTCGATCTCCAGCGTCGAATCCTCCAGCAGCAGGATCACTTTGGTCGGCGCACCCTCGAACGCGCGATCGGCGAGCGACAACGTGAAGCCGTACCTGCGGTAGTCGGGCAGCGGGTCGAAATCGTACACCGAGGGGTTGCTGACCAGGGTGACAAAGCGCCCGCCCGAATTGAGCCGGCTCGCCAGCCCCCGGCACATCTGCACGAGTTCGGCTGCGGTTTGCGCGTACACCAGCAGCCAGGCACCGACCACCAGGTCGAAATCCGCTTGCCCCACCACGGCCCGGGCGTCTTCGACGCGGTACTCGACACCGAGCGGTCGGCGCGCCTCCTGTGCACGGGCCAAGTCGATCATGCGCTCGGAAATGTCGATTCCGACCACCTCTGCGGCACCGGCGTTGCGCAGCATTCGGGTGAAATGCCCTTCACCACAGGCGACATCGAGCACTCTTTTGCCTTCGACATCGCCGATCAGCTTCATGAATGAATAGGCTTCGACACGTAAATGGAAGGGCTGAGACCTGGCCCGTTGATACTGCTCGGCAAACCGATTTTCGTTGTAATCGGTGACCATGAAGACTCAGACTAGCCATGCCCGAGCTATAGGTCGTGGGACGACCGGGGAACTCACCACCGTGGTGGCGCGGCGCCCCGGCCGAAGCCCCACGTCGACTGACCCAATCTCGGCTTACGCGGTTCGTCGGGCGGTCGCTGAAAGTTCTCCTCCAGCAACGGTTCCGGATCAGCACCCTCGGTGATCGCAGAACACGGCGCGTTGAATTCGCAGTCACGACAATGTGCGGCGAACGTCGGGTAAATGGTTGGCCAACCGGTCATATCGACCGCCTCGGCAGCGATCGCCGGCCCCACCGAGGTGATCTCGTGGCGGCTCCGACGGATGCGAGTGCGACGCAGCACACCCGCGGTGCGCTGCTCGGTGCGGTCGGTTGCAGCGGGGCGTGACGCCTGCGCCGACATCCGTCGGTGCTGTGGGAGCGATCGACCACCGCCGCTGGGCTCGTGTTGGGCCACCGCTTTCGGCAGCCGCTTCGTCGCGGACCCGGCGGGCGGGAATTTGAGTGGGCCGGCGATGCGGACCTCGTTGTGGATGGTTCCGGCGATCTGCACGCCGATGTAGTCGTGCTCGAACGCCCAGCAGGCCGCCACTGCCTGCTCGTCGCGGACCAGCGCGTCGATGTCCTGCCACTCGTCGACGATCTGATGGCAGACCACCCAGTAATCATCGGCAGCGTCTACGGCCACCAAATCGATTCGGCACGGGTAGATGACCGGAGATCCGTCGTGCACCAACAATCCCCGCTGGGGGTCGTCGGGATCGGGGACCAGTGCGTCGACATCGAGGTTGATCTTGACCGGTGCGAAGTCATCGATAGCGCTTGCCCAGGCGTCATAGCAGTCCAGCAACGCTGCCGCCATGTCGAGGACGTCGGTCGCGTCGGCATCCTCCAATGACCGTTCGAGCGCCTTGTGCACCAGCGGCTGGGTCACCTCGTGTTGCCAGTCCCAGGTACCGGGGTAGTAGTACACCGCCAACGCATCCTTGAGCGCGGCGGGCAGGGCCGGCTGGACGAACGCGACCGATCGCAGGTTGCGGCGATGCGGTGAGGCGAAATCCCACTGCCGGCGGCAGCGCTTGAACCAGGTGCGCTCGTGCGCGGTGATCCGATAGTCGACCATGGGTTCAGCCCTCAGTGATGGTGCACGTGCTGCTGCG
>Ga0209040_10000928_pt1 | contig 22898 bp, 18 predicted proteins | sample BogFormECP12_OM3_FD_188240 | JGI IMG/M metagenome (GOLD analysis project Ga0209040, IMG submission 188240) | Bog forest soil microbial communities from Calvert Island, British Columbia, Canada - ECP12_OM3 (SPAdes) (version 2) | ecosystem: Environmental > Aquatic > Freshwater > Wetlands > Bog ... | reverse complement strand
GCAGCTCGGCAGGCTCCTCCTGCATCCCGAGATCGACCGTCACGCTGTCCATGCTGACCGTGCCGACGAGCGGGTAGCGGCGCCCGCCGATGAGCACATCGGCGTTGTTCGAGAGGGCGCGCCGCCATCCGTCGCCGTAGCCGAGCGGCAGCACGCCGACGAGGGTTGGCTGCTCGGCGATGAACTGGCGCCCGTAGCCGACGCTCTCGCCCACCTCGCAGCGCTTGACGTCGGCGACGTAGGAGCTCAGCTCGAGCGCCGGCTCCAGGCCCCGGCTCGCCGGATCGCGCCCGAAGGGGTCCATGCCGTAGATCGCGATGCCGCAGCGGACCATGTCGAACTGCGCCTTGGGCTCGCGCAGCATCGCGGCGCTGTTGGCGGCGTGCACGAGCAGGTCGGGCTGCAGAGACTTTAGCTCGGCCGCCCAGCTGCTGAAAAGCGCGTGCTGCTCGACGAAGAAGCTCTGCTCGCCGAGCTCGTCGGCAGTTGCGAAGTGTGTCATCGCGCCGGCGAGCTCTACCCCATCGGTGGTGCGCGCGGCCTGCGCCACGCGAGAGGCCTCGATCTGCTCACGCGTGCCGAGACGCCCCATGCCGGTGTCGAGCTTGACGTGCACGCGCCCGCCGCCGGCTGCGCGAACCTGCTGCAGCTGACGCTCGCTCCACACGCACACCTCGCCGCCCGCCGCGAGCGCTTCGGCGAGCTCCACGTGGCTGAGCGCGCCCATCACGAGCACGCGCGGCTCGCGCAGGCCGGCCTCGCGCAGCTCCCGCAGCTCGGCGGCGTCGGCCACCGCGAGCCAGCTCGCCCCGCCGGCGAGCGCCGCGCGCGCGCTCTGAACGGCGCCGTGACCGTAGCCGTCGGCCTTGACGACCGCGCACAGAGCTGCGCCGCCGCGCAGCTCCGAGCACAGCCGCGCGCAGTTGCGCTCGATCGCGTTCACGTTCACGCGCGCCTGCGCCCTGCGCAGACGTGACTCGCTCGATCCGTCGGCCGTCGTCGTCGTCACCTGCATGCTCGCCTTATCATGACCGCTCCGCCGGCGCGGTCATGCGCTGCCGGGATGCTCGTGGCGGCTGCCGGCGCGTGCGGCGGGCAGCGCCGCGATCACGTCGGTAGCGATCACGCCCTCGACCGCTCCCAGCCGATGCGCCGCCTCCCTGCCCGCCTGCGCGTGCAACCACACACCCGCCGCAGCGGCCGTGAAAGCGTCCATACCCTGCGCGAGCAGCGCAGCGATCACGCCCGTGAGCACGTCGCCGGTGCCGGCCGTTGCGAGCGCGGGAGTCCCCGCTGCGCTCACCGCAACGAGCCCGTCGGCATCGGCGATGAGCGTGTCGTCGCCCTTGAGCACGACGACCGCGCGCGCGCGTCGCGCGGCCTCGCGAACGCTCTGCAGGCGCTCGCGTTCGACGTCGGCGCTGTCGCACCGCAGCAGCCGCGCCATCTCGCCGGCGTGGGGCGTCAGCACGGTGGCATGGCGGCGCGCGGCGAGCGCGTCGAGTGCGCCGGCGTGGGCGTTGAGGCCGTCGGCGTCGAGCACGAGCGGCACGGGCGTCTCGCGCGCGAGCTCGCGCGCGAGCAGCGCTGCCGACGGCGTGCGACCCAATCCCGGGCCGAGCGCGAGCGAGCCGCCACGGGCCGCCGTTTCGAGAACCGTCTTGGCGGCGTCCTGCACGAGCGCGCCCGAGCCGTCCTCGGCCAGCGCACGGGTCATCATCTCCGGCGTGCCGCTCGCGGCAAGCACGTCCTGCAGCGAGGCTGGAACGCAAGCGATCACGTAGCCCGCTCCCGCACGCATGCTCGCTCTCGCTGCCATCGCGGGCGCACCGGTGAGACCGCGCGAGCCCCCCACTACCAGCACCTGCCCGGACTTGAACTTCGTCCACGCGCGATCCCTCCGCGGCAGCTCCTCGACCACGCGCGCCGAGATCAGGCCGACCTCCGCCCGCGTCGGCGCGCCGCGGGGGATGCCGATGTCGACGGTCTCCACGGCGCCGGCGTGGGCCTTGCCCGGGGAGATCCAAAGCCCCGGCTTGGCTGCATGGAAGGTCACCGTGACGGTCGCCGGCACGGCCTCCCCGGCGACCACTCCGGTGGAGGCGTCGACCCCGCTCGGCACGTCCACGCTGACGATCTGCACCTGCGCGCGGGCGAGCGACTCGATCGCGCTCGCAACAGCTCCATGCGGCTCGCCCGAGAAGCCGGTGCCGAGGAGCGCATCCACGGCCAGCGCGCCGGGGCGCTCCAGCCCGGGCAGCGAGCCGGCGTGCCCCCCCGCCTCGGAGTCCGCCTGCTCTGGCCCTCGCGTCTGTGCGCCGCGGGCCGTAGCGGCCTGCTCGGGCCTCCCCCACGAATCGCCGCTTGGCTTGACGGGCGGCTCGCCCGGGAGGCGCTCGAGGTTGGAGCGAGCGTCGCCGGTGAAGTCGCCGGGCGCTGCAACGCAGACGACCGTCACCTCACGACCGGCCTCGCGCAACAGCCTCGCCACGACGAGGCCGTCGCCGCCGTTGTTGCCCTTGCCGCACACCACCGTCACGGGCCCGTCGGCGGCCACGCGCTCTACGGCGCGCGTCACCGCCGCGCCGGCGCGCTCCATCAGCTGCAGGCCCGCCACGCCGCGCTCCTCGATCGCCCAGCGGTCGATCGCCCGCATCGCCCCGGCGTCCGGCAGCGGCGTCAGCCACCCTGGCAGCGCGCGCTGGGGCGTCACTCCACCGTGACGGTCTTGGCGAGGTTGCGCGGCTGATCGACGTTGAGCCCGCGTTTGCGCGCGATCGCGTAGGCGAGCAGCTGCAGCGGAATCACGGCGAGCACCGGCTGCAGCATCCAGTCGCTGGCGGGCACCGTGAGCGTCGCGTCGGCGTGCGGCGCCACCAGGTCCTGGCCGGCGCTCGCCACGGCGATCACCCGCGCGCCTCGCGCGCGCGCCTCCTGGATGTTGGAGATCAGCTTCTCGAGCACGGGCGAGGTCGTAGCCACGCAGACCACCGGCGTGGCCTCGTCGAGCAGCGCGATGGGTCCGTGCTTCATCTCGCCGGCAGCGTAGGCGTCGGTGGAGATGTAGGAGATCTCCTTCAGCTTGAGCGCGCCCTCGAGCGCGATCGGAAGCCCTACGTGGCGCCCGATGTAGAGGAAGAAGTCCGCCTGCCAGCAGGTCTCGGCGACCGCGCTGCTGGCCGGCTCGCTGGTCTCGATCACTTCATCGATGCGGTGCGGCAGGCGCTTGAGCTCGGCCACCAGCTCTTCGATTCGCTGACGCGGCAGCGTCCCCCGCAGCTCGGCGATCCGCAGCGCGAGCAGATAGAAGACCGCGACCTGGCATACGAACGTCTTCGTCGCCGCGACGCCGATCTCGAGTCCCGCGCGCGTGTATAGAACGCCGTCGGCTTCGCGCGTGGCCTGCGAGCCGCGAGTGTTGGTAATCGCGAGCACGGTCGCGCCGCGCTCGCGCGCCAGGCGCATCGCGGCGAGCGTATCCGCCGTCTCGCCCGACTGCGAGACGCCGATCACGAGATCTCCTGGCCCGACGACGGGGTTGCGGTAGCGGTACTCGGAGGCGATGTCGATCTCGACGGGTATGCGCGCCCACTCCTCGATCGCGTAGCGCCCGATCAGGCCCGCGTGGTAGGCGGTGCCGCACGCGACGATCACGATCCTGCGGGCGTGGCCGAGGATCGAGTCCGACAGCGCACCCTCCTCGTCGAGGTCCACGCCATCGCCGCGAGCGGTGCGGTCGGCGATCGTTTCGGCGACCGCGTCGGCCTGTTCGTGGATCTCCTTGAGCATGAACGTCTCATAGCCGCCCTTCTCGGCCGTCTCCTCGTCCCAGTCGACCGTGATCTCAGGGCGCGTCACGGGCGCGCCGTCGGCGGTCACGATCGTCACGCTGTCCGGCCTCAGCACGACCAGCTCGCCGTTCTCGACGTGCTGCACCCGCCGCGTCTCGGAGAGGAACGCCGGCACGGCCGAGGCGACGAACTGCTCGCCCTCGCCACGACCGACGACCAGCGGGCACTCCTTGCGCGCGCCGACTAGGACGTCGGGCTCGTCAAGGCTCATCGCCACGAACGCGTAGTGGCCCTCGAGCTGGCCGTATGCCGCCCGCACCGCCTCTGCAAGGTCGCCCGCGTACAGCTCGGCGATCAGATGCGCGATCACCTCGGCGTCGGTCTCCGAGGTGAACCTCACGCCCTTCGCCGCGAGCCGCTCCTTGAGCGCCATGTAGTTCTCGACGATGCCGTTGACGACGACGTGCACGCGATCGTCGCTGTCGTAGTGGGGATGCGCGTTCTCCTCGCTCACACGGCCGTGTGTCGCCCAGCGTGTGTGACCGATGCCCGTGCTCGCGGGACGCCGCGCGACGGCGACCGTGGCTCCCGGCCCGTCCCCTGCGCGCGCGTGCGCAGCTGCGCGCGCTTGCACCTTCTCGCGCAGCATGCCGAGGTTGCCGACCGAGCGGACCGTCTCGATGCTGTCCCCGTCGATGACCGAGATCCCGGCCGAGTCATAGCCTCGGTATTCGAGACGGCCGAGACCGTCCAGAAGCAGCTGCTGGACAGGTCGCGAGCCGACATAGCCGACGATGCCGCACATCGGCCCGACGATACCAGCGCCGATCCGGGCGCTTCGGGCGCCGGCTGGCGCCGGCCCGCCATCGGGCGCTGCGGCAGGTCGTGGAGCTCCAGCGCTCGGCGGGCGCCGGACCGGTCGCCTAGGAGAGCTCGCGCCGCACTAGCTCCACGAGCTGCCCGCAGACCCGTTCGGCCTCCTGCTCGGAGGGCGCCTCGACCATGACGCGCACGAGCTGCTCGGTGCCGCTGGGGCGCACGAGCACGCGTCCTCGCCCAGAGAGCTGCTGCTCGGCGCTCTCGACCGCCGCCGAGACCTGCTCGGCCGCGGCCAGCGCGTCGCGGTCGCGCACCCGCACGTTGACGAGTCGCTGGGGCAGCTTCTCCATCGCGTCGCGCTCGCTCAGGTCGCCGCCCTCGAGCGCCTCAAGCGTGAGCAGCGCGCTCGCGATCCCGTCGCCGGTGGGGTTGAAGCGCATGTCGATGATGTGCCCGGACTGCTCGCCGCCGAGCGTCCAGCCACGCGAGCGCAGCGCCTCGAGCACGTACCGGTCGCCAACCTGGGTCACGGCCACGTCGACGCCCTCGCGGCGCATCGCGGCGTGAAAGCCGTAGTTGGTCATCACCGTCACCGCGACGCCGCCGCCCAGAGCCTCTCCGCGCTGCAGGTGAAGCGCGACGAGCGCCATGAGCTCGTCGCCGTCGACCACCGCGCCGCGGCGGTCGACGGCCAGAACGCGGTCGCCGTCGCCGTCGAAGGCGAACCCCAGCTCGTGGCCGCCGGAGACCACCTCCCGCGCGAGCCTCTCGACGTGGGTCGAGCCGCAGTCGGCGTTGATGTTGCGGCCGTCGGGTTCGTCGCCGAGCACACTCACTCGCGCCCCCAAGCGCCTGAAGATCTCCGGTGCGACGTGATAGGTGGCGCCGTTGGCGCAGTCCAGCAGGACGTCGCGTCCGCTCAGGTCGAGCTCGACAAAGCGCGCGTGGAGCTCGCGCAGATAGTCCTCGGCCGCGCCGCGCAGCTCGCGTATGCGCCCGATCGCCGGCGCCTCTCCTGCGCGCCCGCTCCCGGAGGTTTGCGCGTTATGTGCCGCGGCACCCTCGAGCTCGCGCTCGATCGCAGCCTCGGCCTCGTCGCTGAGCTTGTAGCCAGCGCCCGCGAAGAACTTGATGCCGTTGTCCTGGTAGGGGTTGTGCGAGGCCGAGAGCACGGCGGCGAGGTCGAAGCCGTAGCGCCCGAGCAGCAGCGGCGCCGCAGGCGTCGGCAGGATGCCCCCGAGCAGCGCTTCGCCGCCGGCCGCGCTCACGCCCGCCGCAACGGCCGCCTGCAGCATCTCGCCGGACTCGCGTGTGTCGCGCACGATCAGCACCCGCGGCTCCTCCGCCCCGGTCTGCCGGGTTGCCGCGCGACCGAGCGCGAGCGCGAGCTCCGCGGTCAGAAACGTCCCGGCGACACCGCGAACGCCGTCTGTCCCGAACAGGCTGCCGGCCATGCGTGCCCGCCTTGGCCGATCTAGCGCTTGGAGAACTGCGGGCGCTTGCGCGCCTTCTTCAGACCCGCCTTCTTGCGCTCCTTCGCGCGCGAGTCGCGCGTCAGGAACCCGCGGCGCTTGAGCTCGCCGCGGAGGTTCGGGTCGGCCTCGAGAAGGGCTCGCGAGACGCCGTGGCGCAGCGCCCCAGCCTGGGCTGAGATGCCGCCACCATGCAGTCTCGCGACGACGTCCATGCGGTCCTCGTAGCCCACCGTCTCGAGCGGCTGGCGGATGTTGCGCTGCAGCGTCAGGCGGGGGAAGTGCTGCTCGAGGGCGCGGCCGTTGATCAGGTAGGTGCCCGAGCCGGGCCGCAGGGTCACGCGCGCGATCGCGGTCTTGCGCTTGCCCGTCGCGCGGTAGCGAGCACCCGCGGCGAGGTCGATCGCCGCCGTGGAGATCGGCTCCACGAGCGCCACCTCGCTCTCCTCCTCCTGCTCGCCTGCCGCCTCGCCGAGCTCGGCCTCCGGCTCCTCGAGCGCGTAGGGGTCCTCATAGCCCTGCTCTCGCGCTAGCGGGTCGACACCCTCCGGCACGATGTCGACCTCGAGGTGCGCGCCCGGGACCGCCGGCTTCTCGCGCGGCGCCGCCTCCTCGACCGCCTCGTCCTCTTCGTCCTCGGCCTCGGCTGCCTGCAGCGCGGCCTCGTCCTCGGCCTCTTGGAGCGCCTCGAGCGGCGCGTCCTCCGCGGCGCCCGCGATCTCCATCGCCTCCTCGCTGGGAACGGCGTGCCCTTCGCCGGCCGCAGCCGCGACCGGGAGCTCGGGCGCCTCGGTCGAGGCGCCGGACTCCTGGGCCTCCTGGAAGGCCTCCAGCGGCGCATCCTCGGCGGCACCTGCGATCTCGGCAGCCTCCTGGCCGGGAACCGCGTGGGCGCTGTCCTGCTCGGGCGCGATCTGCTCGACCTCGCCGCCCTGGACCTCGGCCTCGGCGCCCTCGTTGTTAGCGGTCTCGTCGGTGTGCTCGTCGGCCATCAGGCGTCGATCTCCAGCGGTTGCGGTCGCTGCGCGGTGTGCGGGTGCTCGGGGCCGGCGTAGATCTTCAGCTTCGTGATCTGCTTGCGCGCGAGCCTGTTGCGCGGCATCATCCCTTTGACCGCCAGACGGATGATCTCCTCCGGGCGGCGCGCCTGCATTTCCTCGAAGGTGCGAGAGCGCAGCCCTCCGGGGTAGCCCGAGTGGCGGTAGTAGCGCTTGTCCTGGCGCTTGTTGCCGCTGACGTGGATCTTCTCCGCGTTGACGACCACTACGAAGTCGCCCGTGTCGATGTGGGGCGTGTACTCGGGCTTGCGCTTGCCGCGCAGTAGATCCGCGATCTGCGTCGCCAGGCGGCCGAGCGTCTTGCCGTTGGCGTCCACGAGCAGCCAGTTGCGCTCACGGTCGCTCGGCTTCGCCACATACGTCTTCGTCGAGGGGGTCATAGCGTGAAAAAGGCCGCGCTGGACGATCTTCGATCCCTCGCGCGGCGAAGCGCACATCATAGGCGATGTGCATCGCTCTCGCGGAGCAGGCGCACGCTACTCCCACTCGATCGTGCCGGGCGGCTTCGATGTGATGTCGAGGACCACGCGGTTGACCTCGCGCAGCTCGTTGATCATGCGCGAGGCGATCGTCTCGAGCAGGTCGTAGGGCAGACGCGCCCAGTCGGCGGTCATCGCGTCGTCGCTCGTGACCGCGCGCAGGACGACGACGTAGCCGTAGGTTCGCTCGTCCCCCTGCACGCCCACCGTGCGCACGTCCGGCAACACGCAGAAGGACTGCCACAGCTCGCGGTAGAGCCCCGCCTTGCGGATCTCCTGCTGGAGGATGTGATCGGCCTCCCGCAGGACGTCGAGCCGCTCCTTGGTCGCTTCGCCGCCGACGACCCTGATCGCCAGGCCGGGGCCCGGGAACGGTTGACGCCAGACCAGCCGCTCGGGCAGGCCGAGCTCGGCGCCGACGGCGCGCACCTCGTCCTTGAACAGCGCCCGCAGCGGCTCGATCAGCTCGAAGGAGAGGTCGTCGGGCAGCCCGCCGACGTTGTGATGGGACTTGATCGTCGCCGCGCCCGTGCCGCCTCCGGACTCGATCACGTCGGAGTACAGCGTCCCCTGCACGAGGAAGCGGGCCTCACCGCCGCCCGACCCGGCGAGCTTCGCCGCCTCCTCCTCGAAGACCCTGATGAACTCCTCCCCGATCGCCTTGCGCTTGGCCTCCGGATCCACGAGCCCGCGGAGCTTGGCCAGGAAGCGCTCCTCGGCCTCGACCGCGACGAGCGGCACCTTGAAGGTGTCGCGAAACGTGCTCACGACCTGCTCGCCCTCTTCCTTGCGCATCAGGCCGTGGTCGACGAACACGCACGTCAGCTGATCGCCCACCGCGCGGTGCACGAGCAGCGCGGCGACCGAGGAGTCCACGCCGCCGGAGAGCCCGCAGATTACGCTTCCATCCCCCACCTGCTCGCGGATGCGGCGCACCTGCTCCTCCACGATCGACGCCGCCGACCAGGTCTGCTCGCAGCCGCACACCTCGGTGAGGAAGCGCGTCAGGATCTGCTCGCCGTAGGGGGTGTGCACGACCTCCGGGTGGAACTGGATCCCGTAGATGCCCGCGCGGGCGTCCTCGACCGCCGCCACCGGCGAGCCGGTCGAGGAGGCGAGCGCCGTGAACCCCGGGGGCGGCTCGAAGACGGTGTCGCGGTGAGACATCCAGCATGTCTGCTCGCGGGGCATTCCGGCGAGCAGCACGCCCTCGTGCTCGACGTGCAGCTCCGAGCGCCCGAACTCGCCCACCTCGGCCTGCTCGACGCGGCCGCCGAGCTCCCGCACGAGCAGCTGCATCCCGTAGCAGATGCCCAGCACTGGCACGCCGAGCTGCAGCAGTCCGCGCTCGAGCGGCGGCGCCCCCTCGGCGTATACGGAGGCCGGGCCGCCCGAGAGGATGATGCCGCGGGGCTGCCGCGCGGCGATCTCGGCCAGCGGCACGTGATGAGGCAGCAGCTCGCTGAAGACCCCGCAGTCGCGCACGCGCCTGGCGATCAGCTGCGAGTACTGACCCCCGTAGTCGAGCACCAGCACCGCGTCGAGCGCGGGTCCTGCACCGTCCCCCCGCGCAGCCACCGGCACGGAGCTCGCAACGGTCCCCGCGTCGGTTGCCGGCGAGGCGGGGCTACTCATTTACGAGAGCGGCTACCTTCCCGTTCGTCGCGCCCATGCCCACGCCCTGATCGCGCTGCAGAGCCTTGCCCTCGGTCTGCAGCGCCGGCGCGACCACGACCTCGGCGCGGTTGAACTCGGCGAGATCCTTGTGGCCGCACGTCGCCATCGACGTGCGCAGCCCGCCGAACAGGTTGAACGTGCCGTCGTTCTCACGCGCGGGGCCCACGAGGATCTCCTCGAGCGAGCCGTTCTGTGTGGTCGCGACGCGCGCGCCGCGCGGAAGCGTGGGATGGAACGTCGCCATGCCCCAGTGAAAGCCCCTGCCGGGCGCCTCGTACGCGCGCGCCAGCGGCGAGCCGATCATCACCGCGTCGGCGCCGAGCGCGATCGCCTTCGCCACGTCGCCGCCGTTGCGCATGCCGCCGTCGGCGATCACCTGGCAGTACTCGCCCGTCTCGAGCATGTGCGTCGAACGCGCGTGCGCCACGTCGGCGATCGCGGTCGCCTGCGGCACGCCGATGCCCAGCACGCCGCGGGTCGTGCAGGCGGCGCCCGGTCCAACCCCCACGAGCACGCCCGCCGCTCCCGTGCGCATCAGGTGCAGGCCGGTGTGGTAAGAGGCGCAGCCGCCGACCACGACCGGAACGTCGAGCGTAGGGATGAACTCCTTCAGGTTCAGCGGCTCGGACACCGTCGAAACGTGCTCGCCGGAGACGACCGTGCCCTGGATCACGAGCACGTCGAGTCCCGCCTCCATCGCGACCTCGTAGTAGCGGAGCACGCGCTGCGGCGTCAGCGACGCGGCGACGACGACTTTCTGCTCCTTGATTTCAGCGATCCGGCGGGCGATCAGCTCCGGCTTGACGGGCTCGCGGTAGATGTCCTGCATCTCGCGCGTAGCGTCCTCCTTGGACAGCGCGGCGATCCGCTCGAGCTCGGTGTCGGCGTCCTCGTAGCGGGTGAAGATGCCCTCGAGGTTGAGCACCGCGAGTCCGCCGAGGCGCCCGATGACGCCTGCGGTCTCCGGCGAGACGACGCCGTCCATAGCCGAGGCGAGCATTGGCAGCTCGAACTGGTATGGGCCCAGCTTCCACGTGATGTCGATGTCGTCCGGGTCGCGCGTGCGCCTGGAGGGCACGATCGCGATGTCGTCGAACCCATAGGCGCGGCGCCCCTTCTTGCCGCGTCCGATCTCTATTTCCATCGTTGCATCCTCGCAGTCGCAGCGGACGAGAAGGCCCCGCACTCGGCGGGGCCAAATGGGGTGCTGCAGAGCGCCGCTAGGGCGTTTTCGGCGGAGTCGGCCAAGCCGTTTGAGCATAGCAACGGTAATCCGCGGCGAGCCCTTGGCTATGCTCGATTTTCCGATGACTGCCCGCGATCACAGCCGCTATCAGCCGCACGCGATCGAGGCTCGACGCCAGGCGGCCTGGCGCGAGCGCGATGCTTCGCGCACGCCTGCCCTGGTCGAGGACCAGCCGCACCTCTACGTCAAGCCCTCGGCTCCGTTCACGTCGGGCAACATCCACATCGGCCACGTTCGTAGCTATTCGATCGGGGACGCCTACACGCGTTATCGGCGCGCGCGCGGGGACGGCGTCCTGTTCGCCTTCGGCTTCGACGCGTTCGGCCTTCCCGCGGAGCTGGGTGCGATCGCCGGCGGCATCTCTCCCAGCGAGTGGGTGGCGAGCTGCGCCGAGCACATGACCGGCCAGCTCCAGCGGCTCGGCTTCGCCTTCGACTGGGAGCGCTCGTTCATGAGCTCGGACCCGATTATGTACCGCTGGTCGCAGTGGCTGTTCCTCGCGCTGCTGGAGGCCGGCCTGGTCTACCGGGGCACCGGGAACGTCGACTGGTGCGACAGCTGCCAGACCACGCTCGCCTCGATCCAGGTCGAGCCGGGCGGCACGTGCTGGCGCTGCCACGGGCCGGTGCGGCTGATCGAGCTGCCGCAGTGGTACCTGAAGATCAGCGCCTACGTGCAGGAGAACGACCAGCGCCTCGCCGAGCTCGCCGCCAACGGCATGTGGGACAAGCTCGCGCTGGACTCCCAGCAGGACGTGCTCGGGCGCATCGACGGCGTCGAGCTCGAGCTGCACAGCTCCGACGGCGCGGCCCTGACCGCGTTCACCCCTCACTCCGACGCGATCGCGGGCGCGCGCTTCGTGATGCTCTCCCCTCGCCACCCCGACGCCGACGGCTGGGCCGCGGAGGAGCACGTGCGCGCGAACCTGGATCAGCTGCGCAGCGGCGGCTGGGAGCGCAGCGCGCGCGAGGCCGAGCGGATCCCGCTCGTGGCCACCGAGCGCACCGTGATGGGCCCCGCCGGAGACGAGCTGCCGGTGATCATCTCGCCGCTGGTCGACTCCCGCTTCGGCCCCACGATCGTGCTCGGTGTCCCCTCGGCGGACCACTCGGATGCGATCGTCGCGGCGCGCCTGGGCCTGGACGAGGACGGCGGCGAGGAGCTCGGCCCGCCCGCGGTCTCGGGCAAGCCGGCCGTTCGCTACCGCGCGTTCGACTTCTCGATCGCACGCCAGCGCTCGTGGGGGACGCCGATCCCGATCGTCTACTGCGAGGACTGCGGGACGGTGCCCGTGCCCGCCGAGCAGCTGCCCGTGATGCTTCCGCTCGACATCCGGCCGACCGGCAGCGGCAACCCGCTGGCCGAGCTCGAGGAGTTCGTGAACACGACCTGCCCGGCCTGCGGCGGGTCGGGACGGCGCGAGACCGACACGCTGGACGGCCATTTCGACGCGCTCTGGCTGTGGATACCCGCATGTGTCCCGCCCGAGTCGCGGGGCGAGAGCCTCGAGGAGATCTTCGCGCTGGCGGACCTGCGTTACTGGTTGCCGTCGGAGCGTCTCGTGGCGGGCTCCGACAGCGGCAACTTCGTCTTCGACCAGCGCACCGTCACGAAGGCGCTGCGCGACATCGGCCCGCTCGCGTTCCTCTCCGACGGCGAGCCGTTCGCCGGCTGCCTCTTTCACGAGATGGTCATACGCGACAAGCGCAAGATGAGCAAGCATCTGGGCAACGTGGTCGACCCCGATGAGCTCGTGGAGCGCTATGGCGCGGATACCGTGCGCTTGGCCGTGGTGTATGCGGCGCGCGCGCAGCGCACGATGGACTGGAGCGACTCAGCCGTGCTGCGCTGCAGCCGCTACCTCGCGCAGGTGTGGGAGTACACGCATGCGAAGCTCGCGGAGTCCCAGGCGGCCGCGGGCGACGGTGAGGGACCGACCAATGCGAGAGGCGAGCGCCTACGCGACAACACCGAGCACCTTCGGGTGCGCCTGGCGAAATGGTGCGATACGGCGGTCGAGAAGATCACCGAGGAGATGGACGCGCTCGAGATGCACAGCGCGGTGCGGAACCTGATGCGCCTTTTCGACCGCATCAAGGACTTCGAGAAACGTGTGCTCGCACGCGAGCCGGAGCTCAACGCGGCAAATCGCGAGGCCCTGCTGAGGGCCCTCGAGCTGCACGCGCAGATGCTCGGCCCGTTCGCGCCGCACCTCGCCGAGGAGCTCTGGCTCGCGTTCGGCAACGAGGAGCACGGCGCACAGACGCCGTGGCCCGGCGTATCGTTGCGTGTACCCGCATGAACACACAGACCGCACAGAGCCCGGCTCACGGGTCGCGACAGCGGACGCGTTCATGCGCGACCGGCCTCGCCTGCCATCGTTGCGGCGGCAGCTACGCGTTGGAGTCGACGGTGTTCGCGTGCCCCGACTGCGGCAAGGGGCTCGACATCGTCTACGACTATGAGCTCGCCGCGCGGCACTTCCGCGACGTGCCTGCGTCCGAGCGGCCCGAGAACATCTGGCACTTCGAGGAGCTGCTGCCGATCGTCGACGTCGCGGCGCAGGCGCGCGTGGGCGAGTACTCCGGCTACACGCCGCTGATCCGCGCCGACCGGCTCGGCGCCGAGCTCGGGATCGCAAACCTGTACCTGAAGGACGACTCCACGTCGCGTCCGAGCCTCTCCTATAAGGATCGCGTCGTCGCCATGTCCGTGGCGCGGCTGCTCGAGCGCGGCGGCACCGAGATCGGCTGTGTCTCGACCGGCAACGTCGGCACGGCGGTTGCCTCGATGGCGGCGAAGGCGGGCGTGGACGCGTTCGTGTTTTATCCCAACCGCCTCGAGGACATGAAGGCGCGCGCCTGTCGCGCGCTCGGGGCGAAGGTCTGCCAGGTGGAGGGCAACTACGACGAAGCAAACCGTCGCTGCAGGGAGCTCGCCGAGGCGACGGGGATGGACTTCGCGAACATCACGCTGCGTCCGTTCTACGCGGAGGGCGCAAAGACGGCCGCCTTCGAGATCGTCGAGCAGCTCGACTGGCAGCCCCCCTCCCACATCGTCACGGCCGCCGCCGGCGGGACCCTCTCCTCGCGCTTGCACAAGGGCCTCGGTGAGCTGCAGCTGCTGGGCCTCTCGGAGACCGACCGCACGCGCATCCACATCGCCCAGCCGAGCGGCTGCAACCCGATCGCCACCGCGATCCTCGCCGAGGAGGCGGAGGTCGTTCCCGTGACGCCCGAGACCGCCGCGCACTCGCTCGCGATCGGCGCGCCCGGGGACGGATACCTCGTGATCGACGCGGTCCGCAAACGCGGCGGCACCGGCGGCTACGCGAGCGACCCCGAGATCTTCGCCGGAATCGACCTGCTCGCGGCCACCGAGGGGCTGCTGACCGAGCCGGCGGGCGGGACGACGATCGCCGTGCTCGAGAAGCTAGCGGCCGCTGGGCGCTTCGACGCCGACGAGACGGTCGTTGCGATCATCACCGGCAACGGGCTGAAGACGCTCGACGACCATCCCGCCAAGCCCTGGCCGGCGAAGATCCCCTGCGAGCTCGACGCGATGCTCGCCGCACTCGAGGACCTGCGAGACGGCGTTCCGCTCGCGGGCGACGCGCGCGGGTAGGCTTCCGTACATGGCCGACGGTGACCTCTCCGACCCGCTGCGCGAGCTGGACGAACGGCGACGGCAGGCTCGCTTCGCGGTCGACGAGGCAGGCGGCGGCGAGTCCGAGGGCTTCGAGCTGGCCGAGCAGGAACTGATCGATCACACCTCGCACGGCGACCAGCACTCGCCGGCGCGGATCATGCGCGATGCCGCGAGCGACGACGCGCCGGACGCCGAGGAGCAGCTCTACGGCGAGGCCGACGAGGAGCACAAGGCCGACTGAGATCGAGGCAGGGCGCGGCTCCAGGCGACGAGGTGGTGTCTCCCACCAGAGAACGGGTGCCGATCCCGTCGCTGACGACTGGACGCGAGCCCGAGCCGCTCCGGCGGGCCTTGGGGACGATCACGGTGCCCGTGACCGCGTCTTCTTCGCCGCGCTCGTTGGTGTAGCAGTGTCGTACCTGTTTATGTACGTGGTTTTCGGCAGCTCAGTGGCGCCGAGCGACGGCCGTCAGCGGAGGTCGTTGAAGAGCGTGAGCTCGCCGGCGAGGTCCTCATATAGGCGCCGGCGCAGGCGGGAGTGGATCTGGGAGATGCGGCTCTCGGAGAGACCCAGCCGCTCGCCGATCTCACGCAGCGTGGATTCGCGCACGTAGAGCAGCACCGCGACCTCGCGCTCCTGCCTGCTCAAGGTGGCGAATGCCTGGCGAAAGCGGGCCTTGGCCTCGCGCCGCTCCGCCTGTGCCACCGGGTCGGAATCCGTGTCGGTGCTCTCGACGAGGTCGATCTGCTCGGCCGAGCTGCTGTTCTCGGCGGCCGCGGGGCGGTTGAGCGAGCCAACCTCCGCGACGGCGACCTGGTCGAGGCGCTCGAGCAGCTCGACGGGCGAGAGGCCAACCTGCGCCGCGAGCTCGTCGCGGCTGGGCGGACGCTCGTGCGCCGCGGCGAAGCGCTCGCGGGCTTCGTTGATCGCGCGCTCGTCCCGACGCAGCGAGCGCGGCGCCCAGTCCTGGCTGCGCAGCTCGTCGAGCACGGCGCCGTGGATCCGGGTCCAGGCGTACTGCTCGAGCGTCGCGCCCTTGCTGGGGTCGTAGCGCTCGATCGAGTTGATCAGCGCCTCCAGTCCGCAGGACAGGAAATCCTCGACGTCGCAGTGCGCCGGGACAGCGCGGACCTTGCGATAGACGATGTGCCTGGTCATCGGCATGAACATGAAGATCAGCCGATCGCGAAGCCGCAGGTCTCCGGTCCGTCGGTACTCCTGCCAGAGCGACAGCACCTCAGGTGCCGGAGCTCTGACCGCCTGCTTCGTCGCTATTTCCATTGTCCTGCTCCGGTTTCGAGGGAACGGTTGGGGGCCCTACCGTCCGCCACAGCACATCGCTCGCGCCCGAGCGGGGCCCGCGCAATGCGGGCCCTGTGCGGCTGTGAGGGGCGGCCATGGGCCCCTATCGGCGCAACCCGTCCACCGACTTGAGGTCCGGGAGCGAGATCGCGCGGGCTTGCCCGCGCGTCGCACCTCGCCAGTGGCGTCGGCCACGGGTGGAAGGCTTTGGCCGTGGATCTCGCCGTGGCTACGCTCGCGCTGTTGATCTCCGCCTCGGTAGCGTCGCCGCTCGATCGCGCAGATCGCAGATGAGCGTCGCCGAGCTGATCGCGCTGGCGGTCGCGATCGGCCTGTTCGTGTACCTGGTGTATGCCCTGATCCGAGGGGAGCGCCTGTAGGTGAGCGTCTCGGGCTGGCTGCAGATCGCGGCGCTTCTAGTTGTGCTGACGACGCTCACGCGGCCCCTCGGCGGCTATATAGATCGGGTCTTCAGCGGTGAGCGCGTACTCCTGGCACGTGCGCTCAGGCCCTTCGAGCGCCGTCTCACACGCCTGCTCGCGGGCGCGCAGCCCGGCGGCCAGGACTGGAAGGAATATGCGCGCAGCGTTGTGCTGTTCAGCGGGGTGTGCTGGCTCGCGCTGTATCTGATCCTGCGCACGCAGTCGATCCAGCCGTTGAACCCTCAGGGTTTTGGCTCGCCGCCCTGGGACGTGACGTTCAACATCGCCTCGTCGTTCGTCAGCAACAGCTCGTGGCAGTTCTACGGCGGCGAGACGACGCTCTCGAACTTCTCGCAGATGGCCGGGATCACGGTGCACAGCTTCCTCAGCGGGTGCGTGGGGCTGGCCGCGGGGATCGCGATCGTACGCGGCTTCGCCAGCCACTCCGGCAAGCAGCTCGGCAACTTCTGGGTTGACCTGATCCGTGGGCTGCTGTACGTGCTCCTGCCGCTGGCGATCGCGGCCTCGCTGTTCCTCGTAGCGGAGGGGTCGATCCAGACGCTTGCCGCCAACGTCCACATCTCCACGCTCACGGGAGGCCAGCAGACGCTCGCGCTCGGACCCGTGGCGTCGGAGAAGGCGATCAACGTGCTGAGCTCCGACGGCGGAGGCTTCTTCGCTGTCAACTCGGCGATGCCGTTCGAGGACCCCACGGGATTGACCAACTTCATCGAGGCCCTGATGATGCTCGTGATACCCGCGGCGCTAACGGCGACGTACGGCAGGATGGTCGGCGACCGCCGCCAGGGGTGGGCGCTGTATGGCGTGATGGCCGTGATGCTCGCCGGCGCGGCCGCCGTCGCCTACCCGGCCGAGAGCGGGCCCTCGCCTGCGATGCGGGCGGCGGGCGTTCACGGCGTGAACATGGAGGGCAAGGAGCAGCGACTGCAGGCGCCCGGCTCGACGCTGACGGCTGTTGCGGGCACCACGTCGAGCGGTGGCACGACCAGCGCGGCGCTCGACTCGTTCAGCGGCCTCGGGGGTTCGATCCCGATGGCCGACATCATGACCGGCGAGGTGATCTTCGGCGGCGTCGGCTCGGGCTTGTTCGGGATGCTGCTGATGGTCCTGCTGGCGGTATTCATCGCCGGGCTGATGGTCGGGCGCACGCCCGAGTACCTGGGCAAGAAAATCGAGGCGGACGAGATCAAGCTGGTCACGATCGGCGTGATCCTGGTGCCGTTGATCGTGCTGTTCATGACCGCATGGGCGATCAGCACGCGTTACGGGCTGCGCTCGATCTCCAACCCGGGGCCCCAGGGCTTCTCGGAAACCCTCTACGCGTACACCTCGCAAGCGAACAACAACGGCTCGGCGTTCGCAGGCTACGTCGGCTTCGTCCAGCCGCATGCGCCCGGAAACGTAGGCGCCAGCGGGATCACGTTCGCCGACCTGGCGGGAGGGGGCGCGATGCTGCTGGGGCGCTTCGTGCCGATGCTGATCGCGCTCGCGGTGGCCGGGTCGCTGTCCGGAAAGCGCACGATCGTCTCGGGCGCCGGAACGATGCGCACCGACACCTTCGCGTTCGCCGGCCTGCTGATCGCGACGATCTCGATCGTCGCGCTGCTGACCTTCGTGCCCGCGCTGATGCTCGGACCGCTCGTGCAGGCGCTGACCCCGAGGCTCTTCTGATGCTCCGCGAGCTGCGCTCTGCGCTCGTAGCGGTCCTGGTCCTGACGGTGCTGCTCGGGCTGGCCTATCCGCTGGCGATCACCGGTGTTGCCCAGCTGCTCTGGTCCGGCGAGGCAAACGGCAGCAGGGTGCTCGAGCACGGAAGAACCGTCGGCTCTTCTCTGATCGGGCAGGACTTTGCCGCCGATTCGGCCTACTTCCAGAGCCGGCCGTCCGTCAGCGCTTATGACCCCGCAGAGACGGCGGCGTCGAACCTCGGGCCCAACTCGGCGCTGCTGGCGAGCGAGATCCGCACACGCGCCGCGCAGTTCCTGCGCCGCGAGCGCCCGTATGACCGCGGCTTGACCCTCGCGGCGATTCCGGCCGATGCCGTCACGGCGTCGGGATCGGGGGTCGATCCCGACATCTCGCTGGCGAACGCGCGCATCCAGGCGCACCGCGTCGCTGCGCTCAGGCACCTGCGGCTGGCGGCCGTGCTGCGCCTCGTGGCAGGGAGCACGCACAGCTCCGCCGGCGGACTGTTCGGTCCCGAAGCAGTAAACGTCCTGAACCTGAACATGGCCCTCGACGCGTTGCGGTCGCGATGATCCGCGGGTCCCGCCAGCGCTTGTTGCGGAGCGAGATCCTGCTGCCCGCGATGCGCTCCGCCGCCGGCAAGCTGCGCCCGTCGCTGATGATCCACAACCCCGTGATGTTCACCGTCGAGGTCGGCGCCGCGCTCAGCACGCTCCTGCTGCTAGCGCAATTGGCTCCCGTTCACGTCGGTGGAACGGCGGGCGACCCGCGCTGGTTCACGGCGGCGATTGCCGGGTGGCTGTGGCTGACCGCGTACTTCGGCAATCTCGCCGAGGCGGTCGCCGAGGGGCGCGGCCGCGCGCAGGCAGACGCGTTGCGGGGGATGCGAACGGACACCCCGGCTCGCCTGCGCGACGGGACGACCAAGCGCTCCTCCGAGCTGGCGCCCGGCGACGTCGTCGAGGTCGCCGCGGGCGAGCTCATCCCCGGCGACGGGACGATCATCGAGGGGATCGCCTCGATCGACGAGTCAGCCGTCACGGGCGAGTCGGCCCCGGTCGTGAGGGCGGCCGGCGGAGACCGCTCAGCGGTGACCGGAGGCACGCGGGTGCTCTCGGATCGAATCGTCGTCGAGATCACCCAGCACCCGGGTCAGAGCTTCCTGGACCGGATGATCGCGCTCGTGGAGGGCGCGCAGCGCCGCAAGACCCCCAACGAGATCGCGCTCGGGATCCTGCTCGCGGGCCTGACGCTGATCTTCCTGTCGGTCGTGATTACGCTCGGGCCGTTCGCGCACTACGCGCGCACGCCGATCTCCGTCGCCACTCTGATCGCGTTGCTCGTCGCGCTAGCGCCGACCACTATCGGCGCCCTGCTGTCGGCGATCGGGATCGCCGGAATGGATCGGCTCGTGGCACGCAACGTGCTTGCGCTCTCGGGGCGGGCGGTAGAGGCCGCCGGCGACGTCAACCTGCTGATGCTCGACAAGACGGGGACGATCACGTTGGGCAACCGCCAGGCGACCGCGTTCGTGCCGATGCCGGGCATCGAGGAGCGCGAGCTCGCCGATGCCGCGCAGGCCGCCTCGCTCGCGGACGACACGCCCGAGGGCCGCTCGATCGTGATCCTGGCCAAGCATTACGGCCTGCGCGAGCGCGACCTCGCGTCGGCGGGCGCGCGCTTTCTTCCGTTCAGCGCGCAGACACGGATGAGCGGGATCGACCTCGATGGCCACGAGCTGCGCAAGGGCGCCGGCACTGCGATCATCGAGCACGTCGAACACCGGTCCGGCAACGTGCCCCCCGAGCTCGAACGCGAGCTGGGGCGAATCGCGAGCGAGGGCGGCACGCCGCTTGCCGTCTCGCGAGACGAGCAGGTGCTCGGCGTGATCGACCTCCGCGACATCCTCAAGGAGGGAATCCAAACGCGTTTCGACGAGCTGCGGCGGATGGGCGTAAAGACCGTGATGGTCACCGGCGACAACCCGCGAACGGCCGGAGCGATCGCGCACGAGGCGGGCGTGGACGACTTCCTCGCTGAGGCGACGCCGGAGCGAAAGCTCGCGCTCATCCGCGACGAGCAGGGTCACGGACGGATCGTCGCCATGACCGGCGACGGCACCAATGACGCGCCCGCGCTGGCGCAGGCTGACGTCGGGGTGGCGATGAACACCGGCACCCAGGCCGCGCGCGAGGCCGGCAACATGGTCGACCTCGACTCCGATCCGACGAAGCTGATCGAGATCGTCGAGGTCGGCAAGCAGCTCTTGATCACCCGCGGCGCGCTCACGACCTTCTCGATCGCCAACGACGTCGCGAAGTACTTCGCGATCCTGCCCGCGGTGTTCGTCGCGACCTATGCGGTCGCCGGCAGCGCCAGCGGTCCCCTCTCGCGACTCAACGTGATGTCGCTCGGCTCCCCCCACTCCGCCATCCTGTCGGCCATCATCTACAACGCTCTGATCATTCCCACGCTCGTGCCGCTCGCGCTGCGCGGCGTGCGCTACCGGCCACTAGGTGCCTCCGCGCTGCTGTACCGCAACCTCGCGATCTACGGAGTCGGCGGGCTGATCGCTCCGTTCATCGGGATCAAGCTGATCGACCTGTTTCTCCACGGCGTGTTGGGCGCCTGAGCACCAGGTATGCCGCGCGGTCAGCACAAGGTGTTCCTGGGGATGGCCGTCGGGGTCGGCAAGACCTGCCGCATGTTGCAGGAGGGCCACTCGGCCGCCGCCGAGGGCAGGGACGTGACGGTCGGCCTGCTCGAGACACACGGCCGGCCGGAGACGGCCGCGATCGCCCGAGGGCTCGAGCTCATCCCCCGCCGAAGCGTCCCCTTCCAGGGCACGGTGATCGATGAGATGAACCTGCCCGGGATCCTCCGCCGTGAGCCCGAGATCTGCCTGATCGACGAGATCGCGCACTCCAACGCGCCCGGGGTCGAGCACGACAAGCGCTACGAAGACGTGGCGGACATCCTCGCCGCCGGGATCACCGTGTTCTCCACCGTGAACGTGCAGCATCTGCAGAGCGTCAGCGAGCGGATCGCCGAGAAGACGGGCATCGTCATCTCCGAGACGATGCCCGACCGAGTGATCGACGAGGCCGACGAGGTCGTCGTCGTGGACCTGACGCCCGAGGCGCTCAAGGCCCGCATCCTCGAGGGCAAGGTCTTTCCGGCTGGCAGCGTCCCCGTGGCGCTCGAGCGGTTCTTCACCAAGGAGAACCTCGACGTGCTTCGCGAGATCGCGTTGCTGCAGGTCGTCGAAGAGGTCGAGGCCCACAGGCTGACCGCCGAGATGCTGGGCCACGAAGAGCGTCTGATCAGCAACGTCGCGGCCGAGCGCGATCACCGCTTCCTCGCACTGGTCAAGCCCGACCCCAGCGCGAACCGCATAATCCGGCGCGCCTGGGAGATGAGCGAGCGCCTCGGAGGCAAGCTCGACGTGCTCTGGGTTGCGACCGAGCGGGACGATGACCCGGAGACGAACAGGCGTTTGGACGACCTGCGCCGCCTCGCAGCGGTATTTGGCACGCAGCTGGTCGTCGAGCACGACCGCGACGTGGCGCGAACGGTCAAGCGCGTTGCAGATCGCCGCGCGACGACTCACGTCGTGATGGGCGTGCCGCACCTGCGAGAACGGTTCGGACGATCGCGACGATCGCTGGTCGATGAGATCGTCGCAAGCGCCCCAACCCTGAACTTCGCCCTCGTGGGAGACGCACAACCGACCTCGAGCGACGCTCGCGCAGGCTAGCTCGCGGACGATCCCCCAGTCGCCCGTGTCGAGAACGCAGCCACTCGACAATAGGAAAGCCCCGCGTCTGCGGGGCTTTCCCTTAGCAGGCCGATAAGCCGGAGACTATTCATGAGGGTGACATCGGGGGAACGGGGCCTGCCCGAAAGGACATTTCATGCTGAGCGCCCTCGCCGATTTCGTGATCTTCTGCCGCGTGGAGCGGCGCCTGTCGGGGCCGACCTGCAAGGCGTATGAGCGTGACGTGCGCGCATGCCTTCAGCACCTGCGCGCCGCGGGCATCAGCGCCCTGAGCGATGTTCGCACGCCCGGTCTGCGGCGCTTCCTGGCCGCAGAGGCCGTCCACCGACCAGCACCATCCAGCCAGGCGCGTAGGGTGGCGGCCCTGCGCTGCTTCTTTCGCTTGTGCGTGGAGAGCTGGCACATCGAGCCGCTGTTCGGACACACGAAGTTCAACCGCCGTATCGATCGCTTTCAGCGCCGAGGAAGATCTGCCGTGCAACCCGAGTGGCGGCTTATCACCGCGACTCACAATCTGTTGAAGCTGCACAGCCACCAGATAGCGGCCGCTGGGGCCTGAGAGAGCCCGGAAGGCCACATCGAGCCGACCAGCGACTCACTCCCCCGGGCCCACCCCCGCACACCGAGAGCGCGAAATGCACCACAACCGACCCGCGCTGGCGAACGCCGGAAACGTTTGCGAAACAGCCTCCCGCCGAAGCAGTCGTCACCGAACGCCGGCACCTGGCCCCCTACTTGGACAGCCCAGTCGCCCGCAACGCCTCGGCGTTCGTGGCGCCGGGACACCAGACCCGCAGCGGCCCATGCGGTGAAGCTGCAGTCAGGACGCGACTGGCGCGCAACTGGCGCACACCCACAGGCGGTTTCGTCACATTGCCCTTACGCGTCCTCTTACTCGGGCTGGAGCACGAACAGCTCTACGGCGAGGTCTGGGTCTTGAGTGTTGGCACTCAAGAACGCCTTGACTTTGCGCCCGGTCAACTCCTCGATCGTGTCGATGAATAGCACCTTCATGCTGTCTTGCCAGTGCTGCCTCGCTTGCCGGACCTCGTACCATTTGCCCGCCTCGAACATCGTCTGCTCGCCCGGGGTGTATCCGCCAGTCAACACCACCACCACCAGCTCGGGCTGCACGTAGGAACGGCTGCCGAGCGGCCCCCTACCGTAGTGCTCCTTGTAGAGACGACTGAACTCGTTGGAGATCTTCTGGCTTAGAGCGCCATCGCCCCCCTCGGAGAACGCGCCCAGCGATGCGCTCTCTTCAGGCTCGGGGTTATGGCCCTCCATACGGTCCTTCTATCACAGGAGCTCCGGGCAGAGGCGCCGAGCAGCTCGGCGTGCGCAGCGGCGTGAGTCTCGGTGAGGCCCCGCGGTCGAGGACGGTGACTATCTCGGCGTGCCTGTCGTGGAGTCCGCGAGGCTCTGCGCCCACGCGGCTGGGGACTCGAACCCCGACCCCCAGGCTGGGAAAAATCGCTCGTAAAGTGCGGATCTCAGC
>Ga0209040_10000927_pt1 | contig 22898 bp, 26 predicted proteins | sample BogFormECP12_OM3_FD_188240 | JGI IMG/M metagenome (GOLD analysis project Ga0209040, IMG submission 188240) | Bog forest soil microbial communities from Calvert Island, British Columbia, Canada - ECP12_OM3 (SPAdes) (version 2) | ecosystem: Environmental > Aquatic > Freshwater > Wetlands > Bog ... | reverse complement strand
ATTCCCTGGCTCAGGACAAACACGCGAGTGCACAGGGAAGTAAGACCGACAAGCTGACGAAGCCGAACAACTTTGGCGATTGGCTGTACGCGGATGGTGTATGGCGGTCCGACAATCTCAACGAAAAACCGGACAAGCTCGACTCTGTTGCGCATTTGGAGTGCTATAAGAGCGGCGGACAACGACTTGTTGGCGCCGACGCTTACTGCATGGAAGCTACGGCGATGATCACCGGCAATCTCCCTAGCGTTGACGTGAGGTACTACGGCGTTGTCAGTTGGGACGCGGATAGAGTGATCGCATCAGACTCCCCGACAGCCCCTTTTCCGATTTGCCTCTGGACGCAAATTACGATCAACCTGCACGACCATTCAATCATGGCGACGGACACTCGCAAGCTGGGCAAGGGCCATGAAGGGCTCAACAACGTCTGTGAAAAAATTCCATTGGCGCAGACATATCACCTACTAGACGAGGCGGGTGAGCTCACCAGAAGGAGCATGGAGACATCCCGTAGTAAGGAGAAAAACAAATGAGCCCGATCCGCAAGGCCACCACCCATATCAGCCAGAACGAGGTGCTGATTTTCGAGAGATCGTCGGCAGGCAAGAAGGCGTACAAGCTGCCCCCGCTTGATGTGCCCGATGTCGATCCAGGGAAGCTGCTGGGCGACCAGGCGCGCGAAGATCTCGGCTACATGCCCGAGGTGAGTGAGATCGAGATCATCCGCCACTACACTCGCCTTTCCACATGGAACTACGCCGTGGACCACGGCATGTATCCGCTGGGTTCGTGCACCATGAAGTACAACGCGCGTGTGAATGAGTATGTCGCGCGGCTGATGGGCCTCGCTGAGGCGCACCCGTATCAGCCGGAGCGCATTTCGCAGGGCGCGCTGCTCATCCAGCAGATGCTGCGCGTGCAGCTCATGGAAATCACCGGCATGGATGCGATCACCTTGCAGCCTGCAGCGGGCGCGCACGGCGAACTCACGGGTATCCTGCTGACACGTGCGTACCTGGAAACGAAGGGAAATCCGCGCAAGAAGATCCTCATTCCCGACTCCGCGCACGGAACCAACCCTGCGACCGCAGCGACAGCAGGCTACACGGTCGAGAACTTGAAATCGAATGCCGCCGGCATGGTGGACATGGCGTCGCTGGAAGCGCAGGTGAACGAAGATGTTGCCGCGCTGATGCTGACTAATCCCAACACGCTGGGAGTCTTTGAGCAGGAGATCCACAAGATTGCCGATATCCTGCACGCCAAGGGCGCGTTGCTTTATATGGACGGCGCCAACATGAACGCGCTGGTCGGCAAGGTGCGTCCCGGAGACTTCGGCGTCGATGTGATGCACCTGAACCTGCACAAGACATTCTCGACGCCGCACGGTGGAGGTGGGCCCGGTTCGGGTCCGGTCGCCTGCAAGAAGATTCTTGAACCCTTTCTCCCCGTACCGGCGCTGGTGACCAAGCCCGACGGCTCGCTAGGCTTCGACTACAACCGGCCCAAGTCCATCGGACGGGTGCGCATGTTTTATGGCAACTTCGGGATGCATGTGCGCGCACTGGCGTACATCATGGCCAACGGGCCGGATGGCCTGCGGCAGACCACTGAAGATGCTGTCCTGAACGCGAACTACATCCGCAAAGGGATGGAGGACAGCTACGACCTCCCGTACAAAACGCCGACCATGCACGAGGTAGTCTTCAGCGATCGTCGGCAGACGCCCAAGGGCATCAAGACCGGTGACATCGCCAAGCGGCTGATTGACTACGGCTTCCATCCCTACACGGTGAGCTTCCCGCTGGTGGTGGCAGGCGCGCTGATGATCGAGCCCACGGAGAGCGAGTCGAAGGCGTCCCTCGACATGTTCATCGAGGCAATGAAGGACATCGCCCAGGAGGTCGAGGAGCACCCGGAGATTGTCCTGGAAGCGCCGCACAACACCCGCGTCTCACGCCTGGACGAGACCATGGCGGCGCGCAAACCGATTCTGCGCTGGAAGCCGCAGAGCGAGGCCGCAAGGAAATAATCACAGCTGAAGCGAAGAGCGCTTGAAAGCGTTTCTCTATGCCTAGCGTCTGTGCGGTTTGATATGAAACGAAAAGGCGGGCTCTTGGCCCGCCTTGTTCCTTGAGATGGAATCCTGGCTACTTCGCCGCGACTGCCTTGACCCGGGCGCTGAGGCGCGCCTTGTAGCGGCTGGCGGTTTTCTTGTGCAGAACGCCCTTCTGGACGCCCTTGTCCACGACAGAAACCGTCGCCCGATAGGCCGTCTGGGCGGCTTCCTTTTCGCCCTTTGCGATGGCCTCGCGCAGAGAACGCAGCGCGCTGCGCAGGCGCGACGTGTTGGCGCGGTTGCGCGCAGTCTTCTTCTCGGTCTGGCGCGCACGCTTGAGCGCCGAAAAATGGTCTGCCATACTTTGCTGTAATCCTTCTGTGAGAAATCTCGATGTTAGCGGAATACTTAATTCTACCGGATGACGCGCTGCTCGGGCAAATCGGCGCCGTTAATCGGCGCCATTAATCAGTCGGCTCGGGTCCAGCGGTCCCCCCAGAGGGCTTCCCTTGCTTTTAAGCCGCCGAGGGAACGAGCTCCCACGCCCGCTAAACTCGAGCCCCTCAGGGCTTAAAGCCCAGAATCAAGATGGGCGATCGGCGCGGCAGCCGCGCCCCTCAAAGAGGACAACAAAGTTAAAAGCTCTAGACATCTCTTAGCTGTTCCTCGGTCATCCCGAAATAGTGCCCCATTTCGTGGATGACCGTCCGCCGGATTTGTTCTCGCACTTCGGCTTCGTTGGAGCAGATCGCCTCAATGTTCTTTTGGTAAAGCACTACGTAATCAGGCCCTGTGGGCAGGTGGTGGACACTCTTCTGGGTCATCGGTACGCCGTGGAACAGCCCTAGAATTAACCGCCTTGGCTGGCCGGGCTCTGGTGATGGCTCGTCTGGAGGTACGTCCTCTACCAGAACGGCAACATTACGGATGCGACGACGAAACTGTTTAGGCAGGGAGTCCAGCGCCTCTGCGACTACCTTGGTGAAATCCCCGCGCTTCATGCTCCACATACTGATGCCCCAAAGCCGGTGCGTTATCTGACTACGAAAGATCCTTGGTCTCAAGATCCTCGGGCTCGATCTCCTCGGGCATTTTGAGCGGCGTGCCGCAAATCCGGCAGATCACCGCTGAGCAATCGCCACAGGTGAGCGGGTCTCTTACTTTGTGCGCGCAGCTAGGGCAATAGAGCGATGAGTCCGAATCTTCAAGCTCAGCCTTCAGCCCTCGGCTGTCCAATTCTTTACGCAGGGCTGCCTGCGCAGAGTCGACGAGACTGGCAGAATCGCGGGCAAGCTCAAGCAGTTCTTCATCAGTCATGGATGAGTAGGTCCCTGCGTAGTCGAAACCGTTTTGTGCCATCGGTGCCCCCTTTTACGACGTCAGAGGCCGCAAGTCTACTTCATTTTCGTCAATAAGCGCCTAATTACGCTGTGGAAAGACCCCAGAAAACGGACCCTGATGCGCTCTCACTGGCTGGCAGAGTCGGCGCATCGGATCAGACCCACGACCTGGAAATCGGGTCGCGTTATGGCAACAATTATTCTTCCCCAAAGACTTCTGCGGTGAAGCCCTGCAACTGCGCACCGTGTTGCCAGGCATCGGGAGGCAAGCCAGCCTTGAGGCAAGTCTGGGCGAGGAATGTTTCGCGGTCCCAGTCCCACTCCGGCGCCACCTGCGGCAGCAGCAATCCCCGGTGGTTTCCCTGGGAAACCACAAGGCCGTGCCTGCCGACCACGACTTCGTCGGGCCGAATTGGCTGCAGCGGCGAGAGGACGCTGATCTCCACCTTCAGGTGTGGGGCCTCGGACAACGCCACGGGTTCAAAGCGGGGATCCTCGAACGCGGCCGCCCGGGCGGTATCGGCGACAGTTTTGTACAGCGAGTCAGTGGGGAGAACATAGCCGATGCATCCCCGGAGTTTTCCCTCAAGATGCAAGGTCGTAAACGCTCCGCGCGGTTCGGCGAGATGGGCACTGGGAGGAGTCAGGTCGAGATCGCGATTCTCCAGCGCACTTTGAATGGAGTCCCGAGCGAGCCTGAGCAACAATTGGCGCTCGGCCTGGGAATACTCGCAAGTTTCCGGCGAAACCAGCGTGCGCGATGACTCAGACTGCGGGGACATCGTTGCGCTTCCTCCGGCGAGTGAGCACAAAGGAACGCCGCTTGCGGCGCTTTACAGCGTGACGGTCGATCTTCCGCCAGAACGCAACAAAATAATCGATGGCAGAGAGCAGCGACAGCGCCACCATCACCCAGATCGAGGCCAGAGCAATCGGGTGCACCGGCAGATTGAGGAAGTACCACGGCAGATGCGTCCAGTGGTGATCGATGATGGCCGCCACCACCGAGACGATCTGCACCAGCATCTTGCTTTTGCCCAGCTCGCTGGCCTGAATGGTGAAGCCTTCCGACGCGGCAATGGATCGCAGCCCGCTGACCAGGAATTCGCGGCCGACGATGATCACCGCCATCCAGGCAGGAACTGTGCGCGGATTGAACTGCACCAGAGTAATGAAAGCGGCCGCAATCAGCAGCTTGTCCGCCACCGGATCGAGCAGCATGCCCATGGTGGTTACTTGCGCACGTTTGCGCGCGAGGTAACCATCAATGGCGTCGGTAAGCGAAGCCGCAATGAAAACGAATGAGGCCAGCAATTCACGGTCACCATTCGCGGAGTTGAAGCGGCTGCTGGAAAGGATCCAGATCAGCACCGGAATGCTGAAAATGCGGGTGAGCGTGATGTAGGTAGGAAGGTTCACAAAACAGAGTGGCCCACCACGGCGCCGGCCGCTGTAATAGCCGATTATCCACTACTGGTTCGACGGAAAGCAATCGCTGAAATGTGGCCGGGGAAACCTATTCGTCGTGGTGAACAGCGATCTCATCGAGCATGATCGGGGCTTCGTATTGCTCCCAGTAGCTATAGCCCACCGGAATTCCCTTAATCCAGTCGAGCACGTTCATCCAGATTCGGAGGGCAGAGCGGAACCGGTTGCGGAACGCGGCGATGGGATGCATCAGGATAGCGGCAGCGACATACACAACGATGACCGGAGAAGCCAACGCTACCGCAAGCATGCGGAGATACAAGTAAAGGCGTATGATGACCTGCACGGAGGGAAGTCCACCACCACACCGCTTGTCCGATATTATGCCCCAACTCGCTGTGGGTTGTGGTGCTGTCATGGAAAATTATTTTGTCCCAAAACGGGAACGGCCCCCCGAATGGGAGCCGTTCTTGAACAAATCTGACCGGGCCTGAAAATCAAGCGTAAATTCCGCGTTGCCGGATCGTGTAGGCCACACGGTCGATGGCCAGCATGTAGGCGGCGATGCGGTTGTTCACGTGGTGTGTGCCGGCATAGCGCACCACGTCCTCGAACGACGACACCATGATGTCCCCCAGTCGCTCGTTGACCTCCGATTCCTTCCAGAAGTAGCCCTGGCGGTCCTGCACCCACTCGAAGTAGGACGCGGTCACGCCGCCGGCATTGGCCAGAATGTCAGGCATGACGAATACATGTTTATCAGCGAGGATGTCGTCGGCCGCGGCTGTTGTGGGGCCGTTCGCACCCTCGACCAGGATCCTGGCCTTGACCTGGTCGGCATTTTCGGAAGTAATAACGTTCTCGGTGGCGGCCGGGACCAGGATTTCGCAATCAGCGACCAGCAGATCGTCGGTGCTGGCGCGCTCGGCGCCCTTGAAACCATGGATGTGGCCTTCCTTTTGCCGGTAGTCCCAGAGGGCCTGGATGTCGATGCCTTTGGGGTTGTATAGGCCGCCGTCCCACTCGCCGATGCCCACCACCTTGTAGCCGGCCTGGTGCATGAGCAGCGCCGCGTTGGACCCGACATTGCCAAATCCCTGAATGATGACGCGGGTACTCTCGCGAGCCATCTTGAGGTGCTTGATGGACTCGTCGCAGATGATCATCACTCCGCGGCCTGTGGCTTCGCGGCGGCCACGCGAGCCGCCCATGTTCACCGGCTTGCCGGTGACCACGGCCGTCACCGTCTGCCGCATGTGCATGGAATAGGTGTCCATCATCCACGCCATGGTTTGCTCGTTGGTGTTGACGTCGGGCGCGGGTACGTCTTTTTCCGGTCCTATGAACTCGATCAGCTCGGAGGTATAGCGGCGGGTCATGCGTTCCAGTTCGCCCCTCGACATCTGCTTGGGATCGCAAATGATGCCGCCTTTGGCGCCGCCAAAGGGGATGTTCACCACTGCACACTTCCAGGTCATCCAGCTTGCCAACGCACGAACCTCGTCGAGGGTGACATCGGGCGAATAACGCACTCCGCCCTTGGCGGGTCCGCGGGCAATCGAGTGCTGCACACGGTAACCGGTAAACACTTCCAGTTGCCCGCTGTCCATCATGACGGGGATGTGAACGGTGATTTCGCGGTTCGGCTGACGAAGAACGCGCCACAGGCCTTCATCAAGCTTCAGCCTTTCGGCCGCCAGGTTGAAGCGGGCAGCTTGTTGTTCCCAAGGATTTTTTTCCTGTTCGATTGAGTGTGATGTAGTAGCCATAAGCTCTCCGAATGATCGCGGGCGTCTTGCAGCACGATTCGGTGGACGCCTCGTCAGCGCGCGTCCAGCATCGGGCGGGCAAACGCTGCAAGTATATGCAGCGGATGTGCGGCGCGCAAGTAAACCTATGCGACCCTGCAGAGTCAAGTGGTGGCTCGTCCACATTTTATTGCCCGTCTTCACCGGTAAGCAGTTCATGCCACCTCGGTGCTGAAAATCCACCCGCGAAACTGCAAAGCTTCCATTGTGAACTATCGGCTTCGGTGATATCGTCGTAAGCGCTCCATTTCATTGCAGTCTGCAACTCATGTTGTCTTCTCTCCAGCGCATTTTCCTGCCAGCTTTGCTTGTCCTCGCGGTGCACGGCGTTACAGTGGCCCAGCAAACCTTAGGCGAACTCTACGCAACTGACGCCAGTGTGAAAGGATCGGTGATTTTGGCAGGTTCGGGAACCAGCGTGCTGAGCGGCTCTTCTATTCAGGCTGGCGCGCAAGCGGCCACCCTGAAGCTGGAGCGCGGCGGGAACCTGCTGGTTTGCCCCGGAACGAAGCTCTCGGTTACCGCCTCGCAGAGTGGACGCGAGCTGCTGTTCAGCTTGAACAGTGGCAGTCTGGAGATGAACTATCCGCTCGGAGCCTCGGCCGATTCGCTGCTGACGCCCGATTTGCGCCTGCTGATGCCTGGTCCCGGGACTGTGCATGTCGCGGTTCACGTAACGCCGCAAGGTGACACGTGCGTGCAGTCGCTCCCGTGGAACGCCGCCGCCATCGTCGTCTCCGAGACCATGGGCGATGCGACGTATCAGGTGAAGCCCGATGAAGCCGTACTGTTCAAAGGCGGCCATCTCAGCGAGGCAGTGCACTCGAAACAGAATTGCGGATGTCCTGTGTCCCCGCCGGCACAATTGGCGAAGGCGATATCGCCGCCGCCCGCAGAATCCAAACCGGCGCAACCGGCTGCTCAGCCTGCCAAGCCTCTGCCGACGCCTTCTCCTCAGGAACACGTTGCCGTGGAAGCGCCATTCGTTTTCCGCGCGAACGATCCAGCTCCCGACTTGACGCCGATGATCGCTACGCTGAAGCTGGAGAACAACAAGGTCGTGCAGCTCGATCCAGTGGTACTGCCACCTCCTGGGAACAAGAGCAAGGAGCAGCCCACGACGGCTGCCACCACCAAGCAGCAGAAGCACGGTTTTTTCAGCCGGATCGGAGCGTTCTTCGCTACTATATTTCACTGAGGCCAAGCACTCAGCAATCAGCGTTTAGAATTCAGCCAAACCCAATGCGAAGTTTGCCAGCCTCGCAACTTGGGCTGAGTGCTGAGTGCTGGTTCCGGCTTCTGCTACACTTACTTTTCCCTATGACACAGCAGCCGCACTCCCGTTTATTTCTCTGGGTTTTGCTGGGCGGCGGAGCCTTCTTCCTCTTCCTGGTAGCTATCTTTGCGCTGGTGTACTTTACCGTCCGCTCGCAGCAGAAGGACACGTTCAGCGGCTTCGGCGACAAGATTGCCATCGTGGATCTGGAAGGCGTGATCATGACGCCGAAGGATGTGGTCGAGCAGCTCAGGAAGTATGGGGATGATGGCTCCATCAAGGCGATCGTCCTGCATGTGAACTCGCCGGGAGGCGGCGCTGCGGCCTCGGAGGAGATCTATCGCGAGGTACTGCGCATCCGCGACCAGAAGAAGAAGCGCATCGTGGCCTCCATCGAAACGGTCGGCGCGAGCGGCGCGTACTACGTTTCGTCGGCGACCAACAAGATCTTTGCTGACGACGCCAGCATTGTGGGCTCCATCGGCGTGATCGCCCAATGGGTCAACTATGAAGAGCTTATGAAGTGGGCCAAGCTCAAGGACATCACCGTCAAGGCAGGCGAGTTCAAGGACGTTGGTTCGCCCACCCGCGAGATGACGCCCGCCGAGCGCGCCTACCTGCAGGGGCTGATTGACAACATGCACGTGCAGTTCATTCACAGCGTGGCCAGCGGACGCCACATGAAGGACGAGGATGTGCGCGCCCTGGCCAACGGCAAGGTGTGGACCGGCGAGCAGGCGGTTCCGCTGAAGCTGGTGGACCAGATCGGGGACTTCCGCGCCGCGGTCGAGGACACGGCAAAGTCTGTGGGAATCAAAGGCGAGCCGACATTGGTGCGTCCCGAAAAAGAGCGCAAAACTGTGCTTGACTTGCTTTTCGGCGATGTTTCCGAATACCTTCCCAGTCGCGCCAAGCTGATGGAGAGCAATGTTGGGTTCTACTACCTGTGGAAGTAACACAAGGTAATGTGCCGGGTGCGGGCAAGTAACTTCGTGCAACTGGGCATGAAGCTCGGAAGTCCAACGAAAACTTAGGCTTGCCAAACCTTGCGGTAATTTGAGAGTATCCGGTTATGCGTGTGCCAAAGCCGTTCATTAGCTGAAGGGGCGTGGGAAAGATGACCAAAGCAGACTTGATCGATGAAGTTTCCCGGCTGGCGGAACTCACTCGGAAGGACAGCGAAGTCATTGTGGAAACCATCTTCGAAAGCGTGGTGCGCTCGCTGCGCGTCGGCGACAAGATCGAGATCCGCGGCTTCGGCAGTTTCCGTACCCGCCAGCGCAAACCCCGCGTTGGGCGCAATCCCAAGACCGGCGACCGCGTCGAAGTTCCCGCCAAGAAAATTCCGTTCTTCAAGCCCAGCAAAGAGCTGAAAGACATGGTCAACAACTATGTTCCACAGCCGCAGGCCGCTTCCGGAAGCGGCGAGCCACACGAGTAGTTCCCAACCACTCGAAACAAGGCCCAGCCCGCGACGCCGGCTTTTATTTCTTGACTTACTACAGAGCTTGGTAGTGATCTACTTCGGCCTGATTCCGATCACCGCCATCATCCGCCCGGTCTGCCCGAACTCCGAGCGATACGAGAAGAAGCGCTCCCTGTCGCACGCAGTACATCCCTCGATAACGCTGATATGTTCCTCGCGAATTCCGGCGTCCTGCAACTGGCGCTTGTTGGCTGCGACCAGATCGAGGTGGATTTCGGGACCGAGCTCGCCGTGGCCGGGAGCTCGCTGGTTTAGGAACAGCAGCGGATAGCGCACGTGAATCGCGTTGGCATCAAAAACCTCTTCGAAGAGTTCGTCAGCGTAGGAGAACTGTGACGCGAACTCTGCGCGCACCTCGGCCCCAACCTGATAACAGCATTGCCGAATAGACGGCCCAATGACAGCGCGGAGGTCGCGTGGCGTACTGCCGAATTGCCGTCGCATTTCGCCGATGCCCTTCTCGACAACACGAGTGACGGTCCCGCGCCAGCCCGCGTGGAATGCGCCGACCGCGCGGCATTTCACGTCCACGACCAGTACCGGAACGCAATCGGCGATCTTGATGGCCAGCAACAAGCCGGGCGTGGCGGTAATGAGCCCGTCCCCTGGCAGTGACTCACCCAGCGCCACATTCACCCGGCGCACGACAGAAGAGTGGATCTGCTTGAGCTGCACCAGCGGCCAAGCACGGCCGTCGTCACTGGTTGCTCCGACAGCTCCCAGAAACAGCGCACGATTGCGTTCGAGGTTCTCTTTTGTGTCGTGCTGGGTCAGGCCGAGGTTAAGGGTGTTGCCTCCGTAGCATGTAGAAACGCCACCCTGCCGCGTGCTGAATCCGTGGACTAGCCACGGTAATTGCGCCAGGCTTTGTGCGTGCAGAATCTGAATCGCCTTGCTCGCTTTGGCTAGTGAGCGACGTGTCGGGGAGGGCTTGGTCCCGGTTCGGGGATAATGCTTGGAAGCTGGCGGCACAGCTCCATTCTAGAGCAGATTCGTAACTGGGACTGGGCGAGATCAGGACATCAGCGGGTTATGGCATCGCATAGAATCTCCCGTTTCAGCAACCTCTACAGTCGGTACGGCGGCTCCGGAATACAATCGCTTCGGCGATGCTCCTCTGCTACATCACCGATCGCAAAGGGTTCCCTGGAACAGATTCGCAGCAGCGCGGCGCTTTGCTCCGCAGGATCGCGGAGGTGGCCTGCGGGGAAGTCGACTACATCCAGTTGCGCGAAAAAGACCTTTCGACGCATGACATCGAACGGCTCGCTTGCGAAGCGGTGCGTACGGTTCGTGAGAATTCGGCCACTACGAAGTTGCTCATCAATGGCCGTACCGATGTCGCGATAGCTTGCTGCACCGATGGCGTTCATCTTCCTGCGGGAAACCTTGCCGCGTCCGAAGTACGTACCTTGTGGATGCAACGCAGCGACCGCAAGCCTCTGATCGGCGTGTCGGGGCACAGCACCAGCGACATTCGCGAGGCGCAAGCGCAGGGCGCCGACTTCGCCGTGCTCGCTCCCATCTTCGAGAAAGTGCAGACGAGAACGCCGGGAATCGGCATCGAAGTGCTGCGTGCAGCATGTGCGGAAGCAGGCGATCGCTTCGCGGTGTTGGCGCTGGGCGGAATCACGGTCTCGAACGCTCGTTCTTGCATCGAGGTTGGAGCCGCTGGTGTCGCGGGCATCCGCCTCTTTCAGCAAGGGGATGTGCTCGAGACCGTGCGCCGGCTTCGCGTACGGTAAGAATCCACATATGCCGCTTTATTGCGGCTGCACATACACCGGATTGTTCGGAGAGGGAGGTTCGTACTCCTGACCGTACTTGTTCTTATGGGACGTAGAGGCCGTCGTCACCTGGACGCGCATTGTGCCCACGGAATGAGACGCCGCGCTCACTTCCACGGTACGTGACAACGCTTGCAACGCAGCTGACAGAGCGTTTTCGTTCCACACGTGGAGGGTGTAACGCCCCGCCGGCACCGAGGCAATGGAGAATTCGCCCTGCTTGTCAGGAACCGCGAAGTACTGGCTGGCGAGAACGACGACCACTGCGCTCATCTCAGGGTGAATGTTGCAAAAGATAAACGAAATCCCCTCGCGATCGAAGTGGACTGTACGCGTCGTGCCAGCCTCGTAGAGTCCAAGGTCGAAGCGCTTGCCGTTGAACAGCGAGAATACATTATGGAACCAGGGATCGCGATTGGGGAAATCGACCGTTGACCCCTTGGTAATGACCAGCAGGTGGGGCTCGAACGTCTTGTTCTTCTGCTGCAGCACGGCATGCATTGGAGGGACACTAGCGGCGTTATTAGGGTCTGCACCTAATGGACTGAGCCACACGACCGTCGAGTTTGCGGGAGAAATGTGACCAGATCCCTCCAGAACCACCCTACCAGTAACGTTAGCCTCTTGCGCCCACGAGCTTGAAGTCATGCAGCACCAAAGCACGAGCATAGCCAACAGAACGGAATTTTTCGCGACGACCATGGATCGTGTCAGAAGAGTATCCCCATTGCCATGTTCAACTGTCCAGCCTCGTAGCTGCGCTTGTAGATATTGAACGTCCTCAACCGGCGGTATTCCATTGACAACACGAGGTCGGAGCGTGGCCGGTAGATTACGTTGCCGAATCCGCTTCGGTTACGAGTAATGAACGGATCGGCATAGCTCTGCGATTGTTCCCCGAAGGCGCGGATGTCCGCGGCAAACGGATTGTCCTGTCCAAACGCCACATTGAACTCCAGCTTGGGCAGCGGCTGGTACTTCAGTTGGGCCCAGCCTCCGACGGCATTCAGCGGAAGCACCGTGGTGGCAGGATCGGTGAGTGGCCCGTTATAGACGACGCTGCGGCCCAGAGCGGCGCCGAGTCCTCCGATGGCTTGTCCGCGGTAAAAGAAACCGTTCAGACTGAACCAGCGGTCGAGCGGCAGGCTCCAGTCTGCGGTCGCCGCATACCCATTCACGTTGCGGTTGTAGCCCCAGTACTCGCGGCTGTAGTAGCCTCCGATGCCGGCGGTGAAGGCGCGGCCCAGCATCGGGTGGGAGTAGGCGACCCGTGCGGCAAAGGCTGGTACGCGCGATTCTTCTCCGGCGTCGGAAGCGCGGTACCAGACGTAGTTGTAGCCATTCGGTGGTTCGCCGGTCAGAGGATCAAGCACCCCTCCTTGCAGGCTCACGTTGGAATGGTTCGAAAACTCGAAGCGGTGCTCGACCCGCAGTTGCGGAGTCCACGACCAGAGATTGCCGGAGTACGAGAGCGCAGGAACGATCAGGGACGCGAACGAAGTTGGAGCTTGAGGGGAAATGAACAAGCCGTCCTGCCCGGCAATTACGGATGTGTCCTTCCAATCCAGACGAACGGTCGCAGTGCGCAATCGCGCCAGACCTGAGTTCACGCCGTTGTAGGTGGCGGGGAATCCGCCCCCGAAATCAAAGTTGACGTTGCCGCTGGAACGCGCCCCAAAGACTTCCGGCCCGAACACCTCGAACCCAAGGATCGATTGCCGAACCGTGCCCCCCACCGAGCCCGCCGAGTCCATGGGATCGGGTCTGAGGACCCATGTGGGCACGTCCTGATTGTCGGGATATCCGCTGTTGCCGAACAGGTTGACGAGCACAATGCCGGAAAAGCGTACTCGGTACTTGGAGGCGCTCTCCACCTTGGTCTGGTATTGCTCATTCACCTTGTCGGACAGCAATTGCTCGTCTTCGGACAGATGCTGGAAACGCTGCTCCAGCTGGGCACTTCCCGCTGTAGAGCTTGCCGCTAGTTGTTCGCTCTCCACCGAGCCGGCAGTTGACTGGGCATATCTGTCCGTCCGTTGCGCCTGGAGCTCCTGGCGAAGCTGGGAGAGCTCAGCGCGGCTGGCGGTTGTCTCCTGTTGGAGTTGCAACACCATCTGCTTCAACTCCCGCACCTGGGACTGCAATTCGCTGAGAGCGTTAGTCCCGCCGGGGTTGGCGGCTGTCGGTTGTGCTGCTGGCTGGTCTTGAGCAGCGCATGAACTTCCCGCTGTGAGGGTCAAACATACAACCAGCACCGCACCGAATACCTGGGAGTATCTGAATTCCATGTCGCACCTCGGGGAACGATTTGAAGGGCCCTTCAAACCTTTCGCTTTGTGGCCAGTCGTTACATGCTGAAGTGGCGGGAGGCGTCCGCTGCCTGGCCATCTTCGACGACGGGCTTACTGGGCACCCGTGGAAGTATGATCTGCATCACGGTGCGTCCCGGCGCCGAACTCTCCAGTTGCAAGATGCCGCCGTGGTCCTGAACGATCTTTTGGGCAATCGTCAGCCCCAGGCCAGTGCCATTCTCCTTGCCGTAGCTGACGAACGGCTGGAACAGTTTGTCACAAATGGAGGCTTCCACGCCGGGGCCGTCATCAACGATACGAATTTCCAGGGTGTCCTGGTGATTGGCTACGGTCGCGGCTACGTTGCCACCGTGTCCTTGTGCCGCCTGGCAGGCATTGAGCAGCAAGTTGTAGAACACGCGCTCCATCTTCCGCACGTCGAATTGCGCGTTGTGTACGCCCGCCGATTCAATCGCAACGTTGAGCTTCTGAAATTGCGGATGGGAAAGCACCAACTCGATGGCGCGGCTGATGGTGCGCTCGATAGGCGCGTCAGCGAGGTTCAACGATTCGGCGGGCCGCGATAGCTCCAACAACGAATCGATAAGGTCAGTCAGCCGGTTGACCGCAACCCGAATTTCCAGGTAAAGCTCCTCGCGCTGCTGGGGATTAAGGTCTGCATCGGCCAGGAACTCGGCGTTCGCCAGCACAGCCGTTAGCGGGTGCCGTAGGTCGTGAGAAATGGAGCTTGCCATTCTGCCGATCGTGGCCAACCGTTCGGCGTTAAGCAGCCGCTGCTGCGCCTGGTGCAGGCTCTCACGCATCCTGCCAAACGCGTTGGTGAGCTCCGCGACTTCCCCGGAACCAGTGACGTGCAGAGGATAACGGAAGTCTCCGCTTCCCAGGGCGCGCACGCCATCCACCAGATCCTCCAGCGGACGGGTAAAAGTACGGGCGGTTAAATAAACCAGCAGGCTCCCGACAAAAACTGCCCCGAAACCGACCGCCAGCAAAAGCCGGCTCAGGTGATTCAGAAAGGCGGTCGCTTCGTCGTAGGACTTCATCACCACAATGTTGACGGCTGGCGACGCGCCCGGATCGAGCGCCAGGGAAGAAGCGATGAAGCTTTCCTTCCCGAACTTCCAATCGGTCGGGCCCTGCGGAAGCGCCTGAGCGGTGAGATGAGAACGCAGCTCATTCGTCTGCTCGGAGTTGAGCGTGCTAACCACCACGTCCTGTCCGCAAACGATGGCCACTTGGCTGGCTGCGATCTGACCCACCTCGCGCGCCACCGTGGCGTTCATTTCGTAGCCCACAGCCACCATGCCGAGCAGAGAATTGTCGGCTGGGCGTCCAAAATAGATGGGTTTCAGGACGACCTCGTAGAGATGTCCGTCAGCAAACCACCATTGCAGAGGTTCGTCGAGAGCGTTGCGATTTTGGAGCAGATGCTGGGCTAGGTCGCGCGTGATGCCAGGTTCCTTGGTATGAAACCCGACGAACTGATTTGCTGGATCGATGAGTGCGAATAGGTCGCCGCCGGACAAGCGGAACATTTCACCGGATGCGTCTTGAATTGTGGGTGCGTGCCGTGAGGTCATTAAGGCTTTCAGGCTGGGCAGGTCAGCCATCAGTTTGGCCGAGCGTGCCAGCTCAGCCTCTCGCTCTCTTTGCCCATTGCGGAAAGTTTCAACAGAGTTGGCGAGATCACTCCCCAATTCGCGCCGGACCTGGTTTTCTACCGTGCGCTGAACAATGAGAAGAGAAACCGCGGTCAGGCCAGCCGAGGTCAACAGCATGGCAATGAGGAATTTGGTCCGCAGCCGCAAACGATCCATCGCCGACCTCCCTCCCCGCACCGTGTTATCTGACAAACTTATAACCTGTGCCGTGGACGGTCCGGAAGTGCACCGGATCGGCGGGATCTTTTTCCAGCTTCTGCCGTAGACGAAGCATGTGCGTATCGACGGTTCGGGTTGTGGGATAGTTGTGGTAGCCCCAAACCTCGTTGAGCAACTCGGTGCGAGAGACCACGCGGTCCTGGTTGTTCAGGAAGAAGCGCAGCATCTTGAATTCCTGCGGCGTGAGCGGCACCAGCTGTCCGTCGCGGTGCAACTCCATCCTGGAGAAATTTACTTCCACGTCATCGAAGCTGAAGATTTCTACTTTGTCCGAGGCCTGATTCAGGCGCCGCACTGCGGCCCGCACGCGCGCCAGCAGTTCGCGCGGGCTGAACGGTTTGGTCACGTAGTCGTCCGCGCCAAGCTCCAGCAGCAGAACCTTGTCGAGCACGTCGCTGGCGGCGCTGAGCACGAGGATAGGAACGTTGGAAGCTTCGCGCTTGATTTCGCGGCAAATATCCTGCCCCGACTTTCCAGGCAGGCGTAGATCCAGAATGACGATGCGTGGCACAGTGGCGCGGAACATTTCCATGGCCGCCCCGCCATCAGCAGCAATCGTCACCTCGAACCCTGCCGACTCAAAGGTCCGGCGCAAGGCCCGCTGGACTGCCAGATCGTCTTCGATTACCAGGATCTTTTCCATAACCTTAACAATCGCGCCCACACTGTCGCTGAGATACAGCTAATAACAGATCAAATTGGCAGTCAACAGCCTTTTAACAAATCTGTGACATACATACGTAACAAACGCTCCCGTTCAGAGGTTGTCAACAAATTTTGACAACTTAGTAACCGCGCCAAGACAACTCCCTTAGTGCTCCCCGTTAGATTGCAGACAGCTTCTGGTAGCGGAGAGTCGAGTCGAAGTACCGGGAGTTAACTCACGAATCTGAAATGGATGGAGGAACGATGTTTAGGTCACAGAAATTCAGTCTGCAAACAACATCCCGGTTGGTCTTGAGCACAGCGCTCGTGTTCGCGACGATCGCCCTGGTCAGCCTGCCGGCCGCCGCTCAGAGATCTCAGCCCACGATTCTCACCTCTGACATTGCTAACATCAGCGCTTTCACCGATGCCAATCTGGTCAATCCCTGGGGCATAATCGCAAGCCCTGCAGGTCCCTGGTGGGTTTCCGACAACGGGACTGGACTCTCCACCCTCTATGACGGAACCGGCAAACCTCAAGCCCTGGTCGTCAGCATTCCCCAATGGGACGGTACCCCTGGCGGAAATCCGACAGGAATAGTGTTTAACGGCACATCCGACTTCGCGATAGGCGGCAGTGCGACGCACTTCCTGTTTGCGACGGAAGATGGAACCATCCAAGGTTGGAGCTCCGGCACGAGCACGGCGATTGCGGTCAACAATTTCCCCGGGGCAGTGTACAAAGGATTGGCCTTGGGGTCAGCGGGAGGCGCCAACTACCTTTATGCGGCGAACTTCCGCAACGCGTCGGTGGACGTCTTCGACAAGAACTTTGCTCCCCACTCGTTCGGTGCGGGTGCTTTCACCGACAGCACTCTCCCTTCCGGATACGCGCCGTTCAACGTGGCGAATCTCGGAAATGGGCAAATCGCCGTTGCCTACGCCCTACAGGATGCCGCCAAACACGATGAAATAGCCGGCACTGGAAAGGGCTACATCACCGTCTATGACACATCTGGTAACCTGATGTTTCGCTTCCAGCACGTGCTCTACGATAATGCTCCCTGGGCCATGGTTGTCGCCCCTCAGGGCTTCGGGGGCTTTGGGGGAGATATCCTGGTCGGGATGTTCGGCAGCGGGGCCATCGCGATATACGACCCCACTGGCAAGTTTATCGGCATCCTCTTCGATCCGTATTCCCTGAACCTCAGCATTAACGGGCTGTGGGGACTGGGATTCGGCAACGGTATGAGTTCAGGACCTAAAACAACCCTGTACTTCGCCGCTGGAACCTTCGACGAAGTTCACGGGACTTTCGGATCGATCGTTGCTCTGAGTGGCCCTCTCAGCACCGGCAAAACGCAGGTACACATTATCAAGCAGTGGTAAGCCACTAACCACCAACTTCGCAGACCGTTGAGGAGGGTGAAACTGCCCTCCTCTTTTCCATGTGTGGCAGTGAGGTAGCGTAGATCGCTAACCAGACTTCACCCTGCTCTCCCCATTTCAATCAGCCTCCTAGTCAGAACCTCCAATTTTCTTGCTCTCCGCGGGAATAAACGCCTGGCTTGTCGGTTATCAAGGCTGACAAACATCCGAGGTGCACCTAAGGAGCGCACAATGAATGACAAAAGCCGGCGCGAAAGCGCGAAGTCAGGAGTCAACGATGAAATCCTGCACGACCACAACCACGACGGAATTGACCGCAGAGGTTTCCTGAAGTGTATGGCCTGGGCGGGTACGGGCGCCTTTTGCGTAATCAAAGGCGGCGTGCTCAACTCCTACAGCCTGAGCGGCTTCCCGGGGTTCGGAGGCCACGACCTCAAGGGCGACCTTAGTTTCGTCCAGATCAGCGACAGCCACATGGGGTTCGATAAAGCGGCGAATCCTGACGTGGTGGGCACCTTGAAGGCGGCGGTGGACAAAATCAATGCACTGCCGGTCGCGCCTGCCTTCATCCTGCACACCGGTGACATCAGCCATCTCTCCAAACCCGGAGAGTTCGACACTGTGGACCAACTGCTAAAGGCCGCGAGCGCCAAGGACATTTTCTTTGTGCCCGGCGAGCACGACGTCCTCAACGACGACGGAGCGCAATACCGGGAGCGCTACGGGAAGGGAAGCCAGGGAGCGGGTTGGTACAGCTTCGACAAGAATGGCGTGCACTTTGTGGGGCTGGTGAACGTGATGAACCTGAAGGCCGGAGGATTGGGCAGCCTCGGCGGAGAACAACTGGAATGGCTGGAGAAAGATGTGAAGCATCTTTCGAAAAGCACTCCGATCGTGGTGTTCGCCCACATTCCGCTGTGGAGCGTTTATCCGGAGTGGGGATGGGGCACCGACGATAGCGCGCAGGCACTCTCGTACTTGAAGAAGTTTGGTTCGGTCACGGTGTTGAACGGACACATCCACCAGACCATGCAGAAGGTGGAAGGCAACATCACTTTCCATACTGCGGCGTCCACCGCGTTTCCTCAGCCTAAACCGGGCCAGGCGCCGTCGCCCGGTCCGATGAAGGTCCCGGCCGATCAACTGCGAACGCTGCTGGGCGTCACCGATCTGAACTACGTTCGCGGTCAGCACGCATTGGCCGTGATCGACTCGAGTCTGGGGTGACTTTGAAGGGGCGCGGCTTTAGCCGCGCCGATGCAAGTCTCCTCTTTTGTCATCACGAAGGAGCGCGAAGGAGGTCGTCGCGGCGACCGACTGAGCGCGAGTGAGGGATCTGCCTTTCTCGACAACTACACTCGTTTCACCGTGGAGGAGTTATGAGTTTCGCTAAGAAGATATTTGGAATAGCACTCTTGCTGACGGCGCTGGTTGTTGCAGCGCGCCCTGCAAGCACCTTCGGAGCCACTCCCGATGACAAATCCGCATCGGAAGTGGCGGTGAAGATCGACAACTTTAGCTTTTCGCCGGCCACGATAACGGTTCCGGTGGGGACCACGGTTCGATGGACGAACCGCGACGATATCCCCCACACCGTGGTAAGCGATGACAAGACGTTCAAATCGAAGCCGCTGGATACTGATGAGCAATTCACGTACACCTTCACCAAGGCCGGAACCTACAGCTACTTCTGTTCCATTCATCCCAAGATGACGGCGAAAGTTGTGGTGCAGTGATGGTGGCGAGCGTGAATCCCTTCGATCCCAAGACGGTCCTCTTCGCGAAACATGCGCAACACGTGGTGCTGATCCACTTCCCGATTGCGCTCTGCCTCGTCAGCATCGTTTTCGACTTCATCGCACAGTGGACAAAGAAGCGCATCTTGGCGGAGGTGGCCTACTACAACCTGTTGGTGGCGGCCATCTCCACCGTGCCGGTCGTGGCGACAGGACTACTCGCGTGGCATTGGCAACTGGAGGGCCAACGCCTCAAAGGAACGCTGCTCCTTCATCTGGTGCTGGGCCTCGCCGCCAGCGGAATGATCTGGCTGGTCTGGAGCTTGCACTTCCGCGCCCACCGCAATCCAGACGGCAAGCTGCCGCTGTATCGCCTGCCTATCGAGCTAACGGCCGCGGCCGTGGTATCCCTGACCGCCCATCTGGGGGGCTTTCTGAGTGGGGTCAACGGGGCGGGATAAAACGACAAAAGGTATCACCAACTCAGTAACTCATTTTTTATCAATAAGTTTGATATGACTGAGTGACGTGATCGAGGCGATAAGCAACACCTGCTTGCTTTTCCCTTTTTGTATGTTATGTTGTGTATGTTTAACCAAATTAACCGGAATGGAGACATACATATGGAGACAAGCACGGCGGACACGATTCGGTTATATGCAGAAAAGGAATACGTGCAGGTGGCCCGGCGTAAGGGTCTAAGCCGGATACGAATCACGGTAGGGGATGTTCATAAGGGACTGAAGCTGAGAAATCGAGTGCCCAACGTGAGCAGCGCTCTGCGGTCGAAGATTTTCCTCGAGAAAAACCATCTGGAAATTGAGGAGGAATCCGGTCCCCCCTCTGGGATGGGAACACGAACGACCTTCACCTACCGCCTTCTCGATGAAAAAGCTCCGAATAGCACTGCGACAGTCACATTTCAGGACCTGCGAGGTCTGTTGAAAGGAGCACTGGATTCCTTTGGCGGAGGAGAGGCCTTTCTTCGTCGCGAACGAAGCCACTTCTATGACTCCGACGCAGCGGAGGAAGAGTGAGCCTGGTTTACTGGGACACCATGCTGTTCATCTACTGGCTGGAGACCCACGCGCAGCACGGCAGGCAGGTAGAGCGGATTCACCAGCGGATGGCGCAGCGCGGGGACCAGCTTTGCACCAGCATTTTTACCGTAGGTGAAATCCTGACTGGGTTTTATAAGGCAGGCCGTACTGACGAAGTGCGGCGAGTTCGTAGTTACTTTGAGAGCGGCGCCGTGCGCCTTCTTGCCTTCAACACCGAAGCAGCCGACAGGTATGCGAGAATCCGCGCCCAGTACAGAGTCTCACCCGCGGATGCCATCCACCTGGCATCCGCGTCAGTGGCCCAGGTGGACATTTATCTCACGAATGATGTGAGCCTGAAGAAACTGTTGATCGAAGGAATTCATTTCATCGCAGGGCTGGACGGTGGTGTCTTCTGATGGACCGGGCAGGCTCTGGCTACCGCGAGTGGGAAAAATAGGAATAAAACCGCGCCTTTTCGGTTTACTCTACTTAGCGTGGCGCTTGACCGCGACGAAGCCAACGAGTTCGAACAGCTCTCCATGCCCCTGTTCACCTCGCTGTACAACCTGGCGCAATGGCTCACGCAGGACCGCAGCGAGGCCGAGGACCTGGTGCAGGAGACCTACGCCAAGGCGCTGAAGGGGTTCGGCTCATTTCAGCCCGGCACCAACTTTCGCGCCTGGATGTATCGCATCTTGCGCAACACGTTTCTGACGTCGCGGACTGGGCTGAAGGCGGCCAAGACCGTGTCGCTGGACGATGAGGATGATCCTCAGGCAGAACCAGCAGTGACGACCGAAACGCCGGAGTCGATCCTGCTGGCGCGCGCCGATCAGGATGCTATTCAGACGGCGCTGCAGCAGTTGCCGGTGGCGCATCGCGAGATCATCCTGCTCTGCGATGTGGAGGAGATGAGCTACCGCGAAATCGCCGAAGCGCTGACCATTCCGATTGGCACGGTGATGTCGCGGCTGGCGCGGGCGCGAAGGGCCATGCGGCAAATGCTGGCGGGTAGAGTACAGGGTGCATACCGATGATCTGCGAGACCTGGGAACAGAAGATTGACGCTTATCTCGACGCTGAGTTGCCGGAAGCCGAAGCTCGAGAGCTCGACGCTCATCTGCGTTCCTGTGCGTCGTGCTCCTCGCAAGCCCTCACCCGCTCGGAGCTGAAGCGGACCATCCATCTCGCCGGGAAAAAGTTCGTTCCCGATCCCGAATTCCGCAAGCGGATTCAGAGCAGCATCAGCCCCAAAGCGTCAGGCCGGCGATGGGGTTGGATCGTCGAGGTCGGCATTGCCTGCGCAGCCGTCCTGCTGGTCATCTTCGGTTCGATGGTCTGGGTGCGGCAATCGCAGCGCCAGCAGCTCGTCGGCGAGCTGACGGACCTGCACGTGGCGACGCTCGCCAGCGCCAACCGCGTTGACGTAGTCTCATCCGACCGGCACACAGTGAAGCCGTGGTTCCAAGGCAAGGTTCCCTTCACCTTTAATGTGCCCGAACTGCAAGGCTCACCCTTTGAACTGCTCGGCGGGAAGGTGACCTACCTGGACCAGAATCCGGGTGCAGAGCTGCTGTTCACCGTCAGGAAACATGTGTTCTCGGTTTTCATCTTTAAGGATTCTCCTGAGCTGGACCGCGCCTTGGGCTCCGGCGAGCTCATTCGTAGGCTGTCGTTCAACATTGAATCCTGGACGGACGGCGGATTGCGCTTCCTGATCATCACTGACGCCACGCGCGCAGACATTGATGATCTGCGCGCGCGGTTCGTAGAAGCCGCTCGATGAGCTGCCTTCGGTATTCTGCCCTCCGGTGGCCTGCTCGCCTTAATTAGCGAAACATTTACGGAGCCAAACTGCCAGGAGAGCGGCCCTTCAGGCCCGCGTTCGCGGCCTCTTTCTAAGATCGGGGCTTCAGCCCAAAGCACATGGGCTGAAGCCCCTAGCAAAGTTAGTAATGCGTCGGAACGCGGCGCTAAAGTGCCGCTCTACCAGTTGTTTCTGAGAATTCAATTCGCGAAACCTAAACGCGCCTTCCTCACCTTGCCTTACGCCCGCTCACACGCGCGCAGCAAGGCGCTCGCCTTGTTCATGCATTCCTGATACTCGCTCTCGGGATCGGAGTCGGCCACAATGCCGGCCCCTGCCTGCACGTACGCGCGACCGCGATGCAGGACCATGGTCCGGATGGCGATGCAGGAATCGAGGTTGCCGGCATAATCCGCATAGAGAACGGATCCGCCATACACACCGCGGCGCACCGGCTCCAACTCCTCAATGATTTCCATCGCGCGCACCTTGGGCGCTCCGCTCAGCGTGCCGGCGGGGAAGCACGCCGCCAGCGCATCCAGCGCGTCGAGATCGCCACGTAGTTGCCCTTCGAGCGCCGAAACCAAGTGCATGACGTGCGAGTACTTCTCCACGTACATCAGGTCGCGCACCTTCACGCTGCCGTACTCGCTCACACGCCCAAGATCGTTACGCCCGAGGTCAACCAGCATGACGTGCTCCGCCCGTTCCTTCTCGTCGTTGCGCAACATCGCCGTCAGGCGCTCGTCTTCGGCAGCATCGGCGCCGCGCTTGTGCGTCCCTGCGATCGGGCGGTACTCCAGCTTGCGTCCCGAAACCCGCACCAGCATTTCCGGCGATGCGCCGACCACGTGCATATCGTCGAGCTGCAAGAAAAACATGTACGGAGACGGATTCAC
>Ga0209040_10000926_pt1 | contig 22948 bp, 23 predicted proteins | sample BogFormECP12_OM3_FD_188240 | JGI IMG/M metagenome (GOLD analysis project Ga0209040, IMG submission 188240) | Bog forest soil microbial communities from Calvert Island, British Columbia, Canada - ECP12_OM3 (SPAdes) (version 2) | ecosystem: Environmental > Aquatic > Freshwater > Wetlands > Bog ... | reverse complement strand
CGTTCGACCGTAGAAGTGGCACGCCTGCCCAAGGACGTGCTGGTGGAAATCGACGTGATCGCGATACAGTAGGAAATATCTTAACCATCAAAGACATGGCAAATCGCCAAGGTGAAAACCTCTGTGCATCTCCGTGCCGTTATGCTAAAGATTGTGCTGATGTGAAGGAGTTCAGAATGATCAAGTACGTTGCAGCGGTCGCAATTGTTCTCGTGTTAACCGTTGTCTCTGTTGTCGCGCAAAGCGCTACCAGGAAATCTTCTACCGCCAATACCAATGCTCCCACCAAAGTCACCGGCGACGGTGTGAAAACTCCCTCCGGACTCATTTATTGGGATATCCGGGTCGGCAACGGCGATGTCGCCAAGGAAGGTAGCCACGTGCGCGTGCACTATACTGGCTGGCTTACCAACGGCAAGAAGTTCGATAGCTCGGTCGATGCCGGCAAGCCCTTCGATTTCACCATCGGCAACGGTGAGGTAATCAAGGGATGGGAAGAAGGCGTCGCCGGAATGAAGGTCGGCGGCAAGCGCCAGTTGCGGATTCCACCCGCTCTCGGTTACGGCGCCGAAGGCACTCCCGGCGGCCCGATTCCGCCCAACGCAACTCTCATCTTCGATGTGCAGCTGCTAGGCGTTCAGTAGGCGAAAATCGAACCGCCGAGCGCGCAGAGAACGCCGAGTGAACTCTTAACAAAAACCGAAGACTGGAATAGCTTTCTTGGCGGGCTCGGCGATCTCGGCGGTAATTCTTCTTACGCCTTAACCACTTTGCCGCTGCGAATGCATGCGGTGCATACTCGCATGCGCTTGGTGGTCGCGCCCACGCGGGCGTGCACCGGTCGCAGATTCACGTTCCAGCGCCGCTTGGTGACGTTATGGGCGTGGCTGATGCGGTTTCCGGATTGCGGCTTCTTGCCGCAGATATCACACTGTTGTGCCATGACTGCCTGGATCCTTTCAGAACTCTGCTTGAATCCCATATTGTAACGGATTCAGGCCCTTCCCGACAATTTGTACCTCACGGGCCGGCCATGTAAACTGGCATCTCTCTTCCGGAAAAGGAAGGGCGGAGGTATCCAGATGTCAAGCCGCGGCAAGTCGACTTTGGTGGAAAGCGTTCTGGTTCTGGCCCTGATGGGCATTGTGGCCGGAGCCGTTGGTGGGTTAGCGGTCGGCGTCGTCACTAGCCCCAAGGCTCAGAGTGCCGCTGCTTCCGCCGCCGGCAGTAAATAGCCCGAACTGTATCACACCTCCCTTCACTTTCCATATGCGATACTGAAAACATGCAGTCCCCGCTTCAGTCGCCCACTTCGGCCACAGATCCCAAGGCGGTCAAAGTGAACCTCACCACCGGCTCGGGCATGGACATCGAGTGGAGAGACGGCCACGTTTCGCACTACGATTTTGTCTACCTGCGAGATGCCTGCCCCTGCGCCATGTGCAATGAAGAGCGCGACAAGACCAGGCGCAAACCCGGTGAGCCTGCCAAACTCGCTCCCGGCATGCTTCCCATGTTCAAAGCCGCCGCCAGGCCGGTTTCCGCCGAGGCAATCGGTAAATATGCCATCCGCTTTGCCTGGAACGACGATCACGACCTTGGCATCTATTCCTGGAAGTTCCTGCGTGAAGTCTGTCCGTGCAACGAGTGCAAGGCCGCGAACCCGTAGTATAGAGATAGCTTTTCAGCGTCGACCTTTCCGCGCTGGGGCTGTCCGAGTCGGAAAATGCAAGATGGCAAATTCAGCCGAACTGCGCACCGCGTCGCCATTCGCCGGGCGGCGCACCAGCTTCTTGACGAGCCCAGGGTTCTTGACGATCCTCTGGCTTTGCTCATTATCGGCGCCGAAACGGCGCAGGAGCTTCGATCCAACCCCAAAGAGCACCACGCATTTTCCCGCGCCTTCCGTGCTTTCATGGCAGCGCGCAGCCGCTACGCCGAAGACGAACTAGCCCGCGCGGTCGCACATGGCGTCACTCAATACGTCATCCTGGGCGCCGGACTCGATACTTTCGCCTACCGCAATCCTCATCCCGGCTTGCGGGTGTTTGAGATCGATCACCCGGCTACACAAGCCTGGAAGCGCGAACAACTACAAGCGGCGGCTATTCCGGTTCCGCCGTCTTTAACCTTCGTTCCCGTCGACTTCGAACAGCAAACCCTCGAATCAGGCCTGAATCACTGCGGATTTAATACAGCCGCGCCAGCATTCTTTTCCTGGCTCGGGGTCACGCCTTACCTCACTCACACAGCGTGCATGACCACGCTTTCCCTGATCGCTCGAATGCCAGCAGGCTCAGGCGTGGTCTTCGATTTCGCCGTCGATCCCGCCCTCCTCAATCCCGGGCAGAGACAGGCGCTCGACGCTCTCTCGAAACGCGTGGCCGCAGCCGGAGAACCCTTCCAGTTATTCTTCGATCCGGAGAAACTGCAGGACGAACTCAGGAGTCTGGGATTTCATCGGACCGAGTTCCTGCAAGGCAAGGAACTCAACGCTCGCTACTTCAAAGACCGTACCGACGGCCTTCTCGTCCGCGGAAGCTTGGGTCATCTGATGGCTGCTTGGGTGTGACCAGAATCCTGATCCTCGCGTCGCGACGCCGCAAATCAACAATCCTGTAAAATTGATTCATCAGCTCCGGAGCCACTTCCGCATTGTCTTTTCTCGATCAACTCAACCCGCAGCAGCGTGAGGCCGTCGAGACCACCGAGGGTCCGGTGCTGATCCTCGCCGGCGCAGGCAGCGGCAAAACCCGCGTCATTACCTACCGCATCGCCTATCTGATCGAGCACATGGGCGTAATGCCAGAATCCATTCTGGCCATGACCTTCACCAACAAGGCCGCTGCCGAGATGGGTGAACGCGTCGAGAAACTGGTCGGCGGTCTCAGCATCGCCAAGCCCGTCATCTCCACCTTTCATTCTTTCTGCGTGCGCGTCCTTCGCCGCGATATTGAAGCCCTGCAGATTCCTTCCGCCACTCCCGGCCAGCCGCCCATCGGCCACACAAAAAAATTCGTCATATATGACGAGAGTGATCAGCAATCGGTGGTCAAAGGCGTGATGAAGCGCCTCGGCGTCGACGACAAGCAACTCACGCCCCGCACCGTGCTCTCCCGCATTTCCTGCGCAAAGAATCACATGCTCGATCCCCAGGAACTCTACCTGCAATCAGCCGATCCTAAGACCGAGAAGATTGCGCATCTATTTGAGGAGTACCGGAAAGAGTTGCGCAAAGCCAACGCCCTCGACTTTGACGACCTGCTGCTCGAAGCCACGCGCCTGCTGAAAACGGCCGCGCCCGTGCGCGAGTATTACAACCGCCGCTTCCAATATCTCCTTATCGACGAATATCAGGACACCAACCGTCCGCAGTACGAACTTATGCGCATGTTGGCGGGCGAGCGCCACAATGTCTGCGCCGTCGGTGATGAAGACCAATCAATTTATTCCTGGCGTGGCGCCGATATCCGCAACATTCTTGAATTTGAAAAAGATTTTCCCGAAGCCAAGATCATCCGCCTTGAACAGAATTACCGCTCCACGCAAAACATTCTGCAGGCCGCGTCCGCCGTGGTTGCTAACAACATTCGTCGCAAAGGTAAAAATCTTTGGACCTCGCGTCAGGGCGGGACGAAGATCGGCTACTACGAAGCTCCCGACGGCGAAAACGAAGCCCTCTTCGCCGCCGATCACGTCGCCAAATATCTGCGCGAGGCCGGGCGCGCCGAAAACTCAGGTGGTGGGACTCCTCGCGCCGCGGTCCTCTACCGCACCAACTCGCAATCGCGTCTCTTTGAAGAAGCCATGCGCCGCTACGGCTTGAAATACAAAGTGGTCGGAGGATTCTCTTTCTACGAGCGTGCCGAGATCAAAGATATGATCTCGTATCTCAAAGTCATCCAGAATCCCGATGACTCGATTTCCCTGTTGCGCGTGATCAATACCCCGACCCGCGGCATCGGCAAAAGTACGATCGACACCATCGAGCACCTCGCTCTGGAGACCGGCCTGTCGCTCTGGGGAGCCGTCGGAGAAGCCATCCGCCGCCAACTGCTTCCTCAACGCGCGCTGTCCGCGCTGAAAAGCTTTCAGCAACTTATCGTGGACGCTCAAGCCATGCTGGCAGGAAATTTCGTCGAGCATGTGGCCGCAAGTGTGGAAGAGACGAGTGAAGCATCTGAACCTGTGTGGGGACAGCCGCCCTCGGCTGTCCAGCGGGGCGAAGCCCTGCCATCTCAGGCCGAAGCGGACGATGCTGCCGCCTTCAATCCCAACGAATTCGAAAACACCGCTTTCGATTTCGGCGGCGCCTACACCGGCGAAGGGGCCAACGGTGGCGCCGTCGTCCCGCCGGTCCCAATCGAGGACCAATCAATCGCGCCGCCGGCAGAGACGCAAGCCCCCGCCTCGGACACATTTCCCGCTCCTACCGTTAGCACGGCCGACATTCTCAAATTCCTCATCGACCGTACCGGCTACATCAAACTCCTCGAAGCCGAAGACACGCCCGAATCTTTCTCCCGCATCGAAAACCTGCGCGAGTTGGTGAACGCCGCCATGGACTCGCGCGACCGCGGCGAATCGCTTGACCAGTTCCTCGATCACGCCGCCCTCATCAGCGACGCCGACGACTACGACGAGCGCTCCCAGATCACCCTCATGAGCCTTCATGCCGCCAAGGGCCTGGAGTTCCCGCTCGTGTTTCTCAGCGGCCTTGAAGAAGGATTATTCCCGCACTCGCGCACCATGCTCCAGCCCGACGACGTCGAAGAAGAGCGCCGTCTCTGCTACGTTGGCATGACTCGCGCCATGGACCAGCTCATCCTCACCCGCGCCGTCTACCGCCGCCGCTACGGCACCGATCTGCCCGAAGCCAGCGTCCCCTCGCGCTTTCTGGAAGAGGTACCGATCCAGTTAATCGAAGAGCTAGGCACGCGGCGGACTGCCGCGTCTCGGATGGGAACGAACCATGTGGGGACGGGCACTCTTGCCCACCCAGCGGGGCGAAGCCCCGCAGCCTTTGATGCCGATGTCCACTACTCCTACGAAGACGAGGACCAAAGCGCAAGCTGGAACCGCAGCAGCGACCAGTCCACCCGCCAAAAACCCACCGTTCCCGCCAAGCCCTACAACTCCATCGAGAACATTGCCGAGTTTTTTGCGAGCCGGGGCAAGAAATTTACCGTCCCGAAAATCCCTCTCGAACCTCCTACCGGCAAGCGCGGATTCCGCCCCGGCCAGAAGGTTCGCCATCCAAAATATGGTGAGGGAACGGTCTACCAGCGAGAAGGAGAAGGCGAAGAAGCCAAGATTACTGTACAATTTCCTCGCTTCGGCTTGAAGAAGCTGGTAGAAAAATACGCGCAACTAGAGCGGGCTTGATGCCGAGAGCGCCCGTCGTGACTCCGCGAAAAGTGGGCTCGGGATTGGCCTATGTTTGCGACCTATGTGGCGCAGATTTGACCAGGTTCATTCGCGAAAGAAGCAGGCTGGGTGGGCCGTTGGTCGGGCAGGAGAAGCGTGTGTGCCGCTGTGGAGGCGAGTACTCCACTGGCCGGATCGAGTGGGATCACTGCAGTACTGAACAGCGGCGCTCGATCTTTAAGAGAACGCTTTTCAGTTGTCTCGTTTTCCTGGGGGTCTTCGCTTTTGCAGGCGCCGCCCGAAGCAGCGAGGGCAATAGCGTCTTCACGGGCAAAGTTGCGGACGGCCTTATCGAGGGGACTGTCGTTGGGTGCGCACTCAGTGTGGTTCTTTGGCTCCAACTCGCTCTCCTCGTTCGATCATCGCTGCGGCGAACACGAAGGCCCGGCGGTGCATAGAATTTTAATGTGCAGAATGTGGCAAGTTTGAATAATCTGTAGGCGAAAGAGGAATTAATCTAACTCATGGCAAACACAGCAGAATTAACCAAAGAAGAACGCAAAAAATCAAAACGCGCCGCTCGCAAGAAATCAAAAGCGGAGAAGCCGAAGAAGCCCCGCGATTATGCCCGCGGATCGAAGAAACGCAAGGTGAAGAAGTTGGCTCGCGGCCAGTCGAAGCGGTAGAACGCCTGGCTTAAGCAATCCGGGCATGGACCGGCTACCCGCGGTCCATGCCCGACTCCGCTGTGAGGAGACAACTACCACTTGTCACAATCATCCACGGAACCAACCGGCACGGTTCGCACCTCCGACAGTCAGCTCCTCTGCTGCAAGTCGATCGACAAGCTAATCGCCGAGTCCGAAGCTCCCGGACAGCGGCTGCAAAAAACTCTCGGCCCTTGGTCGCTCACAGCGCTGGGCATTGGCGCCATCATTGGCTCGGGAATTTTCATCCTTACCGGCACCGCGGCCGCGGGCGAATATTTCCAGGCCCCATCCATCCTGCATGCACAGGCCCTCGACGTAATCGTGAACTTCCTGCGCACCGGCAGTACGGCTGGAGCGCTCATGCACGGGCGCCCCCCGGCCGGACCATCCATCGCGATTTCTTTTCTTCTGGTTGCGATTGCGTGCAGTTTCGCCGGGCTCTGCTATGCCGAACTGGCTTCCATGATTCCCATCGCCGGGAGCGCGTACACGTATTCCTACGCCACCCTCGGTGAAATTTTTGCCTGGATCATCGGCTGGGACCTCATCCTCGAATACGTCGTCTCGAACGTCGCAGTCGCAGTTGGCTTTGCCGGTTATACAAAAGCGCAACTGGCGGTATTCGGCATCAACTTGCCGGAAAAGTTTGCCAGTCCGGTCTGGGCCGGCGGCCAGTGGACGGGCGCCTATTTCAATCTCCCCGGTTTCCTCATCGTTTTCATTCTCACGCTGCTGCTGGTGCGCGGAGTGAAGGAGTCGGCGGAGACCAATAACATCATGGTGGCGGTCAAAATCGGCGCCATCCTGACCTTCCTGGTAGTCGGTGGGATGCTGGTCAAGCCCGCGAACTGGAAGCCCTTCGCGCCTTCTGGCTTCGCCGGAATCGTTACCGGAGGGGCCATCGTTTTCTTTACCTACATCGGATTCGATTCGGTCTCCACCGCCGCCGAGGAATCGCGCAATCCGCAAAAAGATTTGCCCTTCGGCATCATCATGTCCCTGGTGGTCTGTACGCTGCTCTATGTGGGCGTTGCCGTCGTACTGCTGGGCATGATGAAGTACACGACCTTTGTGTCCGGCGCAGCCGCTGAAGCGCCCGTGGCCTATGCCATGAAATATCTGGGTGTACACCCGTTCTTTCGTTCGGTCATCGTCATCGGAGCGCTGACGGGCATGATCTCTTCGTTGCTCGTGTTTCAGTACGGGCAGGCACGCATCTGGTACGCCATGTCCCGCGACGGTTTGCTGCCGAAGCTGTTCTCCGCGGTACACCCGAAATTTAAGACGCCGCATATTTCCACCTGGATCGCCTGTTTCGCCGTAGGAATTCCGGCTGGCCTCGTGGATATTGGAGATGCCGCCGACCTCGCCAATATCGGGACGCTGTTTGCCTTCGTTCTAGTGTCGCTGGGGGTGATCCTTCTCCGCCGCCGGCAGCCTGATCGCAAGCGCGCGTTCCGAGTCCCGTTTGTCCCCTGGTTCCCGTTGATCTCGATTGTTCTTTGCGGCGGCCTAATGATGGGGCTCACCGTTATTACCTGGCTGCGCTTTGTGATCTGGCTGGGTCTCGGCCTGCTGATCTACATCTTCTACAGCCGCCATAGAAGCGAGTTTGCAACAAAGTAGCGGAGAAGCTACCAGCAACCAGCTTTCAGCCACCAGCAAGAACGCATTGTCATCCTGAGCGGAGCGAAGGACCTATGCATTCGTACGCTGCGCCGTAACCCCGTTGGTTTCTCCGGCTCGTTGGCCATGTTGACTACCGCGCTTCTCCGTGACTCCGTGTCTCCGTGGTGAATTCTCTCCCTCGCAAATCTTTCCACAAAAATCTACAATCAGGGAGTGATGTCCACATCTGACCGGCCGCCGAGCAGTTTCCTTCGTCAGCTTCCCAAAGCTGAGCTGCATCTGCATCTCGAAGGCGCAATCGAGCCGGCCACGCTGCTTGAACTTCGCCAGCGTCGCGGCGAACGCGTCACGCAAGTCGAAATCGATGCCCTCTACCGCTATGAAGATTTCCCCGGTTTTCTGCTCGCTTTCAAAAACATCACCGAGCACCTCCGTACCCCGGAAGACTACGAACTGATCACCTACCGCCTGATGCAGCGTTTGAAAGAAGAAAACGTCCTGCACGCCGAAGTTTATGTTTCGGTCGGAGTCTGCCTCTGGCGCCAGCAAGAGTTCGCAGCCATTTTCGAGGGTCTGGATCGTGGCCGCGCCCGTGGCGCCCGTGATTTCGGCATCTCCCTCCTTTGGATCTTCGACGCTGTACGCCAGTTCGGTGCCGAGCCTGCGCAGAAAGTCTTCGAACTGGCCGTTCGATATCACGACCGCGAAGTAGTCGGCGTCGGCATCGGGGGCGACGAGCAAAAAGCGCCGCCCGAACTTTTCCGTGATCCCTACTTCTGGGCCGCCGATCACGGCATGCGCCTCACCGCCCACGCCGGTGAGACCGGCCCTCCGGAATCCATCTGGGGAGCGCTCAACCTGCGTGCCGAGCGCATCGGCCACGGCCTGACTGCCTTCCACGACCCCGACCTTGTCGAAGAGCTTGCCCAGCGCCAGGTTCCGGTCGAAATCTGCCTGACCAGCAACCTGCGTACCGGTCTCTGCCCCAACCTCAACGACCATCCTGCAAAGAGCTACTTCGATCACGGCGTGATGATCACGCTCAACAGCGACGACCCCGCCATCTTCGGCACAACCCTCGCCCGCGAATACCAGATTGCCCAGCAATGCTTCGCCTTCACCGACGAACATCTCCGCGAACTTGCCCGGAACTCCTTCGAAGCATCATTCCTGCCAGCAGAAAAGAAGTTGGAATTCCTGAACCAGTTCGACGCCGCCGCCGCGAGATGATCGATCATGTAGGGACAGCCGTCCTTTTGGCTGTCCAACCGGGTGAAGCCGGGCAGTTCGCTACCACCACCATTGTTGTAAAATCGCCAATCGAAAATCGGAAATGTCGCATCGCATTAACCGAGAACCGAGAACCGAGAACCGAGAACCGAGAACCGAGAACCGAGAACCGAGAACCGAGAACTGAGAACTAGAAACTAGAAACCAGAAACTGAGAACTGCATGCCCCTCCACATCGGCATTGTCGCCTGCAGCACCGAAGGAGCCGCGCTCTGCTACCGCTCGATCTCACTCGAAGGCACTCAGATGCTGGGCCCGCACGATCATCCCGAAGTTTCGCTACACTCGCATTCGCTCGCGAAGTATATGCGACACATCCACGCCAACGACTGGGCAGGCGTCGCCGAACTCATGCTTTCTTCTGCGGATAAGCTGGCTCGCGCTGGCGCCGACTTTCTGATCTGTCCCGATAACACGATCCACCAGGCCTTCGACCTGATTGAGCACCGTTCGCCCCGCCCTTGGCTGCATATCGCCAGAGAGGTTGCAAAAGAGGCGCAGCGCCGCCAGTTTAAGCGCCTCGCCGTCCTTGGTACACGCTATCTGATGGAAGGCCCGGTCTACCGCGAAGCGCTGAAAGCCGCCGCCATCGAGCACCGCATTCCCGGCGCCGAGCAGCGAGAGCGTCTCGACCGCATCATTTTCGACGAACTGGTCAATGCCCAATTCCTGCCCCGCTCGCTCGCCTATTATGTGGAAGTAATCCGCTCGTTTCAGGACGAAGGTTGTGACGCGGTTGTCCTTGGCTGCACCGAGATTCCGCTACTGGTTCCACCGGAGTCTTCGCCGCTGCCCACCCTGGACTCCACGCGCCTCCTGGCGAAAGCCGCAGTGCGCAAAGCGGTAGAGGCATAGAGCCAATATCCAGAGGAATTTGTCATTTCGAGCAAGCCAGAGCGAATGCGACGGCGACCCGAGAAACCTGCTGTTCCGCTCTTAATCACCTTATGACTGTCACAAACCGCGAAGCCGCAAGCCAACGCCTCAGGTTCCGCCAACTCCCCGATCTCTACGCCATCGTTCGCCTTGCTCCGAACACGCCCGTCCCCGGCTGGGCCACGCAAGGCGACTTCACCTCGATCACCCGCACCGCAGACGAACTCTCCATCGTTTGCCCGCTATACAACATCCCGAAAGATGTCAGCCCCGGCCCGCGCTGGATCTGCCTCAAGCTCGAAGGCCCGTTCCCCTTCTCGCAAACCGGAGTTCTGCTCTCCTTCATCGCGCCGCTGTCGAATAACGCCATCCCCATCTTCGCCATCTCCACGTACGACACCGACTACGTCCTCGTGCAGGAACAGTTCTCTGGAGTGACTCTGGACATCTTGCGTGAGGCTGGACACAGATTACTCTCTTGACTATGCCTGCTTACGCAAGGCTCAACCCATGTCACGAACTGTGAAGTCGGCGACTTACCTCACCCTCTTGCTCCTGCTGGCAACTCTCTCCGCGTTCCCGCAGGACCGCAAGCAATCGCTTTCAGAGGAAGACATCCGGAGCTATCTCGCCGGAGGTTCAGGGTGTAAGCCCGAAGACGTGAATGTCGATAATTTGGAGTATTTCGATTTCACCGGAGAGGGTGTCGACGAGGCAGTGGTGGTTGCTTCTACCTGCGCTACCGGCACGGCCGGTCCAGATGTTCACGCCGTCCTCAGCCGCCGCTCGGACGGCTCCATCATCGAATTGAAGATGCCGGCTCCTAGCGAAAAGCAACAAGTCGTACTCTTAGGCCGCGTCTTCAGCGACCTCAGTGTGGAAGACGCTCTGCTGGTTCAAACGTTTCACGACACATCCGGGCGCGAGGATCCTCTGATCATTAAATACCGATGGAGTGGCAAAGACAGAGAATTTCACCCCGTCGACGTCAAGACGCCGCAGCGGTACAAGACCAGTTTCGATTGCGATAGAGCCACGGCTGGTGTAGAGGCCGCTGTTTGCTACTCCTCCGAGGTTGCTGCTCTGGACATTCAGGTCGATGGCATGTACAAACGGTGGCTCGACTCGCTGAATGACGCAGAGAGCGATGTTCTGCGATCCGAACAGAGAGACTGGCTCAGAAAGCGGAACCTCATATGCGGAAGCGACTGGGCGATCGTCGAATGCCTTTCAATTCTCTATCGTGCGCGTTTGTTGGAACTAGGCGCTTTCAAGCATCTTCATCCCTGATCCTGTCGGTTGACGATGGCACCCACTGGACCGCGAAATAATGCCGAACACTGCCGTCGCGCATGCATCTAGTCCACGTCTATGCTGTAATAGATAGTTGAACACGTCCACATGTCCTCACCTCTTACAACTCTCCGCCGTCGCGCCAAATCTCTGCACCGCAATCTGCGCGGAGCTGCCATGGCTGCGCGCGCTCTCAGTTCTACCGACCACCCTTTACTGGCGCACATTATCCCTGTTCGTCGTTGTAACCTGGCCTGCACCTATTGCAACGAGTTCGACGATTTCTCGAAGCCCGTCCCGACCGACGAGATGTTTCGCCGCATCGACAAGCTGGGCGCGCTGGGCACGACCATCGTCACCATCTCCGGCGGCGAGCCGCTGCTGCATCCCGAACTCGACGAAGTCATCCGCCGTATTCGCTCCAACGGCATGATCGCCGGCCTCATCACCAATGGCTATCTTCTGGTTGCGGAACGAATCCAGCGCCTGAATCGCGCCGGACTTGAGTGGCTGCAGATCTCCATCGACAACGTGAATCCCGACGAGGTTTCGAAGAAGAGTCTGAAAGTTCTCGACAAGAAACTTCAACTGCTCGCCGAGCACGCGGATTTTCACGTGAACATCAATTCCGTCGTGGGCAGCGGCATTCACCATCCGCAGGATGCGCTCGTCATCGGCAAGCGCGCCCTCGAACTTGGATTTACCTCGACCATCGGGATCATCCACGATGGCAGCGGCCAGTTGCAGCCGTTGGGTGAGGAAGAGCGCCGCATTTACGATGAAATGAAATCGTGGGAGAAACGCAGCTTCACCCGCATCAACGCATTCCAGGACAACATTGCGCAAGGCCTGCCTAATGACTGGCGCTGCCGTGCCGGAGCCCGCTATCTCTACATCTGCGAAGACGGATTAGTCCACTACTGCTCGCAGCAACGTGGCTATCCCGGTGTTCCGCTCGCAACCTACACGCGCGATGACATGCGCCGCGAATATTTGACCGAAAAATCCTGTGCACCGCACTGCACGGTTTCCTGCGTGCATCAAGTATCTATCTTCGACAGTTGGCGCGCCCCGCAGCATCTGGCCCCGTCTGCTCCCGCAGCTGTATCCGCGGGAGAACTAATTCAAATCAAGTAGTGTGGGAAGGGCACGAGTTCTACTCGTGCCGATCAGTGGCGTAAGTTTGATGCGCTTTAGCGCCTGCGGTGAGCCTTCCCCTCCGCCTTCTATTTTTTCGCTTGCGCCGTCGGCGGCAAAATTCCATTCAGACGCAGGTACATTGCCGCCGCGGCGTAATGGTCAGCCCACCCGCTGGCCAGGCCTAGCGCAGCCATGGCGCGGGGAAACTGATGTCCGCCGAAGAGCTCGACGCTATCGCCTAGTTTGGAATCATCCATCTTACCCAGCACCTCTCCACAAAAATCAAACGATGCCGTGGCCGCGGCGAGAAGCTTCTCCTTGGAGTCGGTTTCCTTGATTTCTTCAACTTTGGGCGCCGGAACGTCCGCCGCCTTGGCGCAACCGCTGTTGTTCGATCCAACAATGTGCACTACCAGATGCGCAAAGCTCATCTGCTCGGGTGTGGGCTTGTAGTTGAATTTATCGGCCGGCATTGCGCCAATGGCGCCGACAATATTATTCCGCGAGCGCGGTAGAAGCATGCGAAGCGACGTGGCTACTGGATCCTTCACCGGCGCCGCAGCTTGCGCGGCGGGTGGCGCGCTAGAAGGAGCCATTGCTCCCTGCGCCCATCCCGAACTAACAGAGAAACATGCGAAGAAGAACGTGAGCAGAATACGATTCATTGAAATCTCCTCAACCTGCTTGATCTTAAATACTGCGTACCCATTCGCTGCCATCGTGCTAAGACCGCGCCGCCAGCGCCGCCGCTCCTAGTTTCCAGAACAGATACCACGCCCCCACCATCACAATCGCAGTAGTGCGTTTCACCTTACTGTTGCAGGAGAATCCAATCCCCAACAGCACGATCGTCCAGATGGCGATGATGTCCAGCCCCGAGGCGATGCCATAAAGAAATTTGTTGCCCGTCGGATCCATGAAGTACGCCGGGTTCGTCGCCACCGGATTGTTGACGTTAAAACCTTCCGGGTTCACGCCGGCAAACATCGATATCGCGCCCAGAATGGAACCGATGATGCCCGGCAGTGCCGCGTAGAAAACGATGGCATATGCGGTTTTGTACTCAACATTCGCGCCTGCGCCAAACTTGAACGTCGCCCACAGCACCCCGCTGGTAATCGCGAAGTAGAGCAGGATCATCACCGGAATTCCGTACGAGAGATAACGAACCAGACTGCTGGAAAACCTGATCTGCTTCTCCTGCTGGTCGGCCGTAAGCTTATCGAACTGATCGGCGCGCGCGGATTTTGCAATCTCGTTCTTGCTGATCTGCTCAAATCCAACTTGCCGGTCCATCGCATATACGAACAGCAGCGAGACGATGGAGATCAACAGCCACGGTCCCCACCAGTTCGCATTCTGGCGCAAGTCGGTGAAAGTTTTCGAGGGTGCAATGAACGTGTTGACGATGCCCGCTCCCTCCGAAAGCGGTGCAGCTTCAGGCGTGTTCACAGATGAAGTCACAGGCGGTAGCGGAGCGGCAGCCATGGTTTGCCTCCGGCGGCGTGCCAAGGAATTCTAGCCGCGAGGCTGCGGCGATACAAGCGTCCCGAACAATCGAGCTAGACAAAACAGTGAGACACCAGCGAGTTTAAGATGTGCCTATGCAGAACGTGACCCCGGTCGCGATGGCAGCCCTCGCCCTGGAACTCGCTCCCGCGGTTCTGTTCGGCTGCGCCGCCGAGCGAGTTGCAAGCGCCGTGGGGCGCTGGCCCTTCGCGTTGCGGCTGAGCATCCCTGCTCTTCTCGTCCTGCCGTATGTCATGGTTTCCATCTCCGCCCATATCTTCCAGTGGACATGGTTTGCGCTCTATGCAGTGCTGCCGGTGGCCATCGCATGGCTGCTGATGCGAGCCGCGCGGTCCGATCCCGAGCAGCACGGCGACTGGCGCGACGCCTTCATCCTGCTCGTGCTGGGGCTGGCCGTCGATCTACGCTGGTTTGAGAGCGCATGGCCCAGCGGCTTGCGCGCGTTGAACGAACTGCTCTTGGTGGACGCAGGCTTGTACGGATTTCTGGCCATCCGCCAACTCAGCGGCACTGGATTCGATTTCCATCTGAAGTGGAGTGACTGGAAAACCGGCCTGCGGGAACTGGTTTTCTTCGCGCCCGTTGTGATCGTAGTGGGGTTGGCGCTCGGCTTCATCCATCCCCATCGCAATCTCCCCGGAATCGGCAGCGCGCTGCTGCGCTGGGTGCTGATATTTTTCTTTACCGCCGTGCCCGAAGAACTTTTCTTCCGTGCCTGGCTGCAGAACTTGCTGGAGCGTCGCGTAGGCCGCCGCGCTGCGCTTTTGATCGCGTCGATTCTCTTCGGCCTGTCGCACTTCAACAAACGCTCCGTCCACTTCAACTGGCCCTACGTGCTGCTGGCCACCATCGCCGGAATTTTTTATGGTCGTGCGTGGCGAGAAAATCGTCGCGTGCCCGCATCAACGATTACTCATGCCTCTGTCGATTGGCTATGGGGATTGTGGTTTTAGGCATTTCCGTTGGTCTCGACCCAACTGACGACTTACCGCGTCCCGTGATACCGCACGTACCCGAGCCCCACCCGCAAATGATGATGCAACACGTCCGGCACGCATATCGCGAAGCACAGCCCAAGGGCTCCCTGCGCCAAGCCGAGCGCCACCAGATTGCCGTAGCGCCGGAATAGCGCGCATGATGCGATGCCCCACACCAGCGTTGCCGCTGTGAGCACAAGGTTGGGCAGATGCGCCGCGGCGAAGAGAGTGCCTGCGAGTGTTACCGCGGCGGATTCGTTCGAGACCAGGCGTAGCAACCGGTCCATGAAATAGTCCTGCAGAAGAAACTGCTGGTAGATGGTCCACAGCACGTAGCCAGCGACGTGCTTGAAATCCCCTTTATAGAGGGGATGCAGCGTGCCGAGTTTCGCCGCTACGAAAATGCTCACTGCTGAGAGAGCAATGGCCGCCGGAAAAATCCACACCGAGTCGACCAATCCGCGCCGGCCCACACCCAATTCGTCGCGGCTCTTTCGCTGCGCCAGCACCACCGCCAGCGTCAGCACCAGGGCGACAGGCGACAGTATCCGTTGCAGCAAATCCGGCGTCCAGATGATGCCTACGATCAACCCGTAGCCCAGGATCAGTTCAATCAGATCGCGAGTCCTGCCGGAATAGGCATGCGACATTAAACCGCTACCTCCGGCGTTGCCTCCAAAAGACTTCGCGTATACGGATGCCCCGGCCTTTCCGTGATTTGCTCGGCGGGTCCGACCTCGACGATCTGGCCGCGATACATGACTGCGATCCGCGTTGAAAGATAGCGCACCACGGGCATCGAGTGCGAAATAAACAAATAGGTCAGCCCTAAGTCCCGCTGCAATTGCGCCAATAGATTCACGATCTGAGCACCCACGCTGACGTCAAGCGCAGAGACTGGTTCGTCGGCCACAATGAACTTCGGTCGCAGAGCCAGCGCCCGCGCAATGCCAATCCGCTGCCGCTGGCCTCCGCTGAACTCGTGCGGAAACCGACGCAGGATCGACTCATCCAGGCCAACGGCGCGCACCAGTTCCGCCACACGAGCGCGAATTCCGTTCTCCGCACTTGTGTCGCCATTGGATCTTCGGTGTCGGTGAATGATCAGCGGCTCCGCGATAATCTCCTCAACTCGAAAGCGGGGATCGAGCGACGCAAAAGGATCCTGAAAAATAATCTGCATGTTGCTGCGCAACCGGCGCATCTCGCCTCCGTTGGCTGTACGCAGATCGCGTCCCGCAAAGCGAATGTTTCCCGACGTCGGCTCGATCAGCCGCAAAATCAAACGTCCCAGCGTGCTCTTTCCTGAACCCGATTCGCCTACCAGGCCCAGCGTTTCACCCGCATGAATATCGAGCGAAACGTCATCGACCGCGCGAACTTCATGGCTGCCTCTGAGCTTTCCGCCCAGGAGAGATTCCCCACCCGCATAAATCTTGGTCAGATTTCGGACTTCCACCAGCGCCATAGCTCTATTCCAATTCCAAAGTCTGCAACACTCGGTCCTTCATCCCGCCGCAATCATCGGCACCGCCGCCAGCGCCGCTAAAAGCCCAACAAATCTCGAGCGGGTGAGATGTTCTTTTAACAACAGACGGGCAAGCAGCACCGTCACCGCAGGATACAATGACGAGATTACGACAGCTTCGTCGAGGCGACCGGTCTGGCTCGCGCGCACGAACAGTATCGTGCCAATCGAATCCACACACCCCGTCAGGATGCCCCAGCGCACACCCGCGGGAGTAATGTCGCTGAATTCTCTTTGCAGCAACACAATCAAGCCCGTGATCACCAGGGCTCCGGTTCGGGTTAGGGTTGCGATCCAGAACGGTGACGCCTCGCCGGCCTGGCGCACGCAAAGATAAAATCCCGCGAACCCCGTGCCCGCGAATAACGCCAGCCCAATGCCCTCCGGAGTGTTGCCGTCTTCCGCGCGCGTGATCAGCCAAAGCCCGATCGCGGCCAGGAAAAATCCGACGATCGAAATTCTTCCCGGCAAACCCTCGGTGAACATCGAAAACACCGTCGGGATCGCCGCGCTAAGCACCGCAGCCACCGGCGCAGTCAGTCCCATTCTTCCCGAAGAAAGCGCTCGATAGAAAACTGCCAGCGAGGCTCCAGCGGAGAGGCCTCCAGTCAGCACCCATGCCGCGCTTCGCCCCGAAGGAAAAGCGGCGTGACTGGCCGCCGCGAGAGCCCCGACCAGAATGAGCCCGCCAATATTAACCACCGTCGTAAACAAAAATGCGTTGGCGCGCCGGGTGGCGTAGCCTCCCAGAAAATCGCTGGTACCCCAAGCCAATACAGCACACAACCCATAAACGGCACTTACGACCTGAGGCGGGGCAGCCATGTCCGACGAGGGTAACACGCGCCGTCTTTTGATCCTTGCGCTCCCGCACATCGGGCAGCAACTGTTCTCACAGTTCGCCCACAATCACTGTCAACCGCGCCCTCGGGGATGGTAAACTCCTTACAAGGTTTCCGACCACAAGGCCCAGGTCTTAAGAGCTTGATTGAACTAGCACCCTCGATTCTTTCGGCGGACTTTGCCCGTCTTGGCGAGCAAGTGCGCGCTGCGTGCGAAGGTGGGGCCAGTGTCATCCATGTGGATATCATGGACGGCCACTTCGTTCCCAACCTCACCATCGGTCCGCCAGTGGTCCAATCGTTGCGCAAGGTCACCAAGCTGCCGCTTGATTGCCACCTGATGATCGAGAATCCCGACGAATTCATTCCCGCATTTGCCGAAGCCGGCGCGGATTGGATTTCGGTGCATCAGGAAGCCGTCCGTCATTTGAATCGCACGCTGCACCTGATCAAGAGCCATAATTGCATGGCCGGCGTGGTGATCAATCCAGCTACCCCGGTGGATACGCTCACTGAGGTACTGGATATCGTCGACTATGTTCTGGTGATGTCGGTAAATCCCGGCTTCGGCGGTCAAAAATTTATTCCGAGTGCGCTGCATAAAATACGCCGTTTGGCGGAGATTCGCAGCCAACGCCGGCTGGCCTACCGCATCGAAGTAGATGGTGGCGTCGCCCTCGCTACCGTAGCCGACGTGGTGCGGGCCGGGGCGGAAATTCTGGTGGCGGGCAACGCCGTATTCGGCAACGGTAATCCAACGCAGAATGCCGAAGCGTTGCTCAAGGCAGCAACCGAAGCGGCGTTGCTGAGAGTCTAGAGCTCGAGTGTTGCAGGAATGGGTTGGGAAGGGCACGACGTTCAGTCGTGCCGCTGCGACAAGAATCTATGAAGCCCGTCCCAGGTAAATGAGCAAATTGCAGTCCTGATCCGAGGTCTTATGTCACATCGCGTTTCATTGCTGTCGGTGCTTGCAGTGCTGCTGATGATCACGGCGGCTTGCAGTAACAAAAAGGCCACCAACCCGTTGGCCAACGTGGGATCGAAGCAGCCGGATAAGGTTCTGTTCGACAAGGCCATGGACGCGATGAAGCACAACCGCTTCGATGTGGCCCGCATGACGCTGCAAACTCTCATCAACACCTACCCGGATTCCGAATTCATCGCCCGCGCCAAACTGGCAGTCGGTGACTCCTGGTACGCCGAGGGCGGCACCGCTTCGCTCGCTCAAGCCGAGCAGGAGTATCGTGACTTCGAGACTTTCTTTCCCAACATGCCCGAAGCCGCCGAAGCGCAGTTGAAGATCGCCAACATCCAGTATCAGCAGATGGAGAAAGCCGATCGCGACTATACCCACGCCAAACGGGCCGAGGATGAATACCGCAATCTGATCATGCAGTATCCCGATAATCCGAAACTGGTAAAGGAAGGCAAAGAGCGTCTGCTCGAAGTGCAGGAAGTCTTGGCCGAACGCGAGTTCGATATTGGAAGGTTCTACTTCTATCGCCAGTCCTATCCCGCGTCCATTGCCCGTCTCAAGACGTTGGTGGAAAAATACCCGCTCTACAGCAAGGCCGATGAAGCCCTTTTTCTGCTCGGCCAGAACTACGAAGGCCAGATCGTGCAGATGCGCGCCCGCGTGACCTGCGTCAAGACCAGCCCTCACCCTGGCTGCGTCCCCGAGCAGGTCAAAGCCAACATGATTGAAGAACTAACCAAAGAGGCATCCGCCTCCTATTCGCAGATCATTACCAGATATCCCCTCATGGACCGCGAGGATGATGCCAAGAAGCGGCTGGCGGCGCTGCATCAGCCCATTCCGCGGCCCACCAAGGCGGCCGTGGCACAGAATCGCCGGGAGGAAGACAGCCGCCGCGAAGCTAGCACCTACGATCGCTTGATGAGTGTGGTAAAAAAGGGCCCCGATGTCGCCCAAGCCGCGAAAGTCGGCGACCCGACTCTGGTAGATCCAACGCCGGTCGCCGCCAATCAAGACGCGGGAGCAACCGCCATGCGGGCGATGGGAATCTCTCGCGGCAATAACGGTGTAAGCGTAGAAACCGTGAATTCCGGAACGCCAGCTGCAAATGAGCCCGCCCCGCGCTCCGATTCCCCGCCCCCGCCGCCCGCGGACCCGTTTGCCCATGCCACCACCGCGAATGCGCCAGACCCGAATGAACTGACACCCGCTCCGGCTCCAGTTGCGTCAAAGCCTGACCCCAACGAGCTGACCCCCGCCGCTGATGCCCAAACCGCTGCCAGCAATCAGCCCTTACCGCCTCCCGTGCAGGTGAATGAGCTTCAGCAAGGCCAGCCATCCAGCAGTTCCGCCACCGCAAGCGTAGCCTCGAGTTCCCTGGCCAGTGATCAGGATGTTTCGAGCAGCAAGAAGAAGAAAAAGAAGGGCTTAAAGAAGATCATATCCTTCTAACCCGTCATTCAAGGCCACAGGGCTCGGGCTCTCCCATCGGCCAAGGCCAAAGGTGTTACCGCCCGCTCACTAGACGCTGACCCCTAGTAACCAGGTAACATCCCGTCGGATCATTGACTTACGTTGTCGCTCAGGTTACCTTCGCGATATCTCCCCTCATAAGAGGAAAAATTTCCTTGGCCCGGAAGATACTGCTTGCCGACGACAGCGTGACCGCCCAGAACATGGGGCGCAAGATTCTTGCGGACGCAGGGTATGAGGTCATCACTGTCAATAACGGCTCCGCCGCGCTGAAAAAGATCTCCGAACTTAAGCCTGATCTCGTTATCCTCGACGTTTATATGCCCGGCTACAGCGGGCTGGAAGTCTGCCAGCGCCTCAAAGAATCCCAGGATTCATCCCGCATTCCCGTACTCCTCACCGTTGGCAAATTGGAGCCATTCAAGCCGGAAGAGGCGCAACGCGTGCGCGCCGAAGGTTTCATCGTCAAGCCGTTTGAAGCCAGCGAGTTGCTCAGCGCCTTATCCAAGCTGGAAGATAAAGTCGTGCCCCGGTCTGAATCGTCCAAGCCTGGCCGCTTTGCGCGCGCCATCGCCGCTGCCGAGGAAGCCGGTCGCGGTGGTAGAAACGATGCCTCTGGCGATGACGATGGATGGAAGAGCCGGATTTCCTTTCCTCACCAGAAAACCGAGTCGGAAGAAAAAGAGAAAGAAAAAGACACCGACGCCGCCGCTTTCTATAATCCCATAAATCGTGACCTCCGCACGGTTGTCGAAACTCCCGCTGAACTGGCCGCGGAGAAGGCCGCCGAACAGGTACACAAGCTTCATCAGGCTCAGAAGTCGCCCGAACCTAGTGTGGATGTGGCCGCCTTGGTGCCCCCTGGCCTGCCCCAGGATGTAACGCCGGAAGAAGTGGCTGCAATCGCCGCCGCCGCCGCCCAGATACAGATGATCGGTTCCGTCGTGAAGGACGAGCCCAAGGCCGCTCCCGAAGCCGCAGCCGACCAAGTGGTCGCTTCCCCTCCCGCGATCAATGCGGAAGCCTCTCAGGAAGACAAACCAGGGAGTGCGCAGAACGAGAAGGACAAGCCCGGAGAGCCGCGAGAAGAGCCGCAAGACGTGCCCGTTACCATGGCAGCCGCCACGGAAATCTCCAGCTCTGCAAGCCAGAGTGGTTCGCGATGGAGTGCCGTCCCGGTTGCGCTCGAAGGCGACGAGGCCATGATCTCGCTCGACCAGGAAATGCAGAAGGCATATGCCGCTTTTGTGGCTGAGGAGGTGGCCTTCACACCCGCAGCGTCCTTGCCACAGGGTCTGCAGTCCGAGAATCCTCCCGCACCCGCGGACCCGGAATTCCCGGTTGCTGGAGCTTCGAATCCCGAGCCTGAGCCCTTACCTCAACCTGCTATAACCGCAGACGCCGTGCAAACTGAATCAGCGCCAGCTGCGCCACCCGCCGTCGCAGCCGAGCCCTCAACTTTGTCTGTAGAGACTGCGAGCCTTCCTGAGGTTGCCACCGCGCCCTCACAGCAGACCGAGCCCGAGATTGCTCCCGCCGTCACTGCGCCGAGTGCATCCCTGGCGACACAAGGTGAAGATGCGCCAAGCGAAGCCGCCTCCGCCGAAGCCGCACATACAGAGACCGCACATTCCGATGGTCCGCCAATGGCCGAGCCCGCTCCCGCCAGTAGCCAGCCCGTCGCCGACCTGGTCTCTTCCATCGTGGAGACTGCGGTCGCTAATTTTTCCAACCGTACTCCAGAAGAATCGCAACCCGCCCCCGAAGCCGAATCTGGCCGTCACGAAGCAGTAGCGTCGAGCCACGCCTTTGCCTCCTTCACTCCTGCTCCGCACCCCGAGGAGCGCGAAGATGAGGATCGCAAAGGCAAAGACGATTACAAAGAATCTGAAGAAGCCGTGAAGAGCACCGCAGCCGCCTGGGCAAGTTGGCGTCAGATTCGCGACGCCGGTGAAGCCAAGCCTGCAGCGGAATCTTCCCGCCAGGAATCCGAAGAATCCGTAACCGTTTCCACGGAGGCTGCTGCGATGGCCGTTGCAGCAGGCGCCGAACATACCGCGCAGGATACTCCCGCTCCCGCATCCGAAAATCCATCCGACATCGCCGGCATCGTCGACAGCGTGCTCGCCGACCTCCGCCCCAGGCTCATGGCAGAAATCTCCAGGAAGATGTCAGAAAAGAAGTAATCCCGCCGTCGCTGGCATAGATTGACGCGAAGGCCTGAGACACTAATGCGGCAGCTTGGGGACATTGGCGCGAGCTAGGACGGCGCCCCAAGCATCTAGAACGTAGACGTCTGTCCAGTGTGCGCTGCGCTTGCTCCGATCAGAAGAATCGGCGAGCGTGAAGGTGATGGTGGTTTGGGGCGAAGTGCAGCCCGTCAGTTGCCGCAGTTCAAAGTCAGAGTTCGGCTGATCGGGGAAGTGCTCTGGCTGCTCGGCGTCCCGAGACGCGGAGCCCGCGCGCAACACCACCTCGACTGCGCCCGCCAGGTTCTCGCAGCGCATCGGAATCCGCATCTCCCATTCTTTCGAACCAGTCTTTCTCACCGTCGGCGTTGCCGCGAATACGACGACCGGGGGATTGCCGCCGGGCGAGGCGTACCATTCCGGCCAGCGATGTTCGAATTCAATGCTGGCGTCGACGTAAGTGCGGCTCGACTCACGGTCGCGCTCCTCTAAGCTGGGGTGCACGGCATAGAGAGACGCGGCTGTCGCGCCGGGCCCTTGTGCGTGCAACAGATTGTGCAGAGCGGGTACGAAAGCGGGATGATAGCCGGCGCGGGCCATTAGCATGAGGCCTTCGCCGTCGGCTTCGACTTCCATCTGGCGGCAGAAGTGGCCGAAATTCTCCGACGCTTTTTGCGAGTCGATCCAGGAAGCAGACGGTTGCCCGGGATCGCCCAGCACGATGGCAGGCGCACCGCTGCTTTCTAGGGATTTCTGGTAAAGGTACCGCCGGGCCCAGTCGCGGTGCACAATGTGCGCGATCTCGTGCGACAGGATCGCCGCCCACAGCCCAGCGCTCGAACCCGCCAATCGCGCGAGGCCGGTCTCTACGTAGATGGTTCCATCTGGCGACGAGTAGGCGTTGAGCTGATCATCGTCGACCATGCGTAGCTCCCACGCAAACTTTGTGGCGGAGGGCCCGGGGACCTGCCCGAGGAGTCGCTCGAACACAAGGCGGCTTGTGGCGTAGCGTCCCGTAGGCTGTATGCTATGCGCCATCAGTTGAGGACGCAGGCGGGCGGCACTTTCCAGGTCAAAGTTGAAGTTGGGGGGAATCTGCGGTCCGTCGAGAATCTGCTGGCCAAAGGC
>Ga0209040_10000924_pt1 | contig 22969 bp, 32 predicted proteins | sample BogFormECP12_OM3_FD_188240 | JGI IMG/M metagenome (GOLD analysis project Ga0209040, IMG submission 188240) | Bog forest soil microbial communities from Calvert Island, British Columbia, Canada - ECP12_OM3 (SPAdes) (version 2) | ecosystem: Environmental > Aquatic > Freshwater > Wetlands > Bog ... | reverse complement strand
CGACGAATGGCGAACTGTCGGACCTCGGTATTCTCGGGTGTACGCCAGCGGAAGCCGCAACGCAGCTCACCCCGTCAACGTCATCCTGAACTATGCCTACGCGGTCCTGCAAAGCCAGGTACAGATCAAGGCGGTCGCGGACGGCTATGATCCGATGCTCGGCATCATGCACTATGACCGCGACGGCGCGCCGGCCTTCGTGTTCGACATGATGGAGCCTGAGCGGCCGAAGATGGACAGAGCGGTGCTCACGTTCTTGAAGTCGGAGGCGTTGCATCCTTCGGACTTCACGATCCGAGAGGATGGGGTGGTGAGGCTCAATCCGGAGTTGGGGAGGCGGGTGGCCGGTCTGACTGTGGCCCCCTGAGCAATTCCCTTGGCTCGTCCTTATCGTGCGGTTTCGTGTATTAAGCTGTTCCAAATGGCCCTCGTTTTCTCAACGCAGGTACGGCCCGCAACGGCCTACTGACGGCGGCGTTGGTATTTTTTCAGGAGATCACTTTACCCCGGGCGCCGAGGCGGCCAAGACTTGGCCCTCAAGCCAGCGCCTTGCGCGGCCAGTTGACCAGCGCGAGCCCGGCGAGCACCAGCGCGATGGCCGCCGCGAAGCCTACCGTCACCCGCTCGCCGAACACGAGCCAGCCGGCGAAGACGCCGACCAGCGGCGTCACAAAAGTGAAGGCCGAGAGCTGCGCCGCCGCGTAGTTGGTGAGCAGCCAGAACCACATCACGTAACTCACCGCCACCTGCCACCCCCTGCCATAAGAGGACCGCGGCCGTCGTCGCCGAGACATGGGTGGGCGCGGGCTCGCCGAGCGCGGAGGCCGCAAGCGGCGCGATCAGCGCCGCCGCGGCGATCTGGTAGAGCAGCACCTTGACCGGATCGGCGCGCCTCAGCGAAGTCGCCCGGATGAGGATGGTTGTCGCCGCCCAAAGCGCCGCGGCGAGGAGGGCGAGCGCGTCGCCGAACGCGCCGCCACCGGCCGACCGGCCCATCATGCCAAGCGCCACGCCGAGAAAGGCGAGCAAGAGGCCGAGCCACTGCAGCGGCTTCAGCCGCTCGCTCCTGAGGACCAGCGCCGCGCCGAGCGCGACAAAGAGGGGCGCCGCGTAGATGAACACGGTCGCCCGCGCGGCGGTCGTGAAGCGCAGCGATTCGTAGAGGACGATGAACTCGGCCGTGAACAGGACCCCGGCCAGCGCCCCCGCCGCCTCCGAGCCGTCGATCTTGAACACGCGCCGCTTCGCCGCCAGCGCGTAAGCGAGCACGCAGACGACGCCGATCGCCGAGCGGACGCCCGTCTGGGCGATGGGACCGACATCCGCGAGCGCGACTTTGGCGATGACCTGGTTGAAACCCCAGACGACGCAGAGACCAAAAGTCAGCGCGGCGGCGAATGCGTCGAGCGGGCGGGTCATTCCCTGCCGTTCCCGTTTCGATGCGAAAAATCAAGGGCGGCCGGCCTTCCTTTGGGCCTTCCGCCCGAGGGCAGATGCTGTCAGCCGGCTCGCTTGGCGTCGGCCAGGATGGCCTTGAGCTGCGCTGGAAGCGGCCCGGCCCCCGGGGCGTAAGATCCCTCGATGGCGGCAGTCCCGACGGTGAAAGCGTCCGCCCCGGCCGCGCGGACGGCCGCGACCCGTTCGCGGCCGTTGACCGACCCGGCCACCACGACCTTGCCGCGTCCGCTGAAAGCCCGCCGGCACGCGGCGACGAGATCGAGCGGCTGGGCCTCGGTCGCGCGATAGGCGAGGATGTCCACCCCCGGGCAGCCTTTCCGCGCGAAGGCGCGGCAGTGCGCCTCGACCTCGTCCGCCGAGCCGCCGAGTTTTGTCGGGTGGCCTATGGGCCTGCCGGCGAAGGGCAAATAGCGCGCAGCGCTTCCTTCAAGAAGCGCCAGCGCCTCATCGACATGGCGCCCGCCCATGAGCCAATCGACGCGGAGATCGCGGCCGAGCGCGATCGACCGGAGCTCCTCATCGCGGCTCGTCGCGACGACCTCCATCCAGACGGAGGCGCCAGCGGCGCGAATGGCCGCGGCGAGGCGTTTCAGCGCCACGGGCTCGGCGCCGACGTCCTTGAAGCCAATGTTCGCGACCCCGGCCGCCCGGGCGACGTCAACAAGCTCGAGCGCGTCCGGGACCGTCTCATCGTCGCGCGTCAACATGAACACGAAGTCCATTCGTCTGCCGCCGTCGCGTTTCTTCAAGGCGCAAACTACCATGGCGCGCGTTGAAAGCGGATGCGACAAGAGCCCGCGCCGCTTTTGCCGGCGCGGGACCTCTCTGCTAGAGGCTCACGCTTCCTTGCAGGCAAGTCGTCGTCCCCATGTCGCACATCGTCACGCGCTTCGCGCCTTCGCCGACCGGCTTCCTGCACATCGGCGGCGCGCGCACGGCCCTGTTCAACTGGCTCTACGCCAAGCGCTTTTCCGGGACGTTTTTGCTGCGCATCGAGGACACCGACCGCGAGCGCTCGACCCGGGCCGCGGTGGACGCCATCCTCGACGGGCTCAACTGGCTCGGCCTCCACTGGGACGGCGAGGCGATGAGCCAGTTCGGCCGCGCCTGGCGGCACCGGGAAGTTGCGGAGCAGATGCTGGCGTCGGGGGCGGCCTATCGCTGCTACGCGAGCAACGAGGAGCTCGAGGAGATGCGCGAGAAAGCGCGCCGCGAGGGTCACCCGATGCGCTACGACGGGCGCTGGCGCAACCGCGATCCCGCGCAAGCGCCGCCCGGCGTCGCGCCGGTCATTCGCCTGCGCGCCAAACAGGAAGGCGAGACGGTGGTCGACGACAAGGTGCAGGGCAAGGTCGTGTTCATGAACAAGGACCTCGACGATCTCGTGCTGTTGCGCTCGGACGGCACGCCGACCTACATGCTGGCCGTCGTCGTGGACGACCACGACATCGGCGTGACCCACGTCATCCGCGGCGACGATCACCTCACCAACGCCGCGCGGCAGACGCAAATCTACCAGGCGCTCGGCTGGGACGTCCCCGTGTGGGCGCATATCCCGCTTATCCACGGGCCGGACGGGGCGAAACTGTCGAAGCGGCACGGGGCGCTCGGCGTCGACGCCTATCGCGCCATGGGCTGCCTGCCGGCGGCGCTGCGCAACTATCTCGTGCGCCTCGGCTGGAGCCAGGGCGACAAGGAGTTCTTCACCGCTGACGAGATCATCGCCGCTTTCGACCTCTCGGCGATCGGCCGCTCGCCCTCGCGCTTCGACTTCATGAAGCTCGAAAACATGAACGGCCATTTCATGCGCGCCATGAGCGACGACGAGCTGTTCCACGCGCTCATCGACGCCCTGCCCTATTTGCCGAATGGACCCGAGGTCGCCGCGAAGCTCGACGACGCGAAGCGCGCGCAACTTCGAGCGGCGATCCCAGGTTTGAAAGAGCGCGCCAAGACGCTGGTCGAGCTCCTCGACGGGGCGCGCTTTCTATTCGCTGCGCGGCCGCTTCCGATGGACGCGAAGGCGGCGGAAATCCTTAGCAATGGGGGCCGCGCGCATCTTGCGGCGCTCTTGCCGAAGCTGCGCGACGTTCGGTTCTGGACGGGCTCGGCGCTCGAGGCGGTCGTACGCGACTATGCGGAGAGCGCCGGCGCCAAGCTCGGCGCGGTGGCGCAGCCGTTGCGCGCTGCGTTGACGGGCCGCTCCACCTCGCCCGGCATTTTTGACGTGCTGACGGTGCTCGGCCGCGAGGAGAGCCTCGGCCGGATTGCGGACCAGGCGGCGCTCGAATCGATGAAGCCGTGAAGCCCGCCGGTCACGGCCGCCAAGCGTCGCCTAACTGCGGATCCGCACCCGCAGCGGCGCAGCATGCCCGCGGATGGGAACGGTGATGGGCGCGTAGGCCGACATGTCAATTGCCGCCGCTGTCGATGCATTCGCAGCATTGACGACATCCTCCGACACGACGATCCTGCATGTCTGCTGCTTGGCCACTTCCAAAAGCCGGCTTGCGACATTCACCGTGTCGCCGGCCGCGCTAATCTGTTGATGCGTCGGCGAGCCGAGCCGCGACACGACGGCCGGGCCAAAGTGGAGGCCGATGCGAAAGTCCAGCCGATCCCGCGCCACCGGCGGCGCCGTTCCGATCCAGGCGGCGACCGACTGGCGAAGGCCTTCTACTGTAGCAAGCGCCCGCGCCGCGTCGTCTGCTTGCGGCTTCGGTACGCCGAACACCGCCAGAACGCCGTCGCCCATGTAGTTGATGACGACGCCGTCGCGGGCGACGATTTCGCGTTCGACGAGCGTTTGCATGCCGGCCAGCAACTCCCTCGCGCCCTCAGGCCCAAGCGCTTCGCTGACCTCGGTCGACCGAGAGAGGTCCAGGAACATGACCGCGATGTTCTGGCTGACCGGCCTTTCGAGAAATCTCGGGTCGCGCAGGATGCGCTCGACGAGAAGCGGCGACTGGAATTTCGCCAGCGCCGCCGTCTGCGCCTCGGCCTTTTCGCCGGCCTGCCGCTCGAGGAGGAGCCGCGCGCCTGCGTAGGCGAGGACGAGCGGCGCGGCGATCGCGGCCGGCAAGGACATGCTCAGCCAGTAGCCCTCGACAAAGGCGAAATACGCCGCGGCCGCCCACAGCGCGAATAGGAGCGCAGCGACCGCAAGACCCATCGCCGCGCGCCGCATCGCCATGAGCCCGATCATCGCCGCGGGCAAAAGCGCCGCCATTGCGGCGTCGACCCGGCGCGTCGTCGGCGTTCGCGCCAGCGTCTCGCCCGTCAAGAGATTGGCGATGGCGGTCGCGAAAATCTCCGCCCCCGGCGCGACGCGATCGAAAGGCGTCGCGAAGGCGTCCCCGAACCCGGCCGCCGTCATTCCCACGATGACGACCTTTCCGTTCGCCCAGTCGCGCTCAAGCTCGCCGCGTAAAACGCTCGCGGCGCTATAGCGCTTAAAGCTCCCCGCCGGGCCGTAATAGCGGATCGGCAGATGGTAGCCGAGGTCGGTTGCGACGGAATGCTCGCCCAACGTCACTCGGCCCGGCGAAAAGACAGGCGCAGCGCCCGCCGCCGCAGCCGCGGCCGCAAGCGCGAGCGAGGGCGCAACACCGTCCGGCGTTTCGAAGATCAAAGGAATGTAGCGGGGGATCCCGCTCGCGTCGGTCGAGACGTTGGCGAGCCCGGTTTCGGCCGCGTCGCGGATGGCGCCGGTCGGCCAAAGGACCCGCGTCGGCGCCGGGGAGAGCGCGAGTTCCGCAAGTTGCGGGCGCGCCAAGGCCGGCTCGCTGTGCGCGAACATGCCTATGGAGGCGACGACGCTTCTGGTGGATTTGAGCGCTTCCGCGAGCGCGTTGTCCGCGTCCGCGCCCTTGGCGTCGGGAAAGGCGATGTCGAGCACGACGGCCCGGGGATAACGGTCGGCGATCGCGCGCACGATCCGGGCCAGGGCCTGCCGCGAAAGGGCTTGTTCCGCGAGCTCGGCGATCGTGCGGTCGTCGATCGCAACAATCACGATGTCCGCCGGCGCCGGTCGGGCTCCGGCGAGAAGAAAGCGCCAGTCGAGTGTAAGATACTCGATCCGGTCAAGCCCGGAAGCGACTCCCTTGATCTGTCCGAACCCGAACCAAGCGCCGGCCGCGATGGCCGCGGCGATGAACGCGGCGGTCAGGACGGACGAGAGCCGCCAAGCCTCGCGGCGCATTTACTCCCCGAAGCGCGCCATGAGCGCCCGCACCCGCGCCTCCCCCCACCGCTTCTGCGTCATCGTCGTGTCGGTCGGCGCAATGTCGACGCCTTCCCCGTCTGTGAGCACGATATATTGGTTCAAACGCCGGTTCGTAACGGCGACCGCGCCGCTGAGGACAAGAGTCGAGGTCCGCGCCGGCGTCACGTCCATCGCCCAGCGCGTGCCGCGAACGGCGGCGATGGCGAGCGGCGTCAAGATCTGGAAATGGGCGTCGGCTTTGGCATTATCGTCGATCAGGATCGCGCCGCTATCGAGCCGGATCGCGGAGGGCAGTTCCTGACCCTTCGTGTAGATCGGCCGGAAACGCGCGCCATGCGCCGGCCGGACCGTCAATTCCTGGCCGCACTGCAGAATCTTGGCGGACGGATCACGGTCGTTCGCCACGAAAGCGCAAGCGCCACCCGCCCGGGCGACATTCGAGGCAAGCAAAGCGGTCCCCAGCAGCAACAAGGCGGGGATACGTGCTGAAACCGTCGCATTTCTCGGACCGATTCGAGACATCGGAACCCTTCCGCCATTGTCGAGCTTCGGGCTGGCAAGCAAAGCTCCGTCGCCGCGACTTCTCGCAAGGCTACGCGGAAGCCCCAGCGCTTGTCGAGACGGGCCGCGAGCTTGATCGCCTCAATTCACTCGTAATGTCGCCGCCCGAAGAACGCTTCGCCTTACTCCTGGGGCAGCGTCATCGGCTGCGCCGGCACGGCGGAGGCGAGCGGACCCGGGCCGGCGCCGTCCCGCTCATAGACGTCGGGGCGGAACTGGACGATGCCGTCCGGCGTCGCCCAAGCCGTGACGTAGACCCAGTAGACGTTGACCGGCGTCGTCAGCTTGACGTCGAGGCGCTGGCCCGACCGGATCGCTTCGTCGATCTGATCGCGCGTCCAGCCCGGATTGTCCTTAAGCAGCCAGGCGACGTAGTCGCGCACATCCTGGACGCGCACGCACCCCGATGAGACGAAACGGAAGTCATCTCCGAAAATCCCCTTCTCCGGCGTGTCGTGCATGTAGACGCCGTAAGGATTCGGGATGTTGACGCGCACGAAACCGAGCGAGTTGAGGTCCGCGCCCGTGTCCTGCCGGTACTTGTAGCGGGTCGCCTCGTCGGTGTTCCAGTTGATCGAGGACGGGGCCACCTCTTCGCCCTTCTGGTTGAAGACGCGAATCTTCTCCTCGGTAAGATAGTTGGGGTTCGCCTTCATCCTCGGGATCATGTCCTTCTTGATGAGCGAAGGCGGCACGATCCAGAACGGGTTGAAATTGATCTCGGTCGCGTGCGTCTGCATGATCGGCGACTGGCGGTCGATCTTGCCGACGCCGGCGGCGTGGTGGGTATAGACGACGCCATTCTCGACCGTCTCGACGGTGGCCGCCGGAATGTTCACCATCACGAAACGCTGGCCGAGATCCCCCGAATAGCTCCGCAGGCGCACAATGTTCGTCTCAAGCTGCTGCAGCCGCGTCTCCGCCGGAACGTTGAGCGCAAGCAAGGTCTCTTCGTTGACAATCCCCGACCGGCCGATCCCGTTGCGCGCCTGGAAGCGCTTGACGGCCCCTTCGACAAAAGAGTCGTATGTCGTCCCGCTGCCTGCGATCGGATCGAGGTCGCCAGTGACGACAAGCCGGTTGCGGAGCGCCTGGACGCGCGGGCCTTTCGACCCGATCCTGAGGTCTGGTCCGGCCGGCACCGGCTTCCAGCCGCCGTTGGCGACGATGTTCTGATATTGCTGGATCGCCTGCTCGGTCGCCGCCAGCGTCGCCGGGGAAAGAACCGGCGTCGTCTCCCGTTTCACCGCCATATTGGGCGAGGCTTCATAGCTCTGCGGCCACTCGGCCTGAGCGTCCTGCTCCTCCGCAAAGGCTGCAACCGGGATCGAGAAAGCAAAGGCGGCGAGCGCCGCCGTGCAAAGGTCGCGGCGCGAGAACCGCGAGACGATCGTCTCAGCCATGGAAAGCATTACTCCTCAAGGAACGGCGCAAATCCCCGAGCCGCGCCTAGCCGCTCCGCCCTCCAGCACCGTCGCGGGCGCATCCGGCCGCTGAAAGCGTTCCGACGCAAAATAGGATGCAGTCGGGCGATTTTATGGCTGGCCCCGCCCGGGACAAAATAGGCGAGGCGTCCAATAAAGACGCCTCGCCCGAAGGTCGAAAATTGGGTTAAGGAGAGGTTATCAGAGCCGATATTTGATCTGGTCGGTCCAATATCTCTCCAGGCGCAGCAGCGAGACGTTGACCCGCGCAAGGTCGTCGCGCGGAAGCCCGCCGATTTGCTCAACCGTCCGGGCATGTTTCTCGTAAAGCGCCGACACGATGCGATGAACGTCCTTGCCCCTTTCCGTCAGACTGATTCGCACCGACCGGCGGTCCACCCGCGAGCGAGCGTGGTGGAGAAATCCCATCTCGACCAGTTTCTTGACGTTGTAGGAGACGTTGGAGCCGAGGTAGTAGCCTCTTGTGCGCAATTCCCCCGCCGTCAGCTCCTTATCCCCAATGTTGAAGAGCAAGAGCGCCTGCACGGCGTTGATGTCCGAGCGGCCGCGACGGTCGAACTCGTCCTTGATGACGTCCAGGAGGCGGCGGTGTAGCCGCTCCACCATTGTTAACGTTTCCAAGTAGACGCTGAACACTGGAAGTTCAGGCTCTCCCCGAACCGCTTGTTGCCGGACGCTGACAGCGTTAAGCATGACTCACCCGTTGGTTCGACTCGCTCTGGCCGACGTTTTTGATCGGTCCGTTGTTGGATGGGAATGTAACGTCAGCGCGTGAAGAGGAGCCTAAGAATCAGGATGAACGCAAGGTTTTCCCAGGCTGGTAAATTTCGGCTGAATCGAAGACTTTGTTTAGGTTGACGGCGTGGGAACCAGCCGTCGAAGACGCAGCAGATTCAGATCTGGCGCTTAGTTAGCCGCGCTCCCGCACCGCCCGCCAGCTCAGAAAAAAATAGCCGGCCACGAGCGCAACATTCAGGAAAGCTACGGAAAAGCCGATCGTAGCGGCGCGTGGACTAAAGGCGGGCGAGGCCGCCTCAACCACGGCGCACAGAAGCCATATGGCGCCGCCCCAGGGGGCGGCCAACCAAAGTCCGATCGCAGCGAGAAAATCAAGGCAAGCGAACACGACGATCGACGACTGCTGCGGCAGCGTCATCCGCGAAAAATCTCCGAGGCTCGGAACGGCGCCGAGAATAAGGGCCCACTCGAACAGGCCTTTGCCGATCCAGACCCAAGCGAGGGTCCGCATGTACCAGATGAGCGCCGTCTTCCAGCGAATGCTGGCGATCATCGAAGCGAGAGGGGTTTCGTCCGTCTTCGCGGGCGAGACGTCAATGAGTTCGACCCGGCCCTCTCGGGTCTGCCGCATTGCGTATTTCATCGCGTCCGAAATGTGAGTTCGGCGTCGCCGAGCGACGCAAAATAAGCGTCGAGCTCCGCCTCGCTGGGTGGGTCGCTCCACATTGGACGATTGTCTTTGTCGATGATGACCGCGCGCACGCCCTCGTAGAAGTCGTGGCCCCGGCAGACGCGCGACACGATGCGGAACTCCACCCGCAGCGCTTCGCGGAAATCGAGCTTCGCCCCGACCGCCATCTGCCGCAACGCGATCGCCTGGCTGGTCGGCGACTTCTCGAGCATCGCCGCGCGGGCTCCAGCCGCAAAGGCGAAGCCCTTGGGCTCCGCTTCGAGCAAGCCGTCGAGAATCGCTTCCCGGCCCGGGAGCGAGAAGCAGGCCTCGATTCCGTCCGCCTCCGCCATCAGCGGCGAGACGGGGGCTTGCGAAGCAAATCGCTGGAGCGCCGCGTCGAGCGGCTCCTCGGCTTCCAGCGCTTCGGCAAGCGCGTCGATTTGTTCGCTGGTCACGAAAACGTCGGCGAGGCCGAATGCGAGGCCGTCGCCCGCATTCGCCCGTAAACCGGTGAGAGCGAAGTAGACGCCAACCCGGTGCGCCAGGCGAGGCAGGACGAACGTGCCGCCGACGTCCGGAAAGAAACCGATCCCGACCTCCGGCATGGCGAACGCGAAGCGTTCGCTGGCAACCCGATATCGGGCCGAGTTGACCGACACCCCGACTCCCCCGCCCATGACAATGCCGTCGATGAGCGCGACAACAGGCTTGGGATAGCTCCTGATGCGCTCGTTAAGGCGATATTCCTCGCGCCAGAAGCAAAGTTGCGCCTCGTGGTCTCCGGCGACGTCGAGGTCATAAAGATGGCGAATGTCGCCGCCGGCGCAAAAGGCTTTGTCGCCGGCGCCGCGAATGACGACGCGCGTCACGCGCGCATCGTTCTCCCAGAGATCGAGCGCCGCCGCGATGAGCCGCACCATGTTCAAAGTCAGCGCGTTCAGCGCTTTGGGGCGGTCGAGAACGATGCGCCCGGCCGCCCCGCGCCGTTCGACAAGCGCCTCAGCCTCCGGAGGCGCCTCCGTCACGTCAGCGCGACCTCCGTCAGTATGGCGTCGATGGCCGCCGCGACCTTGTCGATCGGCGCCATCCCGTCGACTTCGTGCAACAGTCCGCGGTTCCGGTAGAACGGCGTAACCGCGGCCGTGTCCCGCTCGTACGCCTCGTAACGCGACTTGAAGACTTCAGGGTCGTCGTCCTTGCGCACCGTCAGGCCGGCCGCTTTCGCCTCGGCGGCGCGTGTGACGATGCGTTCAACGAGCTTCGCCGGATCAACCTTCAGTTCAATGGCGGCGTCGAGCTTGAGGCGCTTGGCGGCGAGCATCGCCTCCAACTCCTTGGCCTGCTTCAACGTGCGCGGGAAGCCGTCGAGGATAAACCCGTTCTTCGCGTCCGGCTCGCTGATGCGGTCGTTGATAATGCCGACGACCAACTCGTCGGGGACCAGCGCGCCGGCCTCCATGATTGCCTTCGCCCTGAGCCCGATCGGCGTGCCGGCCGCGACCGCCGCACGCAGCATATCGCCTGTCGACAACTGCGGGACGCCGAGCTTGCGGACCAATCGCCCCGCCTGCGTGCCCTTGCCCGCGCCCGGAGGCCCAAGCAGGATCAGTCTCATCTCTTACGCCCCTTCAGCCTCGAGCGGCGAATCAGGCCTTCGTACTGATGCGCCTGCAGATGTCCGTGGATCTGCGCCACCGTGTCCATCGTCACGTTGACGACAATCAGCAGCGACGTGCCGCCAAAGTAGAACGGCAAGGATGCATAGGAAATGAGCCATTCGGGCAATAGGCAGATGAGCGACAGATAGGCCGCGCCGATAACGGTGACGCGCGTGAGGATGTAGTCGATGTACTGAGCGGTCCGCTCGCCCGGCCTCACGCCGGGGATGAAGCCGCCATGCTTCTTGAGGTTGTCGGCGGTGTCGGCCGGATTGAAGACGGTCGCCGTGTAAAAGAAGGCAAAGAACACGATCAGGACGACATAGAGAACGAGATAGAATGGACTCCCTCGTCCGAGCAGCGCCGTAATTATAGACAGAACGCCGGAACTCGCCGAGCCTTGGGCGAAATTCGCGACTGTCGTCGGCAGGAGCAACAGCGAGGAGGCGAAAATCGGCGGAATAACGCCGGACGTATTGAGCCTGAGAGGTAGGAAGGAACTCTGCCCCTCGTACATCTTGTTGCCGACTTGCCGGCGCGGATAGGTGATCGGCACCCGTCGCTGGGCCCTCTCCATGAATACTATGAAGGCGACGACGACAAACACCATCACGATAACGGCGAGGACGAGGCCGGTCGAAATCGATCCCTGTCGTCCCATCTCGAACAACTGCACCATGGCGGCGGGCAGCCTCGCCACGATACCGGCGAAGATGATGAGCGAAGAGCCGTTGCCGACGCCGCGCGAGGTGATCTGCTCGCCGAGCCACACGAGAAACATCGTTCCGCCGGTCAGCGTGACGACGGTGGATATGATGAACAGCATGCCAGGATTGCTGACGACGCCGGCGCGGCCCTCGAGGCCGATCGCGATGCCGTAGGCCTGGAACATCGCCAACACCACGGTGAGATAGCGGGTGTACTGATTGAGGACCTTCCGCCCCGCCTCGCCTTCTTTCTTGATCGCCTCCAGCGACGGGACGACGGAGCTCAAGAGTTGGATGATGATCGAGGCGGAGATGTACGGCATGATGTTCAGCGCGAACACCGCCATGCGTTGAACGGCGCCGCCCGAGAACATGTTGAACATGTCGAGCACGCCCTGCTTCTGGCCGAGGAAGGCGGTCTGGAACGCCTCCGAGTCGATGCCAGGCAGCGGGATGTAGGTCCCAAGGCGGAAGATGACGAGTGCGCCGAGGGTGAACCAGATGCGCTTTTTGAGTTCGTCGGCCTTTGAGAAGGCCGACCAATTGATACTGGCTGCGAGCTGTTCGGCGGCCGACGCCATGGATTGGGCTCCGAGCGGCGCGAGAGAAATGCGCCTAGTTTACGAGAGGTTCGCGCTTCGGGGTGGGCAAGGATGATTGACTATATGGTCGGCGCCTCCGCCATTGTCACCAGCGGGTCTATGTCGATTGGGCGGGAGCGGCTCCGCTCCGCAGCGTCTTCAGTGTGCCGCCGGCCTTCTCGATCGCCGCCGCCGCGCTTTTCGACGCGGCCGCGACTTCGAAATTCGCTTTGGCTTTGAGTTCGCCTGATCCGAGGATTTTCACGCCGTCCCTTGGACGGGTCACAACGCCCGCCCGCATCAGCGTCTCGACCGTGATCGCTTCGTCGCCGCTGAGCTTGCCCGTGTCGATTGCGCTCTGGATGCGGCTCAGGTTCACCTCATTGTAGAGGGTGGGCGACGGCGGGTTGAACCCGCGCTTCGGCAGGCGTCGGTGCAGCGGCATCTGGCCGCCCTCAAAACCCTTGATGCTGACGCCGGACCGTGCGGTCTGCCCCTTGCCGCCACGGCCGGCCTGCTTGCCCTTGCCCGACCCGATACCGCGCCCGACGCGCATGCGCGGCTTGGCCGCGCCCGGATTGTCCCTGACTTCGTTGAGCTTCATAGCGAAATCCTATTTCTCCTCGACCACGCGGATGAGGTGGGCGACCTTGGCGATCATGCCGCGGGTCGCCGGCGTGTCGGCGACGCTCGAGCGGCGTCCGACGCGATTGAGGCCGAGGCCCTTCAAGGTTTCCCGCTGCGAGCCCGGCCGTCCGATGGGGCTCTTCGTCTGTTGGAGGGTGATGCTCTTTTGCATGCTCATGGGAGTGCCTGCTCTCACGAATCGGCGGCGTCGGCTTCGACGCCTTGCCGGCGCGACTGCAAGGTCGACACTTTCATGTTGCGCCGCTGCGCGACCGAGCGCGGGCTGTCCTCGCGCGAGAGCGCGTCGAAAGTCGCGCGAATCATGTTGTAGGGGTTCGACGAGCCCTGGCTCTTGGCCACCACGTCGTGGACGCCGAGCGACTCGAAAACGGCGCGCATCGGGCCGCCGGCGATGATGCCGGTGCCCGCGGGAGCTGCGCGCAGAACGACCCGGCCCGCGCCATGACGCCCGACCACGTCGTGATGCAGCGTGCGGCCTTCCCGCAGCGGGACCCGAACGACGCTGCGTTTGGCGGCGTCGGTCGCCTTGCGGATTGCCTCGGGAACCTCGCGGGCCTTCCCGTGCCCGAAGCCGACGCGCCCCTTCTGGTCGCCGACGACGACGAGCGCGGCGAACCCGAAGCGCCGGCCTCCCTTCACAACCTTCGCGACGCGGTTGATGTGCACGAGGCGATCGACAAACTCGCTGTCGCGCTCCTCGCGCCTGTGGTCGCGGCCGCGGCCGCTCTCTCCTTCACGCGCCATTCTTCTCTTTCCGTCGCTTCCCGCGGCCGATGCACGCCGCTCGCTTACCCTGTCTGTCTAGAATTCGAGCCCGCCCTCGCGCGCGCCCTCCGCGAGCGCCTTGACGCGGCCATGGTACATGTAGGCGCCGCGATCGAAGACCACCTTCGCCACACCCGCCCTCTTGGCCCGCTCGGCGATCTCCTTGCCGACGACCCGAGCCGCCTCGACGTCGGCCCCGGTCTTGAGCCGCTCGCGCATAGCCTTCTCGATCGACGAAGCGGCGGCGAGCGTGCGCCCATGCTCGTCGTCAATGACTTGGGCATAAATCTGCTTGGACGAGCGGAAGACGCTGAGCCGCGGACGGCCGCCCGCGTTCGCGACGATCCGGCGGCGGACACGCGCCTTGCGGCGCTCTCCGGACACGTTCAACCTGGCCATGGCTCTGCCCTACTTCTTCTTGCCTTGCTTGCGGAAGATAAATTCGCCTGCGTATTTGACGCCTTTGCCTTTGTAGGGCTCGGGGCGCCGGAAAGCGCGGATTTCCGCCGCGACCTGGCCGACCTGCTTCTTGTCGACGCCGGCGACCATGATTTCGGTGGGCTTCGGCGTCGTAATCGTCACGCCCGGGGGGATCGGATACACCACGTCGTGGCTGTAGCCGAGCGAAAGCCGCAAGTTCTTTCCCGCGATCGCCGCCTTGTAGCCGACGCCGTTGATTTCGAGTTTCTTCTCGAAGCCGTTGGTCACGCCGCCGATGAGGTTGGCGATTTGCGCGCGCGTCATGCCCCACATCGCCCGGGCGCGCTTGTCCTCGCCGAGCGGCGTCACATGAACGGCGCCGCCGTCGATTTTGACCGACACTTCCTGCGGCGCGGTGAACTTGAGTTCGCCTTTGGAGCCTTTAACGGCGATCGTCTGGCCCTCCAGCTTCGCGGTGACGCCGGAGGGAATGACGACGGACTTCTTGCCGATACGAGACATGACGTCAGTTCCAATTACGTTTGGCCGTCAGAAGACGGTGCAGAGGACCTCGCCGCCGACGTTATTCTCGCGCGCGGCGTGATCCGCCATGACGCCCTTCGGCGTTGAGAGGATCGACACGCCGAGACCGTTCGCAACGCGCGGCATCGCCTTGACCGTCGCATAGACGCGGCGGCCGGGTTTCGACACGCGCTCGATCTTGCAGATCACCGGCTCGTTGTCGAAATACTTGAGTTCGATCTCGAACTCGGTGCGCCCATCGCCGTAATCGGTGGTCGTGTAGCCACGGATGTAGCCTTCCGCCTCAAGCACGTCGAGCACCTTCTTGCGAAGCGAGGAGCCCGGCGTCGTCACCTTGCCCCGCTTGCGCATCTGAGCGTTGCGAATGCGGGTGAGCATGTCGCCGAGGGGATCGTTGACCGACATTGATCCGTCCTCCTTACCAGCTCGATTTGACGAGGCCCGGGATGAGGCCCTGGTTGCCGAGCTCCCGGATGGCGATGCGCGACATCTTCATCTTGCGATAGAACCCGCGCGGGCGGCCGGTCACTTGACAGCGGTTTCGAACGCGAACCGCGGAGCCGTTGCGCGGCAACGCCGCCAGCTTGATGCGCGCCTCGAAACGCTCCTCCATCGGACGCGCCTCGTCGTTGGCGACTTCGAGCAAACGCCTGCGCCGGCCGACGTATTTCCTCACCAGGCGCTGCTTCCGCAGATTATTTTCAACCGCACTCTTCTTTGCCACTCAGGCCTCCAGTTTTTCCGCGTCTGAGCCTAAGAAGCTCACTGCCGGAACGGGAAGTTGAACGCGCCCAGCAGGGCCCGCGCTTCCGCGTCGGTCCTGGCTGTCGTGCAGACTACGATGTCGAGGCCGAGCATGGCTTCGGCCTTGTCGTAGTCGATCTCGGGGAAAATGATGTGCTCCTTGACGCCGAGGGCGTAGTTGCCGCGACCGTCGAACGACTTCGGGTCGAGCCCGCGGAAGTCGCGCACCCGCGGCAGCGCCACCGTCACGAGCCGGTCGAGGAACTCGTACATGCGCGTCTTGCGCAACGTCACCTTCGCCCCGATCGGCATGTTCTCGCGCACCTTGAAGGTGGAGATCGCCTTGCGGGCGCGGGTGATGATGGGCTTTTGTCCGGCGATCAGCGCAAGGTCTGCTGCGGCCGACGTCACCTTCTTGGTGTCGTTCACCGCCTCGCCCACGCCCATGTTGACGACGATCTTGTCCAGTCTCGGCACTTCCAGTGCATTCTTGTAACCGAATTCCTTGACGAGCTTCGGAACGATCTCATCCCGATAGATTCTCTTCAGGCGCGCGACATAGTCCTGGGGCGCAGCCTTGACCGCGCCGGCGGCGGCGACTTCCTTCGCCGCGCCCTTGCCCTTGGCGTCCGCGGCGGCGTCTGGCTTTCCGCCTTTCGCCGCGCCCTTGTCGCCCTTGGCGGAGGACTTGTCGCCTTTGGGCTTGTCGCCCTTGGCGGGCTTGCCGCCCTTCTCGTTTTTCGCCTCAGCCATCGATCAGATCTCCAGAACGCCTGGCGACGCGAACCTTCCGGCCATCGTCCAAAATCCTGAAGCCGACGCGCGTCGGCTTGCCCGACTTCGGATCGGCGATCGCCAGATTCGACAGATGGATCGGCGACTCTTTCGTCAGGATGCCGCCTTCGGTCTGCGGCGTCTGCTTGGTGTGGCGGCGGACAAGATTGACGCCGGTCACGATCGCTCGTCCCTCGTCAGGCATCACCCGACGGACCTCGCCGGTCTTGCCCTTGTCGCGACCAGCCATGACGACGACCTTGTCGCCCTTCTTAATCTTGGCGGCCATCACAACACCTCAGGGGCGAGCGAAATGATTTTGACGTGATTCTTGGCGCGCAATTCGCGCGGCACCGGCCCGAAGATGCGCGTTCCAACCGGCTCGGACTGGTTGTTTACGAGCACAGCGGCGTTCGAGTCGAAACGGATCACCGAGCCGTCGGGGCGGCGGATGTCCTTGGCGGTGCGCACGACCACCGCCTTCATCACGTCGCCCTTCTTGACGCGGCCGCGCGGAATCGCCTCCTTGACGGAGACGACGATGGTGTCGCCGATCGAAGCGTAGCGGCGCTTCGATCCGCCTAGAACCTTGATGCACATCACGCGGCGCGCGCCGGAATTGTCCGCAACGTCGAGATTGGTCTGCATCTGTATCATGGCCTCAAGCCTTTCTTCTCAGATCGGTTTCCGGCGCTGCGGGGACACCGGGGCTTCGCCTGAAAGGAGGCGCTTGCGCCTCCGGATGAATTCTACCGCCGCCTTGCAGTTCATGCCTGCGGGGCCGGCTCCTCGATCACTCTCCACCGCTTCAGTTTCGAGATCGGCCGCATCTCCTCGATCGAGACCGTGTCGCCGACCTTCTGCGTCTTGTTCTCGACGTGAGCGTGGTAATTCTTGGACCGCCGCACCGTCTTCTTAAATAAGGGATGCGTGAACCGCCGCTCGACCTTCACGACGAGCGTCTTCTCCTGCTTGTCGCTGACCACGACGCCCTGCAAGATTCTCTTCGGCATGCTCTTAATCCTTGGCCTTGGCGGCGCGCTGCCGCGCAGCGATGGTCAGCACACGCGCGATGTCGCGGCGAACGACGCGCACCCGCGCGGTGTCCTGCAATTGCCCGCTCGCCTTCTGGAAGCGCAAGTTGAACTGCTCCTTTTTCAGCTTGAGCGCCTCGTCGTTGAGCTGATCCTCGGTCATCACGCGAAGGTCGGAGAGCCGGCTGGTCTTTTTCATCGTCAGGCCCCTACTCCGCGATGCGTTGGACGAAGCGCGTCTTGATCGGGAGCTTGGCCGCCGCAAGATCGAACGCCTCGCGGGCCAGGCTCTCCGGCACGCCGTCCACCTCAAACATGATGCGCCCGGGCGCGACGCGCGCGATCCAGTATTCCGGCGCGCCCTTGCCCTTGCCCATGCGAACCTCGATCGGCTTCTTCGACACAGGCACGTCCGGAAAGACGCGAATCCACACTCGCCCTGCTCGCTTCATGTGGCGGGTAAGCGCGCGGCGGGCGGCCTCGATCTGGCGCGCAGTCACCCGTTCGGGCTCCATCGCCTTGAGGCCAAACTGGCCGAAATTGAGGTCGTATCCGCCCTTCGCATTGCCGTGAATGCGGCCCTTAAAGGCCTTGCGAAATTTGGTTCTCTTCGGCTGCATCATGGTCGTGACCCTTCTTTGCGCTCCCCGCGGTCACGCCGTCTCGCGGGCGTGGTCGCGATCGCGGTCGCGGTCGCGGCGCTGACGGTGCGTGGACGAATGGTCGGCTTCCGCCTGGCGGCGATCCTGAGCCATCGGATCGTGCTCGAGGATTTCGCCCTTGAAGACCCAGACCTTGATGCCGCAGGTGCCATAAGCGGTGTGGGCGGTCGCAACGCCGTAGTCAACGTCAGCCCGCAACGTGTGCAGAGGAACGCGTCCCTCGCGGTACCATTCGAGGCGCGCGATTTCCGCTCCGCCGAGGCGCCCGGAGCAGTTGATGCGGATGCCCTCAGCGCCAAGCCGCATCGCCGACTGCACGGCGCGCTTCATCGCGCGGCGGAAGGCGACGCGCCGTTCGAGCTGCTGGGCGATCGATTCGGCGACCAGCCTCGCGTCGACCTCGGGTTTGCGGACCTCGACAATGTTGATCGCGACCTCCGAGTTCGTGAGCTTCGCGACCTGCTTGCGCAGCTTGTCGATGTCGGCGCCCTTCTTGCCAATCACCACGCCCGGGCGAGCCGAATGGATGTTGACGCGGCACTTCTTGTGCGGACGCTCGATGACGATCTTCGAGATCGCCGCCTGCTTCAGCCCCTTCTGGAGAACATCACGGATCTTCATGTCCTCGTGCAGAAGCTTCCCGTACTCGTTCGAGCCCGAGAACCAGCGCGAGTCCCAGGTCCGGTTGATGCCGAGGCGGAGCCCGATCGGATTGACTTTCTGACCCATCGTTTGTTCCTCAGGCGGCTTTGGCTTCGTCGGCGGCGAGTTCGCGCACGATGATGGTGATGTTGGAGAAAGACTTTTCGATCCGCCCAGCGCGGCCGCGCGCCCGGGGGCTGAAGCGCTTCATCACCATGTCTTTGCCGACCCAAGCCTTGGCGACGATGAGATCGTCGACGTCGAGATCATGATTGTTCTCGGCGTTGGCGATCGCCGACTCGAGCGCCTTCCTGACCTCGGTCGAAATTCGCTTGTTCGAAAACTCAAGATCGGCGAGCGCCGCCGAAACCTTCTTGCCCCGAATGAGTTGAGCCAGAAGGTTGAGCTTCTGCGGGCTCACGCGCAGCATGCGCGTGACCGCCTTGGCTTCGTTCTCCGCCTCGCGCCGCGGGTTCGCTTGCTTGCCCATTGGACTAGGCCCTCTTGGCCTTCTTGTCGGCCGAATGGCCGTGGAAGGTGCGCGTCGGCGCGAACTCGCCGAACTTGTGGCCAATCATCTCCTCCGACACGAGCACGGGAACGTGCTTATGGCCGTTGTAGACTCCGAAGGTAAGCCCGACGAACTGCGGCAGGATAGTCGAGCGCCGGCTCCAAATCTTGATGACCTCGGAGCGGCCGGACCCGCGCGTGGCGTCCGCCTTCTTCAATAGATAGCCGTCGACGAACGGGCCTTTCCAGATCGAGCGCGTCATGGCTCAGCCTCTCTTCTTGCGCGCATGCCGCGAGGCGACGATGAATTTGTCCGTGGACTTGTTGGTGCGGGTCTTCTTGCCCTTCGTCGGCTTGCCCCAGGGAGTGACGGGGTGCCGGCCGCCCGACGTTCGGCCTTCGCCGCCGCCGTGCGGATGGTCGACCGGGTTCATGCTGACGCCGCGATTATGCGGGCGCCTGCCGAGCCAGCGGCTCCTGCCCGCCTTGCCGAGCGAGGCGTTCATATGGTCCGGGTTGGAGACCGCGCCGACCGAGGCGAAGCATTGGCCGTGAATAAGGCGCTGCTCGCCGGAATTGAGCCTGAGCGAGACATAGCCTTGGTCGCGCCCGATGATTTGCGCGTAAGTTCCGGCCGCGCGCGCGATCGCGCCGCCCTTGCCGATCTTCATCTCGACGTTGTGCACGATCGTGCCGACCGGAATGCTGGCGAGCGGCATCGCGTTGCCGGGCTTCACGTCCACCTGCGTTCCCGCAACCACCTCGTCGCCGGCGGCGAGGCGCTGGGGCGCGATGATGTAGGCCTGCTCTCCGTCCGCGTATTTGATGAGAGCGATGAAGCTCGACCGGTTCGGATCGTATTCGAGCCGCTCGACCTTCGCCGGCGCGTTGAGCTTGCGCCGCTTGAAATCGATGAGGCGGTACGACTGCTTGTGGCCGCCGCCGCGGAAGCGGACGGTGACGCGACCGGCGTTGTTGCGCCCGCCCTTCTCAGGCTCACCGACGGTGAGGGTTTTCAAGGGCTTGCCCCGATAAAGTTCGCGGCGATCGACGATGGCGAGCTGCCTTATGCCGGGCGTCGTCGGCTTGTAGGTCTTCAAAGCCATTGCGCCATCACCCTCAGAGGCCCGTCGTCACGTCGATGCGGTAGCCGTCGGCCAGCGTGACCACCGCCTTCTTCATGTCCTGTTGGCGCCCGCGCACCCCGCGGAACACTTTTCTTTTGCCTTTGCGCACGAGCGTATTCACGCCCGTCACCTTCACATCGAACAGCTTCTCGATCGCCGCCTTGATCTGCGGCTTCGTGGCGTTGCGCGCGACGCGGAAGACGAACTGGTTGCTCTCGGACGCGATCGTCGCCTTCTCCGTGATCACCGGAGCTACGATCGTGTCGTAATGGCGAGCGTCCTTGATCATTTGAATCGCGCCTCCAGCGCTTCGATCGCGGCCTTGGTCAGCACAAGCTTCTCGCGGCGCATGATGTCGTAGACGTTGACGCCCTGGACCGGCAGCACGTCGATCTGCGGCAGATTGCGCGCGGCGGTCGCGAAATTCTCCTGCACCGCGGCCCTGTCCACGATGAGCGCGTTCTTGAGCGCCGTCTTCTTGAAGGAATCGCGCAGCGACTTGGTCTTGCCCTCGGCGAGCTCGGCGTTTTCCCAGACGATAAGGCCGCCGTCGCGGACCTTGGCGGAGAGCGCGTGGCGCAGCGCAAGCGCCCGCACCTTCTTCGGCAGATCATGCGCATGGCTACGCACAACCGGACCCATGGCGCGGCCGCCGCCGCGGAATTGCGGCACCCGCCCCGAGCCATGCCGGGCGCCGCCGGTGCCCTTCTGCTTGTACATTTTCTTGCCGGTGCGGTTGATCTCGCCGCGCCCCAGCGTCTTGTGGTCGCCGGCCTGGCGCTTGGCGAGCTGCCAGCGCACCGTGCGCGCGATGAGATCGGCGCGCGGCTCGAGGCCGAAGATCGCGTCGCTGAGCTCGAGCGAGCCCGCGGCCGATCCGTCCATCGACGTCATGTCGAACTTCATGGCGTCATCCTCCCTGCGCCGCCTCGGCTGGCGCGGAATCGGGCGCGGCCCCGCCCTGCACGCGGAACTTGCCGGGGATCGGCGCGTCCTTCGGCAGCGGCTTCTTCACCGCGTCGCGCACCGCGATCCAGCCGCCGGCGTGGCCGGGGACCGCGCCCTGAACGAGGATGAGGCCGCGCTCGGCGTCGGTGCGCACGACCTTGAGGTTCTGCGTCGTCACCTTCTCGACGCCCATGTGTCCGGCCATCTTCTTGTTCTTCCAGGTCTTGCCAGGGTCCTGACGGCCGCCAGTCGAGCCGTGCGAACGATGCGAAATCGACACGCCGTGGCTGGCGCGCAGACCGCTGAAGTTCCAGCGCTTCATCGCACCGGCGAAGCCCTTGCCGATCGTCACGCCTGTCACGTCCACGTATTGGCCGACAGCGAAATGATCGGCGGTGATCTCGGCTCCGACCGGGATCATCTTGTCCTCCTCGACGCGGAACTCGGCCAGGCGCATCTTCGGCTCGACCTGCGCCACGGCAAACCGTCCGCGCTCGGCCTTGGAGACGTTCTTCACCTTCGCCCTGCCGACCCCGAGTTGGAGCGCGGTGTATCCGTTCTTCTCCTGCGTGCGGTGCGCCACGACCTGGCAGCCCTCGACCTGGAGGACAGTCACCGGCACGTGGTCGCCCGCGTCGGTGAAGATGCGGGACATGCCCAGTTTCTTTGCGATTATACCTGAACGCATCGGCTGCATTCCTGAAAGGAGCGCGCGCGGACGGGCGCTCCGCCAATCCTTAGAGCTTGATCTCAACGTCCACGCCGGCGGCAAGATCGAGCTTCATGAGCGCGTCTACCGTCTGCGGCGTGGGGTCCACGATGTCGAGCACGCGCTTATGCGTGCGAATCTCGAACTGCTCGCGCGACTTCTTGTCTACGTGCGGGGACCGGTTGACGGTGAACTTCTCGATGCGCGTCGGCAAGGGAATGGGACCGCGCACCCGCGCGCCCGTGCGCTTGGCGGTGGACACGATCTCCTTCGTCGAAGCGTCGAGCACGCGATGGTCGAACGCCTTGAGGCGGATACGGATGTTTTGCGTGTTCATCTCATCAATCCCTGCCCGCCAAGCGGGGCGTCATCGCCCCGCCTTGTCGTGGTTTTCGATCCTCACTCGGTGATCGAAACGACAACGCCCGATCCGACCGTGCGGCCGCCTTCGCGGATGGCGAAGCGCAGCTTTTCCTCCATGGCGATCGGAACGATCAGCGATACGTCGATGGTGACGTTGTCACCCGGCATCACCATTTCGGTGCCCTGCGGCAACTCCACGATGCCGGTCACGTCAGTCGTGCGGAAGTAGAACTGCGGACGGTAGTTCGAGAAGAACGGCGTGTGGCGGCCGCCCTCTTCCTTGGTGAGGATATAGGCCTCCGCCTTAAACTTGGTATGCGGCTTGACCGAGCCCGGCTTGCACAGCACTTGGCCGCGCTCCACCTCCTCGCGCTTGGTGCCGCGTAGAAGACATCCAACGTTGTCGCCCGCCTCGCCCTGGTCGAGAAGCTTACGGAACATCTCGACGCCGGTGACGGTCGTCTTGGCGGTCGGGCGCAGGCCGACGATCTCGACTTCCTCGCCGACCTTGATGACGCCGCGCTCGATGCGGCCGGTGACCACAGTGCCGCGGCCCGAAATCGAGAATACGTCCTCGACCGGCATCAGGAACGGCTGGTCCTTCGGGCGCTGCGGCTGCGGGATGTAGTCGTCCACCGCCTGCATGAGCTTCAGGATCGAGTCGTGGCCGGTCTCGGGCTGCTTGTTCTCGAGCGCCATCAGGGCCGAGCCTTTGACGATCGGGATTTCGTCGCCAGGGAACTCGTAGCGCGACAGAAGCTCGCGCACTTCGAGTTCGACAAGCTCGAGAAGCTCCGGATCGTCGACCATGTCGACCTTGTTGAGGTAGACGACGAGCGCGGGCACGCCGACCTGACGGGCGAGCAGGATATGCTCGCGGGTTTGCGGCATGGGGCCGTCGGCGGCGGACACGACGAGGATCGCCCCGTCCATCTGCGCGGCGCCCGTGATCATGTTCTTCACATAGTCGGCGTGGCCTGGGCAGTCGACGTGCGCGTAGTGGCGCTTCTTCGTCTCGTACTCGACATGCGCGG
>Ga0209040_10000922_pt1 | contig 22999 bp, 15 predicted proteins | sample BogFormECP12_OM3_FD_188240 | JGI IMG/M metagenome (GOLD analysis project Ga0209040, IMG submission 188240) | Bog forest soil microbial communities from Calvert Island, British Columbia, Canada - ECP12_OM3 (SPAdes) (version 2) | ecosystem: Environmental > Aquatic > Freshwater > Wetlands > Bog ... | reverse complement strand
TCGGCTACGACAAGTACCTCAAATGGCTGTGGCCGCTGCTCGCGATCTTCTTCGTGGTGATCTGCGCGTTCGTGGGGTTGGCGGCCGAGCTGGGATGAGCCATACAGACGATCCGATGTCCCCCTAAGAAAGAGCCGGAAATGCGATGACCGAGCAGCTGGAGCGCACAGCGACGCTACGCGTCGACTCCGAGGTCGGGATGCTGCGCAAGGTGATCGTGCACCGGCCCGGGCTCGAGCACACCCGCCTGACGCCGGCCAACGCCGAGAACCTGCTGTTCGACGACGTCATCTGGGTCGAGCGGGCCAAGGAGGAGCACGACGCGTTCTGCGCGGTGATGCGTGACCGGGGTGTGGAGGTGTTCGACGCCGAGCAGCTCCTCGTCGAGACCCTCGAGCAGCCGGAGGCGCGGGAGTGGGTGCTCGATCACGTGCTCGACGAGCGCCACGTCGGCGTCTACCTGGCCCGGTCGGGGCACGAGTGGGCGCAGCGCGCCTCCCCGAGCGAGGTGGCGGACTTCATGATCGGCGGGATCACCAAGGGCGACGTGGCCAAGGGCGAGGGCCTGACCTACGAGTCCAGCAACATGACGGACATGCTGCTGCCGCCGCTGCCGAACTTCCTCTTCCAGCGCGACCCGTCCTGCTGGATCTATGACGGGGTCACGCTCAACCCGATGAGCAAGCGCGCGCGCCGGCCCGAGACCGTCTTCATGGAGGCGATCTACCGCTGGCACCCGCTGTTCGTGCAGTCCGGCGAGGTGCGCGTGTGGCACGGCGGCGTCGGGCAGGACTGGGGTCGCGCGACGGTCGAGGGCGGCGACGTAATGCCGATAGGCAACGGCGCCGTCATGATCGGAATGGGCGAGCGCACGGCGCCGCAGGCCGTCACGATGATCGCCCGCGAACTGTTCAAGGCAGGATCCGCAACGCTCGTGCTCGCGGTGATGCTGCCGCACGCCCGCCACTACATGCACCTCGACACGGTCATCACGATGGTCGACCGCGACGCGGTGACGCTCTTCCCCCAGGTGGTCGATGGAGCACACGTCTGGAAGATCCGCCCCGGTGAGACGGACGACCTGCCGACCGTCGAGCGCTTCAGCGGGGGCGTGATCGGCGCCCTCGAGCAGGCGCTGGGCGTGGCGCAGATGCGCGTCGTGCCCACCGGCGGGGACCTTTTCGAGAGCGAGCGCGAGCAATGGGACGACGGGAACAACCTCCTTTGCCTGGAGCCCGGCGTGGTCATCGGCTACGACCGCAACGTGGATACCAACGCCCGCCTGCGCAAGGCTGGAGTAGAGGTGATCATCATCTCCGGCTCGGAGCTGGGGCGCGGCCGCGGCGGCTCTCATTGCATGAGCTGTCCGATCCAACGCGACGCCGCGTTCTAGGGCAGATGTACAACCTGCACAACCGCAGCTTCCTCAAGGAGAGCGACTTCTCCGCGCGCGAGCTCGAGCACCTGCTCAAGCTCTCGGCCGCGCTGAAGACCGCGAAGTACGCCGGCACCGAGGTGCCGCGGCTGAGCGGCAAGGAGATCGCGCTCGTATTCGAGAAGAGCTCGACCCGGACCCGCTCGGCCTTCGAGGTGGCGGCACACGACCAGGGCGCCCACGTCACCTACCTGGATCCGAGCGGCTCGCAGCTGGGGCACAAGGAGTCGATCGCGGACACCGCCCACGTGCTGGGCCGGATGTACGACGCGATCGAGTTCCGCGGCTCTGCGCAGAGCGACGTCGAGCTGCTGGCCGCCAACGCGGGGGTCCCGGTCTACAACGGGCTGACCGACGAGTGGCACCCGACGCAGATGCTTGCCGACTTCCTCACCATGCACGAGTCCAGCCACCGCCCCTATGACGCCCTCGCCTACACGTACATGGGCGACGCCCGCAGCAACGTGGGCCGCTCGCTGCTGGTGATGGGCGCGATCATGGGCGCCGATGTGCGGATCTGCGGCCCGCGCGAGCTGTGGCCGCCGCCGGATGTGCAGAGCCTGGCCTCGGAGCGCGCCCAGCTATCAGGCGCCCGCGTCACGGTGACAGACGATCGCGAGGCGGCGCTCCGCGAGGCCGACTTCGTCTACACGGATGTGTGGGTGTCCATGGGGGAAGGCGAAGACGTGTGGGCAGACCGCGTGCGCCTGCTCGCCCCCTACCAGGTCAACAGCGAGGCGCTGAAGCTGACGGGCAACCCCCGCGTGAAGTTCATGCACTGCCTGCCGGCGTACCACGACGGGAACACCACGGTCGGCGGCCAGATCATGGAGCGCACGGGGATGAAGGACGGACTGGAGGTGACCGACGAGGTGTTCCAGTCCCCGGCCAGCATCGTCTTCGAGCAGGCCGAGAACCGGCTGCACACGATCAAGGCCATCCTCGTGGCCACGATCGGGTCGTAAGGGTCGTAACCATCCTCGTGGCCACGATCGGGTCGTAACCATCCTCGTGGCCACGATCAAGTCGTGACGCGGCGCAACCGCTCAACGACTCCCGCGGCGAACGAGCTCTTTGTGCTCAACGCTCAACGACTACGGCGAACCGACCTCCCGCCGCGCAACCGCTCAAACACGAACCTCCTACGAACCTCCTCCTACGGCCTCCTGCGGAGACCGAACCGCCACGCTGCCCACACACATCAGGTCGCGGCGTGTTCAGAGTTGCATGTCGTAGGAGGTAGGGCCGTTCCTGTAGTCGGTGAGCGCCAGCCAGTCCGCGGGGTAGCCGATGTCGCGGGGCGGATAGCCGATGTCGTCGGGGTTGAGGTAGCCGTTGGAGTACTTGGCGATCAGCCGGTCTGCAAGCGCGTGCCACGAGCGGAGCACTGATTCGGCGTGCTCCGTATAGGCCTTGGTGACCTCCGCCGTCGCCGCATCCCCGCTCTTGTGGCGGCATGCGGCATCGCATTCCGCTACCAGGTCCGCGCCCGCCTGCTCGAGCTCGCGCTGCAGGGGTGCAATGTCCGAGCTGGTCATCCGCTGGTAGTTGAGCCGCGCCCAGTTCGCGACGAAGTCAAACGCCCACCAGGCCGACTCCCGGTCGTAGCGCTGGGGGCTCCCGGACTGGTATGAGGCGGGCAGGCTCGTCATCTTCGTCGAGAAGGGAACGAAGCACGTTGTCTTCGAGACGTCCGGCCCGAACCAGCACACTGCCTTGTTGGCCTCGGGCGCCCCCGGCCGGAGCTGGTTCACGAACGTGTAGCCCTGGTAGAAGACCGACACCGGCCTCTCCCAGGCCCCCCGCAGGTGCGGGTCGGCGGTGGGGCCGTTCTGGGCGCCGTCGTACGGGCCGGCGAATCGATGTGGGTCGCCGTAAGGCCCGGCGGCGATGCCCTTGGTCAGGTCGAACTGCGTCCCCTCGTAGTTATCCCTGTAGAGGTCGAAAACCTCCTCCAGGCGCAGCGGGCGAGCGGGCGGCACCGAGAACGGGTAGTCGGTCGCGTAGCCGCCGTCCTTCGAGTCTGCGAAGCCGTGCGTCACCCACGGGCTCAGCGCAAGGTCGGGGTTGACGCGGTCGAACACCCTCCACACGCGCCGCAGCGAGTAGTAGGGGTGGTTGTACTCGCCGGCGCTCACCGCCGGCAGCCAGTCCAGCCAGCCGGGGGCCGCCTCCGGGTCCCACCAGCCGAGCTTCATCAGTCCCGGGATCAGCAGCTTCGAGTACAGCTGGACGGGTCGCTCGCCGGGCGGGCTCGGAAGGTCCTCGTCCGTCGGCCAGATGCCGCGGATGCGGAACTCGTTGGCCGCGACGAAGACCTCACCATCTGGTACCTGCTGGGCCACCCACGCCGAGTGGTAGGTCTCGTCCGGCAGGGCGCACATCTCGAAGACCCACGCCTCGTCCTGATCGGCGACGAGCAGCGTCTCGGCCTCGGAGAAGAAGCCGTACTCGTCGATCAGCTCGCCCATCGTCGTCACGGCCTCGCGCGCCGTCCTGCACCGCTCGAGAGCGACCCGGGAGAGCTCCTGGCTGTAGAAAAGGCGGCTGTGGACGCCACGAGCCGCAGCCTCCTCCGCCGTCACCGGGTGCGGTTCGTACTTCGCGCCGTTTGTGCACTCGCCCATCATCACGTTGTGCTCGTTGACGATTCCGTAGTTGCCGTCGAAGTAGGCATAGGTGTGCGCCGGCTGGGGTATGTGTCCGAGCGGCTCCGCCCACGACGGCGTGGGAGAGTCGGGCGCCTGATAGCCCGGGCCGCGCTGCGAGGTCGCGACACGGGGGTGCAGGTAGCGCTCCGTGAAGATCTCACGCAGCGCTCCGGGGGCGTGGTCCTGAGCCGGGATCCTGATGATCGTCTGATCGCCGAGCTCATCGTCGTCGGAGTGGGTCACGACCATCGAGCCGTCGGCCATCGCTCCCTTGGTGATGATCATCGTCGTGCACATTCGGCTGCTCCTGTCAGTCTTGGCGTGAACGCAGTCTTGCTCCGCGGTCGCGCAGCCCAATATCAACGGCGCCCAAGTGCTACAGCCAATCCTTATGGCGCAGCGGTCCACGGCTGTCTCTCCGGCGGCGCCGTCGGGCAGGGCTCAGCGACGCCAGATCCGGACGTAGTTTTCGCGGTAGCCGCTGGGCGGATCGAACACCGCGCCGTTCGGCACGTCGGACTGGGTGACCAGCCGTGGGGGAGCGACGTAGCCGGATGGCGGCTGCCGCGCGCGCGAGCGGTTCAGCTCATCGATCAGCTGCCAGCCCTGGAGGTTCAGCGGCTCCGCGACCGAAGCCTTCTGGTATTCGTCGCCGCGGACCCGCGCGAATTCCGATTCGACGCCCTCGCCGGCCGCGACCGAGAACGGTGCCTGATCGCCGCGCAGGCCGGCCCCAGTCAGAGCGGTGCTCGCCCCGGCGACGTAGGCGCCGTTGACCGCCAGGAGATAGCTCACGCGCTTCCCGTAGCGCTCGAGGAGCGCGGCGACGAGCGAGACCGCTCCGATCGAGGCAGTCGAGATCGGAGAATCGAACGTTTCGAGCACCGAGCAGCGCCCGCATGTCCTGATATCGGACGCCATCAGTTCCGACGTGTAGGTATCGATCCCATACTCCGAGTCAGTGAAGATCGCCACGGCCGCAGTGCCGTTGGAGTCGGCGATCGCGTAGTCCGCCGCCAGGCGGGCCACCGCGGCAGGATCGGACGTCACGTTCGTAAACAGGCCCAACCCCGGATCGGGGCCCGGTCGCGGAGCGGCGTGCCAGCCGACCACCGGGACGCCCTGCGCCCGTGCTTCCCGCATCGCCGACTGCTGGTCGGCAGCGTCGACCCCGCCGAGGATGATGCCGCCCGGCCGCAGGCGCAGCGCCGCGCGCAGGGCGCCGCTCTCCCCTACGACGTTCGCCTGGCCGTCAAGGATCTGCAGCGGCCAGCCGATCGCGCGCGCCGCTTCCTGGACGCCACGCGCCACCGCGGCGATGCCGCCGTCGGTCAGGTCGGCGGCTACGAACACAACCGGCGCGGGAGGCTGCGCAGGCGGTCCCGTTGTCGGACCGAGATATGCACTCAGCGGCGGCACGCTGGCCACCACCGCCCGCGCTTCGCGAACCGCGGGACTGCTCGGCGACGCCGAGCCGCTGTGGTCGCCGGCGCCGCAGCCGCCCGCGACCAAACCCGCCAGCAGAATCCCGCCGGCACGCCACCTCAGGCGTTGAACCGCAGAGCGCCACACCCGTTAGGACCCGTGGTCTGCGAGCATCTGCCTATTCTGACCGATACCCGGGGCGGCGAGGGCGCGACAAGGGGAGTCTGCGGGAAGACGATGCGGCTGGTTCCTTGACATGACAGGGTCATGGCATCGCTGCCTTCGCTCCGGAGTTCCGGGCCGCATCGCCGTGGCGTTGCTCGTCGTGGTGCTGAGCCTCGTCGGCTTCTTCGTCATCAAACACGCGGTTGACGCCGACCGCCGGGCCACGTCGCGGCGGCAGGCCGAAACCGACGCGCAGCAGATTCGCGGGCTGCTCGAGCGCGGGGGGAGCTATGCGGTCGGGCTGGGGAACGCCCTGGCGGGGGAGCCCGTGCCGAACAGCCGCCGCTTCGCCGCACTGGTCGGCAGCACGACGACGATCGTGGGGCTCGCGGACGCGATGTGGGTGGAGCGCGTGACCGCGCCCGGGCGCCATGCGTACGAACGCCGCATCGGAGCGCCGATCACGCACGTGCCCGGGGGGCAGGTAGCGGCGCCGGCCGCGACCTACCTGCCGGCGACGTTCGTCGCCGGCCTGCCGTTTCGCCCCGGAGCCGACATGTCAGGCCTGCCGGTGCTCGCGGCAGCGCTGGATAACCCGGCGTCGGTCTTCGCCGGGACCGCGACGTCCGAACAACAGGTCGCCGGACAGTCCGGCTTCTTCCTGGTGCAGGAGGCACAGTTCGGCCGCGGTCCGGGAAGCCAGGGCTTCCTCGTCGTGTTCATCCCCGCCGGCTGGCTCAGCGTGTCCCTGAACCAGCCACTGGGCCGCGCAGCCATCAGCCTGGAAGGTCGGCGCCTCGCGGGCACGCTTGCCACGAAGCCCGCCGCCAGCGGGAGCTTCGAGGCGCTCACCCGCCAGTGGCGGGTCGACGTCGCCGAGGAACCGAAAACCGCGCTGCAGGCGATGCTGCCGCGGCTCGCGCTCGCCTGGCCGCCGGTGACAGCCCTGATCGTCTACCTGGTGGGTCGAGGCATGCTGCGGCGCAGGCATGCCGAACGAGAGGTCGACGACATCTTCGACCTCTCGCTGGACCTGCTGTGCATCCTCGGCGTCGATGGCTACCTCAAGCGGGTGAACCCGGCGTTCGAGCACACGCTGGGCTACGACACGGACGAATTGCTCGCGCGCCGGCTGCGGGAGTTCGTGCATCCCGAAGATCGCGAGGCGGCCGGCGAGTCGATCGACAGGCTGCGCATGGGTCACGAGGTCGAGCCGTTCGAGTGCCGCTACATACGGGCGGACGGTGCAGTTCGCTGGCTGAGGTGGAACATGCGACCGGTGTCCGAACGGGGGCTGATATACGCGGTGGCGCACGACGTCACGGACACCCGCTCGCTCTTGCAGGAGCAGGAGGCCCTGCGCCGCGTGGCGACGCTCGTCGCCAAGGGCGGTGGCGCCGGCGAGCTGTTTGAGGCCGTGGCGGTCGAGGTCGGCCAGCTGCTCGGCGCCGACGCCACGCGGCTGCTGCGCTACGAGCAGGACGGCACGGCGTCGGTCGTCGCCGCGCACGGCGCCGCGGACGCCGAGATCGGCATCAGCGCCCGCCCGGGTCCAGACCAGAGCGACGTCTGGCGGCGCGTTGCGGAGCACGCCCACGCCGCGCCCGCCGATCACTCGAGCGACGGCTCGAGCCCGCTCGCGGAGGACGTGTTGCCCCCAGGCATCGCGGCGGCGTTCGCAGCGCCGATCGTTGTCTCCGGCCGCCCCTGGGGCGTGATAGTGGCCGCCTGGAAGCACGCGGAGGAGACCCGCGAAGACACGGAGACCCGCATGGCACAGTTCACCGAGCTGGTGGCGACCGCGGTCGCGAATGCCGAGAGCCGCGCCGCCCTCGCCGACTCACGCCGGAGGGTCGTGGCCACGGCCGATGAGACGCGCCGGCGCATCGAGCGGGACCTGCATGACGGCGCCCAGCAGCGTCTCGTTCAGGCAATCATCACGCTCAAGCTCGCCCTGCGCGGGCTGGGCGGCGGCTCCGAGGATGCCGCGGAGCTCGTCGCGGGAGCGCTCGAGACCACGGAGAGCGCCAACGAAGAGCTGCGCGAGTTGGCGCGCGGCATCCATCCGGCGATCCTCAGCAGGGGTGGCCTCACCCCGGCGCTCGAGACCATCGCTCAGCGCTCCCCGATCCCCGTAGCGCTCGACCTACCGAACGGCGAGCGGCTGCCCGAGTCCACGGAGGTCACCGCCTATTTCGTCATCTCCGAGGCGCTGGTGAACGCGGCCAAGCACTCCAACGCCTCGACCGTACGGGTTAGCGTCGAGACGATGGATGGTGCGGTGCGGCTGTCGGTCAGCGACGACGGCATCGGAGGCGCAGACCCGGAGCGCGGCTCAGGCCTGGTCGGCCTCAAAGATCGCGTCGAGGCGGCCGGTGGAACACTGACCGTCCACAGCGTTCCCGACGAGGGGACCGACGTCATCGTCGAGCTTCCCTTCGGCCCGCACTAGCACGAGCACTGGCACCAGGCGAGGGCGCGCGAGCATCCTTTACGCCGGCCGCCGCGGTGAGGTGGCGTGCCCTGCGCGAAGGCGCGCCGAGTAGGAACGCTTACAGGTGGAACCGCACGATCTTGCCGCTGACTACGAGCGCTGCGTAGAGATCACCTTCCGGCCCGATCGCCACGCCGGCCACATCGTGGCTTACCGGCGAGCGCCAGAAGATATCCTGCTGGCCGGTCTGCAGGTCGATCCGCACGATCGCGCTCGGGGCCGAGCTCTGGGCGACCGCGGAACCGACGTCGGCGACATAGGCGACGTTGCCCTTCACGGCGACGCCCGCAGGCGCGGAGTGGGGCGGGAAGGTTGCAAGCGGCGCCTTGAAGCCCGCGCACGCGGCGCCGCCCTGCCCGTAGCAGGTCGGGAAGCCGAAGTCGGGAACCGGCCCCGTGGGGTCGAAGGCCAGCAGCTGATCGCGAGCCTCAGGGCCCGCTTCGTCCGGCCCGTTGTCGGTCACGAGCAGCTGCGGACCCCAGAAAGCAAGCCCGTAGGCGGTTCGAACGCCGGTCGCCGCGACCCGGGTCGCGCCGCCACTCGGCGGGAAGGAGATGACACTCCCCGGCGCGCCGCTGTGGTCATTGGCGGCGCCGAGGCCGACATACAGCAGGCCGTCGGGGCCCAACACGAGCGCGCCGAGCGTGTGGGCCCCGGTCGCCAGGTCTTTGAGCAGCACACGGCGTTGAGCAAAGCTGCTTCCGTTGAAGCCTTCGAGCACGTTGACCTGACCGATGCCCGGCGTCGTGGCGCTGTCGACGTAGAGGCGATTCCCAATCCACACCAGGCCGCCCGCTGCCGTCAGGTCCCCCACGACGTGTCGCGCGGACCCGCCGGGCGGCATGTACCAGACACCCTCGGTCGGGCTCGGGCCAAGGGTGGCCGCGGTGATCCACAGCCGGCCCTGCGCGTCGAACGCGAGGTTCGTCGGAAAGGGGATGCCGGAGGCGACCACGGCCGGGCTGCCGCTGGCCTGCAGCGGAGCTTCGGCCGCCGCGGAGGTCCCGGACGAGGGGGTAGTCGAGGTCTGCGACCCCGAGCCGCCGCCTCCGCAGCCCGCGAGGGCCATGCCGAGCACGACGGCACCCACGGTTGCCACACGCCTCACTCGAGGCACGCGCGCCGCGCGTTCGGCGGCTGTGAGGTCTGGCCGCCTCATCACCTCGGTTGCGCTCTTCACCATCGCGGCGCCCCTCGTAGAAGTGTCGCGCCCCCGGCGCTCGAACGGCGAAACCTTACCATCCGTGCCGCCGACGATCATCCGCGATCCAACGGGCAGACGCAGCGCTCGGCATCCGCGACCCGGCGGGCTCGTGCTCAGCATCGCGCGGCGCTCAAAGATTGGCCGGAGGACTGCTCGAAGCCCGCGATTTGGTCACTCTCACGGTCCCGATCGTCACCGGCCAGCGCTCTCGACAGCCGCGCGCGGGAATTCACGTTCAGCTTGCGGAACACCTTGCGCAGGTGATACGCGACGGTGCTCGAGCTGATGAACAGCTTTTCGGCGATCTCTGAGTTGGAGGCACCCTCAGCGGCGAGCTTGGCGATTCGCGTCTCCTGCGGTGTCAGCTCATCGCGCGTGGTGTCGTCGCGCTTGCGCGCACGCTCACCTGTCGCCAGCAGCTCAGCAGCGGCTCGCTGCGCGAAGCCACCGGCGCCCAGCGACTCGAAAAGCTCATGCGCGCGACGCAGCTGCTCGCGCGCCTCTCGCCGCCGACGCTGGCGCCGCAGCCATTCGCCCCAGAGCAGGTGGGTCCGGCCAAGCTCCGGCAGAGCATCGGTTCGTGCCAGGCGCTCGAGGGCGTCGCAGTAGAGACCTTCCACGCCGTCGTCGCTGAGCAGCGCGCGCGAACGGGCCAACAGTCCGAGCGCGACTTCACTGCCGCTGCCGAGCGCTCGTTCGGAGAGTCGAGCCAAGGCGGCTGTCGCGATCACGGTCTCGTCGCAACGCAACGCCGCCTCGACCAGATCGGGCAGCATACGCGTACCCAGGAACGGCGAATCCTCCTCGTAGACCGGGAGCGCCGCCGCGAGCGCGCTCTCGTACTCGCCCAGCCCCAACTCGAGGACGACCAGCGCAGATTGGGCGTAGTCGACGACCTTTGCCTGACCGCGTTCCGTCGCCTCCCGGATCAGGCTGTCGGCCCCCGCGCGCGTCTGCTCGGCCTCGCCGCGCCAGGCGGACAGGAGGAAGGCCACGGGCGCGGTGGCGCCGAGCACGGTGGGATTGTCGGTCGCGATGGCGATGTCGCAGCGCTCGGCGAGGGCAGCGTCTGCCTGGCTGAAGCGCCCCGCCTGTATCTCCACGTCAGCGATCGCGGCGAGCGCGCGCGGAAGCACGTTCAGAGCGCCGGCCTCGCGCGCGAGCTCCGCCCAGCGAGCGGCGAAGGCGCTGTATGACTCGTCATCGAACAGGTCACCGGCGGCGTAGCAGCCGAGTCCCAGCCGGCGCAGCCCTTCCTCGACCGGGAGCGTCCCTTGGCGGAGCGCCGCGACCGCTTCGCGCATCAGCGGGATGCTCGTCGCGTAGTCGACGGCTGCGCGCGTGGCAAACGCATCGAGCAGCAGATCGTCGACGCCGGCTGTGTGGTCGGCGTCGGGCGCGCGTGGCGTGGCTCGGGCCGCGGCGGCGACCTCGGGTAGTCCGCCGCCGCGCGCGAGGCGGCCGGCGAGCATTGCAGCCTCCAGGGCCTCCAACAACGTGCTCCGCGCTAGCCGCGGGTCGAGCTGCGCGAACTCGGACGCGGCGGCGAGCAGGGTCGCGGGTGCGTCCGCGCCGCATCCGCGCGCGAGCTGGATCGCGCCCTGCGTGCGGCGCGCCTCGGCGCGCTGACGGGCGTCTGCCAGCTGGCCCACCGCCTCGTCCAGTTTCGCCTGCGCTGCGACGGGGTCGCCGGCGGCGAGCTCGGCCTGGGACGTCTTGAGCCGCCGTTCGGCCTGGCGGGAGGAATCGGGGGTGAGCTCCGCGGCACGAGCGAGCAATGCCGCGGTCGCCGCGTAACCGCCGCGCGCACGCGCTCGATCGGCTGCGCGATCGAGCGCGGCTGCCGTCTCCTCAGCCGGGCCGACGGCGGCCGCCGCGCGATGCCACGCCTGTCCCTCGGGGTCGCCCGCTGCGCCGCTGACGGCGGCCAGCACCTCGTGAGCTCGGCGCCGCTCAGTCCCCGTCGCTCCGCTGTAGATCGCCGAGCGCTTCAGCGGATGGCGAAAGCGGACCTCGTCGCCGACGATGAGGAACGTCTCCGCAGCGAGCTCGATCGCCCCGTCGGGGTCGATCCCTGCCTGAGCTGCGGCGCTTCGCAGCACTGCACGGTCGAGCGGGCTTGCGGCTGCCGCAAGCAGCAGCAACTTTTGGACCTCATCGGGCAGCTCGCGCACCCGGCGCAGGAAACGCTCCTCTAGCCGTCCCCTCACCGGCAGCGGTTCAGGTAGAAGGCAAGCACCGGCGAGCTGCGTAGCGGAGAGCTCGTCGGCGAGCTCTCCGATCGCGAGCGGGTTGCCCCCCGTCTCGGCGGCGATCCGCTGGGCGACCCTGTCATCTACCGGCTGACCGGCCAGCGCGCAGAGCAGCTCACCGGTCGCTTCCCAGGAGAGTCCCGCCAGATCCACGCTCGGCAACCCATCCAGCACGGCCGTCGCGCCCGACTGGTCGGCTGTCGCGAACAGCATCGCCACGCGATCCGCGTGGAGCCTGCGGGCGACGAACGCCAGCGTCTCAATGGACTCTCGATCGAGCCACTGGGCATCGTCGACGACGACCAGCAACGGGGATCGGACGGCGGCATCGTCGAGCAGACTGAGCACGGCCAGGCCTACCAGAAAGCGATCGGGCGGATCGTCCTTCAGCAGCCCGAACGCCGACTGCAGGGCCCGGCGCTGCGGAACCGGCAGCCGCTCGAGCCTTGCAAGCAGCGGCACCAGCAACTGGTGCAGCCCCGCGAATCCGAGCTGCATCTCGGACTCGACGCCGGTCACACGCGTCAACGAGAGCTCACCAGCAGACCTCACCGCATGATCGAGCAGGGCGGTCTTGCCGATGCCGGGCTCCCCACGCACGAGCAACGTTCCGCTGCGTCCCTCGCGGACCGCGCCGAGCATGCAGCCGATGGTTTCGAGCTCGTTGTCGCGGTCAAGGAGCATCGGCGCGTCGGGCTCGCACCCGGACTCGTGCGCATCGCGCTTCACGGCGCCGGCCGTGGTCGGCGCAATCTCTCGGGGATCGGGGAGAGGTGCCATGGGGATGCTGACAAGTTCTCACCACCGCGCGCCGCGGTCCATACCGATGCGCCGGAAATTTACCTCCGAGGCTCCGGACATCTACATTCGGCCTTCCGGAGGGAACGGGTAGGGAAATCCCTACCCGTTCTCTCGGCGGGGCGCTACCCGTTCTCTCGGCGGGGCGCGATGCGTGAACAGCCGTGCCGAGTGTGTGGAGCTGCCCTGATCATCGCAGGCGATTTCCGGTCCTCCCTACCCAGAGGCAGCGGGGAGATGGCGATCATCTGTCCCGGATGGCTGCATCAGTGCTTATCGTTGACGATGATCCGGTGTTCCGCGCCCTGGCTCGATCGGTGCTCGCCGACGGCGGCCTGACAGTCGTCGGCGAAGCGGACAGCGTCGCCGCGGCAATCGCAGCCGCCGTCAGTCTCAAACCCTCGGCGATGCTGGTCGACGTCGGGCTCCCCGACGGCGATGGATTCACGCTCGCGCGTCAGCTCACCGCCCTCCCGTGGCATCCGCGCGTCGTTCTCACGTCGGTCGATGGCGACGCCGGCGCCGTCCAGGAGGCCGGTCGCAGCGGCGCGCGCGCGTTCATACCGAAGGCCGAGCTTCCAAGCGCACCGCTCGCGCAACTGCTGGGGGCGCAATAGCGGCGCAGTCCTCGGCGCGATACGGTTGGGCCGATGGCAGCTGCGCTTCGAGTCGTGGTCGGGGAGGACGATGTGCTGCTGCGCGAGGGGATCGTGCGGCTGCTCGTCGAGTCCGGCTTCGAGGTCGCAGCTCAGGCAGGCGACGCTCCCGATCTTCTGCGTAAGGGTCTTGCCCACCGCCCCGCAGTCGTCGTCACCGATATCCACATGCCCCCCGGCAACGGCGACGATGGGCTGCGTGCTGCTCTCGAGATCCGGCGCCAGCGCCCCGATACCGGCGTGCTGTTGCTCTCCCAGTTCTACGACGACAGCTATGCGCTCGACCTCATCGGCGATCGAGCCGAAGGCATCGGCTACCTGTTGAAGGAGCGCGTCGGTGACGTCGAGAGCTTCGTCGAAGCCATCACGCGCGTCGCCGAAGGAGGCACGGCACTCGACACCGAGATCGTGGCGCGCATGCTCGGCCGCCGCCAGCGCGACCGGCCGATCGATCGGCTCAGCCCGCGCGAGCGGGAGGTGCTCGCGGCGATGGCGGAAGGCAAGTCCAACCGAGGGATCGCCCAGGCGCTGCTGATCAGCCAGGCGGCTGTGGAGAAGCACATCACGAGCATCTTCCACACGCTCGAGCTCGACCCCGCTCAGACCGAACACCGCCGGGTGCTCGCGGTGCTCACCTATCTTCACGATTCACCGGGCGTCAGTTAGCTCGGTCGGGCAGAGGCAAAACCGCGCGCCGGTGCCCACCCCTGGGTAGGTTTCCTGAGGAATGAATGGCAATCGGGGCGCCCGGATTCGAACCGGGGACCTCACCGACCCGAACGGTGCGCGCTACCAGGCTGCGCCACGCCCCGACGCAGGCGACAGTATCCCACACCCGCAGGGCCGCTATCTTCGCCCGATGGCCGTTGCGATGTCCGAGCTGCTCGCCGCGATCGAGCTGCTGCTCGAACCCGGGCGCTTCGAGGATTACGGCCCGAACGGGCTGCAGGTGCCCGGGCCGGCCGAGGTGGCGTGCATCGCCACCGGGGTCTCGGCGCATGCCGAGCTCTTCGAGCTGGCGGCCGGCGAGCAGGCCGATCTGCTGCTCGTCCATCACGGGCTCTTCTGGGGTGCCGGGTCCGGCGTGATCGACACGCTGCTCAAGCGCCGCCTGCAGATCCTCTTCGACGCCAACATGGCGCTCGCGGCCTACCACCTCCCGCTCGACGCTCACCCCGAGCTCGGCAACAACGCGCTGCTCGCGCGCGCTCTGGGCGGCGGCGAGCTCGAGCCCTTCGCGATGCACCGCGGCGAGCCGATCGGCTGCCTCGCGCGACTGCCCGGCGAGGGGCTCACGGCGGATGAGCTGTCGGCGCGCGTGTGCGCGCTCACCGCCCGCGAGCCGCTCGTGTTCGTCTTCGGAGGAGAACGGGTGGCGCGCCTGGCGATCGTCTCGGGGGCCGGCGCGGACTACCTCGCGGAGGCCGCCGCTGCGGGCGCGGACGCGCTGCTCACGGGCGAGCCGGAGGAGCGCACGATGGCGCAGGCCCGCGAGTACGGCCTGCATCTCATCGCCGCCGGCCACCACGCCACCGAGACGCTCGGCGTCAAGCGGCTCGGCGAGCATCTCGGCGAGCGCTTCGGGTTGCGCCACGTCTTCCTCGACGTGCCCAACCCGGTCTGATCGGGGCTCGGCCTGCATCGCCGCCTGCAGCTGCCAAGCCCAGACATCAGCGCCGCTTGCCAGGGTCTAAGATCAAGAGGCTCGTTTGAGCCAGTCCGCCCCCGATGAATCGATAAGGAGTGTCCTGATGGAGCCCAGCGCCGTGGCGCCGACGACCGCCGGCTTGCGGACGATCGCGGATCTCGTCCCGCGCTCGGCTGCCGAGCACGGAGGGCGCACGGCGGTGCGCTTCAAGCGCGACGGCGCCTGGCACGACGTGACCTATGCCGAGATGGCCGAGATCGTGCAGGAGATCGGGCTGGGGCTGATCGACCTCGGCATCGCGGCCGGCGAGCGTGTCTGCATCCTCGCCAACACGCGCCCGGAGTGGTCCTATGCGGACCTGGGCGCGACCTCCGCGGGCGCTGTGGTGGTGCCGATCTACCAGACCAACTCGCCCGAGGAGTGCCAGTGGGTGCTCTCGGACTCCGACGCCTGCGCGATCGTGTGCGAGAACGAGGAGCAGCTCGCGAAGATCGCCGCCATCAAGGACGAGCTGCCGAGCCTGCGCACGATCATCGTGATCGACCCGCCGCAGAGTGCCACGAGCGCCAACGGCTCCCCGCCCGCCGGCGAGCAGCCGGCGGCTATCACCCTCGATGAGGTCCGCGAGCGCGGCCGCGGCCGTCCGGCCCACGAGCTCGACGCCCGCCGCGCGGGCGTGCGCCCCGAGGATCCCTTCACATTCATCTACACCTCCGGCACCACGGGGCCGCCGAAGGGCTGCGTGCTCACGCACGGCAACTACAGCGCGATCATCGAGATGGTTGCCGAGGCCGGCGAGATACGCGGCGAAGACGAGCTCGTCTACCTGTATCTGCCCCTCGCGCACTCCTTTGCGCTGCTCGTCCAGCTCGCGGTCTTCAATCTCGGCGGCGCGATCGCCTACTGCAGCGGCGACACCAAGAAGATCATCCCCGAGCTGATGGAGGTCAAGCCCACCTACCTCCCCTCGGTGCCGCGCATCTTCGAGAAGATCTACACGCTCGCGCACGGCACGATCGAGGCGCAGGAGCCCGAGGAGCGCAAACGCACGCAGGAAGCGATCGAGCTCGGCGTGAAGGTGCGCGACATGATGAACCGCGGCGAAACCGTCCCCGCGGAGCTGCTGGGACCGTTCGAAGAGGCCGACGAGCAGCTCTTCAGCAACGTGCGCGAGCTGTTCGGCGGGCATGTGAGCCACGCGACGACCGGTGCGGCGCCGATCGCGCGCGAGATCCTCGAGTTCTTCTGGGCCTGCGGCGTGCCGGTGCTCGAGGGCTACGGCATGACCGAGACGGCCACCGCAGCCACCGTCTCCACCGTCGCCGACCATCGCTTCGGCACCGTCGGGCGCGCGCTGCCCGGCGTGGAGATCAGGATCGCCGACGACGGCGAGATCCTCGTCAAAGGCCCGAACATCTTCAACGGCTACCACAACCAGGCGCCGACGACCTTCGGCGCTGTCGAGGACGGCTGGCTGCACACCGGCGATCTCGGCTCGCTCGACGGGGACGGCTACCTCTCGATCACCGGACGCAAGAAGGACATCATCATCACCGCCGGCGGCAAGAACCTCACGCCGGCCAACATCGAGAACGACCTCAAGCAGTGCCGCTGGATCTCCCAGGCGGTGATGCACGGAGACCAGCGCCCATATCCGGTCGTGCTGATCACGCTCGACGAGGAGGAGATCCCGGCATTCGCGCGCGAACACGACCTGCCTCAGGACATCCCTTCGCTGGCGCGCGACCCGACCGTGCGCGCCCTGATCGAGCAGGAGCTCGACCGGGTGAACGCCAAATACGCGCAGGTCGAGCAGGTCAAGAAGTTCGTGATCCTCGACCACGACCTCTCGCAGGCGACCGGCGAGCTGACACCCACGCTGAAGGTCAAGCGCAACATCGTCAACGAGAAGTACACCGAGGTCTTTGACGCGCTGTACGCGAGCTGAGCCACGGCGGGGGCCGTAGCTGCGAACATGGATGCAGATGCGCAGCGACCCTTCCGATAACGGCGGGCTGTTCGTCGGCCGCCGGCCGGGCACCGCGCCGGTGCGCTTCCGGCGGCTGCCCCAGCGCGGCAGCGAGCGCCGTCAGCGTCTCGACGGATCGCTCGCCGGCATCCTGCTGGGCGCCATGAGCGCCCTCTGCCTGCTTTGCTGGGGGCCGATCCCGCTGGCGTGCCTGTGGCTCGGCTCCCGCGCGGACTATCTCTCGGGCAGCGTCAGCCTCGGGATCCTGGTCTCCTTCCTCGCCCTGTTCGTGTTCCTGTTCGGCTCGCTCGCGCTGCTGCGCCGCCTCGACCAGGCCTGGATCCTGGTGCGCCGCGCCGCCGGACACGACCAGCGCCGCGGCGTGCTCGGACGCGTGTTCGCGGTCTCGGCGGTGGTCTGCGGGCTCGCGTTCGCGTTCTGGTTCATCATCATCCACGGGCCGGGCAACCTCGGCTCCTCTGGCCCCGGCAGCTGATGAGGCCCAAGCCGGCGCCCGCCGGCGCCCGGCGCCCGTCCGCACACCGCGCTCGCTGCTAGAACGGGCCATAACGTGGGGCTGATCGACTACTACCGCCAGTTCGAAGGGATGTCCGAGGAGGAGGTCAACCGCGGCCTGCGCGAGGAGGCCGCGGAGCGCAAGCGCAAGGCGCTGACCCGCGTGGAGACGCTCGATCTCTCCCAGACCACCTGGCCCGAGCTGCCCAATCCGCGGATCGTCAACGCGATCACCTTCGTGGCCCGCCGCGGCCTCAACCGCTACCCACACGTGCACACGACCGACCTGCGCGCCGAGCTCGCCGAGCGCCACGGCGTGGATGCCGGGCGCCTGATCCTCGGCAACGGCGCCGCCGAGCTGCTCGGCCTCGCCACGCGGGCCCTGATCGAGCCCGGCCAAGAGCTGCTGAGCGTGTGGCCCTCCTATCCCCTGTACCCGATCATGGCGCGCCGCGCGCACGGCCGCGCCGTACCCGTCAGTGGCGGCGTCGACGCGCTGCTCGCCGCCGCCCGCGGGCCGCAGGTCCGCGTGATCGCCCTGGCGAGCCCCAACGACCCCACCGGCGAGCTGCTCTCGGAGGCCGAGCTCAGGCGACTGCTCGAGGGCCTTCCCGACGGCGTCGCGGTCCTGCTCGACGAGTCGCTCGTTGAGTTCGCCGACGCGCAGCCGACCGACACATCGCTGGCGCTGTTGGAGGAGCATTCGCGCCTGCTCGTCTTCCGCAGCTTCTCGAAGGCCTGGGGGCTGGCCGGACTGCGCATCGGCTACGCGATCGGCGGGCCATCCGCGGGCGAGCTGCTGGCGGAGCTCGAGCCGGACCTGGGTGTCTCGGAGGTCTCCCAGGCGGGCGCTTTGGAGGCGCTGCGCAGCTGCTCGGAGCTGATCGAGCAGCGTGTGCGCACGATCTGCGAGCAGCGCCCGCGGCTGATCGGCGAGCTGCGCAGCCGCGGCTTCGAGGTCAGCGACAGCCAGGCCAACTTCGTGTGGGCCGCCCACCCGCTCCTGCACGGCGGGGAGCTCGCCGCCCGCCTCGCGCAGGCCGGCGTGCTCGTGGCGGTCGGCGATGCGCTCGGCGAGCCGCGTCACGTGCGCATGAGCATGCGCTCGGCCGCCGCGACCGAGCGGCTGCTCGCCGCGATCGACAAGGCGCTCGGCCAGCAGCTACCCGGCTGAGCCGGCCTGGCGCAGCAGCGCGCCGGTGGTGCCCTCGAGGATTTTCCGCCACGCGCTCAGCTCTTCGGGCTCCTCGTCGAAGTGTTCGACGACCTGGCGCACGCGCTTGGCGGAGATCGAGATCCCGTGACGCTCGGCGACCGTGTTGAAGCGCTCGTATTCGCCCGCGAGGTTCTTGGTGACCGACTCGAAGCCGTGGCGCGCGATCTCCACGCGCGAGGTGAAGCTCATCATCGAGGTCTCGAACATCAGCGCGTCGGTCGAGTCGGGCTCGATCAGCACGATGTCCACGCCCGGGTAGCGCTCCTCCCAGTGCTTGGCCAGTTCGTGCAGGCGCTGGTGGGCGACGAGCTTGAAGACCTGGTAGCCGATCTGCGCGAAGCCCATGTCCGAGACGCGCCGCGCGCGCTTGCCTTGCAGCGTCGTGACCGTGTCGGAGAAGTCGTTGAGGTAGGGCACGATCGGGTTGATCACCACCACCAGCTTCGCTCCGGCCTGCACCGCGAGGTCGAGGTTGGTCGTGGAGACGATGCCGCCGTCGATCAAGTCGCGGTCGTTCACGCGCACCGGCGAGTAGACCATCGGCAGGGCGCCCGAGGCGCGCACGGCGGTCGAGATCGGGACGTCGCCCGCTTTCTCCACGCCGAACACCACGCGCTCGCAGCTGTCCAGGTCGGTTGCCGTGAGGTAGAGCTCGCACGCAAGCTCGGCGAAGTCGTCGGTGCGTCCCGGCTCGCTCAGCACGTTGTGCAGATAGCTCTCGATCCCCGCGCCCGTGTACAGACCCGAGGGCAGCGCGCCGGCGAGCCCCAGCATCAGGTCCATCAGCGACACGCCTCCCGGCTGGGCGAGCAGCTGGCGCGCGAGCGCGGCGGTGCGCAGCGGCAGCATCGCGCCCTTGCGCGCGAACTCCGCGAGGTTGGGACGCAGCAGGTCACCGATGTCGATGTCTTTGAAGCTCGTCTTGCCCTGGCGGGTGACCACCCGCATCATCTCCTCGGGCGTCACGCCGTTGGCGCACAGCGCCGCGATGAACGACCCCGCGGAGGTGCCCACGTAGACGTCGAACTGGTTGACCGTGCTGTTGACCGCGAGCAGGTCGAGCGCGCGCAGCGCCCCGATCTCATAGACCCCGCCCGTGAACCCGCCGCCGCCGAGCACGAGCGCGGTCTTGTCACGCCGCGGGCGCCGACGACGGTCGGTCGATGCCGGACGGCCGACCCCGCGCGGTGCCAGCCGGCGCTTCCGTGCCCGGGCCGACTCCACCCTTGCAGTCGGCTCCAGCTTGACAACCTTGCCCATAGCAGGGACATTTTAGGCCCGCATGCACCGGAACCCGCCCGGAATACTGCTAATTCTGCTATGCGGACTTGTACTGCTCGGCGCGAGCACGGACGCGTCGGCGAGCACGGGTGGCAACCTCGTGGGGCTGCAGAGCGATCTCGGGCGCCAGCTCGCGCTCGCCGGACCCTCGGACGGCGCCTATGTCTATGACCTGACGGCCAAGCAGGCGCTCTTCTCCGAACGCGCCGGCACGCTGCGTCCGCCCGCCTCCGTGGAGAAGCTCTACACGGCCACCGCGGCGCTCGATCTGATGGGCGCCTCGGCGCGCATGGCCACAACCGTCTACGGCGTCGGCCAGATGGCCCCAGGCGGGATCTGGCAGGGCAGCCTCTACCTGCGCGGCGGCGGGGACCCCACGTTCGGCACCAGCGGCTTCATCCGCGAGCACTACGGCGGGGTGGGCGCGAGCGTCTCCACGCTCGTCAGCCAGCTCGTGCGCGTGGACGGGATCCGCAGCGTCACCGGCTCGATCGAGGGCGATGAGTCCTACTTCGACTCCCTGCGCGGCGAGCCCTCGAGCGGCTATGCGCCCGATCCCTTCCTCGAAGGAACGCTCAGCGCGCTCGCCTTCAACCGCGGCGCGAGCGGATCGAAAGGCGGCGCGCACGCGCCGGCCGCATACGCCGCGCACGCCCTGTGGGGGGCGCTGCGGGCCCACGGCGTCTCCATCGACGGCGCCAGCGGCGCCGCGAGCACCCCCGCCGGCGCCGTGCAGCTCGCCCAGGTGCAGTCTCCGACGCTCGCCCAGCTGCTCGGCCTGATGCTCCCTCCGTCTGACAACTTCTTCGCCGAGACGCTCGTCAAGGATCTCGGCGCACGCTACGGCGGCGCCGGCACGACCGCGGCCGGCGCCTCGGTGGTCGCCGCCGCGATCGCCGCGCTGCTCGGCACCCACCCGCACGTGGTCGACGGCTCGGGCCTCTCCGAAGACGACCTCACGTCCCCCTACCAGGTCGCCGACCTGCTCGTCGAGCTCGAGCAGACGCCGATCGGCACCGTGCTGCGCGAACACCTCGCCGTGGCGGGACACACCGGCACGCTCGCGCTGCGCATGCGTCACAGCGGCGCCGAAGGGCGCTGCCAGGGCAAGACCGGCACGCTCACCGGCGTCTCCAACCTGGTCGGCTACTGCCAGGCCTCGGACGGGCACCTGCTCGCCTTCGCGATCTTCACCGACGCCATCGCCACCGAAACCGCGCACACCTTCCAGGACCACATGGCGATCACGATCGCCGACTACTGATCCAGCAGGCGCCTCAGGCCCGCTTCGTCGAGCACCTCTACTCCCAGCCGCTCGGCCTTCTCGAGCTTTGACCCCGGGCTCTCGCCCGCGAGCACGTAGTCGGTCTTCTTGGACACCGAGCTCGTCACGCGCCCTCCCGCCGCCAGGATCCGCTCGGTGGCCTCCTCGCGGGAGAGCGTGGGCAGGGTGCCCGTCAGCACGAGCGTCCTGCCCGCCAGCGGGCCCTCCGACGGAGGCGGCCCCTCCTCGTGGAAGCACAGGCCCAGCCCGCGCAGGTCTTTGATCAGCCCGAGCATCCGCTCGTCGTGCAGCTGCTCGCGGATCGAGTGGGCCATCTTCTCACCCACCCCCGGGGTCTCGGCGAGCTCCTCGGCGGACGCGCTCAGCAGCGTGTCGATGTCACGGAAGCGCTGAGCGAGGTTGCGCCCCGTGACCTCGCCCACCTCCTCGATGCCGAGCGCGAACAGCACGCGCGCGAACGGCCGCTGCTTGGAGGCCTCGATGGCCGCCAGCAGGTTCCTCGCCGACAGCTCGCCGAAGCCCTCGAGCTCGAGCAGCTGCTCCTCGCGCAGGCGGTAGAGATCGGCCGCGGTGCGCACCAGACCGTGCTCCTGCAGCAGCGCGACCTGCTTCTCGCCGAGGCCGTCGATGTCCATCGCGCCACGCGAGACGAAGTGCTTGAGCAGCTGCCACGCTCGCGCCGGGCAGTCGGGGTTGGGGCACTTCGTGAACACGCTCCCCGGCGGCTTGACCGTCGCGGTGCCGCAGAAGGGGCAGCGCGCGGGCGGGCGCGGGACGGGCGGGCGGCGGCGGCGCTCGACCACGTGGGGCGCCGGCGAGACGACCTGCGGGATCACGTCGCCGGCCCGCACCACGATCACCTCCTCGCCCGCGCGGATGTCCTTGCGCACGATGTCCTCCTCGTTGTGCAGCGTCGCGAGCTTGATCGTCACCCCGCCCACCGCCACCGGCTCGAGCACCGCGTAGGGACGCAGGTCGCCGAACTTGCCCACGTTCCACATCACCTTCTCCAGGCGCGTCACCGCCGTCGTGGGCGCGAACTTCCAAGCCACCGCCCACCGCGGATCGCGCCCGACGGAGCCGAGCCTGCGCTGCAACTCGAGGTCGTCGACCTTGACGACGACCCCATCTATCTCGAAGTCGAGCTCGCCTCTGCGCCGCTCCCACTCCAGGCACTGCGCGATCACCGCGTCCTCGCCCGCGAGCACCTTGATGCCGCTGTTCACGCGAAAGCCGTGCTCGCGCAGCCAGGCCAGCGCCTGCGAGTGCAGCTCGAAGGACAGCCCCTCGGTGACGCCCACCTGATAACACCAGATCGACAGCGGGCGCTTGGCCGCGTCGGCGGGATCGAGCTGACGGATCGTGCCCGCCGCCGAGTTGCGCGGGTTCATGAACGTCGACTCGCCCGCTTCGGCACGGCGCTCGTTGAGCGCCGTGAAGTCCTTCAGCGACATGTAGACCTCGCCGCGCACCTCCAGCAGCGGCGGGGCGTCGGGCACGTGCAGCGGGATCGCGCCGATCGTGCGCAGGTTGTGGGTAACGTCCTCGCCGACCTCGCCGTTGCCACGCGTGGCGCCGCGCACGAGCACGCCGTCGCGGTAGATCAGGCTGATCGCCAGGCCGTCGATCTTCGGCTCGACCACGAAGCTGAAGCGCGGGTCCACGATGCCCTCGCGGGCGAGGTGGCTGCGCATCCGCTCCACCCACGCCCGCAGCTCCTGCTCCGAGCGCACGTTGCCCAGCGACAGCATCGGCTCGAGGTGCTCGACCTTCTCCAGACGCCCCACCGGCTCGCCGCCGACCCTCTGCGTGGGCGAGTCGGGGCTCGCCAGCGCCGGATAGCGCTGCTCGAGCGCGCGCAGCTCGTCGAGCAGCCGGTCGTACTCGTCGTCGCCGATCTCGGGATCGTCGAGCGCGTAGTAGCGGTACGCATGGTGCTCGAGCGCCGCGCGCAGCTCGCCCGCGCGCGCCAGCGCCTCGGGCGGCGGCGCGGTTGCTCCCGAG
>Ga0209040_10000921_pt1 | contig 23012 bp, 23 predicted proteins | sample BogFormECP12_OM3_FD_188240 | JGI IMG/M metagenome (GOLD analysis project Ga0209040, IMG submission 188240) | Bog forest soil microbial communities from Calvert Island, British Columbia, Canada - ECP12_OM3 (SPAdes) (version 2) | ecosystem: Environmental > Aquatic > Freshwater > Wetlands > Bog ... | reverse complement strand
GAGGATGAGCCGTCTTCCGGCTTTGTTCCGCTGGAGACCCTGTTGAAGTACCCGGCTGCGTCTGCACTGGCCGGTCATGGCGCAGGACATCGTGTTGAAGTGGACGGTGCCGATTGAAGTCTTTTGATTTGCCCGGCGGAATATCCGCATCCAAAACTGCGCCCCACTCTGCATCACCGCACTCTGCATCCCCCCACTCTGCATCTTTAGACCAGGCATTTGCGACGCTCCGACAGTTCGCCCGCCCCAGGCGGCCCGTCGAACGGTGCGAGCTGTGCAGCCTCGCCGTGGCGCATCAACACCCGCACTTGGTTGAGATCGCCTTACGAAAGATTGTCTGTGCCTGCGAAGCCTGCGCGACTCTTTTCGATGGCATGGCCGGAGGCAAGTACCGGCGCGTATCCCGTCGCGCACAGCTTCTGGCTGACTTCAAGATGACGGACGCGCAATGGGAAAACCTGCTCATCCCTATTAACATGGCGTTTTTCTTCCATTCGAGCATCGAAGGCAGAATTGTTCCACTCTACCCCAGCCCTGCGGGAGCCGTGGAGTCGCTCCTCCCTCTCGACGCCTGGACCGAGATCGTCGAGCAAAACGCGATCCTCAGCCAGCTGCGGCCCGATATCGAGGCCTTGCTCGTCAACCGCGTCGGCCACGCCCACGAATTATCTCGCGCCGAATACTACATCGCTCCAATCGACGAATGCTATCGGCTTGTCGGTCTCATTCGCGCCAATTGGAAAGGACTCTCAGGAGGCACCGAGGTTTGGACGGAGATCGGACGCTTCTTTACCGATCTAAGATCGCGAGCCGACATCGTGAATGGGGAAGCGAATGCCTGAGCTGAGCTTCAAGATCGAAGAAGCGGCCGTCGTCCCGTTCGCGATAACACCCACGATTGCATTTAAGCTCCGGATCGCAACCGCAAACGCCGGCGAGACCATCCACACCGTTGCCCTGCGCTGCCAGATCCAGATCGACGTCACCCGCCGTCGCTACAACGCAGAAGAGCAGTCGAGTATGCGCGATCTCTTCGGTGAGCCCGAGCGTTGGAGCCAGACCCTCCGCGGCCTGCTATGGACCCATGCCAGCCTTGTCGTGCCCAGCTTCCAGGGCAGCACGCTTGCCGATCTCCCTATTCATTGCACCTTCGATTTCAATGTGGCTGCAACGAAGTATTTCGAAGGTTTAACTGAGGGAGAGATACCGCTTTGTTTCCAGTTCAGTGGCACCGTGTTCTATGCGGATTCTGATGAGGCCTTGCAGGTTGCGCCGATCTCGTGGGAGCAGGAGGCCCGATTCAAGATGCCTGTCAAGGTCTGGCGCGAGATGATGGATGCCTACTATCCCAATAACGTCTGGCTGAATCTGCGCCGCGACGTCTTCGAGCGCCTCTACCAATACAAAACTCAGCACGGAATCCCCACCTGGGAGCAGGCATTGGAGCGAGTGCTGCCCGTGGAGGAAACGGTAAATTCATGAATCTCGACCGCGTGGAAAAGATTGCCGAGGCTGTGCTCTATGAGGGCTACATGCTGTATCCCTATCGCGCGTCGGCCGTGAAGAACCAGCAGCGCTGGAACTTCGGTGTCCTCTGCCCGCGCGCTTACAGCGAAGCACAGAATGGCTCGGAAGCCTGGACTATGCAGACGGAATGTCTGCTGCAGACAGATTCATCCACGCAACTCAACGTGAAGATTCGATTCCTGCAGATCGTCAATCGCTCTATCGGAAAGCTCAGGCAGCCGCTGGACGAGCTTCCGGAGAATGGAGAACCGGAATTCCAAATCGTCGACAGACTGGACGCTGGCGGACAAACTTTTACATCGTGGCAAGAGGCAGTGGAACGCGAAGTAACGCCTCCCCCACTGCGCCCTGCTACTTTTTCGCCCGGCCAGTCTGTGATGTTCACGTTTCCTTCCGGCAGAGAGCTTGAACCCTTGCGCGACGAAGGCGGCCAGATCGCGGGAGTCATCCTGCGCGAGTGGGAGACGGTGTCTGGATCAGTCGAGATCAACACGAAAAATTGCCAGAACGGTGTGACCAAAATTACCGTGCGCGTTCGCAACCTTAGCTCGAACGAGACATCGGACGAATCGCCGCAACAACAAACCCGCGCCGACGCTCTGATCTATTCGCTCGTCTCTGCGCACACTATCCTGACTGCGGAGAACGGCCAATTCGTCTCTCTGCTCGATCCGCCTGCGGATTTGCAGAGTCTCGCCGCCGAATGTAACAACACCGGAACCTGGCCGGTTCTGGTTGGCGATGAGGGCGATCGGGACACCATGTTGTCGTCGCCCATCATTCTTTACGACTATCCACAGATCGCCCCTGAAAGCCCCGGCAGCCTCTTCGACGGCACTGAGATCGACGAGATTCTCTCCCTGCGCATCCTGACCATGACCGACGAAGAAAAGCATGAGATGCGGCAATCCGACCAGCGCGCACGCCAGATACTCGAACGCACTGAGAGCATGCCGCCCGAACAATTCATGAAGCTCCACGGCGCGTTGCGCGGGTTACACCCAGTGAGTAAAGAGGCGCGATGAACGAGTGGGAGTGGCAATTACTCGAAGACAAGACTCTCGTCGATCACCTGGTGATCTCGGGCGTGGAAGTCAGAACGGGGGATCGCGTGCGACTTTTTCCCCACAAAGGCGGAGACATTCTGGATATTGCTCTGCACGGACAGATTGCAACGATTGAGAGCATCGAGCAGGATTACGAAGGTAAATCGCACGTCTGTGTGGTGCTGGATGATGATCCCGGCCGCGATATGGGATTGCTTCGCCAACCCGGCCATCGCTTCTTCTTCGATCCATCTGAGGTCGAACCGCTTCCCGCAAGCGAGCAGCGTCCGCAGAATCGTACAGAGAAGCCCCGCATTCTGGTAGCCGGCATTGGCAACATTTTTCTCGGCGACGACGGCTTCGGAGTCGAAGTTGCGCAGCAGCTCGCCCAGGGCAGCTTCCCAGCGTCCGTACGCGTTGCAGATTTCGGGATACGAGGCTTTGATCTTGCCTATGCGCTGCAAGATGGGTATGAAACCACCATCCTGATCGATGCTTTTCCCCACGGACAGCCTCCGGGAACGGTCTATGTGGTCGAGCCCGATCTGAACGATCCCGCTGCTTCACTGCCTCAAGCCAGCTTTGTCGAACCCCACGCCATGAATCCCATGAACGTGCTGCGCATGGCCACTGCCATGCATGGTCCACTGAAGCGCGTACTGCTGGTGGGATGCGAGCCTGGAACGTTCGGTGGCGACGATGGGCAGATGGCTTTGAGCGCTCCCGTCCAGGCCGCCGTGCATGAGGCGGTGAAGGTAGTGGAGAAACTCGTAGAAGAAATTTTGAATGAAGATCGGTCGACTACAAAGAACCAAAAGTAAGCAAGCGAAAGGAGATGTGCCGTGGCTATGGAAATGCTTGAACCCACCACGAATGGAAACGGAAGTGATAAGGACACGCTTTACATGCTGGGAGGCGTGGCTTTGATGATCTTTGGAGCGGGATTGATTCTTTCCAATCCCTTCGTCCGCCGTTATATGTCGCAACTCGGAGTCGGCAACCTGGCCCAGGCTGCGATGCCCGACATCGAGCGCTATTTGAAACTGCGGGCGATGTAGCCGGAGATATTGCATGGACCAGATTTCGGCCGCCACAGTGGAACCAGCGGACAACGTCGCGGATCTCTACGTCATCGATGGCCGGGCCAGCCGGTTCACCGTGCGCGCTTTTGCCACTGGACTCCTCGCGTCCATGGGACACAACCCCACCATTGGCATTCGGAACTTCAGTGGAGAGATGAACTTCAGTCCCGACAAACTTGAAGCGGGCTCTTTCCGTGTCGTCATCAAGGCCGCTTCGCTGAGCGTGCAGGACGACATCAGCGACAAAGACCGCCGCGAGATTGAGCGCCTCATGAATCAGGAGGTGCTCGAGGTCGCGAAGTTTCCGGAGATCGGTTACGAGGCTCCCGCTATCTCTGTTACGAAGATGTCGGACATGCTCTATTCGGCCATATTGAACGGAAGTCTGACCTTCCACGGCGTCACCCGCAACCAACCGATCAGCGCGCGCGTCGCTCTGTTTGGGAGTATGCTACGTGCGTCGGGTGATTTCTCGTTGAGCCAGAGCGACTACAACGTAAAACTGGTCTCTGTTGCCGGAGGCGCGCTCAAACTGAAGGACGAGCTTAAATTTTCCTTTGAGATCGTAGCGCGGAAACAGCAGTGAAAGTGCCCTTTGTCAGGACCGAGGCTACCGTGGAGGAAACGGCCGAATGTGTTTAGCAATTCCAGGCAAGATCGTCGAATTCGTTCCCGGCCAGGCGCATCTGGGAACAGTAGAGGTTGCGGGTGTGCGCCGCAAGGTGGACCTGGGACTCTTGCAGGATGACATGCCGGTGATCGGCGACTGGGTTTTGATCCACGTGGGTTTTGCCATGACTAAGATCAGCGAGCAGGACGCACTGGAGCAGATGCATCTTCTTCACTTGCTCGGTGAAACAGAACAGGCCATGGAGGAAGTGCACGGGTATGGTCTTGAGGATAACGACGATCATCGAAGCGCAAAAGCCAAGGCAAGCTGATAAGGTTTCGCATGCGATATGTAGACGAATTCCGAGATCCCGAACTGATTACCAAAGCCTCCGCCGAGATTCATCGCCTTGCTGATCCCCGAAGACACTATCGCATCATGGAAGTTTGCGGCGGCCACACGCACGCCATCTATCGCTTCGGCCTCAAGGACGTCCTGCCCTCCAACATTGAGCTGATTCACGGCCCCGGCTGCCCCGTTTGCGTTTTACCTATGGGTAGAATTGACGACGGTCTTGCCGTCGCCAGAAATCCTGATGTGATCTTCGCCGCTTTCGGAGACATGATGCGGGTTCCGGGAACGAACGGCAGTCCCTTCGAACACAAAGCCCGTGGCACCGATGTGCGCATCGTCTATTCCCCGGCAGATGCTCTGCAGATCGCAAGGAAAAATCCCGACAGGCACGTCATGTTTTTCGCGATTGGATTCGAGACGACAGCGCCGTCCACTGCGCTTACGCTGATGCGCGCAAAGGCAGAAGGCATTGCCAACTTCTCTGTCTTTTGCAATCACGTCACCATCATTCCCGCCATTCGCGCAATTCTCGATTCCCCCGACATGCGGCTCGATGCTTTCATCGGACCGGGGCACGTCTCCACCGTGATCGGCTGCCGCCCCTATGAATGGATCGCCAGGAACGAGGGCAAGCCGGTTGTTACGTCAGGATTCGAACCACTCGACCTGCTGCAGTCCATCGTTATGCTGCTTCGGCAACTCCAGGCGGGAGAGGCGCGAGTCGAGAATCAGTACAAACGAGTTGTACCGTGGGAGGGCAATCGGGCCGCGCTGAAGTCGATGGCCGAAGTCTTTCAACTCCGGCCCTACTTCGAATGGCGCGGTCTCGGATTCATCTCCCAATCGGCCTTGAAGATCCGCGACGAATACGCCGAGTGGGATGCCGAGCAGCGCTTCCCGATCCCCGGCACTCGAGTCACCGATCCCAAGGCCGCGCAATGCGGGGAAGTATTGAAGGGCGTGCTGAAGCCAGCGCAGTGCAAGCTGTTCGGCAGGGAATGCACGCCGGAACATCCAATTGGCGCGCTTATGGTTTCGTCAGAGGGTTCATGCGCAGCATATTACAACTACGAACATCGCAAGGCAGCAGCAATGGTGACCAGCATCAGCTCGGTAGCCTGAACGGAAAGACTGCAGTCGAAAGCGCTCTACCCTCCGTGCGCTTTCGGGATCCGCGGATTGAGATGGCGCATGGCGCGGGCGGCAAGGCCAGTCGCAGACTCGTAGAAGGCCTGTTTGCGCCGCTCCTCTTTGAAAACTCAACCGCGCTTCTCGGCGATGCGGCGCGGGTCAAAATCGACGGCACCTCAGTCGCGATTACGACGGATAGCTTTGTCGTGAAACCTCTCAAGTTCCCAGGCGGTTCCATAGGTGAACTCGCGGTGAACGGAACGATGAACGACCTGGCGGTTTCCGGAGCGAAGGGCCAGGCTATGGTCGTCACCTTTGTGCTCGAAGAGGGACTGCCCACCTCCGTTCTCGAGGGTGAAATCCGCGCCATGGCTGCCGCTCTTCACAGCGCTGGCGTCATCATGGTCGGCGGAGACACGAAGGTAGTCGAGCGCGGCAAAGCCGACGGCATGTACATCACGACTACCGGTATCGGCCATTTCATGCCTCAGGTCACGATCGATGCGCGATCCGTTCGTCCCGGCGACAAAGTTATCCTCTCCGGACCCATCGGGGACCACGGCATCACTATCCTGCTCGCGCGCGGAGAGCTGGATCTTGAAGCGGATTTGTCTTCCGACACGCGCTGCGTCCTGCCTCTGATAGAAGCAATGGTCGAGGAGGCGGCCCCGGGAATCCGCTGGATGCGCGATCCTACCCGCGGAGGTGTTGCTACTTCTCTGAATGAACTTGCTCGCGACTGCGGGCTCGGAATCGTGTTGTCGGAAGAGGAAATTCCGATGCGCGATGAAGTTCGCGGCGCGTGCGAGTTGCTTGGGCTGGACCCCTTGCATATTGCAAATGAAGGCCAGTTCCTCGCCGTGGTCGCTCCGGAATACGCTGACGCTGCTCTGAATGCCCTGAATCGTGCAGAAGGCGGCGAGGATGCGATCATCATTGGTGAGGTGCAGACCGAACCTGCCTGCGCGGTACTGGTAACTACGCGCTACGGCGGTAGCCGGATTGTGGATATGCTGGTCGGCGACCCTCTGCCGCGAATTTGCTAGGACGATAGCGATGGAAACGGCTTGCAAACTGGCGGCGCGGATTGAAGAACGCCTGCTCACGCGCAATGAAATCATCGAGGGCTTCTTCTCGCGCGAAGCAAGCCGCCTGGCGGAAGCCTGCCGCGAGATGTCGGAGCGCTTCCTGCGCGGAGGTCGTCTGTTGGCCTTCGGCCGCGGCCCGTACGCGACAGATGCGCAGCATGTCTCGGTCGAGTTCGTGCATCCGGTCATCGTGGGAAAGCGCGCCCTTCCGGCGCTTGATCTCTCCATGGCTTTCCAGTCTTGGCTCGATGTCATTCTCCACCCTGAAGACATCGTGATGGGGTTTGGACCGCCCGAAGGCGATCCCGAAGTGCTCGCTGCGCTGGCATCGGCTCATTCGCGCGGAGCCATGACGTTTGCTCTACCCGGTCCCCATGGCTGGTACGCGCTTCGGGCGGTCACAGAGGACCCATTCATTCATCAGGAAATCGTCGAGATTTTCTACCACACGCTCTGGGAAACCGTGCATGTGTTTTTTGAACACCGCGAGCTGGGGCAGGACGTTGGACAATCCGAATTTCTCTACCCATTCCTCGGACACAAGAAACAGGAAACAACCGACATTGTCGAAGACGTGGCCGCTTCGATCCAGATGAAGGTGCATGACGACACCCTGCTGCGCACCCAACTTGCAAAGGAACAGTCCGAGCAGATCGCGAACGCTGCACGCGCCATCCATCAGCGACTATCGCAGGGCGCAAAGCTGATCCTCTTCGGAAATGGCGGGTCGGCGACCGACGCCAACGACTGGGCGCTGGATTGCGTTCTGCCTCCTTCCGGTTATCGCCCAATTCCAGCGATCTCGCTCTCTATGGAGCCGGCCAACATCACGGCGCTCGCCAACGATGTCGGCACGGAGGTCATCTTCCTGCGTCAACTGATTGCTCAGGAGCGACCGGAAGATGTTGCGATCGGCATTTCCACGAGCGGTGGATCGCGCAACATCGTGATGGCACTGGAAGAAGCACGCAAACGCGGTTTGTTGACCGTCGCCCTTCTCGGCTACGACGGCGGAGAAATCTATCGCCGCAATCTCGCCGACTTCCCTGTCATTGTCCGCAGTGACTACATCCCGCGCATTCAGGAGGTTCAGGCTTCCGCCTATCATGTCATCCGCGAAACTCTGGAGGTGCTCGCGCATGGCGAAGCTTGAACTCTACGGAACGGCAAGCTGTCCCTACACGGAAGAATTGCGCGGATGGCTGGAGTGGACCCGTAAGGAGTTCGTCGAATACGACATCGAGGCTGACGCGGAGGCCCGCGAACACTTGCGGTCACTCGACAGCAGCCTCATGACGGTTCCCGTTCTGGTCGAGGATGGCAAGGTGATTCAGGTCGGCTGGCACGGGCGCGGCTGCATCGTAGGCGCAGGGTCATAATGGCTACGGCCTGCTCCATTCGCGTGCGCGGAGTAGTCCAGGGAGTCGGCTTTCGCCCTTTTGTGTATCGTCTGGCCCAGGCAAACGCCCTCAAGGGATGGGTGCTCAACGGTGAGCAGGGAGTCCAAATTCATCTGGAAGGCGCCGAGGAAAATCTGGCCGCATTTGTTCGAGAAATGCGAATCAAGCCGCCGGCCGCTGCACACATCGCCGAGATTGAAGTTGAGTCCGCACCATGCGAGGGTCTGAGCGCCTTCACGATTCGAGAAAGCGAGCGGCTCGACAGGCCAACTGTCCGCGTTTCGCCGGATTTGCCCATCTGCGACGAGTGCCTCGCTGAGCTTTTCGACTCGTCGGATCGGCGATGTGGCTATCCCTATATCAACTGCACGAATTGCGGGCCCCGATACAGCGTCATCCTTGCGTTGCCCTACGATCGGCCCAACACCACGATGTGCCAGTGGCCGCTGGATGACCATTGCAATCGTGAATATCACGATCCAACTAACCGCCGATTCCATGCGCAACCGGTCGCTTGTCCCGCATGTGGTCCTCACTATTCTCTTCGCCTGGACGGCGCAACGATCGATGACGGCAAAGAAGCAATCGACAATGTGGCCCAACTGCTCCGTGATGGAAAGATTGTCGCGATCAAAGGGCTGGGAGGCTATCACCTCGCCTGCGACGCGCGCAATCCCGAGGCGAACGCCGCCCTGCGCGAACGGAAGTTCCGGAAAGAAAAACCGTTTGCGCTGATGGCGAAAGATCTGGAATCAGCACGCAACCTGATTCAACTTTCTCCCGATACCGAAGCCCTCCTAACGTCGATCGCCCGACCCATTGTCCTGGCTCCGAAAAAGCTCGAACTCGCTGGCGTTGCCCCCGAGAATGACGAGCTTGGCGTGATGCTTCCGTACACGCCGCTCCATCATCTTCTCTTTGCCGCCGGCGCTCCGGATCCCCTGGTGATGACGAGCGCCAATCGGTCCAGCGAACCGATCGCATACGAGGATCGCGATGCACTTGAGCGACTGTCTGAAATTGCCGATGCATTTCTGATCGGTGAGCGGCCAATCGCCCGCCGCGTCGATGACTCCGTAGCGCGCGTGGGTGTTTTTGGTCCCTCGACCCTACGTCGCGCGCGCGGGCACGCCCCGGGAGCGGTCGCTATGCTGCCCGCCAAAAGCCCGATTCTCGCCCTGGGCACCGATCTCAAGAATACCGTTACCCTCGTCGTCGACGGGCAGGCGTTTGTCAGCCAGCATCTCGGCGATCTGGATCACTACCAGGCTTTCCGGGCCTTTGAAGAGACAGTGACCGATCTGATCTCAATGTACAACGTCGGCTGGGATGGTCTAACCCTGGCGCACGACTGCCATCCGCAATATGCGTCGACCATGCACGCTTTCAGCTTGCCGGTTGCGGCTCGTTGCGCTGTGCAACATCATCGCGCGCATGTGGCATCGGTTCTAGCCGAGCGTGGCGAATGGGAAGAGACTGTGGTCGGCGTCAGCCTGGATGGCACTGGGTACGGAGACGATGGGACGATATGGGGCGGAGAAATGTTTGCCGGAAGCGCCGAGCGGGGCTTCGAGCGCGTTGCACATCTGCGTCAAGCGGCGCTTGCAGGAGGCGATGCCGCCGCTCAATATCCGGTACAGGCTGCGGCCGGTTTCGTTTGCCAGTTAGACGACCTTCCGGACCTGACTGCGGCACCTTTTAACTTCGGCTCGCGATATCACAGCGCGCTGCAACTCATCCATCGAGATGTGCGCACCTTCTCAACTACTTCTATGGGCAGGCTCTTTGACGCGGCCGCGGCATTGCTTGGCTTTGTGAGGGAGACTACCTTCGAAGGACAGGCGGCCATTTGGCTTGAGCAACTCGCTCGCAGCGAATCCCCGGTTGATGCGTACCCGTTTCCGTTTGATGGCCACCAGCTTGACTTCCGGCCGCTGCTCGCGTCGGTGATCTGTGACCGGGTTCGTGGACGATCAACACGCGAGATTGCCCGCGCATTTCAACTCGGCCTGGCACGCGGCTTGTGCTCGGCGATAAAAATCGTCTCCGAGGAGCGAAGCATTCAAACAGTTGTCTTGTCAGGAGGAGTATTCCAGAACGAATTGCTACTGGAGGATTTGAAACCACTCCTTGACGCCGAAAAGCTTCAGGTGTGGACCAATCATGCGGTCCCGCCGAATGATGGTGGAATCAGCCTTGGGCAAGCTGCACTCGCCGCGTTCCAACAAGACGCGCATAGCGGAGCGCCGTATGCATGAGCTCTCCATCGCAATGAGCATTGTAGACATGGCTCTGGAAGAGGCGGAGCGTCGCGACGTCAGGATCGATGCTGTTCACATCGAGCTGGGTCCGCTCTCCGGTGTCATCGCAGATGCGCTGTTCTTCTCCTACGAGATGGCTTGTTGCGGCACGCCGCTGGAAGGCTCCCGGCTCGTGATTAGGGAAGTTCCCATCGAGGTATATTGCCCAGCCTGCGAGGCGCAAAAAACTTTGAGCTCGATGCAATGGTTTTGCTGTCCCGAGTGCGGAACGCCCACCTCAGACGTTATTCACGGAAAAGAGCTGGCAATTACTGGTCTGGAGGTACACGATGAGCGCCGAACCGCGCCTGTTGGAAGTGCGTAAGAACGTCTTGAAGCAAAATGATGTGGTCGCTCGGGCGCTACGCGGGCGTTTCCGTGCGCAGGGAACATTTGTTGTAAGTCTGGTTTCCAGTCCTGGCGCGGGCAAGACAGCATTTCTGGAAAAAACGCTGACGCTTTTGCGGCAGGATTATCGCGTAGCTGCCCTTGTGGGTGATCTCGCTACAGAAAACGATGCCATCCGGTTGGCGCGCAGCCACGCTCCAGTAAAACAAATCACAACCGGAACTCTGTGTCACCTGGAAGCTGCAATGGTCGAGCATGCTCTTAGCGATTGGGACGTCGGCCAGCTAGATTTTCTTTTCATTGAAAACGTCGGCAATCTGGTGTGCCCTTCTTCCTATGACCTGGGCGAGAATCTTCGCATCGTCCTGCTTTCAGTTACAGAAGGTGAGGACAAACCGCTGAAGTATCCCACGATCTTTAACAGCGCTGATATGGCGATGATTACTAAAATGGATCTCGCCGAGGCCGTCGAATTCGATGAAGCATCTGTGCGCGCGAATATTCAGGCTGTGCGTCCGGGAATGCGCTGCTTCGCTGTCTCAACAAAGACCAGTATGGGACTCAAACAATATCTGCAATTTCTTAAGGATCGGCTCACAGAATTTACGCAAGCAGAAACCGCTTTGAGGGAATGAGAGCCTCACGACTTGCGTTCATACGGCACGTAAGCCGGATCCCAGATATTTCCTTCAAGCTCGCGGTTCAGGACCTCTTCGCCCTTGACCTGCGCCTGACCGTCTTCAATCGCCTGCTTACCAACTGCCTGGGCGATGAAGCGTCCAATCTTGCGTGCGTCCGCAATCGGCGGAAGAAGGCTCGCCTGCTTATCCTTCTGCGTGGGTAGATGAAGTATCAACTCCGTGGCTGCTGCCTTGACCATTGTATCGGTGACGCGCCGTGCTTTCGACGCGATGATTCCAAGCGCCAGCCCGGGGAATATGTACGAGTTATTGGTCTGAGCGATGTGCACCTTCTTCCCGCCTATATCCACGGGGTCGAAGGGACTGCCGGTCCCGATGAGCGCCCGGCCTTGGGTCCAGTCCATCAGGTCTTGAGGAGTCGCTTCGCTGCGCGAGGTGGGATTCGACAGCGGAAAGATGACAGGGCGCGCTGTATGCTTCGCCATCTCTCGCACTGCCTCTTCGATGAAGGCACCTGCCTGGCCCGACACTCCGATGAGGACTGTCGGCTTCACGTTGCGGACCACGTCGAGCAGCGTGATTTCTCCATTCGGCTTCCCCCAGCCCTGCACTTCCTCTGCTGAGCGTGCGTAGGGCTGCTGCTCTGGTCGCACGTCTTTGGTATTGTCCGCAATGAGGCCATAGCGATCGATCGCGTAGAACCGAGCGCGTGCTTCCTTTTCCGAGAGACCCTTGTCCTGAATGAATTGTGCCAGCAGGTTAGTAATGCCGAGCCCCGCACTTCCGAAACCTACGACCACGATCTTCTGCTGCTCCAGCGGAATGCCCGTCACGTTGATCGCGGAGATTACAGTTGTGGTTGCGATAGCCGCTGTGCCTTGAATGTCATCGTTGAAGGTGCATAGCTGGTCTCTGTAGCGAGCCAGAAGACGGGCGGCATTCGAGCCGGCAAAGTCTTCCCACTGCAACAGAACATGCGGCCAGCGCGCTTTCACCGCGGAGACAAAGGTTTCGACGAAGTCGTCGTACTCCTGACCGCGCACGCGCTTGTTCCGCCATCCGATATAGATCGGGTCGTTGAGTCGCTCCACGTTATCTGTTCCCACGTCGAGCAGTATAGGAAGGCAGTTTTCCGGATGAATCCCGCCAAGCGCGGTGTAAAGGGCCATCTTGCCGATCGGGATGCCCATGCCGCCCGCACCCTGATCGCCAAGTCCCAGGATCCGTTCACCGTCGCTGACCACAATGCACTTCACATTGTCGTAGCGAGAATGTCCCAATATCTGAGCGATGCGAGCCTTATTCGGATAGCTGAGAAACACGCCCCGCGGCTTTCTCCATATCTCGCTGAAACGCTGGCAGCCCTCCCCCACGGTCGGCGTGTACACCAGGGGAAGCATCTGTTCAACGTTCCGAACCAAAAGGGCGTAGAAGAGCGTTTCGTTGATGTCCTGCAGGTCGCGGAGAAAGCTGTATTTATTGAATGGGGTCGGCTGCGCCTCCAACGTCCGCTTCCGTCGCCCGACCTGCTCATCCAGGGTCCCGATGTGCGGTGGCAGCAGGCCGTGCAAGTCAAATACGTCGCGCTCGTGGTCGGAAAAGCCGGTTCCCTTATTGAGACGGGGTGAATTGATCAGGTCGAGCCCAGAGAGGGAAACCTGAAGGGCTGCTTCGCCGGCTGTCGATTGCACTTTCGTGTTCATTTCCATCTCTCCTGATTCGTGAGCGCATCAGCGCATAAGGTTGGTCTTTGCTAAATCGATCACTTCATCGCCGCGTCCGCTCAGGACAGCGCGAATCATGTAGAGACTGAAACCGAGGGCCTGCTCAAGGCTGATGGTAGGCGGCATAGACAATTCCTGCCGACTCACCAGAACCTCAACCAGTGCGGGTCCATCATGCTCCAGCGCCCGGCTCAAGGCGGCGCGCAGATCCTCCGGTTTCTCTACCCGAACGCCAAGGATACCGGCGGACTCCGCCAGCTTCGTAAAATCCGGATTGACCAGGTCCGTACCGAAGTCTACGATTCCGGCCGCTTTCATTTCAAGTTCTACGAACGCCAAAGAGTCGTTCCTGAAGACCACTAGCTTCACCGGCAGCTTGAGCTGGCGTAACGTCAGCAGATCGCCGAGCATCATCGCCAGGCCACCGTCTCCAGAGAGAGTGATGACCTGCCGGCCTGGATGACTGGCCTGCGCGCCGATGGCATGCGGCAGGGCATTGGCCATCGAACCGTGAGTAAACGAGCCGATAAGTCTGCGCTTGCCGTTCATGTGGAGGTAGCGCGCAGCCCAGACTGTAGGCGTGCCCACGTCGCATGTGAACACCGCATCTTCCGCGGCCAGCTCATCCAGCATCTTCGCCACGTATTGAGGATGAATCGGCGTCCTGCCCGGCTCTTCCACAGCGAGATCGTCGAGACTGCGGCGGGCCTCCTTGTAGTGATTAAGGCATATATCAAGATAGGAGCGGTCGGATTTGTCATCGATCAGCGGAGTCAGCGTGTCGAGCGTGTCCCTTACATTTCCGATCAGGCCCAGATCGACGGGCGTACGCCGTCCAATCTGCTCGCCGAGCCGATCCACCTGAATGATCTTTGCCGTCTTGGGAAAAAACTGCTGATACGGAAAGTCCGTCCCGAGCATGAGCAGCGCTTCGCAGTTCATCATGGCGTGATAGCCGGAAGAGAATCCGAGCAGACCCGTCATCCCTACGTCATACGGATTGTCGTACTCGATAAATTCCTTGCCGCGCAGCGCGTGAACGATCGGCGCCTTCAGCCGCTCGGCCACGGCGATGAGCTCGTCGTGAGCGCCCTCGCAGCCTGCGCCGCCAAGGATCGTGACCTTGCGTGCCTTGTTCAGAATCTCAGCAGCCCGGCGGAGCTCGTTGTCTGACGGGCGAATGACCGGGGCAGAATCCTCAATGCCAAGCGAAAGAGCGGGCGAGTCACACTCGCGCAGCGCCAAGTCGCCGGGGATGATCACTACCGCGACGCCCCGCTTCGTAATCGCCGCGCGCATGGCGATTCCCAGCACTCGCGGCATTTGCTCGGCCTGCGAAACCAGCTCGCAGTAGTGGCTGCAATCCTTGAACAGTTGATCGGGATGGGTCTCTTGAAAGTAGCCGCTTCCAATTTCGTGGCTGGGAATCTGCGCCGCGATCGCTAGCACCGGCACGCGGCTTCGGTGACAGTCGAACAGCCCATTGATGAGGTGAAGATTGCCCGGGCCGCAACTGCCGGCGCACACTGCAATCTCTCCTGTGAGGTGGGCATCCGCGCCGGCTGCAAACGCCGCGGCTTCTTCATGTCTCATATGCAGCCAATCGATCCCTTTGGTTTTGCGGATGATCTCGGTCAGGCCATTCAATGAATCGCCTACTACTCCATACACCCGCTCTACGCCCGCATTCGCAAGGGTTTCGATGAATATCTCAGCTACTTTCTTTGCCATGCGCCACCTCTCTATGAAATGACCAGGAGAAAGTATACGTCTTCCGGATGAAGGCCAAATGAGGTACCGCTTGGCTACTCCTCTGATTGACGCCACAGGCTGATTCGCACAAGATTCGACCTTCCAGGTCGCTTATCCTAACGAAATCCGCCAAGAGTTGTCTCTTCTTGCGGCCGCCATATCTGCACGCAAGGGCTCCCGGTCAAGGCCACCTTTTCGGAAGATTCACTCCCGAGCCCGCGCGCGTCGCATTTTGCGGTCACGGGTTGAATTACTGGCAATTGCTCTATATACAAATGGAACAGATGAATACGAACGAGGATTCCCGGATTGAGGAAGCACTTCGCAGCGCTGCCCCTGTCATTCCCATGAATCCGCGTCCGATCATCATTGTGGGTGCGGGTGGCATCGTGCACGATGCACACCTTCCCGCGTATCGTCGGGCAGGTTTTCCCGTGGCTGCGATTGTTGACGTTGACGCTGACAAGGCCATACGACTTGCGCGGCAATTTGAGGTCCCTTTCGCGGGAAGCTCACTTGAGGAAGCAACAGCCAAAGCCCCAAGAGACAGCATTTTCGATATTGCCGTGCCGGCCGGCTCCATTTTAAGAATTCTGCCGCAGTTGCCGGATGGCGCAGCCGTGTTGATTCAGAAGCCGATGGGAAATACCCTTGCGGAGGCGGAAGAGATTCTCACGCTGTGCCGTAGCAAGGGGCTTACCGCCGCTGTGAATTTCCAGCTCCGCTGGGCTCCCGTCATGGCTGCCGCGAGACGCATCACCGATGCCGGCGTCATCGGCGATCTGCATGACATGGAGGTGCAGATCCGCGTCTTTATGCCGTGGGATCTTTGGATCTTCATGGCGACGATTCCACGCCTCGAGATCCTCTACCACAGCATCCATTACGTTGACCTGGTGCGATCGTGGTTTGGCAATCCACAGCGCGTTCTTGCAAAGACGCTACGAAATCCGCAGACTCCACAGCTCGCAGCAACAAAAAGCGTCATTGTCATGGACTACGGCGATTGGAAGCGAATCTACATCGCCGCGAACCACGGGCATAACTTTCCGGATTCACAATGCAGCTATGTCCAGTGGGAGGGAAGCGAAGGTGCATTGCACGCGGTCATGGGAGTCAATCTCGACTACCCTACCGGCAAACCCGACTCACTTCGCTATGCAGCCCGCGGAAGTGGCTGGCGGACCCTACCCACCGAGGGCAATTGGTTTCCAGATGCATTTACGGGATCGATGGGCTCGCTGCAGTCATATGTAACTGGAGCAAGGGACAAATTACCCACCAGCGTTGAGGATGCGATCAATACGATGCGTGTAGTCGAAGCTGCGTATCTGTCGAGCGAAAAGGATGGGGTTGCCCTCCAGGATCTATAGAAGACGACCTTTAGAGAACTGAGAATCTAATTAACACTTTTGGCACGGGGAGCGTCTTGGATTTCGATGACTATTGAACCGGCTGCTGAGGCCTTTCGCCGGGATAACAAACAAGCTCTCGTAACTGGAGGCGCCGGTGGTATAGGCGAAGCGACATGCCTCGAACTAGCCCGCGGCGGAGCCCACGTTTTTGTTGTAGACATAAACCTCGAAAGGGCGAAGCAACTCGCAACAGAACTTCCCAGTGCCCAGGCTATTCTTCTGGATGTAACCAGCCAGGACTCAATTCAAGCCTCCGCAGCGCAGATTGGCCAGCTCGACATTCTTGTAAATAACGCGGGGATTGGCCACGTGGTGAACATCGTGAATACCGAACCGGCTGACTTCGATCGTTTATGGGAAGTCAATGTGAGATCGGTCTATCTGGTGACGCGCGCCTTCTTGCCGCAGTTGCTCGCAAGTCGCGGCAGCATCGTGAACATCGGTCCGTGGCGGGCCTGGTTGGCTTCAAACAACGCTTTGCATACTGCACCAGCAAAGGCGCCGTTGTCGCCATGACTCGCCAGCGTCTGCCCGGGCACCGTAGAGACGCCATTTGTGGAAGGCTATCTTGAGAAATATCATGCTCACGAAAAAGAAAAAGTGCGCACCGAACTCGGGGCGCGACAACCCATGGGCCGCCTGGGTACAGCCGAAGAGGTCGCTTCGCTTGTGCGCTACCTGTGCTCCGCCGAAGCGGACTTCATGACAGGCTCCATTGTGTCCATCGATGGCGGCTGGACGGCTGCCTGAGGGACGCGTACCACGAGCCGCTTGCATGGTTTCAGTCCGCCGTTTAGGCTTGAAACCACTTGGAAATCATGGCTAGACGGATTGACGCCCACCATCACCTATGGCGCTACACGGCAGCCAAATATGGTTGGATCGACAGCGCCATGACGCCGTTGCAACGCGACTACACTCCTGCCGATTTATTGGCGGCTATCGAGTCGGCCAGAATCGACGGTGCAATCGCAGTCCAGGCCCGCCAGGCTCTCGAAGAGACATACGACCTTCTTTCTCTCGCTGAGGCACATGAGTTCATGGATGCTGTCGTGGGTTGGGCTCCCATTGCGAGCAAAGACTTTCCCTCATGCCTTGAAGATCTCGCCGCTCATCCAAAACTGAGAGGACTGCGCCATGTCGTTCAGGCGGAGCCGGATGATGACTTCATTTTGGGCAGCGAATTCAATCGCGGCATCGACGCATTGCTTCTTACTGGCCTGGCTTATGAAATTCTTGTCTACGAGCGGCAACTGCCCCAGGTCATTCGGTTTGTCGATGCGCATCCGAACCAGATTTTCGTGCTCGATCACATCGCCAAGCCGAGAATTCGTGAGCAAATCTTGTCGCCCTGGCGGGAACGGATTCACGATCTGGCGCGTCGGGAAAACGTCTTCTGCAAGGTTTCGGGATTGGTTACCGAAGCGGATTGGCAAGCGTGGACCGAAGCCGTTCTTCGTCCTTATTTGGACACGGTTTTCGACGCATTTGGAGCGGATCGACTCATGATGGGCTCAGATTGGCCAGTGTGCCTGCTTGCCACGGAGTATGCGCAATGGTTCGGCTTTCTTGATCGCTTCACGGCCGACCTGAGCGAGCACGAGCGTGAGCAGTTTTGCGGTGGGACAGCCACGCATGTCTATCGACTTGCGGAGACTACGCACCGTCATCGGGAGGTAAACCACCAATGAAGGCGCTTGTCCTGAAGAACCCGGGTGAAGCTGGCATCGAACTCGTCCCTGAGCCGGTGCGCGATCCGAATCAAGTGCTGCTCCGGGTGCAGCGCGTCGGATTCTGCGGTACTGATCTCAACTCGTTTCGTGGCAAGAATCCTTTGATTACATACCCACGTATCCTTGGCCATGAAGTGGCGGCCACAATTATCGAGGAGAGCAGTCTGCGGCCGGAGTTGCATCGAGGAACCGACGTGATGCTTTCGCCCTACGCCAGTTGCGGGAGCTGCCCATCGTGCCGGCGAAATCGCCCGAACGCGTGCCAGTTCAATCAAACGATGGGAGTACAGCGCGACGGAGCTCTCACAGAGTATATCCAGGCGCCTGTGGACAAAGTCTTCGCGGCCGATCTGAGCATCACAGAACTGTGCATGGTAGAGCCGCTCACCGTCGGCTTCCACGCCGTGGCCCGCGGCCGAGTGCAAGCTGAAGACACCGTAGCGGTGATTGGCTGCGGCGGTGCGGGTCTTGGCGCTGTTGCCGGAGCAAGCTTTCGCGGGGCGCGTACGATTGCGATCGACGTTGACGCAGCCAAGCTTGAGATTGCGAAGAAGGCTGGAGCTGCGCACGTGATCAATACGGCAACCGAGTCGCTTGAGGATCGATTGCATGACCTTACAGAGGGCTTCGGTCCGGACGTCATCATCGAAGCGGTAGGCCGCCCAGCCACGTTTCGCGCGGCCGTCGAGCTAGTCGCATTCACGGGACGGGTGGTCTACATCGGCTACGCGAAGGAAGACGTCTCCTATGAAACTCGCTTCTTCGTCCAGAAAGAGCTCGACATTATGGGATCGCGCAATGCGCTGCCGGAGAATTTCCGCGAAGTGATCCGCATGCTCGAAGAAAAGCGATTTCCGGTGTCGGAATACGTAACGGCGACTGTTCCAATTGAAGCTGCTCCGGAGATGTTGCGGCAGTGGAGCGACGCTCCCGACCGATTCACCAAGATTATGGTTCGGCTCGATTGAAACCAGACATGTGGAGTGTTCAGGAATGCTGACGCCCGTAACGAAGGCTCGCGCGAAAATCCGGCCGTCCCTCTTTCCCATCGGTCACATGGTCCCATTCTCGCTCGTCACCATCCTGTTCTTCCTGTGGGGAGTGCCGAACAATCTAAACGACGTGCTCATCCGTCAATTCATGACGTCGTTTGCGATCACGCGCTTTCAGGCGGGACTGGTGCAGTCTGCTTTTTATCTCGGCTACTTTTTGCTCGCCATGCCGTCAGCCATGCTCATGCGCCGAGCCGGATATAAGACGGGAATCGTAACCGGGTTGGTTCTCTTCGGAACTGGCACCCTCCTTTTCTGGCCCGCTGCCCTTGTCGATCGCTATGGCTTCTTTCTCTTCGCTCTTTTCGTGATTGCCAGTGGCCTGGCGTTTCTCGAGACTGCGGCCAATCCTTTCATCGCCGAGATTGGCGAGCCCGAAAGCTCAGAGCAGCGACTCAATTTTTCCCAGGCGTTTAATCCCATCGGAGCCATCAGCGGCGTGGCCATCGGCACGACTTTCATCTTTTCCGGCGTGGAGCTTACTCCAGCTCAGGTCAGCGCGCTCAAAGCCTCGCATCAGTATGCGGCATATCTGCAGAGCGAAACGCTTCGCGTGGTTAAGCCCTATATTGTGCTCGGGGCAGTGGCATTCATACTGGCCGCAATTATTGCAAGCGTTCGATTCCCTGAGACGCGCAGCAGCTCGGCCACGGCGGGCAAGGGAAGTGGCGGACCGAGGCTCCCCCATCTCTTGCGGCGGCCATTCTTCGTGTTCTCAGTTGCGGCGCAATTCCTTTATGTGGGCGCACAGGTGGGAACATGGAGCTACTTCATCCAGTATGTCCAGGACTACGCTCATCAGCCAGTGAAGACAGCAGGATATTTTCTAACTGGATCACTCTTCGCATTTGCCGTAGGCCGATTCGCATCGGCGTGGTTGATGCGGTTCGTGAACCCTGGACGATTGATGGGAATCTACAGTGCTGCCAATGTGATTCTCGTAACGATAGGTGTTACAAAGCCCGGATGGATTGGCATGTGGAGCATCTTCCTGACCAGCTTCTTTATGTCTCTGATGTTCCCGACGATCTTTGCGATGGGCCTTCGCGGGCTCGGCGAGGACACGAAGCTGGGCGGCTCCCTCCTCGTTATGGCGATTGTCGGAGGCGCGGTTCTCACGCCAGTGATGGGACTCATCTCGTCTCGAAGTCTGGCATTTGCCTATCTGGTGCCTCTCGGCTGCTACGTGTTCATCATGTTCTATTCGTTCGCGGGAGCCAGAGTTTTGAAACATCAGGAACACCCGGTCTAGCACCTGGCGTAATGGAGAATTCATGCTGAAGAACGGGATTCTCAACCCCGCAATCAACTCGTTACTGAGCCGCGTTCGTCATACAAATACTCTAGTGATCGCCGATCGAGGGTTTCCATTCTGGCCTGAGATCGAGACTGTCGATATATCTCTCGTCGACGATATCCCGAGAGTGCTCGATGTTCTTCACGCGATTCGCCGAAATTTCGTCATAGGCTCTGTGTTCATGGCGGAGGAGTTCCGGGTTGCGAACCGGCCAGACACTCAGGAAACGTACTTCAACGTGCTTTCAGGCATTTCAATCACGTTTGAGCCGCATCTTGAGTTCAAAAAGCGTGTGCCACGAGCAATCGGACTGATCCGCACGGGGGACACGACGCAGTACGCCAACATTATTCTTGAATCCGCATAGTCAGAAACGTCGGTCCGTGTGCCCGTCTAACGGGCCGTCGTGGCCTCCGCTGGTGTCTCCGTGCCGCGCGTCTTCTTTCGTCCAAAGCCGCTCAGTATGGTCTGGAGAATTACGTAGAGCGCGGGGATGAAGAACAGGTTCAGCACTGTAGAAACGAGCATGCCTCCGACAATCGTGGTGCCCACCGACCTCCGGCCGAACGCGCCCGCTCCAGTCGCAAAGTAGAGCGGCATCACACCCAAAATGAAGGCGAACGAGGTCATGAGAATAGGCCGGAGGCGCAACTCGGCAGCCTCAATTGCGGCGTCAATGATCGATTTGCCTTGCTCGCGAATTTGCTCCGCGAATTCCACGATCAGGATGGAGTTTTTGGCCGAGAGGCCGATGAGCATCACCAGGCCGATCTGGCAATAGACGTCGTTCGCCAGGCCGCGCAGCGTAACCGCCCCCAATGCACCCAGCACGGCCGTCGGCACCGCCAGAAGAATAATAAAGGGCAGTGCGAAACTCTCATACTGCGCGGAGAGAGTGAGGTATACCACCAGAATGCCCAGCCCGAAGATGAGAATCGCCTTGCCGCTCGATTCGATTTCTTCAAGCGACAGCCCCGTCCACGAGTAGGTCATGCCCTGGATCATGTTTCGTTTCGCAAGGTCCTCCATCGCTTTCAGGCCTTCGCTCGAACTGTAACCGGGAGCAGCTGCCCCATCGATCTCAGCTGAGCGGAAGAGGTTGTGATGGGAGATCACCTGCGGCCCCGAGGACTGCTCGATCGTCACCAGGTTGTCGAGTGAGACCATCTGTCCTGCATCAGATCGCACATAGAACTTCCGCAGATCGCCCGGTACCATCCGCGAAGACTGATCCGCCTGCACATACACCCGGTATGACCGGTTGTTGAAGTCGAAGTCGTTCACATACTCCGATCCCATGAATACGCCCAGCGTGGAGCTGATCTGGCTGATCGAAACGCCGATAGCCTTCGCTTTCTCGCGATCGATCGCGACCAGCAGCTGCGGATCGTTCGAGGTATAACTCGTATAGAGGTTCACCAGGTCTTTCCTCTGACGGCTCGTCCCCACGATCTGGTGAGCCACACGGTCCAGATCGGCGAGGGTATTGCGGCCCAGATCCTGCAACTCGAACTGGAAACCGCCGAAGGAGCCGATGCCTTGAATGGCCGGCGGCTCAAAGGCTACTACCAGACCTCCGGGTACGCCGAACAGCTCAGGTGAAAGCTTCGCCAGAACGTCCGCCGCCGAATGGCCTTTACCCTTCTTCGTGCGAATCTCTACAGCCTTCAACGGGACAAAAATGAGGCCGTAGTTCGACGCGCTCCCTCCGCTCAGGCTGAATCCCATCACGGCAAATGTTCCGAAGACATCGTCGTTCTTCCTGATAACTTCGACGGCTTTCTCGGCAACACTGCTCGTATAACTCAGTGATGCGCCCGCTGGCGCCTGAACAATGCAAAGCAAGTAGTTCTGATCTTCTGACGGCACAAATGCGGTGGGCACGTGGGTGTAAAGATAGACAGTCGAAGCCAATGCGCCTGCAAATAGCAACAACACCAGATAGCGGAACCTCAACACGTGATGAGTAACTGTTCCGTAAATCTGCGTGGTCTTCTGAATAGAGCGGTCAATCAGGCCAAATATCCCGCGCTTTACTTTCTCTCCTCGCAGGAACAGGGCTGCCAGCGCGGGTGAAAGGGTAAGCGCGTTGAATGCCGAGATGGCAATCGCAAAGGCAATCGTCAGGGCAAATTGCCGGTAGAGAATGCCCGTCGTTCCGGGGAAGAACGATACTGGCACGAAAACCGAAATCAGCACGAGTGATGTCGCAATGACCGCGCTCGTCACCTCAGACATAGCGATCGATGTCGCAGTTCGGGGGTCCGAGTGGTCGTCGTTGATGTGACGCTGTACATTTTCGATGACGACAATGGCGTCGTCGACCACCAGCCCCGTGGCCAAGGTGATGCCGAACATGGTGAGCGAGTTGATCGAGAAACCAAATATCTTGATGAATGCAAAGGTGCCGATCAGCGATACCGGAATCGTAATCGCGGGAATGACCGTCGCCCGCCAATCGAGCAGGAAGAGGAAAATGACAACGATGACGATAATGATTGCCTCGCCCAGA
>Ga0209040_10000920_pt1 | contig 23016 bp, 24 predicted proteins | sample BogFormECP12_OM3_FD_188240 | JGI IMG/M metagenome (GOLD analysis project Ga0209040, IMG submission 188240) | Bog forest soil microbial communities from Calvert Island, British Columbia, Canada - ECP12_OM3 (SPAdes) (version 2) | ecosystem: Environmental > Aquatic > Freshwater > Wetlands > Bog ... | reverse complement strand
TAAATCCCCCAATGCAGATGGCCCTGAATGTCCTGGCCGCGGTGCAGAAGGATTATTCCATCGACGAAAATCGCATCGTCCTGGTCGGCCAATCCATGGGCGGACTGGGCGTGTGGGCCTTGCTGCAAAATATCCCGGAAAAATGGGCTGCCGCGGTGGTGCTGGAATCCTACGACAACTTTACGAATTTGGCCGCCATCGGCCGCGTGCCGCTGTGGCTCTTTCAGGGCGATGCGGATCTGACCGTGCCGGTGGATTTGGTGCGCACCATGGTCAAGCAGATGCGAAAAGCCAACGCGCAACTCCGCTACACGGAATATCACAAAATGAACGACCGAATCTGGGACCGCGTCTTCGCCGAGCCGGAACTGGTGCCCTGGGTTGCCGCTCAGAAGCGGGTTACGCCTGCTGGCGCGGCGGCTAAGTAGAAATTCACTGGTGCGAACGCCGTTTCATTTTGTAAGACTAACTTATTTCTTGTTTCCGCGTTTGGCCGCCCCGGCGGTGTTTTTACCAGCCAGTCTCTTCCCGACGAATTTTTCTTCGCCTGCGTCTTCTTTTTGGCTTTCGCGGCGCGTTCGAGCATGCGCTGGACCATCAGTCTGACGCGCTTCTCACGTGTCGAAGCGTGTTTAGCCGATTCCAAGTACCAAAGAATCTGGCGCCGCAGGGGCAGTGTAAGCGCATTAAAAGTCCCCAAAGCGCGCGGCTTGGCTGCGAGCGCGGCCGCCAGATCCCCCGGCACTACCGCCGGACGCGGCGCCTGATCCAGCATCAGGGTGACTTCCACCTGTGCCCCGGCGTCGATGCGCAGCTTGCGCCAGATGCGGCTGTGCACATGCATGCGGAAGCAGCCGTTGCCTGCGGGTACCAACGTGCTCTTGAAGGGCAAACCTTCCACCAAGCCATGCACCGGAGGATGCTTCACCCCGTCCCCAGCAGCGCTGCGCAGCGCCTCCGAAACGTCACGAGGCAAGTCCACGCAGCGCATGATCCAGATTTTCTGGATTGGAGCCACAAAGATGTGTTCCTGATCGGCGTTGCCCATGGCGCGAGCATACCGCGCATTGCCCAAGCGAGAAAAGCGCCCCAGCCAGCGTCCCCGAAGTCGATTACTTGCTGTTCGAGTTGCCGCGGATTGCCGCGAGTTTCGCCTGTTGCTCAGGAGTCAGCTTGTTCTTAATGCGTACCAGCAGGGTCACCTGCAGGCGCTTCACCTCGCGCTCGATCGCCAGCACCTTTTCCAGTTGCGCCAGCGCGTCTTTTTCCTCAATGTGCGGCTGTTTGACCAGCGCGACCATTTTTTCCATCTCGTCCTGCAGCTTAAATTGTGCTTCCGTGAACTTCAGCTGCGCGTCGCGAATTTCGCTTTTGAGATAGGTCCTTTGCTCGTCGCTCAGGCCGATGGCTTCCTGGTGCTGCATCACCAGTTCCGGTGCGAACAGATTCTGCCCCATGGGGTCCGGGTCCGGCTGTTGCGCGCGCACGGGCTTGGCCGCCAGCAGGCCCAGCAAGGCCAACAAACTCGCCAGTGCGCAAAGGTACAGAGCTCTCGCCTTCATGATCATTTCTCCTTGTGCGGCTCCAGGGACCGAAGCTCCTGAGATTGGGACGGGATTGATAAAAAGGAAGCGCCGAGTTTCGGTGTGCTGCGCAGAATTTCGCTCCCCGGAGTTTCCAGGAAAACGTCGCTAGGTGCGCGCCATTCCGCGAGCTTTTGCGCGGCCGCCAAGTCGGTTTCCGGCGCGGGCGGTGCGATTCGCGAACGCAACATCAGCGCGAGAACCACGGCGGCCACGGTCATGGCCGCGACTCCCGTCAGACCCCACGTCCGCCAACGCGGCTCGCGCCTTGCGGAGCCAGCGGTTTCCGCCGCGGCCAGCACGCGCGCACGAAAATCCGGCGAAGGCTCGGCCTCCCGCGTCACCAAGGGCAGCAGCGCATCCAGCCGCTCCCGCTGCGTACGCAGCGCCGCCAACTCTGCAGCGCACATAGCGCACGTCAGCAAATGCTCCCGCAGTGCAGGAGCCGCCTCTTGCGTCAGCGCCGCCTCCAGCAATTGCTCCTTCCACTTGGTGCAATCGTTTTTCATCGCATCACTTCCAGCAGCATCTTCCGCGCAGCGTGCAGCCGGGAGCGCACCGTCCCGGCGGGAATTCCCAGCACCATCCCAACGTCGTTGGCATCCATATCCTCAACAATCGAAAGCTGCAGTACTTCGCGAAATTTTTCCGGCAAGCCCGCAATCTCGTTTCGCAAACGCGCCACCAGCAAACGTTGCTCCGCGTTCTTCGTTTCGTCAACCGCCTCGCCCGGCCCAGCGGCGTGCCAGGAATGATCGCGAACCCGCCGCCGCCGTATCCCACGCTGCCGGTTCAGCGCCAGGCGAAAGGCGATGCGATTGACCCAGGCGCGAAACTTGTCGGACTCCCGAAGCGAAGAAAATTTCTGGTACGCCTGCAAAAACGTCTCCTGCGCCACATCCTCGGCATCCGCGCGGTTCCCCAGAATGCCATAGGCGATGTGAAATACGCGGCGCTGGTTCTCCGCCACGCGGGAGCTGAAGCCCGCCTCGCGTTGCGCCTCATCCGTTCGCGCGATCAAGTCATTCATGCGTTCCCGCGACTTCCAAAACACGCGAATTGCTGTCTCTTGCAACACTGCCGCTCGTTTCCGGTGCCGGTGAATACTATACGTCCAGCGGTCTAACTTGGGTGGCTTCCCAGTGAATGTGCCGTGCGCGGCGAGTGCGCCTCAACCAGCGCGCACCCGCCACTCGCGGAGGGAGTCGTTCAGATGAGGCTCAGCGCCTGGAACGCCGGAATCACCGGCTGCAATTGCACCGCGAACTGCACGGCGGCAAAGCGCTGCTTTTGCTCGTCGTCCAGCAAGTTGGCCAGGTTGGAGAGAAACGCCTGCTGCGTCTGCACAATTTGTTGCTTCAGGGCGTAAATTTGCGTGACCAGAATGCCGACTTGCGCGGGATTACCGCCGGAATTTAGCAACACCAGCACCTGTTGCTCCCGTTCCGCGATGCCCTGAAACAAGGGCGTGACCGCCGTCTGGCGCGCCTGCAGGAGCTGCCCGAACGCGTTCTGCTGCGCGGGCTGCAGTTGCAGGAATTGCACCACGATTTGCAGCGGCGAAGGCGCGTCCGCCTGATCCTCGGCGGCCGCCGTTTGCATGTGGTCCAGCATGGCGCTGACGTCCAATTTTGCGAGATTGGGCGGCGCAGTGGTCGCTGCGGAGGGTGCGGATTTGGGCGCCGTGGTTTGCGCTTGCAGCAGGTTCGCGCACCCCAGCAGCATCCCGAACAGAACGATAGCAAAGCGTGTGGCTTTCATGGTGGTTCTCTCCTTGGAAGGCGAGCATCTCCCGCCTTACCCGATCCAGACACCACCACCGAGCTTGCCGTTCAGTGAAAATTGTTAAGGGGGGGCGTTGCCGCGGAATTATGCCATGGCGGCCTAATTTGCGGGCACCGGTCGCAACGAGAAAAGGATGTGATCGAGTTCCTGCTGGCTAAAGCACGACTTGCCAGGTCTTGCTCCGACTGTAATAGTCAGAAGGCGGTCTTGGTTGTCAAACGCTTGGATAACCACAGCTTTGTCGCGTTGCAGGTCTCCTTCCTCGAAGCCGCGCATCCACGGAGTCTCAAAACTGTGCAACCCGTTCTTAAACCGTGACGCCTCGATCGCCTTGAGCCTGAGCAGTACCGCTTCACCCGCAATTTTCCGGGGCGATGCGAAGAGGCGCAAGTCGTGCGGCGTACTATTCAGCGTCGCGGATCGCAGCGCGTAATCGGAGCGCGAAGCGCCTTCGCCAAAGAGGTCTTGCGTGAGTTGCACGGCTTCGGGTGCGCCGTTCTTCGTGTTAGCACGCATCGCACTAATCAGGTTCCCGCTGGGATTGGGCTTCAATATGGCCATATCCGCGCATCCCGAAAAATCGATAACCACTGCGCCTTCGGCCTTCTTTGTTTCTTTCGTGTCAGCTGCTGGCGACTCAAATTGATATCCGAAATAGCTCAATTTTCGACCGGCCGGAAGTGTGGAAGAAACTGGCGCGAGCGGTTGTGGAACCATCCACATTTCGGGAGAATTCCGGTAATCCGATTTGGTGGAGATCAAGAGCAGAATTCCCGGTCCGTAAAAAAGGCAGAAAACCCCTAGAAGAATGGCAAGAAGACAGGCGAGGACGCCGCTCGTAGTATTCATGCAAGAACCTGAACCTTACATCAAGACAACAGCCGGCGAACGTCTTTCAGTTCTAGAGCCCTAGTAAGCGCTAGTGGCAGCCGCAACCACCGCCGCAACAGCCTCCGCCGCCACCGGACTGCGGCGTAAAGGACTTGGCCGAGCCGCCCGCCGTGGCGGAACTAAATACAGAAAGCTGAATCGTAGCTTTCTTGCTGGCGCACTTGGGGCAGGAGATTTCCTGCTGCTTATTAAGCACGATCTTCTCGAACTCGTTTTTGCAGTCGTCACAAATGTACTCGTAGATGGGCATGTTGTGCGTTCCTGTATTTTTCGCTCCTAGATTATACCAATTGGCCCCGTTCTTCCGTCCGTGAATTAAGACCAGACCGATGCTGGATCGCGCAGAAAAGGGCTCAAGACGACGACACCATCGAAATCCTGCCCGGCCTGTAGATCTTCGCTCAACAGGTATCGGCAATCCAAAGATTTCGCGGCGGCGACGATGAGCGAGTCCCAGAACGAGAGTTGATAGCGATCCTGAAACTCCCAACCGCGAGTCAGAAGCTCGTAGTCCATGGGAAGGGGGTGCCAGGCGACGAGATTCCGAATTTCCGCGCGAGCCTCGTCGCGCGCCGAGGGCCACTTGCGCAGGACGTTGGCATAAAATTCCTGTAGCACCTGGACGCTCAGGCGGCCTCGTTTGTTTGTCCACAGTGCCGCACGCCACGCCCGCGCAGCAATCTGTTTTTGGGGGTTCGCCTGATCCACAGCGTATAGCAGTACGTTGGTGTCAACGAAGACGTTCGCGGTCATGGGCTTCCTCGCGGGTCAAATACTGTCCGGTCGAGCTCAAGAAAGGCTCGCGGGCGAGCGCCTCCTGCATGGCACGGTCGTACTGCTCTTCATCGCTCATCCGCGCGCGGAGTAAGTCGGCAAGGAAGCGGGAGACGCTGGTATCGTTGCGCGCCGCCTCAATGCGAGCCCAGCGGGCAAGGGTTTCCTCGAGGGTGATGGTTATGTTGCGAAGTTTGGGCCTCGTTGACACGAAGACAGTGTAACACGAAAACCGTGTCAAGGGCTGAGATTGAGGCAAAAAAATGGCTCCGGATCGCCCGGAGCCACGTTTTTGAGAATAACGGCAAAAGGAGAAAAAACCCGGGTCTTCAAGACCGGGCCCGCAAACGCGAAAAGTTAGTCGCCGGCTACCGCTTCCGCTTGCTCCTGCTTGGCCGGAGCGATGCTCACCGGCTTGCCAGCGTTAGCGAAATTGGCAGGCGTGGCTTTGGCGATGTCCGAAACCGTGCCGATTTGCACCACCGTCGGCTGGGGCTTCTTCAGCACCAACTCTTCGTAGATGGCGCGCACTTTGGCTTGTTCCGCTAGGGCCTGCTTGCGGCGAATGCGATCTTCCTCAGAAGCCGTGAGAGGAATGTCGTGCTCCAAATGCCGCACGCGAGCCGCATCGTTGGCGTCAATCACCAGTGAATGCTCGAAGGACTCGAGACCCACAGCCTTACCCTTGGCGTAAATCTCGTGTTTGCCGTGATTCTTGTACCACTCCGCAACCGTCGCGTTCTTGTGCATGTTCTCTATAATCTGCCGCCAGCCCACGCCGGTGTTGTACGCGCAGAAGGAAATTTCACCCTGCTGCGTGGCGTAAGGGATGATGCACATTTCCGTGCGGCGGAAATCGTAGTTGAACAAGTCCTGGAACCACATGCCTGCGATGAATAGGAAGTTCCACGGATCCTGGCGGCGCTTCATGGCGTCGTCAAACCCGCGATCCGGCGAAGTCCGCCCATACTTGGTCGTCGCCTTCTTCGTCAGCGCCCAGGTCTTATCGAACTTCTTGAACAGGTCGTACAGTTTCAGGCCCTTCGGTCCTTGAAACGGCTTGTAATTCTTCAAGAGCGCCATGGCCATCATGAAATTAGAAAAAGTCCGGCCGCGCGCCGCGTCCGTGATGTCCGTCACGTCTTTGGTGAGCTGCACGGCATCCAGGAAGCGTGGCACCGGCGCCCATTCCTTGGTCTCTTTGTTGATCATCAGCGCCGTGCCCACTCCGCAGTTCGGGTGGCAGCCGCAGGAGAGCGATCCCCATTGCGAATCCTGCCCCTTCACCATGTCCGAGAAGCCGGCGAAGGTGCTGATGAACGAAATCGGGAACCAGTCGCGCGTCGGCTCCACTTTGCCGACCTGCGTGCTCACGTCCTTGGCCAAGTGCGAAAGCGTATAGCGCTGGCGCAAACGGCGTTCCGGCGTAATGTCCTCATCGCGGCCGGTAAAGGAAACCGGCTGGAAGCTCACAAACGCGATTTTCTTGGGATTCTCCATCGCAAACTTCACAACCGTTCCAACCTGATCGTTGTTCACGTTGTTGACGATGGTGACCACCAACACGATTTCAATGCCCGCTTCATGCATGTTCTCAATGGCGCGCAGTTTCACGTCAAACAGGTTGCCGATCTGCCGATGCCCGTTGGCGTCGTTCCCAATGCCGTCAAATTGCAGGTAGGCGTAGCGCATACCCGCCTCAAAGGCCTTCTTGCAAAACTCCTTGCTCTTGGCAAACTCGATGCCGTTGGTCGCTGCCTGCACGCTGTTGTAACCGATTTTGCGTGCGTGCTTCACGGCGTCCAGGAAGTACGGGCTCATGGTCGGCTCGCCGCCGCTGAACTGCACAGACATCTGCCGGCGCGGCTTAATCTTTAGCGCGTTATCCAGAATTTCCTGAATCTCTTCCCATCCCAGTTCATGCACGTACCCGACCTGGTTGGCGTCCATGAAGCAGGGATCACACATCATGTTGCAACGGTTGGTCAAATCCACGGTCAGCACTGAGCCGCGGCCATACCGGACGGTAGAAGACCCGTGCTTGTGCAAATCTTCGTCATTGTGTGCGGGAATATCGCGGCCGGGATACTGCTTCTCAATCCAGTTCAGCCACTTCGAGTCGATGGCCATCATGTCTTCGTAGTGGCCGTGCAGCGGGCATTCCTTCACCATCCATACCTGCCCGTCGCGCTCGATAATCTGCGCCTTAATCTCGCCAATCTTCTCGCTCATCAAATCGCGCCAATCCTTCTTACCCGCGATGATGGCCTCGCGCGCCTCTTTCACGCAAGCGGGACACAGCGAATCGGTTTGCCGCGGGAAGCCCAGCGTCGGCTTGGTCTTCTCCCACGATTTCAGCAGCGGCTTATCCGACCATTGCGGTGTCACGGATGGATTGGGATTTTTTTTGTTGAAATGCTGAATGGTGTCGAACGTGATGCCTGCGGTTTTGCAGATTGCCCAATCGATGCTGCGGAAGATCTGCGTGCTCACGCGATTTGCCATAGACTCCTACCCCTCGCTTTCGAAAAGTGCGTTTTCAGTTTGTGCTGTTGAGCGGCGCCCAAACTGCCCCCAGGGCCCGTTTCGAATAGCCAATAACGTACCACGCTCATGGAGTACGTTACATAAGTCTTTCTGCAGCTATAGTTTGAAGGTAAAGGGCAGGGGACACCAGTGGGAAGCGTTGAACGGCGAAAAAAGCGGGTCGAACGGCAAAATAGCGGCTTGGAGGGTGAAATGGCCCGCCCATTGGAAGGGTTACTCCTAGTGCATGCGGTCCAGAAGTTTCGCTCTGCGGCCTATTCGTTTAGGGTTGGGCGGAGTACAGCGATGACGAAATGCGCGAAATGCGAAGCACTTTCATCCAGTTGCAGCCAGCGCACCACGCAGTGGTCGGCAAGATACTTAGCTACGCGCGCCTCTGGTATCCCCAGGTGTTCCGCCAGCTGCGGCTTGATGGATTCCGCCCCGCGCCGGCTGGTCCCGCCGCGCAGCAGGTTGCCGATGGCCACGCGCAGCGTTTGGCAGGCTTCCACATAGTAATAGCTGGTCAGGTCCGAATCGGACAGCAGGAACACACCTGGGCCGACAGGGGCCTGTACCGTGTCGTCGAGTTTTGCGGGCTCGCAGGTGAGCAGCCGGCGAAATTGCATCTCTAGCAGACTGAGCCGCGAAGACAAGCCCGGATCGCCATAGCGGCCTTTGACGCTGGGACCGCTGAAGTCCGCGGGGGGCTCGACGGGCAACGGAGGGACCGGTCGCCGGACCGCGAGCGCCGGTGGCGGCTCGTCAGGGATGTGCTCGGCAGGCTTCCGCGGCGCGGCATGACCGCTACGGGAAAAGCGCTGCGACTCCCGCCGCGGGCGCGCTGGCGAAGCTGCAGCAGCTGTAACCTGCGGGCTCGGCTCTCCAGTGGGCGTGCCAACGGCAGCACCGGTGGCCTTGCGGCGATTGCGACCCCCGCGGCGGCCGCGGCGCCGGCGCTTCGCTTCCGGGCCCGCTGAGCCGTCGGATGGCAGAGGAGCACCGTCCGTTGCGGCTTGCACTTCGCTGCTCATGGCTACCACGGATTCGAACATTTCCGCCGTTTGCTCAAACGGCACGTCGGGCGTGGGCATCGTAAGCGCGAATCCAGGCGCTTCAAGGATCCCCGTTTCGCGGGATGATGCCGTACCTCCATCGCCAGCAACTGCTACCGAGCCTGCTGTCGGCACATGGCCCAGACGCGTAGCGGCGTCCACGGCTTTGGTCTTCCAATCCGCGCGACGAAAGCGTTCCGCGGCGGTGCAGTACCACTTTCCGGCGTCGGCATTCAGCCCCGCCGTTTCAAAATGGCGCGCCAGTTCAAACGCCACCATCGCATCCTGCGTCTTTTCGTAAAGACTGGACAGTTGTCCGGCGGGATCCTTGCTGGTGCGGGCGCGGCGAATGCGCGCGGTAATCTGTTTCCAGTCAGCCATACGTTGCTGGGCATTGTAGCAGTGGAACGACCGAACGGCCAGCAAAGTGATGCGGAGCGCGCGCCGTAGATTTTTTCCTGTAGGTACGGATTGCTGATTGACTGCGTGTAACGGTGTGAGTATCCTCAGCTTAGGAATGCTGGAGACCATCATGGGACATCTGCAAAAAGTCGTGGCCGCGATGTTATCCATTGGCTTGCTCGGAGCGCCCGCTTGGGCCGCGCCCGCGCCGGCCGTGCAGCTCGGAATCGTGGTGTACGCCGATCATGCACGATTGGGCACCGGATCGGCTTCCGTCGGAACCACCGTTTTCGGTGGCGACAAATTGAGCACCGAGCCTTCGGGCAGCGTGCAAGTACGCGCCGGTGCCGCGCGGTTGCTGCTCGCCAGTTCCAGCGTAGCCACCTTGTCGCTAGACGATGCCAGCCCCACGGCCACTTTGACTGCCGGAACCGCCACCTTTTCCACCGCTAATTCCAAAGCCTTTGTGCTGCACTTTGCCAGCGCCGCCATCCGTCCGAATACCGATGAGCCCACGGTGGGCCAGGTGTCGGCCATGGGTGCCAGGGAATTTGTGGTGAAGAGCACGCGCGGCTCGTTGCTGGTTACCGTCGCAGGCGAAAGCCGCGTGGTGGCCGAAGGTTCGGCCTATCACGTGATTCTGAATCCTACCCCGGAGGAAACTGCGGCAGCGTCCTCACCCGCAGGTGGCAAGCCTGCGCCCAGCGGACCGCCGGTGAGCGCCGGCACCAGCAAATTTGTCTGGTACGCCGCCGGCGTTGTCGCCGCCGTCACCATATTCGCTGTTTCCGAGGCGCTGGAAAGTCCAGACCGTCCTTAAGCGAATTCGTTTTCGCCCTTTACAGCTTTCTCTGACATCCCTTCCTATGTATTTGGGCGCGCACTTATAACGCCGCGATCACTTCTATTTCCACCAGTGCGTCTTTCGGCAGGCCGGCCACCTCCACCGTGGAACGCGCCGGCGGCGCCGCGGAAAAATAACGCGCGTAGACTTCATTCATCGCCGAAAAGTCGCTCATCTTTTTCAAAAATACCGTTGTCTTTATCACATGCGGCATTTTGGAGCCGGCGGCCTCCACGATGCCCTTCACGTTTTCCATGGTGCGCTCGGTCTGCTGGGTAATGTCTCCGCCAGTCATTTCCCCGGTCTTGGGATCGATCGCAACCTGGCCGGACACGTATAGAAATCCGTTGACGCGCACGGCTTGCGAATACGGTCCGATCGGTTTTGGTCCGCGATCGGTTAATACGGCTTCTCTCATGGTAGTTCTCCTTGGAGGTGCAAAGTGGTGGCGGCGCGCGATACCGGCCGCCATGACGGTGGCGCATACGAAGTATCCGCCGCCAGGTTCTCATAGCGAGAACGAAACTCTTGGGGAACGCCCGGATGTTTCATCCACAAGCGGACAAATTGCGCCACGTTCTGATGTGTTTCCTGCTCGAGCGCGGCGATCAGGTCGTCCAGCTCGAAGCCTCGCGCGGCGCGGGCGTACAGCATGTGCGTGATGGCCTTGTGAAACGCCACCTGGCCGTAGCGATCCTGCAAGGCGTAGAAAAACAGCAAGCTCTTGGCCCGCAGCACGCGCTGATCCTCTTGCCGCTGCTGGTGCGCAGCAGAACTGTCCGCCGGCGGTTCTGCAGCCGGGCTCGCCGGAACCTGCCGCAGCGTGCGCCGGATGGTGTCGTTGCGCGATGGCGCGCCTTCGATGACTTCGCGCGCTTGCGCTGCGGCGAAATTCGGCAGCTGCGACAGCGGCGGTGTTTGCACGTAAAAGCCGGGGTTGCGCCCGTACCCCAGCCAGCTCGCAGCCAGGGAAGGCGCGGTATCAGCGGCAAGCTTGGGTGCGCCGTTGCTGGGATCCACTATTACGGTGTCAGAAGAGACTAGTTCGGCTGACGAGCCCTCGTGCGCCTCCTCGTCAGGGCCAGGAGTGGTGGTCGGGCGGAGATGGGAAGTGCAGCTATCGGCCACCGGACACTCCACGATCCAGAATGCCTTCACGCGGTTGGCTGGCGCGCCGAAACTGGCGTTGTAGGCGTCAATCGTGCGCTTCAGCTCCGCGCTGGCCTGCCGTAAAACACCCGAATCCCGCGCGGCGCGGCTCCAGAGAATGATTTTCTGATGCGCGTCGCGAAGCTCCGTGGCCGAGTACCGTCCGGCAACTACGAACGGGTAGCGGTCATCCACCGTTTGCAGCGCCTCAAAGGTTCGCGCGCCCTCAACGCGACGCTCCTTTTTCAGCGTGCCGCTGCTGTGCACCAGAAATCCGTCGGGAACGGTAACGGCCAGCTTCCATTTCTTCGGTGGCACACCGCCAAATCCGAACAGCCCGGGAATCTGCGGCAACTCCGGGCTCCAGCCCGCCGCGGGCAAATAAAATGCGTCGGCAGCAAAGCTCAGTGCTTTGCTGTTCTCGGCGGGCGGCAGGATGTCGTACGCGATGCGCAGGGTGTGCCCAGCCGAAATGGCCCACGGTCGCTCAAAGTGCAGCAGCGAATACCGTGGACGATCGGGCCTGGACTCCGCGGCTATTTCTGCGCCATCCCATTTTATGACTGCGGGGTCATGATGCAGGCGGCGCCCGCCCGGAAGCAGTATCTCCATGTCGTGGATGGGGCGCGTGCCGGTGTTGCGCAGGTCATAGTCGGCTTCGACGTGGATGGCTTGCGGCGAGGCAAAGACCACGCGAATTTCTTGTTTCTCCACGATGTACCCGGGACCGATCGGCGTGGCACAAGAGGCAGCCCACAGCGCGCAACACACCAGGGACGCGATGAAGCAGAAACGGAGGTAGGGTGGCAACCGCAAAGCAGCTCGATTGTAACGGGGAATGGAGAAGAGCAACAGCGTTGTGTGCGGGAAGTTTTTCCGGATTCGTACCAATGTGGATGCCAATGCGGATGGAGGGGCACGGAGCTTGGCCGTTTTCTTCAGGGCCCTGCAGGAACGAAGGCCTAGCGCGACCGCCGGCCGCGGTTACGCACGAAATCGGTGTTGGAGTGATTGCGTTTGGCTTCCCGCGCGGCCACTTCTTTTTCGGCTTCCGCGTCGGTCATGCCCTGGTTGATGCGTTCCACAATCTGGCTTTCGCTCATGCCGGTATTTTTCAGGCGCGCAATTTCCGCGCTGGAAAGCGTGGGCTGGCCCTGGATTTGCCGGCTGACCAGCATTTGCACCGTGGGCTGCGAAAGGCCGATTAATTTCAGGGTGATGGCGTCGGTGCTGATGCTATCCAGCTGGTCCGAATTGGCCATGGCTAGGATGTCCTTTTCGGAATAGCCCGCGCCAGCCATGTTGCCCGCGGAATCGCCGCTATCGAAAATGTGATGGTGATTGCGCGCGTCCTGCACCATGGCGATGCACGTATCGTCGCTGAGGCCCAGGTCCTTCACTTTCACAATTTGCGGAATCTCCGCGGGGGTTACATTTAGTTTTTTGAACTGCTTGATGGTCGCCGACGAGTAGCCGGCTTGCTCCAGTGGGAGGTACTCTTCCGCGGACTTGCTGTCGCAGCCGCCAGCCAGGAGTACAGCGATGCCAAGCCCGGCGCAAAGGAGTATGTAGTCTCGACGCATGAACAATTGTAGGCATGAAATCGCAAGCGCAGCGACGCGTGTGTTTTCCGCGATACCCGGACGAAAGGACAGGTGCGTTGCAGCGCGTGGTGAATCGTTAATGGGGTGCTGCGCCTTCGGCGGCTTGGTAGACGCGTTCTACGCCGAAGACGCCGTTGATGCGGCGGATGTTGACCAAGATGGACTCGAGCTGGCGCTTGTCGGCGATTTCCAGGCTGGCCTCGATGCGGGCATTTTGCTTGTCGGGGCGGCTTTGTAGATTCTGGATGTTGGAACCCGCGCCACTGATGACTGCGGTGATCTCGGCGAGGAGTCCGGCGCGGTCCTTGGCGCGAATGGAGAGGCGCACGGGGAAGGTGGAGGCGCTGTCGCCGCCCCATTCCACGGCGATGCGGCGTTCGGCCTGATACATCAAATTTTGCACGTTGGGGCAGGATTTCGTGTGCACTGCAACGCCGCGGCCGCGCGTGATGTAGCCCACGATTTCGTCGCCGGGAATGGGATTGCAGCATTTCGCACGGTAAACCAGTAGATCGTCCTGGCCCTTGACCACCAGCGGAGCTTCGCCGAATCCCAACATGCGCTTGACGGTTTTAACCAGCGTGGGCTTGGCGTCTACGCTTTCCGGAGCTTCTTCTTTGGCGGTTTCGCCCAGCGCTTTCGAGAGGATCTGGCGCGCGGAATATTTTCCGAAGCCCACCGCGGCGTAGAGATCTTCGATTTGCGAGATGCCGTAATCGGAGGCAACCCGGAGCATGTCTGCTTCGGGAATTTTCTTCAGGCTGCGCCCGAAATGGCGAGCGTCGTTTTCCAGCAGCTTGCGGCCCATTTCCGTGGCCTCTTCGCGCTCTTGCACGTTGATCCAATGGCGGATTTTGCTTTTGGCGTGGGAGGATTTGACGAAGCTGAGCCAATCGCGGCTGGGTTTGTGTCCTTTTTGCGTGAGAATTTCGACGATGTCGCCGCTGCTGATTTCGTGACGCAGCTGCACCATCTGGCCGTTGACTTTGGCGCCGACGCACTGGTGACCGACTTCTGTGTGCACGGCATAAGCGAAGTCCACGGGTGTAGCGCCGCGTGGAAGCTCAAGGACGCGCCCCTTGGGCGTGAAGGCGTAGACTTCGACGGGCGCTAGATCGACCTTCAGGGTGGTGAGAAATTCGCCGGGCTCTTCCAGTTCCTGCGACCACTCAATCAGCTGGCGCATCCAGGCGATACGCTGATCGTCATCGTCAGCCATGGGTTTGCCGGTCTTGTATTTCCAGTGCGCGGCGACGCCTTCTTCGGCCAGGCGATGCATTTCCTGGGTGCGGATTTGCACCTCGAAGGCCTGGCCGCTGTGCAGCACCGTGGTGTGCAGCGACTGGTAGAGATTGGGGCGCGGCATGGCGATGTAATCCTTGAAACGCCCGGGAACCGGCCGCCAGATGTGGTGCACCACGCCCAGGGCGGCGTAGCAGTTGCGTTCGTTGTCGGTAATGACGCGGATGGCCAGCAAATCGTAGACCTGTTCCAGGCCGCGCTCCTGGCGCACGATTTTGCGGTGCAGGGAATAGAGGCTCTTGACGCGAGCTTCCAGCTCGGCGGGGATGCCGGCTTCGACCAGCTTGCTTTGGATGGTGTTTTGGACTTCCTCAAGAAAGCGCTGGTGCACGGGAGCTTTGTCGGAAACTTCTTTCTGCAACGCGAGAAACGATTCCGGTTCGAGATAGCGGAAGGAGAGATCCTCGAGTTCGCCGCGAATAATGCCCATTCCCAGGCGATGCGCGATGGGTGCGTAAATATCGAGAGTCTCGCGGGAAATGCGCTGCTGTTTGTGGGCTTCGAGATATTGCAGGGTGCGCATGTTGTGCAGGCGGTCGGCCAGTTTGACCAGCACGACGCGAACGTCGTGCACCATGGCCAGAATCATCTTGCGGACGGTTTCCGCTTGGCGATTCTCAGGCGCCACCATGCTGAGGCGGCCGATCTTGGTTACGCCGGCGACGAGCTGAGCGACTTCCGGGCCGAAGCGCTCCTCGATGCGGGAGATCGGGAATTCGGTATCCTCTACAACATCGTGGAGGAGCGCGGCGGTGAGCGTGGTGGCGTCCATGCGCATATCCGCGAGGATGTGGGCGACTTCCAGGAGATGGCTGAGGTAAGGCTCGCCGGACTTGCGGAGCTGGTCGCGGTGGCGTTCGGTGGCAATTTCGTAGGCCCGGCGGACCATCCAGGGATCTTCCGAGGGACGGTTTTTGCGCAGCTTGGCGAGGAGTTCTTCGAGGCGGGCGTCAAGCTGGCGCTCGTCGCGATCGCGGTGAAAGTTCAGCGGAAGATTGCCAGAGGACGCCATGGGCTAGTTTACCTCTTAAAGTTGGCGGGTAAAAGTGCCGGTCGGAGGGAGGGAGTGGGCTAAAGGCGTCACCCACCCCCAAGGATTTGTGAAAGGTTGTGAAAACGCAGGGACTTAAAGTACCTTTGTTTTCACAACCTTTCGCAAGTGTTCATTCTGCTCGGGTTACGGGACTTTTTTCGTTAGTATTTGGTTACCTCGGTTCGGCTCCTGGTGCGAATTGTTTGTCTGCAATGCAAAAGCCGCACAGGCTAAAAGATGGCTGTGCTACTCAGAGAATTGGTGTTCGGAAGACGTGCTCTAAGACAGCGGAGTTCTCTGCAGCTTTAACAGTCTACCAGATTGTACTGATTTGTCAAGTCACATTTGACTTCGGGAGGCCCGCCAGTCGGGTGAGCCATCCTGCAAAAAGCAGGATGTCGGAGAAGGGCTGACGCGTCCAATCCCAAGGGGGTAGCTAGCCGCCCGCGGGTTGGGGTTGGTCGGCGCGCTTTTGCTTGATTTCTTTGACCTTGTCGATCAGGTCGTCGGCTTGTTTGATCAGCGCCAGACGCTCGTCGTTGCTCTCAACGGTGTCGGCCTTGCGGCGATAGAGGAGGTTCAGGTAGGCCATGGCGTCGTCGTAATCGGGACGAAGCTGGATGGCTTTTTGCAGGTCGGCAATGCCCTCGTCGATGAGCGGACCGGCTTTGGATTCATAGTCGGCGCGCAGCGCGGGGGGCAGGGGATCGGTTTCCTTGACCTGCTTGTTGATGTGATCCTTGTTGTAGTCCACGCGCATCATGCCGTTGGCGCGGAAGGCTAACGTCCAATCGATGACGCCAATCCAGTAGTAGGGTTCTGGATCGTTGGGCTGCAGGGCGATGTGCTTCTTGTGATAGGTCTTGGATTCCTCGAAGCCCGCGGGATCGAAGGGCGTGCCGGCCATCTGGAAGAGGATGGAGCCGATGCCATCGATGGCGCTGAGATTGTTGGGATCGGTCTGCAGGACTTCCTTGAATTCCGTGATGGCCTGACGGCCGAAATTCATGTTTTCCTGGGAGGGGGCGCCGGGAATGTACTGGGTGGCGTAGGCGGTGGCCAGGTACAAGCGGGCGTTGAGCAAAGTGGGGTCGAGATCCTTGGCTTGCTTGAAGTCTTCGATGGCAACGTCGTACTGGCCGTTCTTGAAGGATTGCACGCCTTTGTTGAGGAGGTCGCGCGCGTGCAGCTTGGCGCAGCCGGAAGCTCCGAGGGCGAGCAGCAGGAGAGCCGCGAGGGCGGCCATCCTGCGAGCAATCGTAAGTGGCCGAGATAACGAGGCCGCACTTGGCAACGATGATGCTTGTGTCATCGAAAGAACCATCCCTGATGTACGCGGCCGCAAAAACGGCCGGCGCGAGAATTCAAAACCATTCTGCTACTAGGCCCGTTACCGGGGCTTGCTAGCGGCGGCTGGCGGCCTGCGAGGGACCGCGCAACCGAGACCCTGTGAACCTGCAATCGTGAAACAGCCGCCCCGAAACCTGTACCCGAAAATCAGCGAGCGGATTCGAGCTTGGCGGTAAGCAAGCCGATTTTTTCGATGCCCGCGCCCCGGACAATATCGATGGCGCGCGCAACGTCCATGAACATTACATCGTTATCGCCTTTGATGAAAGCAACTTTCTCGGCGCGCAGCTTGAAGATGCCATTCATGCGCGAGCCGAGCATTTCCCAGGCGACGTCCTCGCTGTTGATCCGCAAACCAGGCTTGCCGGTCTCCGCGTCAGTCAACACCTGAACGATCACCGTCGAGTCCGGAATGGGCGGCGAATCCTGCCTGCTGGGCTGGGGCACCGCAGTGTCCAAGCCCTGCGATTTCAGCGGCGTGATGATCATGCAAATGATCAGCAGCACCAGCAAAATATCGATCAGCGGAACAACATTCATTTCCGCCACCACACCGCCCTTACTCGCAAAGGACATTGCCATGGATAATCTCCTGGCGCGCCGGAAGTTCTTTCGGGAACTCAGCGCGCATGTGGGATCACCCTGCGAGAGGCGATGCTACGTGCCTAAAACCTGGCCCAATTGCTGAAATCAGCCCGCGAAAAGCGTTTACTGCCCGGCTTCGAGCTTGGCGGTGATCAAACCGACCTTGTCGATGCCCGCGCCGCGCATAATGTCGATAGCCCGCGCGACGTCCTGAAACATTACATCGTTATCGCCCTTGACGAAAGCAACTTTCTCGGCGCGTTCTTTGAAAATCTGCTCCATGCGCGAGCCGAGGGCTTCCCAAGTGACATCCTCGTTGTTGATTTTGAGCTTGGGCTTGTCGCTCTTGGGATCGGCAATAACCTGAACGACGACGGTCTTGTTGTCAATGTCCTGCTGATTTTGCTGGTTGGGGTTGGGCTGGGGCACCAGGGCATCCATGCCCTTGGGGGTCAGCGGGGTGATGACCATGAAGATGATCAGCAGCACCAGCAAAATATCGATCAGCGGAACGACATTCATTTCCGCCATCGCACCGCCCTTGCTTTCTCCTACGGACATTCCCATGGCAATTCTCCTATCTCTGCGAGAGCCTTTCAGCGTGCAGCCGCGCCGTGTGGGTGACGGCGCGGCCCGAGGCAGCTACAAACGAATGGGCGAAAAAACTGCCCGTTGCAACCTTGCGAACGCCCAGCTCAGTCGGCCGGGGGCGCGGGAGGCGGCGGTGGTTCCGACGAGGTGTGGGTCTTCTCGGTCAGCAAGCCGAGCTGATCCACGCCAGCGGAGCGGATTTCGTCTACCGCGCCGACGACGTCGCCGTACTTGGCGCGCGCGTCGCTCTTCACGTACACGGTCTTGTCCAGACGACTGGAAATGCGGTCCTTGATCTGGTTGGTAAGGTCGGCCTTTTCGGTAGCGGTACTACCCAGGAAGATTTTTCCATCACGTGTAATAGCCACGATGATGGCGTCATCCTTATCGGCGGCCTGCATTTCATGGGTATTGTTGACACTGGCCAGGTCCACCTGTTTGCCCTTTTGGAGCATGGGGGTGACCACCATGAAGATGATCAACAACACCAGCATGATGTCCGCCATGGGGATGACGTTGGGCGTGGACATCTGACTGCCAACTTTGGGTTTGTATCCCATAGGGCGCCGTTATTTCTTGGTCGCGCCGCGACGGAGGATGAAGTAGTTGATCAGCTCCATGGAGGAGTTATCCATCTCCACGTCGAAGGCTTCGACCTTGTTGGTGAAATAGTTGTAGGCCCACACGGCGGGGACGGCAACGAGCAAGCCGAGCGCGGTGGTGACGAGAGCCTCGGCGATACCGCCGGCGACGGCGGAGAGACCGGTGGCGTGGCTGGATTCAATACCTTTGAAGGCGTTCAGAATGCCGATCACGGTGCCAAACAGTCCGACGAACGGGGCAGTGGAGCCGATGGTGGCGAGGGCCGAGAGGCCGCGCTTCATTTCCGCGTGCACGATGGCGACGGAGCGCTCGAGGCCGCGCTTGGCGGCTTCGATGACGTCGGCGTCGGAGACTTGCTGGGAAGCGGATTGGAATTCGGAAAGCCCGGTCGCCACAACCTTGGCGATGTGGCTCTTCTTGTTGCGCTCGGCAATGGCGATGGCTTCATCGAGCTTGCCTTCCTTGAGCGCCCCGGCGACCTGCTGTACGAAAACGCGCGATTGTTTGCGAGCCGCGCTGTACATCAGGGCGCGGTCGATCATCACGCCGAAGGAATAGATGGAGAGAATGAACAGAATAACGACCACCGTGCGCGGCAGGGCGCTCATCGAGCCCCACATCGTGCGGAGGTCCCAGTTGGAACCATTGGCTTGCTGCAAGAGCATAGCCGCGTAAACGTACACTGTTGCCACCATTCGTTTGCTCCTTAGAATTGTGTGTCGCGAATCTGCATCTGTTACCGGGCCGGCGCACCCGCCCCACGACGGGAACGCCGAACCGCCTTACTGGTTCAGAGAGAAAATAACGTCGATCGTGGTATCCACCTCGACCGGCTCGCCGTTGAGCAGCGTTGGCTGGTAGCGCCACTGCCGCACGGCATCCAAGGCCGACTGCACGAGCAGGGGATGGCCGGATTCCAAGGTGAGCTGCTGCACGGTGCCATCCTTGCCGATGATGGCGTGCAGGCGAACGGTGCCGGAGATACGCGTCTGGCGCGCCAGCGGCGGATAGCTGGGCTGAACACGATTGATGAGCTTAGCGGCCTGCACCTGGCCACCTGCGCGGATGCGCGACGGAGTAACTTTCGGAGGAGGAGGCGCGGCACCCATGCCGCCCATCACGCCACCGAGAACGCCACCAATGCTGCCACCGGCGACGCCGCCGGGAACGCCCGGACCAGAAGCGCCCATGTCCGGTTCGGCTTCTTCCTTAATAATCTTGACGTCCTTCGGGATGACCTTGGGAGCCACCAGTTTGCCGGCATCCATCAGGTGGACCTGCGGCTTGATGTGCACGACTTGCGCTGCAACGGGTGGCGGGGGCGGCGGAGGAGGGGGAGGAGGAGCGACGAGAAGCGTGGCCATCATGGTCTTGGGCAGCGCTTCGGTGTAGATCAGGGGAATCAAGATCAGGATCGCCAAGAACGAAGCCTGAAAGACGAAGGAGAGAATCACCGTCCACGGCTTATTGGTCTTGACCGCCGTCGAGGTGGAAACCACCATATCTTCAAACATGACTTATGACCTCCTGCCCGCAGGCGCCAAGCGCCCGGAGGCGCCCTCGCTTCCGCGGGGTTTGCTGCCGGCTGCGGGTCCGGCGCCTACTGCCTGCCCCTGGCCGCGCCAGTTGACCCAGGCGACCACCAACGGAGCAGCGATACCAAAACTGGAGTACGTTCCTACCACAATTCCCACCACCAGAGCAAAGGAGAAAGCACGTAAAACCTGGCCGCCCATCAAAAAGAGGACGAGCACGGTAAGAAATGTGAGTCCGCTGGTGAGAATGGTTCGCGAAAGCGTCTGGTTAATGGACTTGTTGACGACATCGGCGAACGATTCCCGGCGCAGCAGACGGTTATTTTCGCGAATGCGGTCGAAAATCACGATGGTGTCATTCATGGAGTAGCCGACCAGCGTGAGCAACGCGGCGATGACCGTCAAAGAGATTTCAAAGTGCAGCAACGAGAAAAAGCCCAGGGTGATCAGCACGTCATGAAAAACGGCCAAAACGGCCGCGGCACCGTAGACCCACTCGAAGCGGAAGGCAATATATACCAGCATGCCCGCCAAAGCATAGAGGGTAACGTAAACGGCCTGCAGGCGAAGCTCGGCGCCGACCTTGGGACCGACGATTTCCACGTTGCGGATGGTGAAGGGACCGAGAGCGTAGCCTTCTTTGAGCGAAGAAACGACGGCAGGGGTGACGCCCGGGACTTTCGTGACGTCTTCCAGATTGGTGAGCACGCCGCCGGCGTCTTTATCGCGGTACTGCAAAATATTTTTCGCGAGTTGCTGGTAGCGGTCGCCGGCGTTGGTGGAGAGCAACAAGGGATCGCGCTGCGTGAGAAAGGCGGTCAGTGAATTTGGCGTGGCGGCGTTGAAGTCCGGGCGACTCGAATTGCTCTGGCCGTAAATGGCGTTGAGCGCAGCTAGCACCTGGGACTTGCTGGTGTCCAGGGCCTGGTCGGCTTGGCCCTTTTGTTCGAGGCTTATGACGACTTCGTTGGCCTTGGCGCCGGGGATGGCAGTGTCGCTAATGGCCTGAATTTCGTTGCCGACGAGGCCCTGCGCGGAAAGCGCGCTGCGCAACTGGTCGACGTTGGGAGCTTGGGCGAAGCGCACGTCCACGTTGGTGCCACCCTTAAAATCGATACTGTAGGGGAGACCGCCGTGGGCGGGGCCGCCCTTCAGGAACACCGAAGTCCATCCGGCGATGAGCAGGAGCAGGCTTAAGGCAAAGAAAAACTTGGCCTTACCCATCCAGTCGATATTTGGCTGCTTAAATAGCTCGATCATGCCGCTATGCTTCCCTTCCTTAGACTCCAAGGGATTCGGCTTTGTTCCCGGTTTGGGGTTCTCTACGCGGAAAGAATAGAGTGCCCTGAACATCTAACCTAGAGAACGCTCGTTTGGAATCGAGTGAACCGTGTATCCCAGTCGTCCTAGTACGCCTTGAATGTGCTTATCTGCAAAAGCTAAATGCTCAGTTCCGCCTGACGGTCCATTTTCGACAGGTGGTATTGGAAAATTGTTTTGGAAACGTAGATCGCGGTGAAGACGTTGGCGATCAGACCGATGGTCAGGGTGATGGCGAAACCGCGAATCGGGCCGGTTCCGAAGAGGAACAGGAAGAAAGCGGAAACCACGGTGGTGACGTGGGTGTCGATAATGGTTAGGAAAGCCTTGTCGAAGCCGGCTTGCACGGCGGAGGCGGCGGACTTGCCGTTGCGCAGCTCTTCACGAATGCGCTCGAAGACGAGGACGTTGGAGTCGACGCCCATGCCGATGGTGAGGATAACGCCGGCGATACCGGGAAGCGTCAGGACGGCACCGAAGACGGCCAGGGCTGCCAACAGGATAACCAGGTTGAGGATCAAGGCCAGGACGGCGTTGGCGCCAGAGATGCGGTAGTACACCAGCATGAAGATCATGACCACGAGCAAGCTCAGGACGGAGGCTTGCACGCCGTGGCGGATGGAATCGGCGCCGAGCGAGGGGCCGACGGTGCGCTCTTCAAGGTATTTAATGGAGGCGGGCAAAGCGCCGGCGCGCAGAACCAGCGCGAGATCGTGCGCGGTGTCCTGGCTGAAGCTGCCTTCGATTTCGCCGGAGTCGTCGATTCGGCCGTTGATCACCGGAGCGGAATAGACGCTCTTTTCCAGCACGATGGCCATTTGTTCATGGAGATGTCCTTCGGTGAAGGGGCCGAAGCGCTTGGCGGCATCCGCGGACAGCGCGAAATTTACTTGATACTGGCCTGGGTTAGTGGTGCTGCGATTTTCTGTGGCGCTGCGCAGATCGCGGCCAGTGACGATGGGAGCGCGATCAAGGAGATACCAGACCTCGGCGTCGGCGGCCGCGCCGGTGGCGGTGCGAGGTGCGCGGCCGGGGACGAGCTCAGTGCCCGCCGGCAGCACGCCGCCGTGCTTTTGCATAAAGTCCGCCTGGGAGGTGTAGACCGCGGGGTCTCTAACCAGCTTGAGTTCCAGTTGGCCGCCGGCTTGGATAACCTGCTTGGCGCGCGTGGGATCGCCTTCGCCGGGGAGTTGCACGAGAATTTCATTGTCCTTGCGGCCGTGGAGCTGGATGGTGGGCTCGGTCAGGCCCAGGGCGTTGATGCGGCGCTCGATGGTCTCGAGCGATTGCGACATGGTGTTTTCCTGGATTTGCGCGATGGCGCCCTGGCGGAGCGTGAGGGTGTAACCGGCCTGATCGCCCGCGGTGGGGCTCAGGTCCCAGAAATTGGCGTATTGCGCGTTGATGAGGTTGCGGAAATCGTCGAGGCCTTTGGGATCGAGGTTGCGAATCGCGATGTGGGTGTCGTCAACGCGGCGGACTTCATCGTAGGTAATATTTTTAGCGCGCAACTGCGTGGTGAGGCGGTCCACGGTCTGATCGGTTTCCTGGGCGATGGCTTCCTGCACCTGGACTTGGAGAATCAAGTGCGTGCCGCCTTGCAAGTCGAGGCCGAGCTTGATTTCCTTGGAGAAATTATCCTTCACCTGCGCGATGGAGGTGGGAAACGTTGGATAGCCCACCAGCGCGTAGATGCACGCGAGAATGACGATCAGGATGAAAACCGCTTTGTACTTCACATTAGGAGTCATGGTCGGAAGGTGTTGTAGGGCCGCTTGGTGGGCTTATTTTGCATCTTCCGATGCCTCCACCTGGGCGATTGCTGCGCGCGAGATGCGTATTTTAACCGGCGGCTCCGCGGAGATTTTGAGGATTGCGGAGTCGCCATCGATGCCGCTGATGGTGCCGTAGATGCCGCCACTAGTGATGATTTTGTCGCCGGTCTTGAGGGCCGCCAGCATTTCCTGAGTCTTCTTGCGCTGCCGCTGCTGGGGCATGATGACCATCAAATACATGATGCCGAACATCAGGCCGAGGGGAATGAGGAAGCCGCCGAAACCGCCCGCTCCGCCGCCGATTTGCAA